>Ga0182027_10003146_pt1 | contig 26376 bp, 16 predicted proteins | sample 712E1DmetaG_FD_121300 | JGI IMG/M metagenome (GOLD analysis project Ga0182027, IMG submission 121300) | Permafrost microbial communities from Stordalen Mire, Sweden - 712E1D metaG (Illumina Assembly) | ecosystem: Environmental > Terrestrial > Soil > Wetlands > Permafrost | place: Sweden...
TGAGAGCGGCCAAAACTTCCGCGGCCAGGACCCCCATGAAGGGAATAAGCGGCAGGACATAACGGTCATACGGCTGTCCAAAACGGCACAAAACGGCGTAATAGCCCATCACGAACACCGCGATGGCCTGAGACCTTACATCCTTACTTAAAAGCGCCCGGAAAGCCCCCAGAAGCGCCAGACCGAGCATCGGCCAACCTAGGGCTCCGACCAGCGAGTAGGTCAAATGATGGAGCCAGGGCAGGCCCCCGGAGTTCGCCCGAGATTGTTCTGCAAGCTCCTTGAAAAAAAAAGTATGATCGAGGACCGCGTAAGGATTCAGGAGAACAAAAACTGCGCCCGCCGTAACGATCGCAAAAGGGAAAAACACCAGCCACTGCCCCCACGGAACTCGTCGAAAACAGATCCAGAGATAAGGGATCGCGAGAAAAACTCCGTTGTATTTTGTCGCCATCGTGAGCCCGATCATTCCCGCCGAAAAAAAGTGCCATTTCCATGAGGAAGGCTTTTCAGAAACGCGAAATATCGCAAGAAAACCAAGAAGAAGAACTAAGAGAAGCGGAATATCAACATAGAGGTAGTGGGAATCACGGACATGGAGAAAATTGACCGCGAGAAAAAAACTCGCCCACAAAGCTGTCTGCGCAGCTGAGATCCGTTTTACAAGGCGGAACAGGAGATAGACCGAGAGAGTGCCTGAAAATACGCCAAAGACCAGGCGCGCGATCAGATAGAACGAAGACGGATCGAAATAAAAGAGCTGTTCAAAATCCCGCACGGAATGAAAAAGTCCCGCTCCGCAACCCGCCAGACAATAGATCCCGTAACAGAAAAAAAGCAGGTAGCTGACAAGCGGCGGGATATTAAAAAAATGCGGGTTCAGATCTCCCATCCCGAAAGCCAGGGCATGGTTGATCACAATCGGTTCATCGGCGTGATAAAGAAAGGGCAGGCCAAACTGGACGCCCCAAACCCTCAAAAGAAGGGCTAGAACCAGGATTCCGACCAGGAGTAACGAATCGCGGGAGAGGAGGAAGACTTTCATCAGGCGTGGAGACCACGGATCCTCAGGACATCCCAAAACATCATGAGAGGGTCCCGCAAGACTTGAACGCGACTTTGGGCGGAATTGCGCCAGATCACGGGAAGCTCCAAAAGACGAACCCCGAGCTTCTGAGCCAGATAGACGATCTCCACATCAAAGCTGAATCCATCGAGCTTTTGCAGGTTAAAAAGCTTTTGGGCGGCATCCCGGCGAAAACATTTGAACCCGCACTGCGAATCGTGAACGCCTTTGAATGTCCATAGTTGCGCAATAAAATTGAAAACTTTTCCCATGGTCTCCCGCAGGAGGCCCTGATGGATCTCGATCTGAGAGCCCGGAAGTGCTCGCGAGCCGATCACAACATCCTGATCTTTTTCAAGATGCGCGAGAAATCTCAAGACCTCTTCAATAGGCGTAGAAAGATCCGCATCCGTGAAAAGAATGTAATCCCCCGTGGCAGCGAGCATCCCTTGGCGAACCGCGTGCCCTTTTCCGCGATTCTTGGGTGTGACCAAGACCTGGTGCGGAAAATCCTTTAAAAGCTCCTTTGCAAGCGCCACCGTCCGGTCCTGACTACCGTCATCTGAGACAATGATCTCCGATCCAAAAGGCTGTTTTCGAAGAAAATCCAGCACTACTGCAAGCGACTGGGGCAGGCGCTTTTCTTCGTTGTAGGCGGGGATCACCACGGAAAGACTGGGCGGCATTATTTTTTCCCAAGCGCTTCTTTAAAATATTCGATCGTATGTCCCAGTCCCTCCTCCAAGGTGACTTTGGGAAACCAAGAGAGATATTTTTTCGCCTTGGTGATATCCGGACGGCGAACCTTCGGATCGTCCACCGGAAGGGCCTTATTTACGATACGGCTGGAAGATCCGGTCATACGGATGATCTTTTTCGCAAGATCCGTGATAGAGATCTCATTCGGGTTCCCGATATTGACTGGCTCATTCACCGGAGAAAGCAGGAGCTTCTCGATTCCGTCCACCAAGTCGCTGATATAGCACAGACTTCGCGTCTGCTTCCCATCCCCGAACACCGTGAGCGACTTTTCGGTTAAAGCCTGAGAAAGAAAAGCGGGAATTGCACGGCCGTCACGAAGACGCATGCGAGGGCCATAAGTGTTGAATATCCGTATAATCTTCGTGTTCATCTTGTGCGTCCGGTGATAAGCCATAGTCAGAGCTTCGGCAAAACGCTTCGCCTCATCATAAACACCGCGCGGACCCACGGGGTTTACATTCCCCCAGTACTCTTCGGTTTGAGGATGCTCGAGAGGATCGCCATAAACTTCGGAAGTAGAGGCCAACAGGAAAATGGCCTTTTTCCCCTTGGCGAGGCCTAGGGCATTGTGAGTCCCGAGCGAACCCACCTTGAGGGTTTGAATAGGAAATTCCAGATAATCCAAAGGGCTCGCCGGCGAAGCAAAGTGCAGGACATAATCCACCAGGCCGGGGACCCGGATCGTTTTACTCACATCGTGCCGGATGAGTTTAAACGCAGGATTCTTTTTGAGGTGTGCAATATTTTTTTCATTCCCCGTAAGAAAATTATCGATCGCAATCACACGATGTTTTCGTTCCAGGAACCTCTCACAAAGATGGGACCCAAGAAACCCGCCGCCCCCGGTCACCACTAGCGTTTTTTGGATAGCCATTATGCGGCATTCTCCTTTTCCGCGGCCTGGGCCTTAGATTTCGCTTCGATCGCTGCCAACTCCGTCTTCAATTTTGGTAAGAATTCCAGGGTGGCTTCTTCCCAAGGCCTTAATTTGAGTCCCAGGACTCTCTTGGATTTTTCAAGCGACAGAACGGAATTCGCAGGCCGCGGCGCGGGGCGTTTCAGATGCGCGCTCGGGATATCCGTGACCTTGACGGCCCCGAGTCCGGCCCCTTTAAGAATGAACCGGGCATAATCCGCCCAATGGACAGTCCCTGCATTTCCGAGATGAAAGATCTCCGTTCCGGGCTTTAAAAGAACATCCATTTTATTAAGGAGCAATTGCTTCATGCCCCGTGAAACGTCCCACGACCATGTCGGACGACCGATCTGGTCATCGACCACGTTCATTTTGGTCACTTCCGAGGCCTGCCGCAGGATGGCCTTCGGAAAGCAGCGGCCCCAAATCCCAAAAAGCCACGTGATTCGGAAAATGATCGCCCGCTTGGCAACGCGGAGGATGTAGGCCTCTCCCATTTGCTTGGTCTTTCCATAAAAGCTGAGCGGGTTCGGGGTATCCGTTTCCTCATATTCCCCCTTCTTTTTGCCATCAAACACATAATCCGTACTAAAAAAAATAACGGGGACATCGATCTCGCTGGAGGCGTTGACCACATTCTCAGTCGCCTTGACATTGTTCTCCAAGGCCTCATCCTGATGTTCTTCGCAATAATCCACATCGGTCATCGCGGCCGTGTGAATGATCACCTCCGGCTTGTGGCTCAGGATGGCCTCGCGGGTCTTCCGGGCCTGCGTCAGATCGCAAATATCGTAGGGGACGGTCAGATGCGTGACGGGACGGCGCTCAAGTCCCACCACCTCAAACTCCGGACTCAAGACATTTCCTAGATCCGTCCCGAGCATACCGCCCGCGCCGGTGATCAGGACCTTCATGGGAACTTGGACTGTCATGATTTCACCGTGTACTTATCGTGTTTCAGAGGCTGCCACCAATCCGCATTCTCCCGGTACCACTTCGCGGTTGCTGCCAGCCCTTTGGAAAAACTCCACCGGGGCCGGAAACCCAGCCGCTTCAGTTTGTCGAAATTAACGGCATAACGCAGATCATGTCCCAAACGGTCTGTGACATAGCGGATCATTTCCTTGCCTTTTTTAAAATGCCGGAGGATCGCGCGGGTCAGATCGAGATTACTCATCTCGTGATGCGCCCCTACATTATAGATCTCACCCGCTTTGCCCTTTTCAAGGACCAGAAGAAGCGCGCGACAGGCATCCTCGACATAAATCCAATCCCGGCGGTTCCTGCCATTTCCGTAAAGCGGGACTGTTTTATTTTCCAATAAATTCGTCACGAAAAGCGGGATGACCTTTTCCGGGAATTGATAAGGTCCAAAATTGTTCGTGCACCGCACGATCATGGCCGGATGCTTAAAGGTTTCCTGAAAGGACCGGACCAGAAGGTCGGCGCCGGCTTTGGAAGCGGAATACGGACTGTTCGGTAAAAGTGCCGCCCGCTCGTCCGCATAGCCCCTGGCGATCGATCCGTAGACTTCATCCGTTGACATGTGAACGAATCGCGTGATCATGCACGCAAGCGAAGCCTCAAGTAGCGCCGCCGTCCCAAGGATATTGGTCCTAAGAAAATCATCCGCGCTCTCAATGGAGCGGTCCACGTGGGTCTCGGCTGCGAAATGCAGGACCGCGGAAGCTTTTTTCATCAGCTTCAAGACGAATTTTTTATCCGTGATATCGCCTTTCACGAACTCATAACGGGAGGACCCCTTGAGATCGCGAAGATTGGCGGGATTGCCGGAATAGCTCAATTTATCGAGATTGATAACACTCCAGGTGGGACGGTTCTTGAGAAAATAGCGGATAAAATTTGAACCGATAAACCCGCAGCCCCCCGTCACAAGAAGCTTTTTCATGACGCCCAAGTCTTTGTTTTTATTTGATCCATGGCGACTTGGACAGCCGTGGCTACTTTCATTTTTAAATTAATAAGAATCATGAGTTCCTATAACCCTCGTGGCGGGCGACCAGCACATTGGCGCGATGCAAGGACTCAAATTGCCCGGCGTCGGTCCAAAACCCCTTCAAGCGATCATATTCAAGTACGCCACCTTTGAGATACCAGTTATTCACATCCGTGATCTCCAGTTCGCCGCGCCGGGAGGGCTTGAGCGTTTTGATAAAGCTGAAGACCGTCGCATCGTACATATAAACCCCGATCACCGCGTAGGAACTTTTCGGATTTTTCGGCTTTTCGACAATCCCCGTGATCTTACCCTTTCTGAAGGTGGCGACGCCAAAACGCTTCGGATCCGGGACCTCCTTAAGCAATAGCCGCGCGCCTTTCGCTTGTTCGTTGAAACGTCGGACATAGGGAGTGATATCTTCCAGAAGGATGTTGTCCCCGAGGACGACCACCATCTTTTCTTTACCCACGAAGTGCTCGGCGAGACCCAAGGCATGGGCAATGCCGCCCTCACCCTCCTGATAAGTGTAATTGATGTGATTCAAACCAAATTGTTTTCCATTGCCGAGAAGCTTAAGAAAGTCACCGGAAGAGTTACCGCCCGTCACGATCAGGATATCGCGCACCCCGGCGCGCACAAGCGTCTCGATGGGGTAATAGATCATCGGTTTGTTATAAACGGGCAAAAGGTGCTTGTTCGTCACCTTCGTAAGCGGGTATAGCCGCGATCCCAATCCCCCTGCCAGGATAACACCTTTCATAGTAGCTCCTCTTCTGACTTTTATGGCCGGCCGATACTGCTGTAGTGGAATCCGCTGCTCCTCATTTCATGAGGGACGAGCATATTCCTTCCGTCAAAGAGAAAGTTTCCCTTCGCGGTCTGAAGAATCTTTTTCCAATCGAGATTAAAAAACTCCTTCCATTCCGTAAGCAGCAAAACGGCATGAGCGCCTTTCGCCGCATCATACGGATCTGCCGCGAAATAAACTCCTTTTAGAAGGGCCCGAGCTTTCGACATCGCCTGCGGATCATAAGCCCGGATCCTGGCGCCCGCTTTCTGAAGCATCGGAATAACTTTAAGAGACGGCGCGGATCGCATGTCGTCTGTGTCTGCTTTGAACGCAAGTCCCAACACGGCGATCGTTTTCCCGTGAAGTTTTTTCAACTTCTTCTGGACTTTGTCAAAAAAATACTCCGCCTGGGCGTCATTGATCCGCAAGACCTCGGCCAAAAGGTCGAACGAAACGCCCAGATGTTTAGCGATGCACAAAAAGGCGCTGACGTCTTTGGGGAAACAGGACCCGCCGAAACCGATGCCGGCGCGAAGAAATTGATTGCCGATACGCGGATCCAACCCCATGCCTTGGGTGACCTGTTCGACGTCCGCGCCCACCGCATCGCAAACCCGCGACAAGGCGTTCGCGAAAGATATTTTCATCGCGAGAAAAGAATTCGCGGCATGTTTAATAAGCTCGGCGCTCTTGATATCCGTAACAAGCAACGGCGCGTTCATGGTTCCGTAGAGTTTCCGGAAAATATTCTCGGCCCGGGCGCTCGCGACGCCGATCACGATCCGGTCCGGCATTTTAAAGTCACGGATTGCCGACCCCTCACGAAGGAATTCCGGGTTTGAAGCAACATCAAACTTTACGCCCTTACGGGCATAGCGGAGGATCGTTTTATGAACCCATTCTCCGGTCTCGACCGGGACGGTGCTTTTATCAACGATCAAGCAATACTTTTTGAGATGGGTGGCAACCAGCTTCGCTACTTTTTTAATGTACGTCAGGTCTGCCCCGCCGTCAGGTTGCGGCGGCGTATGAACGCAGATAAAGAGGATCTCACAGCGGTTGACCACGCGGCTGATCTCGGTCGTAAACGAAAGCCTTTTGGCCGCAACGTTATCCGCGACCATTTCGTGAAGTCCGGGTTCATAGAAAGGGATATGGCCCGCCTTAAGCGAATGGACCTTATCCGCGTCGTTATCAACGCAGGTGACGGAGTGCCCCAGGCTTGCGAAGCAAGCGCCCGTGACCAGACCGACATAACCTGAACCAATGATCCCGATTTTCATGGATTTACATTCCCGGCGAACGCCGTTGGATTACGTTGAGCAATGCTTTGCGAATTTAGCGAAAGGGAAGCGGCTGGCTATCCCCCGGCATCATCGGAGAATCAAACAAACCGCCGGTTTCGCTAGCCCCCGCAACGGTCCCTCCGAGCCGCGGCGCGCAAAACGGGGCCTGTCCGGCCTGACCAAATGCGATGGGAAAACCTTTCATCGTGAATCTGGCAAAAACGGTGTTGTTCATCTTATTCTTATTATCGTTGACGCTATTCGAAAGCGAAAGCCTCGAATTCAATCCGAATTCTAAGAGGAAATCGTGCAGATCCCGTATGGCCGAGACCTCCCACTCCTGGATCCCATACCCCTGCGAACTATTCGTGACGCTGTTATAACCATTCTGCCAGATCTGGTTGGTCAGCCGGTTCCGGTCCGAGGTATCCCAACGGATATACCCCCCTGCCACCCACAAAGGATTGATCTTGTACCGTGCGTCAATAATGAATTGCTGGCTTTTCTGGACGCTCATATTAGTGACAAAATCGTAATAATCATGAACCTGGCTGTACCCGAAAAGAAAACGCCACTTCCCCTTCCGGACGATAATGTCCTGGTCCGTCCGTTTCAAATAATGACTGGCAAAATCAAACTGAACGCGTGTTTGGAGCTGAAGCCATTCGTAAGGCCGGAGGACCAATTTATTTTCAAAAGTGGAGAAACGCGCCCCGTGCATGTTGGGATTTTCATAGGAAGGCTGCATATCATAATAAAGATATGTGTTGAAGCTGACGATATCCACACGCTGCATTTTCCCGCCCACGATCCGCTTGGTTTGAAGACGGTTCTCCAACCCCATGATCACTTTAGCGGCATCATCGACGTTATCGACCGTGTCGAACTGGATCAGCTTGTTGTGATTCACCGACGAAGACGCCCCCTCAAACGCAACACTGGGTGTAAAAATATGCCTCAACTGGTTGACCTCGATACCCATTTTTTCAAACGAAACATCGTAAAGTTTATAGAAATGCGTCCGGAGGTCGGCGCCATAGTCCGCGACATTCCGGTATCGCGAGGCGTTCGAATTCAGTTGATGACTGTATTCGGTTCCGCGGTATCCCGTATAGGGCGTGAAGTTGATATCCTTCCATTTGAGAGGTACATACCAGCGGCTGTAGGCGTCTGTCCGGACTGACGTCTGGCTAGCATTGGAGTAGGGAGTGGGGGTTAACTTCAGATTGTCGAATTGGACGCGGCTTTCATTAAAAACTTTGTCCGTAAAAAAAGGCTGGTTTTTCCAGTCCAGCCGGATCTCCGGCATCCGTTCGACCATGGTTTCATAACTGTTCATCTTTTTTTCAAGATGCACCATGGCACCGTAGTTCTCAGTGTTGCGGGTGGTCGTGACAAAGGAGTGGGGCTGAATGTTCCCGCGATATTCCCGTTCAAAAAATTCTTGCAAAAAATAAGGGTCCGAGACTCGATGATAACGAAGAAGCACGGTCGTCTTATCGTCAAGATCTGTGCGATGGCGCCATGTGATCTCCCCGCGCCCATGTTTGCGATCCTGAAGGTGGTCAAAAGGATTTCCCGCCGCGCCCGTTACGGGGTCGATATAGTTCATAGTGGGGGCTATTTTATCTTGGGTCCAGTAGAGCTTGATGTTCCCTTTGGCCCACTTGCCGTAGTCATAGTACTGCTTCCATCCTCCCCCAAAGCCCCGCTTCTGACGCCAGTCCAACATCGCTTTTCCCCACAGATGCGCGTTGAAGGTCACTCCCTTGATAAGGCCGAAATAAACGCCGTTCTTCCTGGTATAGCCCTGGGCGGTCTGGATAGGAATATTGGGCCAGTTAAGCGGCACGTCCAACCAGGGAAGCCAAAATACGGGCTTACCCAAGATATAGAAAGTAGCACTGTGCAGAATGAGCTTCTCGTTCACGTAAAGCGTCGCTCTTTTGCAGCGGATCTCATAATGCGGCTTTTCAAGATTACACGTGGTGACACTTCCTTTTTGGATTTTTTCCACCCCTTCGCGGACCTGCTGGATATTCTCACCCCGGACATACCAAGGCGCGCTCATGGCGCGGGCGTTTGGAAAACTCCCCGTATGGTCCGCAAAATCATAATAGATCTCTTCGCCCTGAATGCGCGGCGTATCCCCTTTAAAGATCATGACATGACCTTTGGCGTAAGCCTTCTTCGTCCCGGTTTCAACCTCCGCATAATCCGCAAGAATACGGGTCCCCTGGTAAGAAATGATCGCGTTTCCGCGTGCGATCATTTTTCCGGAGTCCTTCGAATATTCCAGATTGTCCGCCACCGTCTCGACCTTGGCACTGCCGGTATCAAAAATATTCTGGATGGGAAGATCCCGGCCTGAGGTTTTGGCAGAATCCTTTGAGGAAGGGGTCCCTTGAGTGCTTTCCGCAGAAAAAGCGGACAAGCTCGCTGAAAAAACAAGCAAGGCGAGTAGAAGCAAAGCGGCCTTTTGCTTCGCGGGGGTCTTCATTTGCAACGCTTTTTTCACGATCTCTGGATATCCTTATGCAGACAAACGCGATTGCGGCCTTCTTCTTTGGCACGGTACATAGCTTCGTCAGCCTTGCGTATCAGTTCTGCCGCAATGGCCTTGGCATCCACTCGTTCGGTCTGCGAGGCGCTCTCTCCATCAAATACCATGATGCCTTGACTGACGGTCACCTTGGCCCTGACATTGTAGACCTGAAAATCATGCCGGGCGATACTGGAACGAATACGTTCGGCGACCTCCACCACATTGGCAATGCGGGTCTCCGGCATGGCCACAATGAACTCTTCCCCGCCATACCGGCCCACGAGATCCACCCGGCGCAAATTCCGCTTCAAGAGATCCGACACTTCTTTCAGCGTGGCGTCGCCGACCAAGTGTCCGAAGTCGTCATTATATCTTTTGAAATGATCGATGTCTAACATTAATACCGTCAGAGGCAGCTTAAAACGGATACTGCGGCGAAGTTCTTCCTCCAAACGTTCAAAAAAGTGATGCCGCACGAAAACCTGCGTTAGTTCATCCACAATCGCCAGCTCCCGAACAGTTTCATAGAGTTTGATCTTCTTGATCAGCAGCACGAGATAGGCGCTCAAGACCTCCACGCGCGCCAGGTCCTCTTCCTTGATCCCTTGGACCGCAAAAACCGAGCTTATTTCATTTCCCTCCATGATCGGGAAATACCATCGTTCCTCACGCCGGACCATCGTCTTCGCGTTCGCCATGGCGTTAAAATCTTCACGCTCCTGGCCGGTAAGAGCGCGTGTCTCCTCCTGGACGCCCTCCTTCTGCATGGAGTAAACCTTGACTGGGCCAAGTTCTTGTCCTTGAAGCACGCGAGGCACAAGGAAGATCTGCATTTTTTCGAACGCGAGTTCGGAGCGTAGCTTCTTCAGCAAAAATTCGGCCAACGTATTAAAGTCCATGCACTCGCTGAAATCGCGGGCGATCTCAAAAAGATTCATCAGGCTGCTCACCTGCGCTTCCAGATGACGCAGGCTGCTGAGCCTCGTTTGGTACTTCCCCTGAAACAATTCAAGACTCTTGCGGACATTCTCCTTGGATTCCTGGACACGGGTCCGAAAACGTTTCAACTCCCAATGGTAGTAATAAAAGCCGGCAAAAAGAAGTGCCTGGACAATCCAGAGAACGATCATCCTCGGATAAGGATCGATCCGGAAAAACCAGCCGTGAAGGAGAACCACCCCGATTGCGGAGACCGCGAGCAGTCCGTAAACTTTCTCTATCAAAAAATAATAGAGAGGAAGCAGGCAAATCGTCGAGAGAAGATAATAAGCGAGAATGATCTCCTGGGATTGCCAAACGATAAAGAATGCCGTTGCCACGAGGACCAGGAGGATCAGGATGTGGCGACGCATACCCGGTTCCTCCCTTCCCTTTTTGCGCGATAAAGCGCCTGATCCGCCTTTTGAACGAGACTCTCAGCGTCCAGCGTATCGTCCGGAAGGTTGGCCACCCCGATCGAGACGGTCATGTTCACCGCTTCGCGGCGAATATTGAACGAGGACTTCTCGACGGCCTTCCGGATCTGCTCCGCGACCTTTGCGGCTTCCACCTTTGTCGTTTCAGGCAGAAGAATGGCAAATTCCTCGCCCCCGTAGCGCGCCAAAAGTGACCCCTTGAGACACTGCCGCAGGATCTCTGCGAATTGGATCAGCATCAGATCGCCGCCCTGATGGCCGAAATGATCGTTGCATTCCTTGAAGTGATCCAGGTCACACATCAAAAAAGACAGGCTTTTCTGATTGAGCAGCGCGCGACGATGCTCTTCCTTCAAACGTTCATAGAAATAGCGCCTCACGAAAAGTCCGGTGAGCGAATCCTTGATCGCCAGCTCCTTGGTCTTCTCATAAAGCATCGCATTCGAGATGGCGGACGAGGCCAGCGTCGCGATCGCGTCCAGAAGCCTGAGGTCATCATGGCTGAAAACATTCGCACGCGTGGCGTGGATGGCAAGCGTTCCCGCGACACGGCCCTCATGGAAAAGCGGCGCGACGATCAGACTGCGGACATTGTCTTTTTTTTCAGCATCGCTTAAGACAAAACGGAAATCCTCCTGGGTGTCCATGATGATCAGCCGTTTGCGGTTCTTGATGCACCAGAAATCGAAAAGGTCTCCTTGTTTGGCGCCCCAGTTACCCACCGGCCGGAGACGCCGCCTCGCGACGACGGGAAGCTTTCGCTCCTCCCCATGCGCCAAAGTCACTTTCGCAAAATCCCCGCGCGGAATGAAATCCATCGCGCGATCGACGGCTTTCTGCGCAAGATCGGTCCATGAAAGGCTGACCGTCAATTCTTCGGCAAGTTTGCGTAGATTGTAGTAAGTCGAATACTTTTCAAAAAAAGTGCTGATCCCTTGGCCTTTGGCCTTGAACGCGATCGCAAGATTGTTGGCTTCGTCCTCATACTTCTCCTGGTCGATTCCGAACATCGCGATCTGGTGCTCGAAGTACTGCTCCGTGCGGTAAAGAACCCCCATGATGGATCCGTACACCAGAAAGGCCCAGAGGAACACCGGGACCTTGGTGATCGATACGACAAAGAAAACGAGCGGGATAAGGAATATCACCGCCAATAAATTCACACCGAGCCATTTGAAACGCCACCAGCTCGTAAAAAGAGGTAGGGTGAAGGCGGTTAGGAGCAGCGCGATCCGCTGGAGATAGACCTCGGGGACTTCGGTGTTCTTAAGCTGAACAAGAGAATAGATGAGAAGGTAGGTGAGAAGAAATACCGTCCCCAAGCCAAACGCGAAAGCGACCTGACGCCGGGTTCGTGAGCCCATGGCTTAGTCCCAATCCCAATCAATCGAAGCGGAGCTGAGATTGGGGCTGTCCTGACTCCCATTCAGGGGAGAAAAATTATAGTCAGGACTGTCCTTGTCAACCATTTGAGAACAAAAATTATGACAAGGATAGGTCTGCGTCACTTATGAGATTGCAACGCCTGTTTGAGGATCAAAGAAAAGCGCCTTACTCATATCGAACACCACCTGCAGGTCCTGGTTCATAGCGGCCGTATCCTGGTTGGAAACACGCACCACGAAATTATTGGTGCCGCAGGTCAAATAAAGATAAATCTCGGATCCCATCGGCTCCACCACATCGACCGTTGCGGTGATCGTGAACTCCGGCCGCGCGTCTTGGGCAAAAATTTTATCGTAAATATCCTCGGGACGTATCCCCATGGTGAGCGTCTGGCCCTTGTACTGGGCAATGCGGGAATAAAAATGCGGTAGGATGCGCAATTTGATGCCCCGGTCCTGAAAATAATAGTCCCCCTCCTCCGCGAGGATCGTTCCTTTGAGAAAATTCATCGGAGGAGAGCCTATGAATCCCGCAACGAATTTGTTGTTCGGCCGCTCGTAAAGATTGACCGGATCCGCCACCTGTTGAACCAGCCCGTGATGCATCACCACGATCCGATCCCCCAGCGTCAAGGCCTCGACCTGGTCGTGCGTCACGTAGATCATGGTCGATTGAAGCCGGTTGTGCAATTTCTACAATTCCATGCGCATCTGGACGCGAAGTTTGGCGTCCAGATTGCTCAACGGTTCGTCAAAAAGAAAGACCTTGGGTTTACGCACGATCGCACGGCCGACCGCGACCCTCTGACGTTCCCCGCCCGAAAGTTCTTTGGGCCGGCGATTCAATATTTCCATGGTCAATCCCAGGATCTCGGCGGATTCATGCACGCGCCGTTCAATCTCCTTGGTCGGATAGCGCCGCAATTTCAAACCAAAGGCCAGGTTCTCATAAACGGTCATGTGCGGGTAAAGCGCGTAATTCTGGAACACCATCGCAATATCGCGATTCTTGGCAGGGACGTGATTGACGAGCACGTTCTCGATAAAGATCTCGCCTTCGGTGATATCTTCAAGGCCGGCGATCATACGAAGCGTGGTGGATTTGCCGCAACCTGAGGGCCCCACCAGCACCACAAACTCCCGGTCCGGGATCTCCAAGGTCACGTTGTTGACCGCCCGGACGCCATCCATGTAGATCTTTGAGACGTTCTTTAAAGTAACATTCGCCACGAGGTCCCCTTTTCAGTGGGTCAGGAAAGATATTCGAGCAAAAGCCCGATTTTTTGTTTCAGGTCCTGGCGTTCGACCACCATGTCCACAAGACCATGCTCGAGCAAAAATTCTGAAGTCTGAAAATCCGCCGGGAGTTTTTGACGGATCGTCTGTTCAATGACACGCGGCCCCGCAAATCCAAGAAGCGCACGCGGCTCTGCGATGATAATGTCCCCCAATGACGCGAAGCTCGCCATCACTCCGCCCATCGTGGGATTCGTCAGGACCGAGATGAAAGAAAGCCTCTCTTTTTGATATCGCGCGAGCGCAACGGAAGTCTTGGCCATTTGCATCAAGCTGAGCGTGCCTTCGTACATACGCGCCCCGCCCCCCGAACCTGAGACAATGATCAGAGGGAGTTTGTTTGCGAGGGCATATTCGATCAGTCGAGTGATCTTCTCGCCGACCACCGAACCCATGGAGCCCATAATGAACCGGGAATCCGTCACGCCTAACGCGCAGGCATGCCCAAGGATCTTCGCCGTTCCCGTCACGCAGGCTTCTTTCAGGCCGGTCTTTTTCTGGTCCTGTTTGATCTTGTCGGGATAGGCCTTGACGGCCGAAAACTTCAGCGGATCTTCCGATCGAAGGTCCGCATTCATCTCCACAAAAGAGTTCTCATCGACGAGGTGGTGGATGCGTTCGAAGGCTCCCATGATAAAGTGATAAGAACATTTGGTGCAGACAAGCAAGTTCTCTTTAAGGGTCTTGTTGAACATGACCGCCTGACAGCTGGGACATTTCGTCCACAAACCGACGGGCATGCTTTTTTTTCTAAGACCTTTGGTTACTAAAAGTGCGGGCGCATGCGACATCGGAGCGTTTCCTCCTTGGAAGAGACGGATATTCCCACAGGACCGTACAAAAAAGCCACGAGAGAGACCTTCATCTGGAGCCTGTCCCGTGGCAATGTAAATGCTTCAAGCCAGCGTCCATTATAAAAAAATAGCAGGGAGTGTCAATTCCTTTCTTCCCCCTAAGTCCAGAAATCTCCTACCTTTACAACTATTTTTTGCCGTGCTATGTTCTTTCCATGGAACCGAGATTCAGTCAGAACCAATCCCAAAAGATGACCCTGTCCCCGCAGATGCGCGTCTATCTGCACCTGCTTCATCTCCCGATCATGGACCTTCGCCAAGCGGTCGAAGACGCGATCGAAGAAAATCCGATGCTTGAGGAGGTTTCACGTTCGGTCGAACAAACGGAATCTGAAACCCCTTCCCCCAAGGGCACAGACGATGAAGCCGGAGAAACGCTCCCGGATGACTGGGCCGCCAAGGATCCGCTCACTTTCACCAGCGCCCCGTCCGATCTTTCCCGGCGTAATGCCGCAGACACACGCAAGATCAAGGATTTTCAGGATACGCTCATCACCCAGCCCGAAAGCCTTTTTGACTATCTGGAATGGCAACTCCATTTCCTGGAACTGGATGCGACCCAGAAGAAGATCGCCGTCGAGATCGTCGGGAACATCGATCCGGAGGGTTATCTGAAAGCGACAGTGGAAGAGATCGCCGCCGCCTCTAACGCTGAAGCCGCCGCGGTGGAAGAGGTTTTGCGAAAAATTCAAAGTCTCGACCCGCCGGGAATCGGCGCGCGTGACCTTCGTGAGGCCCTGTTGATCCAACTCGAACGAAAGGGCCCCCCAGCGGCCTTGGCCCGGGAGATCGTCCGGGATCACATGGAACTTCTGGCCAGGCGGGACTGGAAAATACTGGCCAAGATCTTTAGTGCCGGCGAACCGGAGATCAAAAAAGCAGCGGACCTCATCGCGCATCTCGACCCAAAACCCGGCCGGAGTTTTTATGTCGAAGAATCCATCGCGATCACTCCGGACGCCACGGTCTCGATCAAGGACGGCACGGAAGACGGGCTTGAGATCGAAGTCCACCATGATTTCATCCCGGAGTTGCGTATCAATGTGGAATACCGCCGCATGCTGAGGGAGAAAGGCTTGGACAATAAAACGAAGGAATTCTTGAAAACGCGTCTGGCGAGCGGGATGGATTTTCTTAAAGCAATCGAGCTTCGAGGTTCCACGCTCCGGGCCATCACCGATGAGATCGTCCGGGCCCAGCCACTTTTCTTTACGCGAGGATTCTCGCACCTCCGTCCGCTGCGTCTCAAGGACATCGCCGAGCGGGTCCATCTTCACGAATCCACGATCAGCCGCGCGATCCACGGAAAATATCTCAAGACCCCTCAGGGGACGATCCCTTATAAAAGCTTTTTTTCGCAGAAAGTTGCCACAGATAACGGCGACGAGGAATCCCAGAAAAGCATCATGGAAAGGATCCGCTCGCTTGTCGAAAAAGAAGACCCGCAAAAACCCTTGAGCGATCTGGCGATCGTGAAGAAATTAAAGGAGGAAGGAATCACCCTCGCCCGCCGCACCGCCGCGAAGTACCGCGAAACCCTCAAGATCCTGCCCACCCACCTGCGCCGCGTCCGGTAGAAATAAAAAAGCGCAACAAGCTGGCGGTCGGAATTGAACCGACGACCTGCGGTTTACGAAACCGCTGCTCTACCAGCTGAGCTACGCCAGCATGCTGCGAAAATGATGCGGGATTATACCAGAAGAAATATAAAATCGAAGCTAAGACTTCAAGAAAGCAGTGACTGCCTGCGCCGCCTGGCGGCCCTGGTTGATCGCCCACACCACGAGTGATGCGCCCCGGACGGTGTCGCCTGCCGCAAAAACACCGGGAACCGAACTCATGTAACTGCCGTGGGTCTGGACATTTCCCCGCGCGTCGAACTGAACTCCCAGGTCCGTTAAGAGTTTGGAGTGCTCCACATGCACAAATCCCATCGCCAGGAGCACAAGATCCGCCTGCAAAACAAATTCGGAACCCGGAGCCTCTTTCATGGAATATTGCCCCGTGGCCTTATCCAAGCTCCACTCCACGCGCGCGCAATGCACCTCATGGACTTTCCCGTTCGTTCCCGTGATCTTTTGGGTCGTAATCGCCCAGTCGCGCTCGCACCCCTCCTCGTGGGAGGTCGATGTGCGAAGAATCAAGGGCCAGTTGGGCCAAGACGGGTTCCAAGGCTCTTTCCACTCCCTGGGTTTTGGAAGGATCTCGAATTGATGGACTTTCTTGGCGCCCTGTCGGTTTGAGGTTCCGACACAATCCGAACCCGTATCGCCGCCGCCGATCACAAGCACCGTCTTGCCTTTGGCCGAAATGATCTGATCCGGTTTGATCTCACCGGAGACAGCCTTGTTGGAAAGCGTCAGGAATTCCATGGCATAATGAACGCCTGAAAGCTCGCGGCCCGGGACCTTGAGATCGCGGGGCGCGCCCGCTCCCATCGTCAAGAGTATCGCGTCAAAGTTTTTTTTTAGTTCTTCCGCGGAAAGGCTCACCCCCACGTCGACATTCACTTCGAATCGTACGCCTTCCGCTTTCATTTGTTCGATACGACGGTCCAGTACCCATTTTTCAAGTTTAAAATCCGGGATCCCAAAGCGGAGCAAACCGCCGATCTTGGAAGATTTTTCGAAAAGAGTGACGCTATGCCCGGCACGACGCAGCTGCTGCGCGGCCGAAAGTCCCGCGGGACCGGACCCGACGACCGCGATTTTTTTGCCGGTCTCTTTTGCGGGCGGCTGGGGTTTCACCCAACCTTCCGCGAACGCTTTTTCAATAATGGACAACTCGATCTGCTCGATCGTGACCGGTGCGCAATTGATCGCGAGCGTGCAGGCCGTTTCACACGGGGCCGGACAAACGCGCCCTGTCACTTCCGGAAGATTGTTCGTAAGCGAAAGACGCTCAAAGGCATCATGCCACTGCCCGCGATAGACCGCGTCATTCCACTCCGGGATAAGGTTAGAAACGGGACACCCGAGGGCATGGCAGAAAGGGATCCCGCAATCCATACAGCGCGCGCCCTGCTTGTTGATTTCCTCGCTCAGAAGCGGATGGGAGATCTCCTTGTAATCCTTCAACCGATCCGCCACTGGACGTTTCGGAGAAAGGGCCCTTTTATATTCTAAAAAACCTTCGGCATTACCCATTATGGAAAAACCTCCTCGGTCATATCCTCAAGCTCGGAGCTTTTCATCTGGCGTTCTTTAAGTTTCGCTAACGCCTTTTTATAATCCATGGGCATCACCTTCACAAAACGAGGCAACATTTCATCCCAGCTTTTCAGGATCGCTGCCGCATATTGACTGCCCGTAAATTTCACATGTCGTTCGATGTAAGTTTTAAGAAATTTGATATCGCCCGGCTCCATCACCGGTTCAAGATCCACCATTTCCAGATTGCAACGGGTATCAAAAAGTTGATTTTCATCCAACACATAGGCGATCCCGCCGCTCATGCCCGCCGCAAAATTAACCCCGGTCTGCCCCAGGATGATCACACGGCCCCCGGTCATATACTCACAGCCATGGTCCCCCACGCCTTCCACCACCGCGATCGCGCCGCTGTTCCGCACACAGAACCGTTCACCCGCCATTCCGTGGATATAAGCCTCCCCGGCGGTGGCGCCAAAAAGATTCACATTCCCTGTGATACTGTTATCTTGCGGCCGGAAAGTCGAAGTCTTGGGCGGATAAACGATGATACGTCCGCCGGACAGACCTTTCCCAAAATAATCATTCGCATCGCCCTCGATCTCAAATGTAACGCCCGGGGCCAGGAATGCACCGAAACTCTGCCCTGCGGATCCTTCAAACTTCACCTGAATTGTACCGTCCGGTAATCCTTGGGAACCATATCGCTTGGATATCTCATAGCTCAAGGTCGTTCCCACCGTTCGGTTACAATTCCGGATCTTGTGATTCATGCAGACCGGCTTTTTATTTTCTAAAGCGCTTTTCGCTCTTTGAATAAGCTCCGGGTCCAATGAGAGAGAGAAATCACAGTGTTGACTGTCCACGCAACGCAGCGAGCCACCGGAGGGAACCTCAGGTTTTGCAAGGACCTTCGAAAAATCAAGCCCGCGGGTTTTGTAATGTTCAATCGCGGCATGGGCCCCGATCCTTTCGACATGACCCACCATGTCTTCAAATTTCCGGAAACCAAGTTCCGCCATAAGCTCTCGGACCTCCTGAGCCACAAACCGCATGAAATTCATGATGTGCTCGGGCTTTCCGGTAAACCGCTTCCGCAATTCTTCGTTCTGCGTCGCAACACCGACCGGGCAGGTATTCAGATGACATTTTCGCATCATGACGCAGCCCAAGGTCACAAGCGACGCTGTTCCGAAACCGAATTCTTCCGCGCCTAAAAGCGCAGCGATCACAACGTCGCGGCCTGTCTTCATCTGACCATCCGCCTGAACGCGGATACGCCCGCGCAGTTTATTCATCACAAGCACTTGCTGGGTTTCGGCTAAACCGATCTCCCAGGGAGATCCGGCATATTTAATCGACGAGATCGGCGATGCCCCGGTCCCGCCGTCATGACCACTGATCAAAACCATATCCGCTTTCCCCTTCGCGACACCAGCCGCGATCGTTCCCACGCCGATCTCGGAAACAAGTTTCACTGATATGCGCGCTTCAGGATTTGCGTTCTTGAGATCAAAAATAAGCTGAGCGAGATCCTCGATCGAATAAATGTCATGATGAGGCGGCGGGGAGATCAACATCACGCCCGGCGTGGAATTGCGTACTTTGGCGATAGTTTCGTTGACCTTGTGGCCGGGCAGTTGCCCCCCTTCGCCCGGTTTGGCGCCTTGCGCCATCTTGATCTGAAGCTCGTTGGAATTCGCCAAATAATTGCTATTCACGCCAAAACGCCCAGAGGCGACCTGTTTGACCGTACTTTTGGCCGAATCACCATTGGGGAGAGGCTGATAACGCGCTTCATCCTCACCGCCCTCGCCGGAATTACTCTGCGCGCCAAGGCGGTTCATCGCGATCGCCATCGTCTCGTGTGCCTCTTTACCAATCGAACCAAAGGACATGGCGGATGTCACAAACCTCTTGACGATCGAGTCGACAGATTCGACCTCCGAAATCGGTACCGGGGTTCCAGCCTTGAGTTTAAAAAGGCCGCGGAGCGTACAAAGATTCTTGCCGATGTCATTGATCTCTTTGGAGTAAGCCTTGAAAAGGTCATAATTCCCTTCCCGGACCGCTTTTTGTAAATTCACGATCGCCTGCGGTGAGAAAAGATGTTTTTCGGAATTGAGGCGATAGTTGTAACTGCCGCCGGAATCCAAGGTTTCAACGCTAGGGTCCGTTTCCTTGAACGCAGTCGCAAATCGCTCGAGAGTTTCCCTTTCCACGACTTCCAGGCCGATCCCGTTGATGCGGGACGCTGTCCCTGGAAAATATTTCCCGATAAAATCGTCATTAAGACCGACCGCTTCGAATATCTGTGCGGCCCGGTAGCTGCGGATCGTCGAGATCCCCATCTTGGACATGACTTTCAAAAGCCCTTTTTTGACAGCCGCAATATAATTCTCGATCAGGGCTTCGATGGACGTCCCGGCCGATAAATGCCCGCGCTTTTTTAGATTCGCCAGGGTTTCGAACGCAAGATACGGATTAATTCCGTTGGCGCCATACCCCACCAGACAGGCGAAATGCTGGATTTCGCGAACCTCACCACTCTCCAGAACAATACCAGCGAGTTGGCGCTTGCCTTTCCGGATCAAAAAGTGATGCACGGCGGCCATCGCGAGAAGCGCCGGGATCGGCGCCTTTTCGGGACTGATCTCACGATCGCTCAGGATCACCAGCGAAAATCCGGCATCAATCGCATGTTCGGTGTCCTCGCAAAGTTTATCGATCGCTTTCGCCAGAGTGCCCTTGCCGCCTTTCGCGTCAAAAATCATCGGAAGGGTCGTGATCTTAAACGATGGCAGACTGGCCGCACGCAACCGCTTCATGTCATCATTGGTCAGCACCGGATGGGAAAGCTTCAGCTGACGGCAATGCTGGGGGGTCTCATCCAACAAATTCCCCTCTCGACCGACGAAACTCATGAGGGACATTACAAGATTCTCGCGGTAGGGGTCGATCGGCGGATTCGTGACCTGAGCAAAAAGCTGCTTGAAATAATTATAAAGGAGCTGCGGACGATCCGAGAGCACGGCAAGCGGCGCGTCATTCCCCATGGAACCGACCGGCTCTTGCGCGGTTTCCGCCATAGGCATCAAGATCAGCTTTTCATCTTCGAGCGTGTAGCCAAAAGCACGCTGGCGCATCGCGAGCTTACTTTCATCCACTTCCACGGGTCCCGGGGCTTGCAACAATCCGCGCAATTCGATCCGATTCTCTTCCAGCCAACGGCGATACGGTCTGCGCCGTGAGATCGCGGATTTGATCTCATTATCTTTGATCACTCGTTTCGAAGCCGTGTCCACAAGAAACATTTTTCCGGGCGCGAGCCTCCCCTTTTCCAACACGTCCGCCGGATCAATGTCCAACACACCGATCTCTGAGGCCATCACCACAAGCCCGCTTTTGGTGATCACGTACCGGGCAGGACGGAGACCGTTCCGATCAAGCGTTGCACCCACCTCCACGCCATCGGTAAATGCGATCGCCGCCGGACCGTCCCACGGCTCCATGATCGCGGCGTGATACTCAAAAAAAGCCCGCTTCGCTTCGCTGATATGGTATTTAGCGCCAAACGCCTCGGGAACCATCATCATCATCGCGTGCTTCATGGAGCGTCCGCCCAGGGTCAAGAGCTCAAAAACATTATCAAAGATCGCGGAATCACTCAGTTCGGTATTGATCAAAGGGAACAGTTTTTTGAGATCCTCTCCGAAAAGCGGAGAAGAAAGACTCGCCTCGCGGGCCATCATTTTATTGATGTTCCCACGCAGCGTATTGATCTCACCGTTGTGCGCCATGAACCGGAATGGGTGCGCAAGCGGCCAAGACGGGAACGTATTCGTGGAATAGCGTTGATGCACGACCGCCAGAGCGCTGAGAAGATCGGCGTCCATGAGGTCGATGAAGAAGTGATCGAACTGCGGGGCCGCGAACATGCCTTTATAGACGATCGTGCGTGAAGAAAGGGACGGGATGTAGAAATCCTCAAGAGCCCAGCCCAATTTCTCGGCCTCGTTCTCAAACACTTTCCGGAGAATATAGAGCCGACGTTCCAACGCCAGCCCTTCGAGCCCTTCATAAGAAACAAAGATCTGCCAAATGGACGGCATCACTTCCCGGGCCATTTCTCCGAGGCAATCCGGGTGGACCGGCACTTCCCGCCAGCCGAGAACTTTTCCGCCTTCTTGGGCGACTTTTTCGACGATCATCTTCCTCGCACGTTCGGAATCTTTTTCCTGCCGCGGAAGAAAAAGCATCCCCACGCCATACTTTCCCTCGGGCGGCAGGGGGCATTTCAAGACTTTTGAGAAAAACTTATGAGGGATCTGCAGGATCATCCCGGCACCGTCCCCGGTCTTCAGATCCGCTCCGACCGCGCCCCGGTGGACGAGATTTTTCAGTATCTGAACTCCGTCACGAACGACCTGATGCGTTCGCGACCCGTCGATCTTAACGACAAAACCGACGCCGCACGCGTCATGCTCGAGACTCGGGTGATACAAACCTAGCGCTTTCATGGAGATCTTCCTCTTCCATTCTATAAGACACTGCTCAAATTAAAAATTAAGGACTGATTGGGATTGTCCTCGTCACCATTCACAAAATGAAATCAAGACAAAGACAACCCCAATTCACCTTTTAAATTAAGGGCCAATTGGGATAGCCCTAACTGCCATTCAAAAAAAGAAAACAAAAGTTAGGGTAGGGCAGGCGGGACGTATTCTACTGTTTTTTTGGTTTTTTCAAATAAAAAAATCCGATCAAAGTCTTCCCGTCGACGATCTCGTTGCGACGGATCATCCGGCCGATCTCCGAAAGGCTGAATGTCCCTAACTCAAAATCCTCATCTTCGTCCTTTTGCGCGACGGCCGGCTCAAGACCCCAGGCCAGAAAAACATGCATTTTCTCTCCGGAAACACCCGGCGTAGGATAGAATGCCAGAAGTTTTTTAAGTTTTCCCGGCCTCATCCCGATCTCTTCCATCAGCTCGCGCTTTGCGGCCTGAGGAAAACTTTCTCCGGCTTCTCTTCCGCCTGCCGGGAATTCCCAAAGATATTTTTCAAGCGGAAACCGGTATTGCCACACAAGAACGTATTTTCCCGCGTCCGTCCTGGGGATAATGACCACGCAACCCGGATGTTCCAGCACCTGGCGGGAGAGCACTTTGTCCTGCGGCGTCCTGACCTTGCAATCGATCAGGCGGATCGGCCCCTTGGAAAAAATCACCCTTTTTTTGAAAACGTGGTATTGTTTTTTTGCCATAAAAAAATGGGAGCGAGATTCAGATAAATGAAAAACTTTCATAACCCTGTTCAGCACAGCAGATTATCCATATTTTCCTTATTTCTGCAACAAACTCCGATCGCAACATTGAAAGTAAAAAGAAAAAGGGCGGCAGATACGCAAGCGTCAGCCACCCTTTTTGAAGTTTTTTGAATTATGCCGCGCTCGCGGTCCCAATACCGATCAATCGGAGCAAAGGGCACTTGATTCTCCCTAATTATAGATACCCACGCCCTTACGGGCGTGGTGCTAAAAGCAACTGCTTCGGGCTTCGCCCGCCCCGCATCTTCGATGCTTGGAACGGCTCTCATCCCCGCCCTTACGGGACGGGGAGTTCCCGCTGGGTTAAAACAAAGGTAATCAGTGCCGTCCAAACTACCATTACGGAAAAGAAAAAAAAGTTCGGCGGAGATTGGGGGCCGTCCAAGTCGCCCGTAATAAAAAGAAAAAAGAATTGGACGGTTAGACAACGGTCTGGAAGATTACGCCGCAGACTGGATCGCCTGAGCGACCTGCATTGCGATTGCCAGCATCTTGTTCAAGGCTTCCGAACTGAACGAATAGAAACCTTTTTCGTCTTTCTTTCCGTTAAGTACTTCCCTAATCGCATCAACCTCGCTGGCGCTCAGGAGCCTCTGGGACACAATCGATGCGAGAGTTGATGTCGCAACACGGCTGGCTACATTCTTGCTATGCTCCGCCTTGATCTTGAGTCCCCGGCTTATGGACTGGAACAGACCTAGAAGGTTCTCGGGCCCCATCACCACATATCCCGGTTCCTTCTTCGAGATCGCGGACATCTCTTTGCTGCTGGCTATTTTATCGATGAATTTTTTGTTCAAAGCTCTTTGAAGGACGGCCGGTTTACTGTTCTTATCCAGCACAAGGATCATAAACCGCTTTTCCGCGTTTAATTCCTTGATCGTTTTCGCCAGTGTCTGTTTTATTTCCAAAATCTGTTTCTCCGCTTTTTCAACAGCCCCTTTGCCATCTGCCAAGAGTACGATGGCCTCATGCTGCTTCGCATTCGCCAACGTTGCGAGATCGGCGGCACGAATATCCCCTACGTCCGTCGCCTCCATCAGTCGGACCATACCGCCCGGCTTATCCAGAATCTCCACTTTTTCGGCCTTGCCGAACAATTTTGCGGACAATCCGGAAAAGGCATTTCTGATAGCGGCGACCCAGTCAGCGGCTTTTGCAACACTCGCGTTCGCAAGTTGCACAATGACGTCGGCCATTTGTTCCGGTTTCAATTTATCAACCCTATTATCAAACTCCATCCCAGCTACGGCAGCTACAATGACCGGCCCTATCGCTCCCCGAGCCTCCAACTTTCCAACAGCTTCAAAATTCAGCCCGAGCTTAGCTTCCTCGACAACCGACAAATCAGCCGGGTTCATTGCTTCCCGACCGGCCGCTACCCTCACCTCGGCGCGAGACAAGGCTGTTTTCGCTTTCTCTAATTCAACAATCACTAACTTGATGTCTTCTTTGGCCTGTACTAATGCCTCACTTTTCAAAAATGCCGTTAATGTTTTATTATCGACATTTGCCATATCTTTAATAATTTCGTCTATGGCAGACAATGCACCAGCTATATTTCCCGAATCTAAGTGAATCATTCTAATTTGTCCGATTTTAAGATCTTGCATTAAAAAATGGCCTCCAAGCTGATTCATTTGATCCTTGGGGTGATCATATGCGAGTCTTTTTATTGCTCTTTCCAAAACCGTATCCGTGTCTAAGATAGCTTGAGCTTCCTCAACGCCCCTCATTTCGGCACGAGCGGCAATGGCACGGTCTAATGAGGTCTTCAACGCGCCAACAGTTTCCCTGATCGCACTCTTGAATGCTTCAGGATCGGTTGTCGCACGCAAGTATGAAAACTCGGCCTCCAAACGTGAAGCTAGGCCCTCGTCTTCAAATCCAACTCCCTTGCTCACAAATCCTGCCCTGAGAATATTTCCAAGCTGACGATCGGTTCTGGAATCAACGGCATATTCCTGAAGATCAGTCGTCAGTGTAGCCAACGCAAGCGCAGGCATCATTTCGATTATCTGCAGGATTTTTTCCGCCGTTTTCGCCAACTGGTCTTGAACTTGGGCTGGCAAACCAACGACGAATACATCGACGGGTGCCCTCACTTCGGCGCGAGAAGCGAACACTCTAACTATCGCAAGTCCAGTTTGGATGTTTTGATAAAAGTAGGCTTCTCCTGATTTATGTTTAATGGTCAGCTTGTTACCTCCGTCAGAAAGTTCAATCCCTGTAATCCCAGACATCGCAATGCTTCGCCGATCGGTTTTTGACCATAATTCAACTGAGATATCGGAACCCGGAGCAGCCGTCTTTGTCAACTCGTCAAATGTTGCCTTTGCGGTTCCAAACGTTATGAATTGGGGTTCGGCAACTGCCGGAGGAGCGACTACAACCTTCTCAGTCGCCTTAGTTCCCTCAGAAAGGTTCGAAGGTGGAGCAACTGGCCGGGCAACATTGGCCGACGCTTTTGGATATGGGTTTAAAAATTCGTCTATCTTCGACCTGAATGTCCGATTTTTCGCGTCACCATCAGCATGGTTTGAATAGGCGTATAGCGAGCCGGATAATTGGTTCAGACTGCTCGCGACTGCATGAAACGTCAAATGATCCACGACGCGAACACCGATTGAGGTGCCACGTCCAAAGCTCCCTTGAAACAGTTCAAGCCTGACTTGATCGCCGCCAGGCATGGGTTCAGCTTCCAATCGGTACTTCAGGGGCCATGTCTGCCAGCTAAAGCTCACTTTCGAATCAAGGGGCAATTGCCCTTTATTCGCAATAAGATCTTCAACAAGAATGCGCAGTTTCGCTTTATCAATCGCCACATCATACGCAACAGGAACAATAACGGTTTCACCTTTACCGATATTAACCGTTCCATTCTGATTCACCTTAAATGTCAGGACTTTGGGTATGCGCGCGCTAAAATTGTTCCGGATAATCGCGTCATCGGATCTGCCGTAAAGTTCAACGCCCTGAGCTTTTAGCGCCACGTAAGCTAAATAGTACTCGAGTTCCATTCCGACAGATTCAAGCGGCTTCCAGCTTAAACGCACATCCTTAACGATATAGTCGCAGATAGCGTCAACGATCTCCGGCTTCTGCAGATCAGCACTGGATAGCTCACGCAATAAGCCTTCAAATCCATCCAATCCTTTCCTCGTCTCGGAGCGCTTGGCAACTTTGACTTGCATAGCAGCCCTTCGAGCGGGCCAGCTCGCGGCCATAGCGTCGAGCGCTTCCGGAGTCGTATGCCCCGTCATACCGTTATCACTGTGGATCTGGATCGAGCCTTCTCCCGTCGGATAGCCGTTACGTTCCAACCACGCCCAATCGTCCCATTCAATAAATTCCACATCGCTCCACCTTGCCTCGGAGCGGGTCATGTCATCAATATTCTTTTGGGTCAAGATTCCGTTTTCCACTTCGTATCGATACTTGGCTTCTTCAAACGCCTGCCGCTCTAACTCCGATCCGTCCTCAAGAATGCTAAAGGTAGGACTCCCTCTGCGCTCCGCAACCAAGCGATCATAAATCGCATCAGCATTTTCATTGATAACCGCTGCATCCCCATGGGTCGCCGGTCGCGTATACCAGTCACCAAAAGCTGGAGGCACATCAGAA
>Ga0182027_10003147_pt1 | contig 26365 bp, 24 predicted proteins | sample 712E1DmetaG_FD_121300 | JGI IMG/M metagenome (GOLD analysis project Ga0182027, IMG submission 121300) | Permafrost microbial communities from Stordalen Mire, Sweden - 712E1D metaG (Illumina Assembly) | ecosystem: Environmental > Terrestrial > Soil > Wetlands > Permafrost | place: Sweden...
TGACTTCCTGTATTCCGGCTTCTTCTTCCATTTATAAGTCAGTTAGTGTTAGGGTTTTGTTTTGTATTGTCAAATGTAACAATTATTTTATCAAATCAAAACCGGGCAGATTATTTGTTCTTAATTTTGCTTAGTTGTATTGCGGGTAAGGGAAAAAGAGTATTTTTGCTGCGGAAATTTGAGGTTCTTTATAAATGATAAGCAGAAGATTATTGCGTATAAAAGCCCTGATGGCTCTTTATGCTTTTAACCGCAGGGAGGATGAGAATCTTGCTCAGGCCGAGACAGAATTGATGTTCAGCATTGGTAAGAGTTACGATCTTTATCACTATCTGCTGCTGCTTGTTCTTGAAGTCGCTGATATTGCAGGGGAGAAGATCGATCAGGCTCTTCAGAAAAGAATGCCATCTCACGAAGATCTTAATCCAAGAAGAAGGTTCATTGATAATCAGGTTATCGCCCAGCTTAGAAAAAACATTGAATTCAAGACCTATATTTCCTCTAAAAAACTTTCCTGGATTAACAACTCACATATTCCACGCCTGCTTTATAATAAAATGATTGTATGGGAAGCTTATGAAGAGTATATGAAGGCGGAAAATAATAATTATCTGTCTGATAAGAAATTCATTACAAGGCTTATTACTGATCTATTTTCAAATTCTGAAGATCTCCATTCAAACCTTGAAGAACAGAGCATATATTGGAATGATGACATGGATTATATTTCATCAATGGTAGAGAAAACTCTGAAAAAATTTAAGACAGATTCAGGAGAAAAAACTCCACTGATGCCTTTATTTAAAAACGATGAGGATGAAGAATTTGTGAAAATATTATTCAGAAAAGCAATCCTTCACTCAAAAAAATGTTCTGAACTTATTGATAAGAATACAACCAACTGGGAAGTTGACAGAATTGCCCTGATGGACATCCTTGTGATGCAGCTGGCAATAACTGAAATACTTGAATTCCCTGAAATACCTGTGAAGGTTACCCTGAATGAATACATTGAGATTGCCAAATACTATTGTACTTCAAAAAGCAGTACATTTGTCAACGGAATTCTTGATAATATAGTAAAAGAAATCCGTGACGAAGGCCTTTTTAACAAGTTTGGGAGAGGTCTTGTTGGTGAAACATTGACAGACGAAAGTTTATGAATTAACATTGGATCAGTGTTATGAGGAAGATCATAGTAATATCTTTGATGCTGTTAGCGATAATAGCTTCATATTGTGGCAGCGGAACAGGAAAAAATTCGGCCAATTCCGCTTCAAAAACAAATAGCACCGGAACAAGTGAGATAATCTTCAGGGAATATCAGCACGATTTTGGAAAAGTTGCAGAAGGAGAAAAGGTTAGTTATATATTTGCATTTGATAATAAAGGAACAGGAAATCTTATTATCTCTTCAGCAACAACAACATGCGGATGCACTGTTCCTAAGTATGATACAAAACCAATTCCTCCAGGGGCAAATGGAAATCTGGAAGTCGTTTTTGACACTTCCGGTAGAAACGGAATGCAAACAAAAACCATTACAGTGAAATCGAACTCTTCAAAACCTGTCGTATTATTAAAAATAACCGCAGAAGTAGTAACCACTAATAATTAATAATAATTAATAATTGAGACAATGACCAATTTTGCTTATTTGTATTTGATGGGTCAACCTTCCGGAGCAGCCGGACAGAGTAACCCACTTGTGACTTTCCTTCCGCTTATTCTTGTTTTTGTTGTTTTTTACTTCTTCATGATCAGACCACAGATGAAAAAGCAGAAGGAGATGACCAGCTACAGGAGCTCCCTGAAAAAAGGTGATAAAGTTATTACCACAGGAGGATTATACGGGAGAATATATGAAGTGAAGGATAACTATGTAACTGTCGATGTTGGCGGAGATGTAAAACTGAGAATTGACAAAAATGCTCTTCTGAAAGATCCGTCAGCCGACGAATTATAACTAATTCTTTACATTGAACCTTTTGTGAAAGGGGAAAATGGAAAACGGACAGAAAACCTTAAGAAGAAGGGAGTAAAAGTGATCAACAGAGATATTGCTGTTTTTGCTTTCTTCCTTTTTCTCTCTTTTATTTTCTGGTACCTCAATTCCCTCGGAAAAGAAAATGAAGCCGGAATAAAATATCAGGTCAAGTATATTAATATTCCTAAAGAAAGAATTATCACTTCAGAACAACCAACTGACCTGAACCTCTTTCTTAAAGGACCGGGTTATTCATTATTGAAACTCAAAATTTCAGGCAAAAAGGCTCTCTTGATTATTGACATTTCAAAAGTCAATTACAGAAGAGCACCCGGTGATAAAGCATTAAACTATTATATTGTCACATCAGGACTTACAAAAAGCCTGAATGTACAAATAAGATCAGGATGCGAGATTACCTCAATAAAACCGGATACCCTCTTTTTCACCCTTGATAAGGTAGTTGCAAATTCATCTGTTATGCCAGATAATTAGTCTGATAATAAAAAGAAAAGATGACATTTTATGAAACCCGCATTTAAGCTAGGTGTTACGGGAGGTATCGGAAGCGGTAAAACGTCTGTATGCAGGGTTTTCGATGTCCTCAGAGTACCTGTTTTTTCAGCAGACCGGGAAGCACGGGAAATAATGGAGAATGACAATGGGATCATCAGAAGGCTCAATTCTATTGCCGGGAAGGACCTTTACATCAACGGGAGTCTTGACCGGACGGAACTGGCAACGATTATCTTTAATGACAGAACCCGCCTTGAAAAGGTAAATTTGCTTGTTCATCCTGCTGTTTTTGATCACTTCAGGAAATGGACATTGGAACAGACAGCACCCTATGTAATTATGGAGGCAGCAATACTTTTTGAAAGCGGAGCTTCAAAATTTGTAGACAGGATCGCCACAGTTGTGGCGCCGGTTGAACAGAGAGTGGAAAGGGTTATTCAGAGAAATAAACTTTCCAGGGAACAGGTTATGGAGAGGATGAAGAATCAGACGGATGATGAGACCAGGATAAAGCTATCGGATTATATAATCAGTAACTCCGAAAATGATATGATCATACCTGCCATTCTGAAGATTCACGATGACATTTTAACATTTATTAATACTCAATCCTGAATATGGGAATGTTTGGAAAATGGATTGGCGGAGGACTTGGATTTGCCATGGGCGGACCGATAGGGGGCCTGTTGGGTTTTCTGGTTGGCTCTATGATAGATGGTACCACTGTTCATACTTCAACATATACTTCCGGAACTGCCAGGACAAGCCAGGGCGATTTCGGAATGAGCCTGCTTGTTCTTGTTGCAGCAGTTATGAAGGCTGATGGAAAGGTTGTCAAATCTGAACTCGACTATGTTAAACATTTCTTTGTCAGACAATTCGGGCAGGAATCAGCAAAGCAGGCTCTCTTGATGCTAAAAGATATACTAAAACAGGAAATCCCGGTAAGGGATGTTTGCCTTCAGATAAAAGGAAACATGGATTATTCCTCTCGACTGCAGTTATTACATCTATTATTTAATGTATCCCTTGCAGACAGCGTGATCCACCCTTCGGAAATTCAGATTATTGAAAAAATTTCGTCATATCTGGGAGTTGCTTCCAACGATTTTTTGTCAATAAAGAATATGTTTATTCCCGAAACAGATTCTTCTTATAAAATTCTTGAAATAGATCCATCTACTTCAAATGAAGAGGTTAAAAAAGCGTACAGAAGGATGGCTATGAAATATCATCCCGATAAAGTAAGCCATCTTGGTGATGATATCAGAAAATCTGCAGATGATAAGTTTACCATGGTTAATGAGGCATATGAGAAGATTAAAAAGGAACGGAATATGATCTGATCTGTAAAATTGAAAAAAATATCAGTTATGAAACGGACTTTACAATTCTAGAATTAAATTTGTATTTAAATAAATAAGATATGATTTTAAAAGATATTCTGGCAATTTCTGGCGAACCCGGTCTTTTTAAGTTTATTGCCCAGGGGAAAAATGCAATAATTGTTGAACACCTCGAAACAAAAAAAAGAAGCAGTGCTTATGGCTCAGCGAAAGTAAGCTCGCTGGAAGACATTGCAATTTTTACTGATAAAGAGGATCTGCCTCTTGGGAAGGTTTTTGATCTGATTCACGAAAAGGAGAACGGCGGACCGGCACCAGATTCAAAAGCAGATACCGGCAAATTGAAAGCGTGGTTTGAAGGGATTCTTCCGGAATATTCAAAAGATAAAGTGTACACCAGCGACATAAAAAAAGTTGCACAGTGGTATAATATCCTTCATAACCTCAACCTTCTAATTAAGGAGGAACCTGAAAAAACAGTCGAGGAAAAAACAGCTGAGAAGAAACCGGCAAAGGAAAAACAGTCTCCTGCAACAGAAAAGAAAAAGAAAAAAGCCACTCCTAAGTCAAAGGCCGTATAATAGATATTTTGAAGTAACCAAAAACCTTTGTGCCCCTTTGTGAACCTTTCGAGCCCTTAGTGGTAAAAAAATATTTAACCACAATGGATCACAAAGTTCAACACGAAGTAACACAAAGGAAAATACAGAAGATTATCTTTAGGTGAAACTAATACTTCCTCAAATGAATTTTGGCGGCAATGAAGTAGTTTATAGTTATGAGCAATCTGAGATTATCATTGTGCCGGTACCTTATGACGAAACAAGTACATGGATGAAAGGAGCCGATAAGGGGCCTGATGCTATTCTCGAAGCTTCTGTCAATCTTGAATTCTACGATGTAGAAACCTCATCCGAAGCACATCTTACAGGTATAAATACAATTGCCCCTGTTCTAGAGAAAGAAACACCTCAAAAACTTGTTAAAGCTGTATATGACAGGACATTTTCACTTCTGAATGAGGAGAAATTTCCTGTAATTATTGGCGGGAACCATACTGTCTCCATCGGAGCTATAAAAGCTTTTTCAGAATATTTTGAAAATCTCACAATACTTCAGCTTGATGCTCATGCTGATCTGCGACAGGTATATGAAGGGTCAGAGTTTAATCACGCATGTGCCATGGCGAGAGCTCGTGAATATGCACCTATAGTTCAGGTCGGTATCAGAAGCATGGCAGCAGAAGAATTGCCATTCGTTGAAAAGGACAGAATATTCTTCTCACATGACCTTTATTATGATAAGAGTCTTTATGAAAAAGCGATTGCCAAACTCACGGAGAATGTATATATCACTATTGACCTTGATGTATTTGATCCCTCTATAATGCCATCTACAGGAACCCCGGAGCCAGGAGGACCTGCATATTTTGAACTACTTCATTTTATGAGGGATGTTATAAAAACCAGGAATGTCGTAGGATTTGATATTGTCGAATTATGTCCATCTGCAACAAATAAATCTCCTGATTTTATTGCCGCAAAAATAATATACCAGCTTCTGTCATACAGATTTGCTATCCCCCCTAATCCTCTTTTTTCGCCTCCTCCCAAATGACATTCATCTCATCGAGACTCATATCATGAAGTGAGATACCTTTTGTTAGTGTCTCTTTTTCGAGATAATTAAACCTTTTAATAAATTTCCTGTTAGTTTTTTCAAGAGCAGCTTCCGGATCAATATCATAAAGACGTGACGCATTTATAATTGAAAAAAGTACATCACCAAGTTCTGATTCTATTGATTCGGTATTATGGTTTCCTATCTCTTCTTTCAGCTCTGAGATTTCCTCAAGAACTTTGTCCCATATCTGCTCACGTTTCTCCCAGTCAAACCCGACACCCCTCACCTTTTCCTGTATCCGGTTTGCTTTTACTATTGCAGGCAATGATGATGGAACACCGGAAAGAACCGGTTTATAGCCATTGTCCTCCTTGATTTTGAGTTGTTCCCAGTTCTCCTCAACCTCTGACGCTCCCGAAACCTTAACATCACCAAATACATGCGGATGTCTGTAAATGAGCTTATTGTTGATCCCTTCCAGAACATCTGCCATTGTAAAAACTCCTTTTTCAGCACCAATCTTTGCGTAAAAAACTATGTGAAGCATGAGATCACCAAGCTCGTTTTTTATACCTTCATCACTTCCGGAGAAAATATAATCAGCTAATTCATAGGTCTCTTCAATAGTAAGTTTCCGCAGGCTCTCGTTTGTCTGTTTCATATCCCAGGGACACTTTACCCTTAATTCATCTATAATGCCAAGAAGCCTGTTAAACTCTTCAAGGCTTTTGTTTTTATCATTCATTATTCACTGTTTTAAAACAAACGGTTAGCGGATGTAGTTTTGTGAGCAAGATCGATACGTAACACAGATCCGACTGAAAGACTGAGTAATTCAGATACGTCAGCACCGTTGATTGATATTTCAAGAAGATCTAGCTGGTTGAATCTTGCCAGCATCTCCCCTACAGGCACATCACTGTACTTCAGGGAAATCTGATCTGTATAATTTTTATTGCTCTGAATAAGAATCCTGTAGGCTTTATTTTCAAATACTCTGTAAAAAACTTCCCTTGTTATATTAGAAATTGCATTTCCATAGGAGTCAATGAAAATAATGCTGCCAATGATAACATCTTTATCGATTGTTGCCCTCAACGGGACTCTTTCACTAAGTGTCTTAACAGATTTTCCAAGGTCGGATGGTTTTTTCCCGGCTATAAGATCTGAGGCAGCTTTCGCAAATATTTCAAGTTCGTCGGAAGTTCCCTTATTATCTATTTTTATTACTTCATCCGGATCTGAATTAAGAATGAGGTTAAAAATTCCATTGTCAGTCCCTATGAAAAAATGGTCTCTGGCTCTGACAATCAAATGATCCTGATCCTTATGTGCTTCCGAATGAACGCATATGATATGAATTGAGCCTTTAGGATAATTATTATAGGTATTTCTTATTATAAAAGAGGCGTGCGAGATATTAAACGCTGGGATATTTCCGGCGTTATCAATTATAATAGTTCCCGGACACCCGCTGCTAAGCTTTCCTTTAATGATTCCATAATAGATATCATCTGGCTTCCACTCTGTTGTTAATGTTATTACCGGCATATGAAAAAACTTATAACAAAGATAATCTTCTAAGGAAAAAATAACCTTACTTTGTACTTTTCAATGAATTTTTTTATGAACTATTTACCATGTTTCCGGATGAAAGTGGCGAATGGCACTTCAGTTCATTAATTTTTGTTAGGTTTAATGACAGAGATAATTATTTTTCTTGAGGATATTGATCCTGTTGTCTTCTTCGGAACAAACAATTCGCTGCTTGATAAAATCCGCAGTTTCTTTCCTAAAATTAAGATCATGGCCAGAGGTAATGAGATTAAATGCATGGGAGAGGAGACTGAGATAACAATATTTGCGGAAAAGTTTAATGAACTGATCGAATACTATCGAAAATATCATCGGCTCGACGAACAGGACATTGAAAAATATCTTTTTGATGCTGAACACATGAAGTCGGCATCAAATGGTGAGTTTGAACAGGTTATCATTTTTGGTACAAGCGGAAAGCCTGTACGTGCACGCACTGTTAACCAGTTGCTTCTAGTCAATGATTATAAAGCTAACGATCTCATTATTGCCGAAGGACCTGCCGGTACTGGTAAAACATATACATCTATCGCGTTGGCAGTGAAGGCGCTAAAAGACAGGGAAGTAAAAAAAATAATTCTTACACGACCGGCTGTTGAAGCCGGTGAAAGGCTTGGATTCCTTCCCGGAGATATGAAGGAGAAACTTGATCCTTATCTTCAACCACTATATGATGCTCTGCATGATATGTTACCCTTCAAAAAACTGGAAACATGGTTGGAGGACGGAACCGTACAAATAGCACCACTGGCATTTATGCGAGGGAGAACTCTTGAAAATGCATTTGTGATTCTTGATGAAGCACAGAACGCGACCATCAGCCAGCTTAAGATGTTTCTTACAAGGATGGGAGTAAGCTCTAAGTTTATTATGACCGGAGATACTACTCAGATTGATCTTCCCAGGAAAAATGATTCCGGTCTGTTAATGGCAATACGTATTCTTGCCAATATCGAAGGCATCTCAATAATCAAGTTCGACGAGCGGGATATTGTAAGGCATAAACTGGTTAAACGAATTGTCAGGGCTTACGAGAATGAAGAAAATGAAGCCGATAAATTAAAAAACAATATTAAAAAATAATATGGTCAAGACGATTTTAAGCTCAAACTACAACTTTCCCGGGCAGAAGAGCATTTACAAGGGGAAAGTCAGAGATGTATATAATATTGATGAAAAATACCTTCTGATGATAGTCTCAGACAGGATTTCAGCTTTTGATGTTGTACTTCCCAAAGGTATTCCATATAAAGGACAGGTACTTAACCAGATAGCTGCAAAATTTCTGGATGCAACAAGTGATATTGTTCCAAACTGGAAAATTGCCACACCAGATCCTACTGTGACTTTTGGACATAAATGCGAACCATTTCCTTTCGAAATGATTGTAAGGGCTTATCTTACTGGAAGTTCATGGCGAACATATAAAACCGGTGCTAGAGAAATATGCGGTATCAAAATTCCTGATGGAATGAAAGAGCATCAGCGTTTTAAAGCACCAATTATAACTCCTACAACCAAAGCTGAACAGGGCAGGCATGATGAAGATATTTCACGTTCAGAAATATTAGGTAGCGGACTTATTTCAGAAGAAGATTACATTCTGATTGAAAAATATACAATGGATGTATTCATGAGAGGATCTGAGATAGCGCTGCAACATGGCCTGATTCTTGTTGATACTAAATATGAATTTGGTAAGAAGGATGGAACGATTTACCTTATTGATGAGATCAATACTCCTGATTCATCCCGTTATTTTTATGCCGATAAATATCAGGAGCATTTCGAGAAGGGTCTCCCTCAGAAACAATTATCAAAAGAGTTTGTCAGGGAATGGCTCATGGATAATGGATTCCAGGGAAAAGCAGGACAGGTAGTACCTGAAATGACCGATGCGTTTGTTAATCAGGTATCGGAAAGGTATATAGAACTTTTTGAAAAGATAACTGGCGAAAAATTTGTCAGGTCAGATATTAGTAATGTTCCTGAACGAATTGAAAGAAACTGCAGAACATTTCTTAAATCATTGTAAACCAGAGAGAGACTAATAAAGAATCTAATGAGAATCATCAACTGGATAAAAACCCTGACAATATTAATATCTGTTCTGATCTGCAATAATACTGTAAATTCACAGGTTGTCGTTGAGAAATCAAAAGACAAAGTAATGATTTCCGGGACAGCTTATTTTATTCATCAGGTCAAAAAAGGAGAGACTGCTTACTCAATTTCAAAAGCTTATGGAATTTCCGTAGAGGAGCTTATCCGGGAAAATCCGCCTGCAGTTTACGGTATAAAGGAGGGACAGACACTCAGAATTCCGGTCAGCCTGGTTACTGAAGCAAAACCTACAGAATCTGTAACGGTCAAAAGGGAACATGATGAATCCAAATTCATCTATCATAGCCTGAAACCAGGCGAAACAGTCTACTCTCTTTCGAAATCATACGGAGTTTCTGAAAACGAAATAATTCAGAGTAACCCAGGGATGGATATTACCAAACTATCTGTTGGTGCTGAAATAGCTGTACCGAAAAGGGAGTTTATGAGTAACCAGCAGAAATTTAACGATCAGGACAATAAGTATGTTTACCATAAAGTGCTCATGGGGGAAACTCTTTCTTCTATTGCTAAACAATATGGACTTACTGTCAGACAACTACGAAGGGAAAACAGGGATTTAAGGTTTCCCCAGGTTGGTGATTTTGTAAGGATTCCGGGGGCTAAAAAGGCTGAAATCCAGGAGATTGAACAGGTAAAAACCGACACTGTTCCGGCTATTGTGGAAGAATTGCCGGTAAAGATTGCCAGATCTGCAGGATTTACACCCGTAAAAGACCTGAAAGGCTCAATGGATGTAGCTGTCTTGCTTCCATTCTATCTTTCAGAGAATTCAATGCGTACGGAGATTGATTCATCAGTGGTAAAAGGCAAGAAAACGTACAAAATGATTAAAGAATCTGATGATTGGATTTATCCTGGCAGCCTTGATTTTCTGGAAATGTATCAGGGCATACTGCTCGCTGCGGATACATTACGTACACTGGGATTGAATATAAACCTGCATACATATGACATTAAAAGCGACACAATTGAAATTACCAGACTAATAAAGACCGGAAAATTGGCGGATATGGATCTTATCATTGGCCCGGTTTATTCCCATAATCTCTCTATTGTTTCTGATTATGCAAGAAACCTTGATATTCCTGTTGTATCGCCTGTTCCGCTCATGAATAATTCTGCGCTGGTAAATAATCCTACTCTCTTTATGGCCACTTCTTCACTTGAAATTGCCCAAAAAGCGCTTGCAAAAAAAATAAGTGAATATTACGATCATAATATTGTATTTCTTCATGCTGATAGTCTGGGAGTTGATGAGGATGTGAAGAGATTTAAAAACTTGATTTTTACTGAGTTGAGTTATAAATTACCTTATGAGGAAATAAAATTTAAAGAATTTCTTTTCTATAGCAGGTCCATGTTTAATAATGACTCAATTAACAGGTTGAGTCATGCTCTTTCCGAACAATCTAAAAACATCGTTATCATTGCTTCTGAAGAGGCTCCTGTAATAAGTGAGGTAATAGATAATGTCAGTGGTCTTTCCCGAAGATTCGACGTAAAACTTTTTGGATACCCTGTTATCAGGGATCTTGACAGGCTGGATCAGAAGGAACTGTTTGATATGGATATCATGGTCTATTCTCCTTACTGGATTGATTATTCAAAAAAGAACGTAAAACAGTTCAATTTAAATTTCAGGCAAAAATTTCATACACAACCCCTGGAAAAAAGTTATGCATGGCAGGGATATGATATAGCATTTTATTTTTTAAGTGGATTGGCTATGCATGGGAAGAGTTTTATCAGACATCCTGAGATTCATTATCCTGACCTGCTGCAGAGTGAGTACGACTTTAAACGAGAAGCTGCGGGAGATGGTTTTGAAAACCAGAAACTTTTTATGGTCAGATACACAAAAGATTATCAGGTTCTGTTAGAAGAAGAGAATAAACCGCCTCAGTAAAAGTAAACCTTAAAAAAATCACCCGGCTGATAATTGATAGAATGACTTTTATGTTAATAAAAATTAACAACCGGGAATATTCGAAGATGATTATTTGTCTATATCCTGTAGTATGATCAAAGAGTCGTACAACATAACGGAAGAAGATGAACTGGTAAAAGCATGCCTGAATGGCGATAAAAATGCATTCGGAGAAATTGTAAACCGTTATCAGAAAATGGTTGCACGTACGGTTAAAGGTATGCTTGGAGATTCCGTTTTTGCTGAAGATATTGGACAAGAGGTATTTATTAATCTATATCATTCCTTGTCAGAATTCAGGGGAGAAGCAAAACTTTCAACTTATATTCAGAAAATTGCTGTGAATCTGACTCTGAATGAGATAAAAAGAAGAAAAAGATTCTTTTCAATGTTTTCGCAGAAGGCAAATAATGAAATGCATGAATTTGAAATTGCTGATCATAATTCTGAAGAAAGCAGAGAAGCATCAGAAATAGTAAATAAAGCATTATTGGCTATGGATCCCAAGTTTAGAATAATTTTAACTATGAGAATGCTTCAGGGATATTCAACCAAAGAAACAGCAGAAATACTCGATCTGCCTATCGGAACTGTTCTTTCACGGTTATCAAGAGCACAGGAGCAATTAAGAAATATATTGGTAAAACTGTAAATACTCAATTAATACAATGGACGCCTCAGAGATTAAAAAATTGATAATCAGCTCACTGAATGCCGACACTAATACTGTTGAAGTCTCCAGGAAGCTGGAAGAAGAGGGCATCTCTTATAATTTTAGTCATAACTTTGGAGACAAGGTGCTCAATAAACTGTTTTCTGCAGGATTGACTATAAACCGGGAGGTAGAGTTCGTTAAATACATGAATTTTGCTTTCTATCGTATTGCTCTTACAGGTGTAGCGGCAATTATTGTTCTCCTTATCTCTATTTTTCTGATGCAAGGTTCCCTTTCATTAAATTCATTCCTCGGATTAAGTGATAGTTATGATGAAAGTATTGTATGTCTGTTAACCGGAAATTAGCATAAAATGAAAGCAAAATCGATATTAGTTGTTCTCGTGACTTTGATAATTGGATTCATTCTGGGGATGCTGACTTCAGCGCAAATCAGATATCACAGACTGAAACCGGTCAGAGTCTTTTTTTCCGAGGAAAGATTCAGGGATGGCTTTTACAAAGCAATTCAACCCGATGATCAACAAAAAACAAAAATTGATTTGGTTCTTAATAAGTATGCAAAAATTAACAGCGAACTGCAAAACAATTTCAGGAAAGAGCTTGATTCCAATATGAAAGAGTTCAGGAAAGAATTAGATTTAAACCTTTCAAAAGAACAACTGGCCAGATTAAAAGAAATGGATGATCGGCGTCAGGAAATGATAAGACAAAACAGGAAGAATCACCAAAATGATACTCTGAAATCCAGCGATGAAAGACGGCATATTCCGGGTAGAAGGTTAGCGCCTGACGGACCTCCTCCTCCTTACCCGGATAATGATATCACCAGACTACCCGATAATAAATAGAAGATAATCTAAAAGGATTGGCAAATCATCAGGACTGACCCCGAGAGAAATAAGTAAATCTCTGTCTTCAGAGAAGATTGATATGAACTGTTCTTGTGACAATTCACCACTTATTATACTTTGTTTGTAAAGTTCAATAGCTTCTCTTTTTTTGCCTCTGCAAAGCGCCAGGTGGCCTTTGTTTATCTGATCGTGTGCATTTAGTTTCCCGGTCGATAACCGATCATAATATTTCTCCGACTCATCAAATCTTCCAAGTGCAAAATAACAAAAAGCTATAGGCCTTAGAATCTTAAGGTTACCAGGTTCTTTATATTCAACCCTGAAATAGTATTTTAATGCTTGTTCATAGTTCTTAAGGTCAATGTAGCAATGTGCTGTCATTATTACCGTATGAATATTCTCCGGTTCAAGATTATATGCCTGTAAATAATATTCCAGAGCCTCCTCATTCATCCCAAGCCTCCGCAGACATAATCCTATTTTCTTTATAGTCCAGACTTTTCGGTCAATAAGTTCTGCTCTTCTATAAAACTTAAGAGCCTCTTCATAATCTGAGCTTTCCTGGTAGCAATAGGCTATCTTTTCATATAACTGCACATCCGATGGTTTCTCATTCACTTGTTTCAGGAATAGCTGGAGAGCATCACTGTAAAAGTTTTTGCTGAAAAAATAGTCTGCCAGTCCGGCCTCTGCCTCCGATGCATTGCAAGTCATTCTGAAAAATTCTGAATTATAGATATCCAGCTTGCCGATAAAAAGGTCCTCAAATTCCTTTTTATAAGGAGAAAGTTTAAAAAATCTGTAAATATCCTGCAGATACTGTGTTATGTTTGTTCTGAATATTCTGTAAGGGTCGGTGGCTGATTCGTCATCGTTTAATTGCTGCAACCCTTCAAGTTCCATACGGAACACCTTTAACATCATGCTTTTTTGAGAAGAGGGGAGGTGTTTTAAATTCAGAAGCAATGAATACTTGTCTGAGTTACAGATGAAAGGAGTCTTGTACAATGCCTCTGCCAGCTCGTTGGTTCCCGGACCAAGAATCTCATCCCTATAGATCTCATCAACCGTCTCATGGTCAGGATAGAACGGAACAAACCAATTTTGAAAGTCTTTAAAAAAATCAAAATGTTTCATATTAGCGAAGGCGGACATATAAACATCTGCTCCTTCCATCTGGAGCTTTGTCAGTTCCTCCATAGTCTTGAATATCTCCTCCGAGTCACTGAACATTTCAGCCCAGTCAGGATTCTTCTCTTCATTTTTATCTTTTGGAAGAATATTATCCAGATCCAGCTTTTCTTCAATCATGGGTTTCAGCCTGGCAACCTGGGGTAGTATTTCATCCTGAAGTTTTCTGCTCAGATTTTCAGTTTCACGCGATCTGATAATCTGGAGAACAATGATCCTGCAATGCTCCTTAAATTTAGTGTCCAGGCTCATTTCCATAATCCTTTCAGTGATATCAGGATACAATAATATTCTTCCATTATAATAATGCAGATTCAGGATCAGACCCGAAAGAGCTCTCTCCATAACCTGTTCCTGCCCAGCTTCATAGAGACTTATCAGGTGAAGAAGTTTTTCTGATTGCCATGTTCTGAAAGAACTCAGAGTGACAGCCGTAGTAAAAATACTTGCTTCATACCATCTGAATTTACCTGATTTCAGAATAATATTGATCAGACTGTTTTCTGCCTCACCATAATAATCTGTTAACCAGAGATGGTTGAAAATATTTTTGATCAGCTGTTTGTGTTTTTTTGAAATTGCTGAATCCGGATCCGGGTTAATCTCATTACTTAATTTCAGCCACTCATCAAGTTCCGATTTAAACAACAGGTCATCAACAGTTTCCACAATGGTTTTGCCACTAAGTTTCATCTCTTTTTGAGCTTGTTGCTTTACCCAGTACGTATGCCAACCGGAATTATGTGACAATATGTCTTGTCTGGCTCTGTCGGAAAGACTAAGAATTGACTGAATAAGCTTAAGATATATCTTGTTACGTTCAGGATCTTTTATTCCATCAATTGTATAAGTGAGCATGTTTCTATAGGTCATTTCTATATTATTGTACTCATCACGCATATCACCTGATGATGAAATGGAAATCATATCAGTCAGTATGTCAAGACTTTGCTTTATCTTCTTTTCTGAAACAAGTGCGCAGAGTCTTTTATGTTGTTGAATCACTTTTGTTGCATCCATCTTTTTTCTTTTTTTGAACCGATCCCCGGCATGCAGGGAGAGTTAAATCATACATGCAACAATCAGACCGTTTATAGAACCAGGTATTTGATTTTCTTCGTTTACCCCAACCCCAAGGGGAGCGAAGAAAATCAATTTACTCCCCCTGGGGAAGGGGTAAATAAATTGATTTTCAAGCTATTTATAATATTCCGTTAGCGAAAGAAAGTTTGTATTTCAAACTCAGAAATTATATCCAATACTGATATACCCTTTAATTTTATTGAAATACTCTTCCCTTTCGTAGTTTCCGTACATCAATCCGATTTTTATGGGACCAATAATTGACATATAACCAGCACCAACACCGATACCGGTAAGCAGTGAAAATCCTGTACTACGGTTAGCTTCCTGAGCAGCAAAGATGTTCGCCATGAAATTCAGATGAAAGTTCTCAAATAGTTCCATGTCGATATTAGTTCTGAAACCTGCAAGTTTTTTTACAGGAATTTCATTTGCCTGGAAGCCAACCATAGGAACGGACCTTTTATTTACTGATTCAATTCCGCCAAGAAGAAAAAAATTGTTCTGTGCTGAAACCGAATCAGAGCGGGTGATAAAGAGAACATCTCCACCAATTGATATAGTCACTTTTCCGGAAGGAGAGAAGTAATGATCAACCGATCCATGGAAAGTATAGAATCTATTGAATGAAAACTCTCCCTGATTATTCAACCTAAAGTCTACTTTAGAGGAATCAGTTTTTAGTTCTGCAGACTGTAGCTTTGAGGTACTTACTGAAATGTTTAAAATTGTTCCCCTATGCGGAAAATGTTTATTATCAAGACTATTAATCTGGTAATCATAGGTTGCGGTCAGATAATTATACGAAAAGTTTTTCAAATGAGCATCAGAAATATAATGTAACAACAGATTCAGATTTTCATAGTTTGCAGAAATGCTCATCATATTATTAAGTCCTATTCTCTGGTTTAATGAGAGTCCTGGTGTGAAATTTCTGCTGATCACCTCTCCTTTTTCCCCTCTTAATTCCAACAGTGGGAGCAGGACATTATCGGAAGATAAATTCGCTGATAATCCGAATATCTGATTTCTGTCAATAAACTGTTGATAGTTTAGATCAACTCTGTAATACTGCCCGATACGCGAACCTAAATTGATAACGGATCTTTGAGTTAAAAGGTTTTTTACTGACATCTCAAATATGAGTCCGGATTGGAGTGTATTGTCATAATGCACAGATCCATAAAGCATTGCCGCCGGTTTTTCAATACAATCAATAGCAAGTATGAGAGAATCATTCCGGGGAAGAACTCTGTATTTCACTTTGTCGAACCATGCTTTTCCATAGAGTAGTTCAATTCTGTCAGTAAGCAGATATTTATCTACTTTCGTTTCAGGTTTGATATTAAGGACACCTAGTATCTGTTCATCCGAATAGCTTTTATTACCTGTAATTTCAATCTTATTGAAAGTATATGATTTTTTATCAAGGATTGACTCTATTGGTTTTTGAGAGCTAATAAAGTTAAGAGAGTCGGCCAGTTTCCTGAAATATTCTTTATAAGGTAGTGCAGCCTCGTAACCTCGTTGGATCAGTGAGTCTACATTTTCAAATTGGAAGATTGAAAATTTTTCAGTTTCCGGCTTGATGAGCACATTTACCAGTTTTTTCTCCTCTTCAAAATCGGTAAGGCTTCGGAACATTGCTATCTGCTCCATTATTCCGGATACTGACTGAAGTTTGTCAGCTTTATACCCGTTGAAACCAACGTAGGATCCGATTATTATATCAGCTCCCATATCTCTGGCCTCTGTTGCAGCAAAGTTTCTTATCAACCCTCCATCAAGCAAGAGAAGAGAATCAATCTTAAGCGGAGTAAAAATTGACGGTACTGAAAAACTTGCCCTGATGGCATCTGGCAGATAACCGGTTTTCAGGTCGACAATTTTATAGTTTATTATATCAGTTGCTACACATAAAAATGGAATCGGAAGCTTGGAAAAATCATTAATATCTGCAGCTGGCCAGGCATAGAAACTAAGTGTATTTTCAACCTGTTGCCCGTTTATAAGACCTGATGGAAGTATTACTTTCCTGAAAGAAAGAGGCAACGAAATTGCGCTATTTGAGAAATGGTTTTTTTCAAGAAAAATAACTTTGTTTTCCGGGATCTTATTTGAGAGAATAAGTTTCCAGTTTATGCTTTTAAATATTTTCTGCAAACTATCAGCTGAATATCCTAAGGAATACATACCTCCGATAATGCTACCCATGCTCACACCTGTAATATAATCGGGTCTTAAGCCTGCTTCCTCCATGACTTTAAGAACTCCGATATGGGCTATTCCATGTGCACCACCTCCGCTAAGAACCAGACCGATACGTGGTCTTCCATAGACTTTCTGGGCATTAACATTTATAGGGTTTGAAAAGAAAAACAGGCAGAAAAGGCAATTTATTAAAATTAGTTTTTGCAGATATTGTGAAAATAAACAGGAATAGGTGTTCATATTTAGCATCTTAGAATGCTACTGATTAATAGCACATATCTTCGCAAGATAGTTATTTTAAGTAAATTAGCGGCGTGAAAACTCAACATATTTTCAATAACAGATGGCTGCCCACTACTAAAAAAGAGGTCGATTTACTTGGGTGGGATGAAATAGATGTAATTCTTTTCAGTGGTGACGCCTATGTTGATCACCCGTCATTTGGACCTGCAGTCATAGGAAGAGTTATCGAAGATGAAGGATTTCGGGTAGCAATTGTGCCCCAGCCAAACTGGCAGGACGATTTAAGGGATTTTCGCAAACTGGGTAAACCAAAGTACTTTTTTGGCGTAACAGCAGGAAATATGGATTCAATGGTCAACCATTATACTGCTTCGCGGCGTTTGAGATCCGATGATGCTTATACTCCGGGTGGTAAAGCCGGGTTCAGACCCGATTATCCGACGATTGTTTATACCAAAATTATTAAGGAGATTTTCCCCGATGTTCCTGTAGTTATAGGAGGTATTGAAGCCTCTATGAGAAGGCTGACACACTATGATTACTGGAAAGACAAACTGGAACCCTCCATACTCCTTAGTAGTGGAGCTGATATTCTGATTTATGGAATGGGAGAACAACCTGTAAGAGAGCTTTTAAGGCTGTTATCTAAAGGAGTCCCGTTTGCATCTCTGAAAACGATTTCTCAGACATCAATTGTAATAAAACGGGATGAACAATTACCGATACAGAAAAATTGGAAAGATATTTCCCTTCATCCTTTTGAAAAATGTCTGAAGGATAAAAACCTGTTCGCAGAAAATTTTGTAAAGTTCGAAAAGGAATCGAATAGAATAGAATCGGCCAGACTTAATGAATCCTCGGGTGATTTAAAAGTAATTATCAATCCCCCATTTCCCCCCATGGCGGAGGAAGATGCTGATCGTACTTTTAATTTTCCATATATGTATCTGCCTCATCCCCGTTACAATAAGAAGGATGATATCCCTGCTTACGAAATGATAAAATATTCCGTGAATATTCACCGGGGATGTTTTGGAGGATGCAGTTTCTGCGCTATAGCTGCGCACCAGGGGAAACAAATAGTAAGCAGATCAGAAAGATCGATCCTTAATGAGATAGAGAAAATTAAAAAACTGCCTGATTTTAAAGGTTATCTCTCTGATCTGGGAGGGCCATCTGCTAATATGTACAGGATGAAAGGCAAAGACATGAAGTTATGCAAAACATGCTCAAGACCTTCCTGTATATGGCCTGCAGTATGCAGGAATCTGAATACCAGTCATAAAGAGCTTACAGATCTCTACAAGAAAGTGGATGAGATAGATGGGATAAAAAAATCATTTATCGGCAGCGGGGTCCGTTATGATTTATTGTTTCCTGATTGGAATAAAAGCGCCGGAAGAGATGAAGGTGAATATCTTGAGGAGCTTATTACAAATCATGTTTCAGGAAGGTTGAAAGTAGCTCCTGAGCACACTTCACCGCATGTTTTGACGCTCATGCGCAAAGTGCCATTCGAACTTTTCAGGAAGCTTAAGAAACGGTTTGATAATATCAGGACAAAGCATGATCTGAAATATGAGATTATTCCATATTTCATCTCATCGCATCCGGGATGTACAGATGCCGACATGCAGGATCTTGTGGCTGAAGTGAAAAGCCTGGGAATAAAACCCGAGCAGGTTCAGGATTTTACTCCGACTCCAATGACACTGTCAACATTGATGTATTATACGGGTTTTGATCCCTATTCCGGGAAAAAGGTTTATGTGGCAAGGAGTATCGAGGATAAGCGGAGACAAAAAGAGTATTTCTTTTGGTATAAGAAGGACCAACGGCACAAAGGCACAATGGTGCAACGACGTAACGGCAGATAGAATGGGTGTTTAAGATTGCCACGCCCTCCTGCGTCGGGCTCGCAATGACAGTGCATGTTATAATCATGGGTTAGGGGATTGACACATACATTATAAAGTTGGCGGTCATTGCGAGGAGCGAAGCGACGAAGCAATCTCAGGGAGCTAAAAGATAGCTTATTGGTTTGTCAGTTGATATTGCATATTCAATTTCACTCCTTGTCGAAGAACCAATATACCCTCCCACATTAATAACGAAGATTTCATCAGCCAGGTCTATCTTCCGTTTATGCATATCATCAAGCATCTCTTTCGCGCTTTCCGACCATACTTCACTATCGCCTGAGTGACCAAACAAACCAACACTGATAACTATATTCCCTTCGAGGGTAAGTCTTTTCTGCTCAGTAATAAACTCATCTTTGAATCTTGTGCTTCCGCAAAGGGTGATGATTTTGTATTTACCGATCATATCATATTATTCGTATTCTTTTAAAATGTTTTTAACGTCATCGGGTGCAACCCTGCCATAGGTTTTATCACCTACAAGCACCACAGGTGCAAGACCACATGCACCGACGCATCTCAGGCTGGATAATGAAAACTTGCTATCTTTTGTCGATTCTCCAACCTGAATTCCAAGTTCTTTCTTAAACTCATCAAGGACTTTTTCAGCGCCCCTGACATAACATGCTGTTCCAAGACATATACTAATCGGATGTTTACCTTTTGGAGTCATAGTGAAAAATGAGTAGAAAGTCACTACTCCATAGATTTTGGCTACCGGCATGTTGAGTCCGTCAGAAACGACCTCCTGAATTTCTGCGGGAAGATATCCAAAATGTTGCTGGCATGTATGAAGAACGTTTATAAGTTCCTGAGGATCATTATTAAAAGTAGCACATACTCCTTTTATAAAGTCCACATCTTCTTTTCTTAATTCTATTTTTATATGAGACATAGCCGTGAATTTTATTATTGTCGAATATTTTATTACTAGTTTTTAATTATGATCTTTTTCTTTTTATCAAAATAATGAGTGTGAAGCAAATGGTGAGCTTTTTCACTACCGGGTTTGCCAAGGAACTCATCATAAAGTTTTATGATGAAAGGATTCTCATGTGATTTTCTGATTGGTTTTTTCCTGTCTTCTGTATATATAGCTGCTGCCCTGGCTTTAATAATTTCTGAATTGCCATGGTGCAATGGTTGTCCGCCACCACCAATACATCCTCCCGGACAAGCCATAACCTCAATTGCATGAAATTGTGATTTTCCTGATCTCACATCATTAAGAAGTTTCCTTGCATTACCCAGTCCATGAGCGATACCGATATTCAGAGAAAGGCCATCAAAATCAATTGTCGCGGAACGTACACCTTCCATGCCTCTGAGTTCTGTAAAATCAATTCTTTCAAGTTTTTTACCCGTATAGAGTTCGTAAGCGGTACGGCAGGCTGCCTCAATAACGCCACCGGTTGTACCAAAGATTACACCGGCTCCTGTCGATTCACCCATCGGAGAATCAAACTCTTCATCATGAAGCGTATTGATATCAATATTTGCCTGTTTGATGAATGAAGCGAGTTCCCTGGTGGAAATTGAAAAATCGACATCAGGATTACCATCTACAGAGAATTCATCCCTTTGGCATTCATATTTTTTAGCCAGACATGGCATTATTGACACCACGACCATATCCTTGCGGTTTACACCGATCTTGTCGGCAAAGTATGTTTTAGCGATTGCTCCAAACATTTGCTGTGGTGATTTTGCCGATGACGGAACGTCCTTGAGATCGGGGAAATATTCCTCAAAGAAATTAACCCAGCCTGGGCAGCACGATGTAAGTATCGGTATTTTTGCAGTTGTATCACCCTTAAGGTGCCTGGTTAGTCTATCAAGAAGTTCAGTACCCTCTTCCATTATAGTAAGGTCGGCAGCAAAGTCTGTATCAAATACATAATCGAATCCAAGAGCTCTCAGAGCTGCGGTCATTTTGCCTGTCACCAATGTTCCTGGCGCAAGTCCGAACTCTTCACCCAGAGCAGCACGGACGGCAGGAGCAGTTTGTACTACAACAGTCTTTGCAGGATCTACAAGAGCTCTCAGCACCTGTGGAACATGGTTAACTTCTGTGAGAGCACCTGTCGGACAAACGGATACACACTGTCCGCAATATGTACATGTTGAATGTTCCAGATTCTGCTCAAATGCCGGAGCAACGGTAGCCATAAAGCCTCTGTTAACTGCCGATATAGCACCAACAGTCTGAACCTCATTGCACATCATTTCACAGCGACGACACATTATACATTTATCAAGGTCTCTGATAATTGACGGGGAGGTGTCTTTCCTGTAAGTAGAGACTGCTGCATACTCAGCACCTGGAATATCTCTTATATCCAGGCGGTGAGCCATTGCCTGAAGTTCACATGTACCTGATTTTGAACATACCAGGCAGTCTTTAGGGTGGTCAGAAAGGATAAATTCCATTACAGTCCTACGCGCATTAAGAACCCTTGGTGTGTGGGTTTTGACAACCATTCCGGGTTCACAATTTGTTGAACATGTAGGAGCAAGGTTCCTTCTACCAGAAACTTCTGCAACACAAATCCTGCAACCCGCCGGTTTGTTTTCAATATTCATATCGTGCAACTCCATATAACACAGGGTCGGAATATCAATTCCCAAATCCTTTGCAGCTTTATATATTGTAGTACCCCTGGGTACATCAATCTCTTTATTATCAATAGTAAGCTTTATCGTTTCCATTATTTTATTGATTATCTGATAAATATTGCATCAAACTTACATTTCTCCATACAGGCACCGCATTTTATGCAGATAGAAGGATCAATAAGATGAACCTCTTTTCTCTCACCTGAGATAGCATTTACAGGACATACCCTTGCGCATGCAGTACAACCTACACAGTTTTCAGCATTTACAACATATTCCATAAGGCTTTTGCACTGACCTGCCGGACACTTCTTATCAGTCACATGTGCAACATACTCATCATAGTAGTTATCCATCATAGAGAGAACTGGATTGGGTGAAGTCTGTCCAAGGCCGCAAAGAGCAGTATCTTTTATAACCAGACTCATATTCTTCAGTCTGTCAAGATCTTCCAGAGAACCTTTACCTTCACATATCTGGCCAAGAAGCTCATGTAACCTCTTGTTACCGATTCTGCACGGAGCACATTTTCCACATGATTCTTCAACAGTAAACTCAAGGAAAAATTTTGCCATAGAAACCATACAGTCATCTTCATCGAGAACAATCATTGCTCCGGAGCCCATTATTGATCCGGCTGCTATCAGGTTATCGAAGTCAATAGGAGTGTCGAGATGTTTTTCGGAAAGACAGCCTCCTGACGGTCCTCCCGTCTGAATACCTTTGAATTTTTTACCATTCCTGATACCACCCCCGATCTCGAATATCACCTCTCTCAGTGTGGTTCCCATCGGGACTTCAATTAGTCCGACATTGTTTATTTTACCTGCAAGGGCAAATACTTTGGTTCCTTTTGACCTTTCAGTTCCTATACTTGCGAACCATTTTGCGCCTTTGAGGATAATAGCCGGAATGGCAGCAAAGGTTTCAACATTGTTAACATTTGTAGGTTTGTTGAGATACCCGGCTTCTGCCGGGAATGGCGGTTTCACTGTAGGCTCACCACGAAGTCCTTCCATAGAGTGAATAAGAGCTGTCTCCTCACCGCAAACAAATGCACCGGCGCCATAACGAAGTTTAATATCAAAATTAAAACCGGTGCCAAAGATATCATTGCCAAGTAATCCATATTCTCTTGCCTGGTTTATCGCAATTTTTAACCTTTCAATAGCAAGGGGGTATTCGGCACGAATATATATCAATCCGTTACCTGCGCCGATACTGTATCCGCAAATGACCATAGCCTCAAGAACGGAGTGTGGGTCACCTTCAAGAACCGACCGGTCCATAAATGCTCCGGGGTCACCTTCATCGGCATTACAAACAACATATTTTTCATCAGACTGGTTTTTGTGGGCAAGCTCCCACTTGAGACCTGTTGAGAACCCGGCACCACCACGACCCCTCTGACCTGAATCCTTAACCTCTTTAATAACTTCTTCAGGTGTCATTTCAGTTAATACTTTTCCGAGTGCCTGATAACCGTCACGGGCGATGTATTCATCGATATTCTCAGGATTAATAAAACCGCAATTGCGAAGGACAATCCTGAGCTGTTTTTTGAAAAAACCCATGTTTTTTGAATCGGATACTGGTTCCTGGCTTACAGGATCCTTGTATAGAAGTCTGGTTACTTTCCTTCCTTTTATCACATGCTCTTCAACGATAGTCTGGGCATCTTCCGGTTTAACCTTAACATAAATAGTATTGTCAGGCATTACTTTCACAATCGGACCTTTCTCACAAAAGCCAAAACAACCAGTCAGAATAACCTGAACAGAATCCATCAGACCCTTTGCTTCGAGCTCATCTCTTAAATTGCAGACAATAGCATCGCTTTCTGAAGCATGACAACTTGTGCCACCGCAAACCAGAAGATGCATACTGTATTTTGACATAGTTTATCCTCCTTATACGTTTAAGTCAATAGTTTGATAATTTACAGGAATGATACCATCTACCAGTTCTCCTGTTTTAATGTATTTCTCGATAATCTGGTCTGCCCTTTTAAGGTCAACAAAACCAAAAACTACCGGGTCCTGTCCCGGAAGTTTAACCTCAATTGTCGGTTCTGCGTAACAGTACCCCATACAGCCTGTCTGAGTTACAACTGCAGCAACATTTCTCCTCTCAAGTTGCTCCAGAAAAAACTCCATTACGGTCTTAGCTCCGGATGCTATGCCACAAGTTGCCAAAGCAACTTTCACCTGAACAACGTTCTCAGGATCAATGGCTTTAATCCGGATGTCCAACCCGCTCTTTAATTCTTCGCGTTTCTTCTTCAGATCCGCGAATGACGTGATTTTTGACATTCTTTTATCTGTTAAGTTTAATTTGTATCAGTGGCATTCATTTCAAATGTTTGCTCACCTAAATTTATTCAATTTTTTCTTTTATTATACGGCTAATGCCTGTTGTATTTAGAATTAAAAATATTCATAGCACAAAGATAATCAATTAGTGTGAATAAAATAACATTGTGAATAAAATAACAGAACATTATAATTGTTCTAAATAAAGGTTATTGCTCTTTATTCTTTCACGAGGGAAATTATTATGATTGATTAAAGGACATGCAATGGCATATCCCTGCGTTTGTCTGTACCTTTTACCTTTTTACTTTTTACTTTTTACTTATTCTTCTTTACCTAAGTATAACATTCCCCAGCAACACTCTTCCGCTTTTCCAGAATGCCCTGAAATAGGGATCATCAGTAATGTAAATAATTTCCCCTGATCCTAAGGTTTCAGAGCCGATAACCAAGGTATTCTTTACCTTATCTTTGTATTTAAATCCTGAAAAACCGGCAACTGGTTCTTTATCGGTAATATAACCGATATTGCTGCCTGTTGCAAGGAAAGGGTAACCTGGTGTACGTTTCATTATATACCATTCTTTTCCCAATCCGAAAGCATAGGGATGAGTATCGTCAAGCTTTACTTTATAAATACTACCTTCTGATTTGTCTGTAATTGTGTATCTCTTTTCATTCTCAAGTTCAAATTTTTTAAGAAGAGAAGAATCGTCACTTTTTATTTTTTTCTCAATAAGTTTTTGTTCGGCAGTTCTTGTCTCAATTGCTTTAGCCAGCGCAGTAGTCTTTTCACCTGCAAACATTGATACTGCATTTTCAAAAGCTATTACCCTTCCGCCTCTTTTCACATAATTCACAATTGTGTCACTTAACTTTGAATAATTACCAGAGGTTAGGATAAGAATATCATAATCACTCAGATCTATTTTTTTGGTGATTTCGGTGTTTATCAATGAAACAGGATAGTTAAGCTCTCTTTCGAAGAAGTACCATAATTCCCCGACAGAAGCGGAAGAGGTCCCATCGTTGCAAAGTAAGGCTACTGCTCTTTTTTTCATAAGAGGTGAATATCCTGACCCGAAATCTTTACCGGCGTCTACCGTACCGGTAGTAGTTGCTATCAGCTTTACCTGGCAATCGTTTGCTGTTTCCGTGACAATCTTATCAAAATCGCCAGCCAGGTTTTTATTATCACCACGGGCAATTATAATACTTCCCCGGTTGTAACTGTTGTCATTCAGGGTAAATGGTTTCAATGAATATCTGAGCTTTATGTTTTTTTTGTATAAAGCTGCAATAAATTTCAACTCATCAAACCCGGAGTAATTAGTGACATAGGCATAAGTCGTGATTTTTCCTGGTTCGTTGACTATTTTTTGTTGTTCGACTTTTCCGGTATCTGCCACAACCTTGTCGCTGACAGCATAAGCTTTAAGGTTATAAACATAAGGCAGGGACCAAGCAGTAATATCATAGGTTAGTGAATCAGAGATTTTGCTTTCGGGCTCAAACAAAACCTGCATCAGATGTGACTGAGGCTGGTAGGCGCTTACAAGAATATCTCCCTTCTCTATTGTGACCTCGCCGCTCTTATGAGAGTAGTAATCGAAACCCTTGAATTTTTTACCCATGTTTCCGGCATAGCTGTATTTTATCTGGTTCCTGTCCAAGAGCTTTAGAAGCTCCCCGATGTTCGATTTTTCATTTGATCCTTTAATGATAACCGATTTATATTGAAACTGAGGGTTTTTGACACTCTCGTCAAAGAATTTATTAAATTCGGATATCAGCTTTTCCCTGTTATCGTACGATACTTTGATCGTTGCCATAGAAGCTGTGAAATGATCGTCGATTCTCTGTTTTAATGTGAGGGTATCGCCAGATTCCTGTTTAAATGCAACGCCTGCCGGGCCTCCACCACCCTGTTCATAAGTAAATCCTATCGCTCCATTGAACATAGGCCATGTATCGCCATAACTGGGATAGAAAAGGTCGAAGTTTTCCTTTGTAAAATAAAGTATGAACTTCTCATTGAATAAAGCGGCATTACCTGTTCCCATAATCTTGTGGAATTCATGCTGCCAGGGTGTCAGTATGGTGTTCCATGGATTGGCTGCAGGAGCAAAGAAAAAA
>Ga0182027_10003148_pt1 | contig 26363 bp, 18 predicted proteins | sample 712E1DmetaG_FD_121300 | JGI IMG/M metagenome (GOLD analysis project Ga0182027, IMG submission 121300) | Permafrost microbial communities from Stordalen Mire, Sweden - 712E1D metaG (Illumina Assembly) | ecosystem: Environmental > Terrestrial > Soil > Wetlands > Permafrost | place: Sweden...
AACAACCAGAGAACCAGAAAGCTTTACAAAGAGAAAGACTTGGGCGCGCAGTTAACGATAAGCTTCCTAAACTGATGAAGTACAAGGAGCGGGGTTTCAAAACCGCTCTCCTGCTTGAAGACGTTGCCGGTACTCTGTACGGCAGTACACTGAGAGACTGTGAGATTAGTTTAGAGGAAGTTGACTATATCGTCGTTTTTGTATCGAACGAAGAACGGATGATTGTCGGTAATGTATTGAAGGAGATGTCAGTTTGGTATTCGTTCGTTCCAGGTAATAGGAGATTCCAATTCCCTATAGAACCTCAGCACAAGTCTGCAACCCGCGTCTTTGTTGAATAAACTATAAGGACGAAGGCGGGTGGCCAACCCTTGAGTGCAGCAACCAAGTGAGGGCGCCCCGTCCCTCGCGCGTTCTTTGCACGAAGGTTGGAAAGCGCGAACGGCTAGTTCGGCGTGCCCGTGGTCTCCGCGGCCGCGAACGTGCACTCCTGGCATTGGCACACGCGGCGCAGATACTCCCACGAATAGATTCCGCCGGAGTGGCCGTCGGCCCAGTTGAACTGGATGGCGTAGCGTCCCACTGCGTGCGCGCTCGCCGGCTTGGGCGGCGGCGCATACATCGGCAACACCGGAGCGGGCTTGGGCTTCGGCTGGCCCGGCTTGCGGCCCTCCTGTGCGCGCTCGTCCACGCAGGTGGCGCAGGGACAGGCCTCGCGCAGCCAGGCAAAGCTCCACGCGCTCTTGTGGCCGTCGGCCCAGTCGATCTCCAGGCCCTTGCCCTCGGTCATCAGCACGCGCACCTTCTCCGGCGTGATGGCGATGCGGGGAAGCTTTCGGGCCTGCTCTTCCTCTCGCCCCTGCTCGTCTTTGGTTGCGAAACGGATGCCCTCGTGGCTCATAAAGACAGTTTACAGTTCACAGTTCGCAGTTCGCGGTCGCAAGTTCTCCTCCAAACCAAGCAACTGCCACGCCTGCGCTCTCAGGCTACGAACTACGAACTGTGAACTGCGAACTATGAACTACGAACTGTTTCTCCAAAAGAACCACGCCGCCATTCCGAGCCCGATCACCACCACCAGCCCGCGCAGCACCGGCTGCGGGACGCGCCGGGCCATGCTGGCAGACGCGTAGCCGCCGATGGCCGCTGCGATCATGGCCGCCAGGCAATAGCGCCACACCACCTGCCCATCGACGATGAAGATGATAAAGGCAATGCCGTTGGCCAGGGTGTTGGTCACCACTTTCAGCGCGTTGATGGCGTGGATGTCTTCGTAACCGAAGAGCGCCAGCAGCGTCATGAATAGAAAGCCCGCCCCGGCGCCAAAGTAGCCAACATAAAAACTCACCACCACGGCGGCGAAGAACAGCGGCCAGCGGCGAGGCGCGCGAGCCTGCCCGCCCGCAGTGCGTTCGTGCCGGGCCAGCTTCAGGCCCTCCAGCCAGCGCGAAACAGGACCGCTGACCGCAAAGATCGACGCCGCGCCCAGCAGCAGCCAGGGCACCAGATGCAGAAAGGTCGTCTGGGGCGTGTTGAGTAACACCACCGCTCCGGCTGAGCCGCCCACCAAGCCGGCCATCCCCATCAGCAGCGCCGCGCGCAGGTTCTTCCGCACGTCCTCGCGGTACGCGGCAACCGACGTCAACTGCCCGGGCCAGATGGCAACCGTGTTCGTGGCGTTGGCCTGCACGGGCAGGATCTTCATGCTCAACAGAGCCGGAAACGACAGAAACGAACCCCCGCCAGCTACGGCGTTGAGCACGCCGGCAAGGAAAGTGGCGACAACAAGCCAGACCCAGTGCCAGTTGATGCCTGCCGCCATGCCGGAAAGGTGCATGATGCGGATTGTATTGCAGAGATCCGCCTGCGCTGGCCCAGGGGGCAACCGCGAGCTGTCGGATCAGATTGGGTGGCTGGCCATCACGCAGCCAACAAGCAGCCGGACCATAGTGCGCATCCGACCCACGAGCCAAAACCGGACTCACGAAGGCGAAAATCATCCGATCCGAAGGCTCAAAAGGAGCTTCGAATTCGCCACATGTCTAAATAACATGTTTATTTTGAATATCATAGTTATTAATATTAGCGTAATTGACTCATATTTTATGAATCATTTGTGCTATAGTTTAATCAGATTGATTGAGCAGCCGGGATTCCACCCCCGCTGCAATCGAATTCTCTAATCCATCAGGAGGAAGAAGATCATGGTAATCACTCGTTGGGATCCGTTCCGGGAAGTCGTATCTCTGCAGAATCGCTTCAACTCGCTGTTCCGCGATCTGAACGAAGGCGAAGGACCGTTGACCACGGCCAGCTTTGTGCCGGCGGTCGATGTCTATGAGGACGAAAAGAAGGTCGTCCTGAAGCTGGAAGTGCCGGGCATCGAAGAGAAGGACCTGGACGTGAGCGTGGAAAACAACACCCTCACCGTCAAAGGCGAGCGCAAGTTCGAGAAGGAAGAAAAGGAAGAGAACTTCCATCGCATCGAGCGGCGCTATGGCAGCTTCTATCGCGCCTTCACGTTGCCCTCGACCGTCGATACGGACAGCGTGGCGGCCAGCTACAATGCGGGCGTGCTCAAGCTGGAGCTGAAGAAGAAGGCGGAGGCCCAGCCCAAGCAGATCAAGGTCAACGTGGGCCAATCGCTGGCTGCGTAAAGACAGCCTCTAGCCGCTAGCTTCTAGCTACTAGCACTTTGCGCTGGGAGCAACGGCCGCAAATTGACTGCGCCGGGTGGCGGAACGCGTTGTGCCCACCCGGCGCTCGTGTTTTATTGATGTCAATTCGCAATCGAAATTCTCAAAACTGCACTAGACGCTGACTCCCGGGCTGGATCAAGCTAGGAGCTAGTAGCTAGGAGCTAGGAGTTTAGAAATATGGCGATTCGTTGGGACAAGTTCACCGTCAAGTCGCAACAGGCGATGCAGCAGGCGCAGGGCCGCGCCGCCGAGCTGGGCAACCCTGAGCTTCAGCCCGTGCACCTGTTGCTGGCCCTGGTCGAGGACCGCGAGGGCGTGATCCCCGCCGTGCTGGAGAAGATCGGTGTGCCCATCGAGCGGCTGGAGAGCGACCTGCACGGCATCGAGGAGAAGCTGCCTCGTGTGGCTGGCGCGGCCACGCAGCCTGGGCCCAGCCAGGCGCTGAACAAGGCGCTCGAACAGGCCTTCCGCGAGGCCTCGAACTTCAAGGACGAGTACGTTTCCACCGAGCACTTGCTGCTGGGCGTCGCGCACCTCAAGGGCGACCCCTCGCGCGACGCTCTCGTCGCCGCCGGCGCCACGCACGAGGCCATCCTGAAGGCGCTCACCGCCGTCCGCGGCTCGCAGCGCGTCACGGACCAGAACCCTGAGGAAAAGTTCCAGGCTCTCGAAAAATACGCCAAGGATCTCACCGATCTTGCCCGCCGCGGCAAGCTCGATCCGGTCATCGGCCGCGACGAGGAGATTCGCCGCGTGATCCAGGTGCTCAGCCGCCGCACCAAGAACAATCCTGTCCTCATCGGCGAGCCTGGCGTGGGCAAAACCGCCATCGTCGAGGGCCTCGCCCGCCGCATCGTCTCGGGCGACGTGCCCGAAAGCCTGCGCGACAAGCGCGTCATCGCGCTCGACCTGGGCTCGATGCTGGCCGGCGCCAAGTATCGCGGCGAGTTCGAGGACCGGCTCAAGGCAGTACTCAAGGAAATCGAGGAATCGAATGGCCAAATCGTGCTCTTCATCGACGAGCTGCACACGCTCGTGGGCGCAGGCGCGGCCGAGGGCGCCATCGACGCCAGCAACATGCTCAAGCCGGCCCTGGCGCGCGGCGAGCTGCGGGCCATCGGCGCAACCACGCTGAACGAGTACCGCAAATACATCGAAAAGGACAAGGCTCTCGAACGCCGCTTCCAGATCGTCTACGTGGGCGAACCCAATGTCGAGGACACCATCGCCATCCTGCGCGGGCTGAAAGAAAGATACGAAGCTCACCACAACGTGCGCATCAAGGACGCCGCGATTGTGGCCGCGGCGACGCTTTCGCACCGCTACATCAGCGATCGCTTTCTTCCCGATAAGGCGATCGACCTTGTCGACGAGGCCGCCGCCTCGCTCGCCATTCAGATCGGCTCCGTGCCCACCGAGATCGACCAGTTGGAGCGCCAAGCCACTTCGCTCGAGATCGAGCGCGCGGCATTGAAGCGCGAGACCGACGCTGCAAGCAAGGAGCGTTTGAAGGCGGTGGAGCGTGAAGTCGCGCAACTTCGCGAAAAAATCACGGCGTTGCGCGCGCGGTGGACGAAGGAACGCGAGGCCATCAACCGCGTCGGCGAATTAAAGAAGAAGATCGAGGCCCTGCGCTTCGAAGGCGAGGAGCAGACCCGCAAGGGCCAGCTCGATCGTGCCGCGCAAATTCAGTATGGCGAGCTGCCAAAGCTCGAAGCGGAGTTGAAAAAGCTGAACGCCGTGCAGGATGGGAGCAAGGGCGGGGCCGGCGCAGCGCGCATGTTGAAGGAAGAGGTCGACGAGGAAGATATCGCAAAAATTGTCAGCAAGTGGACCGGCATTCCCGTCTCGCGCATGTTGGAGGGCGAGGTGAAGAAGCTCGTCCAGATGGAGGATCGCCTTCGCGAGCGGGTAGTCGGCCAGGACGACGCGCTCGGCATCGTGGCCAACGCCATTCGCCGGTCGCGCGCCGGCTTGAGCGATCCCAAGCGGCCCATCGGTTCGTTCATTTTCCTCGGACCCACGGGCGTGGGCAAAACCGAAACAGCTCGCGCTCTCGCCGAGTTCCTTTTCGACGACGAGCAGGCAATGGTGCGCATCGACATGAGCGAGTACATGGAGAAGCATGCGGTGGCTCGCCTGATCGGCGCGCCGCCGGGCTATGTGGGCTACGACGAGGGTGGCCAGTTGACCGAGGCCATCCATCGCCGCCCCTACGCGGTGATTTTGTTCGACGAAATCGAGAAAGCGCATCCCGACGTCTTCAACATTCTGCTGCAGGTAATGGACGACGGCCGCCTGACCGACGCCAAGGGCCGGACTGTTGATTTTAAGAACACGGTGCTCATCATGACCTCGAACCTGGGCGCGGCGATGCTTGCCGGCGACTCGCTCAAGACCGAACGTGATTTTGACATGGCCCGCGAAAGCGTGATGCGTGTGCTGCGCGAGCACTTCCGACCGGAGTTTCTCAACCGCGTGGACGATATCGTGATCTTCCGCCCGCTGGGCAACGTGCAGTTGAGCAAGATTCTCGATCTGCGCCTGAACGAGCTGCGCAAGCTGCTCGAAGATCGCGCCATCTCGCTCGAGCTCACCGAGCCGGCGCGGCAGTTGATCCTCGCCTCGGGCACCGACGCGGCCTACGGCGCGCGTCCGCTTAAGCGCGCTCTGCAGCGCATGGTCCAGGACCCGCTGGCGATGAAGATCCTCGATGGCGAAGTCCTGCACGGCGCCCACGTCCGCATCGGCGTGGACCGCAAGTCGAATCAGTTGGTCTTCGAGCCCATGGGACGCGAAGCCATGGCATAACCACCTGCGGTGGGGCGGCCGCGCTTCGCGCCGATGCCGGGTGCCCCAGGTCCCGCTTTTGGGGAACTGGGACCGCACGACCCTCCCCATTCTCACTGCGCTGGAAGAGCGAAGAACTGGATCTCCGAGTCAGTTAAGACAGCAAGCTGCGCGCCATCGGGAGAAAGAGCGAAGCCACCGTGGCTGGTGGTTGGGCCATCCACGCGCGCAGCAAAGAGCCGCTTTCCGCTGGACGCGTTATAAACGCGCAGCTCCTCGGATTCAAAGTCGCCGCCATTGAAATCCATGCCGCGCGACAGATCGCGGCTGGTGTGAACCTCCTTGACGGCAAACATGGCCTCCGATTCGCTTCCCGCGATTTCCTGCCCCACTTCGCGGGGGCCGGCCTCAGCGTGCATCAGCAGTTTGCCGTCGGTGCGAATCACGCGATATTCCGCGTGGTCGCTGGCGGTGCTGCAACTGAGCAGAAAGAGAAGATCGGGGGCTACGCTTGAGAGCTCGGGCGTGCAGAGCGAAGCAAAATGGGCAAGCGTGGTCTGCTTCCCGCTCCAGGAGCTCAGTGCAATTCTGTAGCGATTGTTGGGTTGAGCAAGCAGCACCGCCTGGCCTTCATTGAGCATGGTTGGAGGCTGCAAATCCGAAACGGTAGACGCCTGCGCGATTACCTTGAAGTCCCTGTCGAGGATGGACACTTCGACGTCCTCCTGCGGCTCTTCAAAGAGCTCGTCTCGAATTTTGGCGTGAAGTTCGGGCGAGTGCCGCTCCCGGAGTGTAGCAACGGCCAGCAGTTCGTCGTTGGGCGCAATCCTGACGAAGGCAAGCGGTCCCGCTAATGGGACGGTCTGCTCCACCTCGAGATCTGCTCCGTACACGCGCAATTCATTGCCGACATGAACCAGAATGCGATGACGAGCCAGCGGCCAAAGGTAGCGGCCCATGTCTGTCGTCTCCCATTCGACGGCACGGACAACCGTGCGACTTTGCGTGTCGAGCAGGACAGCGCGGATGATCCGCCGGGCCGCGTTGGGGCTCGCGACGCCTTCGCGGCGAATGAGGCGGTGGGAATTGAAGGCGAAGAGCAATTGCCGTTGACCGACCCATGCCAAAACATCATCGTCGGTAAAGTCTTCAAGGTTCATCGAGGGACGCGGTGCATATCCAAGCGGGCGAACGGCAATGGACATCCCGCTTGGTCCTGCCAACTCATGCGCGGTCACGGGAAGATCGACGGCGCATCCCGGCGGCGCGCAGGCTTCAATGTCATTGGGCGCTTCGACGGCAGATGAAACCGGGTTGGGCCCGGCGAGCACACTCAGCGAAGCGGAATCGGCCGGCGCGTGCAGTGCAAGATCGACGCGAGCAAAGACTAAAGCGGAAGGCACCAGCAGGAATTGCGTGTACGCATCGAGCGTCACATCCCGGCCCCTGGTGGAAATGACCGAACTCTGCTTTGGGCCTGTTCCCAGCTCCAGCTTCATTCCCTTGATGCCGATCACGTCGCCCGGCTGAACTTTGGCGCTCATCGGGAAGTGATGATTGACGCTGGTCATCTGGAGCGACGGCGTCATGGAGCTGAAATCGATACCGCTGGCTGGAGTCGTGCCCATTCCGCCGCTTCGAGGATTGAAGCTGGGCGTCGACGGCATCTTGAACATCATGTTCAGATCGGTTTGCCAGTTCCCCGTGACCTCGGCGACTGCGGCGAGAAGCAGGTTCATGGGCTTCATTTCAGGACCGCCGCACTGCGCGCTGTTGAATGCCAGCGCCAGCTTCGACGCGCCCTGCCCCTTGTGAAGCTCGGCAAGCTCCACCGTAGCCTCGAGCGTAGAACCCTGCCGCAGGGAGCAGCCCAATCCATTCCAATCGCGCGTAACGCGCAAGAATAGAACGGAGCCTTTCGTAAGGCGGCGGATATTGAGCGGCTTCAGCAGCTCGGCCTCGACGGGTCCCGGATTGTTTGCCGGCGGTGATTGGCACAGCGCAGAACCGACGGCAATACCGAGCATCAGTGCTGCTATGGTCTTTGATCGCATTGCAGCTCGCGCCAGGAGTGGTGACTCCATTGTAGGCAATTTTGACACACCTGATGAATCAACACCCGATTGTTTTCCCGGCTGGTTGTTCTGCGCCACGCCGCTCCTCAGTGATGGAAGCCCGCAGCGGTGAACGATCACTGCCTCAACTCCACCAGCGTCGCTCCCTGGCCGCCCTCGTTCTGCGGAGCCTCTTCGATCCCCGCCACGTGCGGATGGTTCTTCAGAAACTCGCGCACGCCGCGCCGCAGAATCCCGGCGCCGTGGCCGTGAATCACGCGCACGCGCTCAAGGCCTGCGAGAAACGCGTGGTCGAGATACTTCTCCAACTCCTCTGTCGCTTCATCCACCGTGCGCCCGATCAGATTGATCTCCGTGCGCATCTCGTCGGTGTTCGCGCTGGTCACGGTGACGTGCACACCCTTCTGCTTTCGGGCTGCGGCGAGTGGGTCGGCCCTTCCCTTTCCGGAATCAGGTCCAAAACCTGAAGGGTCGGAGACCGCGGAGCACTCATCGCGGCGAACGCGCATCTTGATCGGCCCCAGCGCCACCTCAAACAGGTCCTTTTCAATCTCCCGCTGCACCACGGCGATTTTGTTCATCGACTTAATGCGCACCTGGTCGCCTGCAGCGATGTGCCGCAGCAAGTGCGGCTGCGCGTTGGCGTCGCCCTGATCGGCCCCGGTTCGGTGGGCGACGACCGTCTGGTTGAAGCTCTCCTGAAACTCCCGCCGCAGCCGGTTGATCCGCCGTTCGGCCTCTTTCGAAAGCTTCTGTTGCGCGGCGCGGTCTTCGATGGCCCGCACGTTTTCGCGCATCTGGAACTCAAAGTCCTTGAGCAGCGAAGCCAGCTTGCCTTCGAGCTCGCGCACGCGGTTGCGCGCCTCCACATCCCCCTCGTGTTCGAGCTTCTTCCTCTCCTGGTTCAGCGCGTACTGCTGTTCCCGCGCCGCCTTTCGTTCCATTTCAAGTTGTGCGATCTCGTTGTGCAACCGGTCCAGGAAGCGCGCAATGTCAGCCTGCTGCGAGCCCAGCCGTTCTCGTGCCGCGGCAATGATCGTGGCGTTCAGCCCCAGCCGCTCTGCCGTCTGAATTCCCGCCGAAGCACCCGGCACGCCCAGATGAAACTGATAGTTCGGCGCCAGCGTTCGTTCATCCACGCCAGCCGCGGCGTTGCGCACGCCGGGCGTGTTGGCCGCATAGACCTTGAGCGAAGTGTGATGCGTGGAGATGAGCGTCCACGCGCATGCCTTCAGGAAGTGGTGCGCCACGGCCACGGCCAGCGCCGCGCCCTCTTCGGGATCGGTCGACGAGCCCAGTTCATCGAGCAGCACCAATGAGCGCGCATCGGCCAGCCGCGAGAGCCGGTCAAGATTCGTGATGTGCGCGGAAAACGAGGAAAGCGCCGCCTCGATCGACTGCGCGTCGCCAATGTCGGCCAGGAACGCTGTGAATACCGGAAAACTCGCGGCCGTGACGGGCACCGGAATCCCCGCCTGCGCCATCATCGCCAGCAGCGCCACGGTCTTGAGCGCCACGGTCTTGCCGCCCGTATTGGGCCCGCTGACGATAAGCTGGCGCTCGTCCGCCGTCAGCTCCAAAACCAGCGGCACTGTTTTCCCGCCGGTTGCGCGCAATCGCTTTTCCAGCAGCGGATGCCGGCCACCCTCAATCTGCAACAACTCTCGTCCAAAATCAGGAGAAATACAATCGAACTCGCGCGCGAATCGCGCCCGCGCCAGCAAACTATCCACGACGGCGAGCACGCGCGCGCCCTCGACCAGGCTGTGCGCGTAGCCGGCAACCTGCCTCGTGAGCGCGACAAAGATGCGGTGAATCTCCGCCTGTTCCTCCTCGATCAGCCGAACGAGCTCGTTGTTCTTCTCGATGGTCTCGAGCGGTTCCACATAGACCGTCTGCCCAGAAGAGCTCGCGCCGTGAATCACGCCCGTGACACGCCGCTTGAGTTCCGCGCGCACTGGAATCACAAAGCGCTCGCCCCGAATGGTGATGAGATCGTCCTGCGTGGCGCCTTCGCCGGAGAGCTTGCGCAGCGCCGCACGCAAGCTCTCCTCGATGAGCTTTTGCTGGCGCTCCTGCTCGCGGCGGACGCGATTCAGCTCGGGCGAGGCGTCGTCTGCCAGTGAGCCGTCAGGCTGAATCTTGCGCTCGATCGCCTCGGCAAGCGGCCGCAGGCTACTGGTCAGAGCCGCCGAAAGCTCCGATAGCCCCATCAGCTTGCCCACAATCCGCGCCGGTGGCTCGCGCAGCAGTGCTTGCCAGGCGGCCACGTCGTTGGCAAGCCGCGCAACAGCTTGCAGCTCCGCCGCTTCCAGTGCTGCACCCTCAATTTGCGCCTTGGCGGCCAATTGTGTTGGGTCGAACAGGCCGCCCAGCGGAATCGAAACCTGTTCCTCGAGCAGCAGCCGTACTTCGGCGGCAAGCCGGTGCTGGCGGCCAATCCAATCTTCATCGGTCGAGGGATGCAACGCGAGAATCGCCTCGTGGCCAACGGCAGACGCAGCGAAGCCCGCCAACAGCGCGAGCAGCGGCTCCCACTCGAAAGCGGTCAAGTCCGCGTGCTCCACCGGCAACGGAATGGGATCGAAGAGCGGCATTTTCGGGAATGATCTTCAGGAACTATGGTAGCGTTCCGGGGCTCGTTTGCGATGCGGTCGGACCGCTGTCCCGTGCGCGGCCGGGCCCTGTGTGGCCGGGCCTCGCAGGAGTCACTTGCGTTGGATTGGGGTTCTTGCCGGAGCATTGCGGTTCAAGAGCCCCGTGATCCGATTGCCGCGTAACCACTGGTCAGTTGGACTTGGTCCTGCGCTTCGCAGGAGGAGTGGAAGTGGAAGCAGCGGGACTCGCAGCGGCCGCGCTCTCGCCGCTTGTGGCTTCGGACTTGGTCTTAGTCTCCGATTTCTTCTCGGCCGGCGCCGCTTCTGCCGTAGCTGCTTCTGAGGGTGCACTGCTTTTCGCGGGGTAGTCGTTCACGTACCATCCAGAGCCCTTGAAGCTCAGGCCGGGCACTGTTAGAGTCCGCTCCAAAGCTCCGCCGCATTGAGGACAGACCTTCTCCGGCTCGGCGCCGAAGTGTTGGATTTTCTCAAATCGATGGCCGCACTGCGTGCAGAGATACGGATACAACGGCAACGTCTTTATCCCCTCGGCAAGGAATCATCCACACTCCCTATTGTACCGGGAGGGCGGCAAATCATTCGCTAACTCGCCGCCGTCGCCCTGTGCCGGGGATTCGTGAAACCCGGAATTCAATGAGCCTGAATGTTCACTGAAGCGTTCACGTTCTCCCACGCCAACGTCAGCGTTCCCTTGCCGCCGCCAGCGTCGGTTAGCGTATACGTTAAATCCTCCACCAGTGACGGAGGAGTGGACATCGTCATCTTGGTTTTTCCCAGATCCTGCGTGCCGTCGTAGGCAAGGCCCCACTCGCCGGTCTTCTTGTTCACGATCAGGACCCATTGCGCCGGGTCGGAGATGTCGACGAACAACGTGTACGTGCCCGCTGGGACGTTCAAGTCACCGATCGTCAGGTCGCCATCCGTCTTCAGCGTCGTCGCCGAATTCGCGCCCGCGCGCCATACGGGGTAATGCGGATCGTGACTGATGAGACCGTCCTTGGTGAAGATATGGCCCGCGCGGCCTTTCACTCTGGGTGAACTATAGGTGATGGTGATTGTCTTGCCGCCGATGGTGGCGGATTCTGTGGCCGGCGGACTCTTGGGCGGGCCGGCAGGCGGTTTTGCCTGGGCAGACAGAGTGACAGCGGCAAGCAGAAGACCCGCGCAAACAAAAATGCTTTTCATGGCGATGCTTTTCCTCCGGACAGAGCCTTGATTTTTCAGGGATGGCCCCGCCGCGTTGATTGTCGCACCCCGCGGCCCTGTTCAGGAAGCCGCCTGTGTGAAAACCCTGTTATGATGCGCCACAGGAAGAGCCATGGCGGACGGTCGAAGTGACAGCACGGCTGGAGCGCGCTTTCGCGCGGCGCTCGCGGCTGAGAAACCTCTGCAGGTGGTGGGCACGATCAATGCCTACGCAGCGCGGCTCGCCGAGGCCACGGGCTTTCGCGCGATTTATCTCTCCGGCGGGGGTGTTGCCGCGAACTCGCTCGGGGTTCCGGACCTGGCAATCAGCACCATGGAAGACGTGCTCACCGATGTTCGGCGCATCACCGATGTCTGCCCGCTGCCGCTGTTGGTCGATATTGATACTGGCTGGGGCGGAGCGTTCAATATTGCCCGCACGATCCGCAAGATGATCATGGCCGGTGCGGCCGCCGTTCATATTGAGGACCAGGTGAGCGCGAAACGGTGCGGGCACCGGCCGGGCAAGGAACTCGTGCCGGCCGAAGAGATGGCCGACCGCATCAAGGCCGCCGTGGATGCGCGCACCGACCCGCAGTTCGTCATCATGGCGCGCACCGATGCACTGGCAGGCGAGGGACTGGCGCGAGCCATCGAGCGCGCGCAGGCTTACGTGGCCGCCGGCGCAGACATGATCTTTGCCGAAGCAGTGACGGAAGCCTCGATGTACACCGCGTTCCGCAAAGCCGTGGGAGTGCCCATTCTCGCAAACATCACCGAGTTCGGTAAAACGCCGCTCTTTACGCGCGAGGAGCTGGCAGCGGCGGGCGTCGACATCATTCTCTATTGCTGCGCGGCCTATCGCGCCATGAATGCTGCGGCGCTCCAGGTCTACGAGGCGATTCGCGGCGACGGCACGCAGAGAAATGTGCTGCCGCTCATGCAGAGCCGCGACGAGCTCTACCGTTATCTCGGCTACCACGCATACGAGCAGAAGTTGGATGAGCTGTTCGCCAGAAACAAAAAGACGGAGTAGACATTCCCTGCATTGATTCGTTCGTTTGGTTCTCCCTGGGGGTCGAAAGAATGAGCGTTCAAGAAGTTAGCCATGCGCCGGCGGCTTTCAAACCCAAGAAGTCCGTAGCGCTTTCCGGCACGCCTGCGGGCGAAACGGCCGTTTGTACCGTTGGCCAGAGCGGCAACGACCTGCATTATCGCGGTTACGACATCGCCGACCTGGCAGAGCACTGCGAGTTTGCCGAGGTGGCTCACTTGCTGATCCACGGCAAGCTGCCCAATTCCGCGGAGCTCGCCGCATACAAGACGCGCCTGCTCGGCCTGCGAAGCTTGCCTGCGGAAGTGAAGCAGGCTCTCGAACTCGTGCCCGCACACACGCATCCGATGGACGTGCTGCGCACCGGGGTCTCCGTGCTGGGTTGTGTGCGACCCGAGGCCGAGGACCATAGTACTGCCGGGGCGCGCGATCTTGGCGATGCGCTGCTGGCTTCGCTGGGGTCGATGCTTCTCTACTGGCACCACTTTGCACGAAACGGCAAGAGGATTGCGGTAGACGCAGACAGCGAACCACTGGCGGCACACTTTCTCCACTTGCTGCATGGTGAACCGGCCAGTGCGGAGTGGATCCACGCTTTGCAGGTCTCGTTGACCCTCTACGCGGAGCACGAATTCAACGCGTCCACGTTTACCGCGCGCGTGATCGCCGGAACCGGCTCCGATCTTTACTCGTGTATCACGGGCGCCATCGGCGCGCTCAAAGGGCCGAAACATGGCGGCGCCAACGAAGTGGCGCTGGAGATTCAGCAGCGCTATGCATCTGCCGATGAGGCCGAGGCCGACATTCGCCGCCGCGTGGCCAGCCACGAGGTCATTATTGGCTTCGGCCATCCGGTATATACGGTTAGCGATCCGCGCAGCCACTTCATCAAGGAGCAGGCCCGTGCCCTGGCTGTGAACGCCGAGGGATTGCGCCTGTTCTCGATCGCCGAGCGCATCGAGAGCACCATGCAGGACGCCAAGCGCATGTTTCCCAACCTCGATTGGTACTCGGCTGTCGCCTATCACCTGATGGGCGTTCCAGTCGATCTCTTCACGCCCCTCTTTGTGATGGCGCGAACTGCCGGCTGGTGCGCACATGTCATCGAGCAGCGCCAGGAGGGAAAGATCATTCGTCCGTCGGCAATCTATACTGGGCCGGAGAATCTGAAATTTGTGCCGCTTGAGGCGCGAGAATAGGAATTTAGGAGCCTGCTTCTTGTCGCAAATCAGCAATGAACGCCCCGCGCCCGACAAGGTCCTCGCCGACATTGCCGACTACACGCTGAATTACAAAATCGACAGCGATCTAGCCTACACTACTGCGCGTTACTGTCTGATGGATACGCTAGGCTGCGGTCTCGAAGCTCTCGAATATCCGGCATGCACCAAGCTGCTTGGCCCCATTGTGCAGGGCACGATTGTTCCCAACGGCGCGTGTGTTCCCGGCACCAACTTTCAGCTCGATCCCGTGCAGGCTGCGTTCAACATCGGCGCGATGATTCGCTGGCTTGACTTCAACGACACGTGGCTCGCCGCGGAATGGGGCCATCCGAGCGACAACCTGGGCGGAATTCTGGCGACGGCCGACTGGCTCTCGCGCGAGGCGATTGCTCTGGGCCGGCCGGCGCTTACCATGCGCGATGTGCTGACGGCCATGATCAAGGCTCACGAGATCCAGGGCTGCATCGCTCTCGAGAATTCGTTCAATAAGGTCGGCCTCGATCACGTGGTGCTGGTGAAGGTGGCATCGACAGCCGTTGTGTGCCAACTGCTCGGACTGAGCCGCGACCAGACTGTCAACGCGCTCTCACTCGCATGGGTCGATGGCCAAAGCCTGCGCACGTATCGCCACGCGCCAAACACCGGCTCGCGCAAAAGTTGGGCCGCGGGCGACGCGACCAGCCGCGCAGTGCGATTGGCTTTGATTGCGCGCGCCGGCGAGATGGGCTATCCCTCCGCACTCACCGCAAAGACGTGGGGCTTCTACGACGTTTCGTTCCGCGGCCAGCAGTTCAAATTTCAGCGTCCCTACGGCTCCTACGTGATGGAAAACGTGCTGTTCAAAATCAGCTACCCGGCTGAGTTTCACGCGCAGACCGCAGTGGAAGCGGCGATGAAGCTGCGCGCGTTGCTCGACCAGCGAGGACTCTCCTCCGAGACCATTCAAAAAATCACCATCCGCACGCACGAGGCCTGCCTGCGCATCATCGACAAGAAAGGCCCGCTCTCGAACCCCGCTGACCGCGACCATTGCGTGCAGTACATGGTTGCCATTCCGTTGCTCTTCGGCAGGCTCACCGCCGCAGACTACGAAGATTCGGTCGCAACCGATCCGATCTTTGGCCCGCGCATCGACGCCCTCCGCGCAAAGATCGAGTGCATTGAAGAGCAGCGATTCACCGCCGACTATCACGATCCGGAAAAGCGGTCGATCGCCAATCGCCTGCAAATGGAGTTGGACGATGGCACGATCCTCGAAGAAACTGTCGAGTATCCCATTGGCCATCGAAGACGCCGCGAAGAAGGAATGCCTTTGCTGGTTGAGAAGTTCAAGACGAATCTGCGGCGGCGATTCAACGAAGTGCAACGGAAGCGGATTCTTGACGTCTCGCTCGACGGTGATCGGCTGGAAGAAATGGCCGTGAATCATTACGTCGATCTCTACGTGCCATAACCCGCATCCCGGCTCCTGTCACGGCACGAATCGCAGTTCTGCGCTATAGTTGTCCCACATTAAAACTCACCGAACGGGGGCGTTCCAATGCCGGTCCGTGTTCGTCCGCCTTTTTTCGCCATTCTCTTTGTTCTCGCAAGTTGCCTTGGCACGCTTCCCGCGCAGCGCGCAGCAAACTCCAACGCCGCTTATCAGCAATTGCGCGGGTTGCTGCCGGGCGGTGAAGTCATCACCGTCAAGAACCTTGAGCTCAAGCGCGATGCGGCCGTCTTCACTTTTCACAGCGGCAGCGTTGCCTTTTACGGCCAGGTAAACGGCAAGGTCACGGGAGCCGTCTTCATCGGCGCCGGCCATCTGCACATTACCCCACCCACGCCAGAGGAGCGTCACAATCTATCGATTCTGATGAAGACCGATGAGTTCGATGAGGATTTCGATCGGGCCGTGCTGCGCTTCACCGATTCCACTGCCGATGATCTGCACCGCGCCTCGGCAGGCTCAGGCCAGCTCACCGACGATTTCACTCGCAATGCGCAGGAGCTCCAGACCTTCTTGCGCCATCACGGTGAAGGCTCGATTTTGGAGGAGAATGTCGGCACGCTTTACTACAAGAAATTCTACGGGAATCTCGATCTGCGCCTGCTCGAAGACGTTCTCAGTCCCGCGCCCGGCGGGTATTTCATGGCCAAAATGCACGCGGCCAAGCATGGGCACCTCTTCTTCATCCTCGATCCTCATGGTGTCGACCAGGTGGCCCCGGAGGAAGTTGCCCTGATCAATTGGGATTCCATCAATGACACAGAGACGATCGCTCTCTCTTTTCATCTCGCAGGGGAATACGCCAGCGGCGCCGCTAACGGCAATGAGCATAATGCGGCCTACACAATTGTCGACGAGGATTTGGACGTCGGCATCGAGAAGAGCGGCCTCCTCACCGATTTTGCCACCATTGATGTGCGCGCCAATCAGGATGGTGTTGCCGTGATCCCGCTCGATCTTTACGCGCCGCTGCGCGTGAGCCAGGTAACCACCGGCAACGACAGCCCGCTGGACTGGGTGCAGGAGAGGAAGGATGAAGATCCCGATCTAGGCGTGGTGCTTGCAACGCCGCTGAAGAAGGGGGAGACCGCGACATTCAAAATCACCTATAGCGGCAAGGACGTCGTGATGAACATGGGCAACGACAATTATTATCCAGTGGCGCGCGAAGACTGGTTTCCCAACTCCGATCAGGGCCTGGGAGATTACGCGACCTATCACATGCGCTTTCATGTGCCCAAGGGTCTGCAGCTGATTGCCACCGGAACCAAAGTTAACGAGAGCACCGAAGGCAAAATCACCACAACGGAGTGGAAGACCGAGACGCCGCTGCCGGTGGTCGGGTTTAGTTTGGGCGACTTCAAGATGAAGGAAGCAAAGTTCGGCAATCCACTCGCCGGCGAGTTGACCGTCGATGCCTACGCTAACAACCAACCCCCGAGCCTTTATGAAGCACTAGCCCGCCAATTGCAAGACAACGACCAGAGCCTCGGTACACTCGACACCACGCCCATGCTTGGCAATGAGTTGAGCCAGGGCCAAGTGGCCGCGCAAATCTACACAGATTTCTTTGGCCCGCTTCCGTTTCCACACATCTCTCTCACCCAGCAGTCGGCCTGCAATTACGGCCAAAGCTGGCCGATGCTCGTTTACCTGCCCATTTGCGGCTTCTTCGATCAAACGCAGCAACATTTTCTTGGGCTCAGCGACTTCAGTGCGGCAACGTACTGGAAGGTGGTGACGCCGCACGAAGTGGCGCATCAATGGTGGGGACACACCGTCGGATTCCGCAGCTATCGCGACCAGTGGATGAGCGAGGGTTTCGCCGACGCATCGGCTTCGATCTATCTGCAAGTGACGCGGCCCAAACTTGACGATTTTCTGAATTTCTGGAATGAACAACGGCGCCTGATCACGCAAAAGAATGCCTTCGGTTTCCGCCCCAATGACGTGGGCCCGGTCACCATGGGCATTCGTCTCAGCTCACCCAAAGCAGGGTGGGACGTCTACGAGAATCTCGTGTACCCCAAGGGCGCATACATCCTGCATATGATCCGCATGATGATGTGGTCGCCCAAGGATGGCGACGCGCGTTTCAAGGCCACGATGCACGACTTCGTAGATACCTACCGGCTGCAAGCCGCCACCACCGAAGACTTCAAGGCCATCGTGGAGAAACACATGAGCCCCGGAATGGATCTGGACGGCAACCATCGCATGGATTGGTTTTTCCGCGAGTACGTCTACGGCACCGATCTGCCTGCCTATCACTTCGAAGGTCAGGCCACGCCAAATGGCGACGGGTGGACGTTGCATTACAGCCTGACACAGTCGGGCGTCGGCGCAAATTTTGCGAACACCGTGCCGCTCTATCTTGAACTGGCCGACGGCAGAGTCATGCGCCTGGGCTCGGCCGCCATCCACGGTCCGAAGACCGTCGAGCAGACCGTGCAGTTGCCCAAAATGCCTGCGCCCATCAAAAAAGTGATGATCAATTACAACTACGACGTGCTGTGCACGGATAACTGAGCTGGTCCGAGGCTAGTGATGTAAATAGGAGGGGGACCCGCGGGGTCCTTGCTTCGCGCCGGTTGGATTTGATCGCGTTTTGGACCTTCGCCAGCACCGGTCATTCCTGAGATGTTGGACCCCGGAGCTACAGCGGTCTAGCCGGAGCGGTCATCATGGATCCGCGATCCCGAACGCAATGGAGGGAACGCCGTGTTGGGTTTTGCTGTAAATTCAGAGCAACAGGAGACGCGAGCAGTTTATGCTGTCAAGAACCATTGTTTGTCTATGCGCGTATCTTTTCCTCTGCCCCCTGCTGGTCCTGACATGCCCCTCCCAGGCCGGCGCGCAACCTGCGGCCGCAATCACTCCTGCGGGCCGATGGAAAACCGTCGACGACAAATCCGGCAAGCCCAAGTCGGTGATGGTTCTCTGGCTGGCGGATGGCAAGCTCTACGGCCGCATTGATAAGATCCTCGACCCGGCGCCTGACAACCCAGATCACAAGTGCATCCATTGCAGCGGAGCTCTGAAAGACAGGGAACTCCTTGGCATGGAGATTCTCTGGGACATGAAACCAGACGGCGACGCATGGTCGGGCGGCTTCATTTTCGACCCCGACAACGGCAGCACTTATCGATGCATTATGGTGTTGCAGGACGGCGGAAAGAAGCTGAAGGTCCGCGGCTTCATCGGCATCTCGCTCATCGGCCGCACACAGCATTGGTTTCGCGACGAGTAGCAGCGCCATAGCGCTTGTCAAATCGCCGTCCCGAGCCACGTCATGATCTGGGGCGCAGAAGCCAGTCCAGGCCAAAGTCGATTTGGCCAGTGTGAAAAACACGCTGGTGAAAAGACAAGAATTGACTAAAAGCAAAACGCGGACCCGGAGGTCCGCATCTGCATTTCTGTTGGATTGAGCCGCGGCTACGCCTTCGCCAGGACGGGTTTGCCGAGGCGCTCGGCCATGATTTCGTGGGCGTGGGCGAAGAATTCTTCCTTGGAGATTTTGTTTGCGTCGAGATCGGCTAGGATCGCCTTCTGCGCCTGGTACTCGCGGTTGACGACGCCGGCCTTCGATTGCAGCATGCGCCACGCCTTGCGCCGCTCCACACAGAACATGACCAACTGGCGACTGAGCGCGTAGGAGACGGTTTTGCCATCTTGATCGAACGTAATGTACACGCCGAAGTCGGGAATGAAGCTGCGGTGCTCGGGCAACAGGTAGTAGCGGTAGACCACGTCCTGCTGCGTGATGCGGACCAGCATGTTGTCGAGGGGCACCATCTTTGCGGCCTGCTCGGGCTTGATCTTCTTGAGGTGGTTGCGGAAGCGAGCTTCGGTGACGCACCAATGCGCTACGGTATAGCGATACGGCTCGTTGGTGACCTTGGACTTGGTTTCGTACCAATCGAGATCGATGGAGGGATTGCCCTTGATGTCGAGCGCCTCAGGATAGGTTTCGCCAAGCCGCGGGTTGAAGACGAACTCCGGCGCGCCACGCGAGTCGCGCACGCGCTGCGCCTGGAAGAGCGCCATGTCGTCGGCAACGCCGTGCTCTGGCTGGCAGGTGGTGAAGCATTGCAGGAACATGGTGCCGCGATACTCGAGGCCGTCGAGAATGGCACGATAGAGCTTGGGCGCGTTGGCCATGGAAACCTGCGCGACGAACGGCGAGCCGTGGCCGGCGAGGAAGGTCTCGGCGACGGTTTTCTTCTCAGTGTTCTTGCCCTGCGTGGCGGAGCCGAAGGTGTTCATGTCACCGCCGCCGAGCATGGGGGTTGAATCGGAGTTCTGGCCGCCGGTGTTGGAGTAGACCTGCGTGTCAAGCATGAGCACCTTGACGTTGGGCCGGTTCTGCAGCATCACCTTCGAAGTGTTCTGGTAGCCGATGTCGCCGATGCCGCCGTCGCCGCCGACGACCCAGACCTTGGGTAGCTCGACGATTTCCTGGTCGGTCATGAGCGCGTCAGTAAAGTGCGTGAAGTGGTAGTACTCTTCGGCGCTGAGTACGCTGCCCTCAGGCCCAGCTTCGCGGGTGAGGAGAATGTCGGCGAGACGCTCGGGAAGGACGGAGCGGCGCGCGTGATCGACGATAAAGCTCTCGCCCATGAGCCAGCCCACGGTGACGCCGTCCTGGAAGAGCGAGTTCATCCAAGGATAGGGATGCGGATTGTTGGGCGCGGTGGAACCGTAGACGGTGTTGCAGCCGGTGTGCGCGGCCATGGCCATGACGCTCATGCCGTTGGCCAGCCGCCCGTCGATGGGCTGCAGGTTTTTGTGGTTGAAGGCCTCGGTAAGCAGCACCGCGGCGATCGCCTCGACAAGCTGCGCGTCGGTGATGGCGCCGTGCTCGGCCTCGTAGGCTGCGATGCGCACCCTGGTGTCAGATTCTTCTTCGCCGCCAAGGCCCATGACGAGATGCGCGATGGCCTGACGCAAGCGCGCGTAGTCTGCCGGGTTGCTTTCCTTGATGGCGGCCAGCTTGGCCGCGCCGGTTTTCTCGAGTTCGCCGGCTTTCGAAATAAAGCGGTCGCTCTTGGCGTGGTAGACCGGCCGCATGTAGGCCTCGGTGACGGCGGCAATGGAGCGCAGCACACTCTTTTCACCGCAGCCGGCGCAAGCGCCATCGCCGGCAACGAGCGCGTCGTAGTTGGTCCGCACCATGAGCATGTTGCGCAGCGTGGCGGTCTTTGAGTCGGCGGGATTCGCGCCGTTATAGAGGCCCAGATATTTCTGCGCCGTGTCGGGCAGGAGGTCGAGGAATGCCGTGCCGGTTTCGTGCTCGGCGTTGACCTCTTCGGTTTCCTGCACCATCTTCAGCGCCATGTGGTCGCCGCAGGCCGTCACGCAGGCCGCGCAGCCCTTGCACAGGTCGCTGACAAAGATCGAAAAGATGCCGCCCGAGCCCGGAGCCTTGCGCTCCGGCGACGAGAAGATCGCGTTGGTCTTCTGGTAGGCCATCGGCACTTTGTCGATGATCGCGTAGAACTGCGCTTTGGCCTCGGGCGAGAATCCGTCGACCGATTCGGTGACCTCGCGAACGATGGTGGGAAGCGGCGTGCCGGTCTTCATCTCGGCCAGCATGCGCTGGCGCATGAGTTTTTCGATTTCGGGCAGCTTGTCAATCATTTTTCGGCGCTCGGCGGGATCGACGACGTAGCGCGTGACTGCTGTGCCGAGGATTGTGCTGAGATCCTGCGAGCAGTTGGGAAGGGCTGTATCCGGACAGACCGAGATGCACTCCATGCACTGCGTGCAATTTTCCGCGATGTAGAGCGGTGTTTCGCGCCGGGCAACGTATTTTGACGCCGTGTCGCCGGTGGCCGCGGCAATCACGCCCAAGGCGGAAAGCGGCGTGGCCGGCTGGTTGTAGCCGTAGTGCGAGCGGAACTCCGCGTCGAAAACATTAATGGATGAGATGGGGGTGCGCGGGCCTTGTCCTGCGGGAGGCGGCGTGCTGCGGCGCATCGAAGACACAGCGCTTGCGCCCACTTCGACGAAAGCCGGGGCCTGGGCCAGAATCGGGAGCAAGGCCTGGCCGCGGAGGCTGGAGTGATCGGCAGCGGCGACATCGCCGATGGATATCTCCTTGACGCGCTCGAAGCCCTGGATCATGACTTCCATGTTCGACTGCACGACTGCGTCGCCGAGCTTGCCGAACTTCTTGACGTATTGCTTGTGCACGACTTCGCGGAACTGCTCCTGGGTGATGCCGAACTCCTGGAGCATGGGGCTGACGGCGAAGAATGCGCCGAGGAAGGCGTTGCCCTGCATGCGGAGTTGAAGGTCGGCGCGGTCGGTGGCCTTGCGCGCGATTTCAAAACCGGGGAGGGTGAAGACGCGAATTTTTTTCTGGATGATCTGCTGACGCGCCCAGATGGGCAGGTTCTTCCACGCGTGCTCGCCGTCAACGTCCGACTCCCAAACGAGGGAGCCGCCCTCCTGCATGCCGTCGAGGGGATTGGTGTGGGTGAAGGCCTTGGGATCGCAACAGAGAACGACGGTGACGTGGCGGAGATCGCAGTTGACGCGAATGCGGTCTTTGGCCGCGACCATGAAGTAGCTGGTGGGCGCGCCTTTTTTCTCTGAACCGTACTTGGGATTGGCGCTGACGTGGATCACTTCCTTGGGATTGCCGAGGTCGTCCTTGAGGCCATCGCGCTCGAAGAGCAGGTCGTTTAGGTCGCCGAGAATCGCGCCCAGATTCTTGCCCGTGGTGATGGCGCCCCAGCCACCGATCGAATGGAAGCGCACGGCAACCGCGCCCTCGGGCAGCAGTGACGGGGTCTCGTCGGCGATGACGCTGTAGGGGTGGTCGATGCCGAGGACAATGAAGTTCACGCCGTCGGCAGCGGTCTTGCCGTCCTTGCGCGCGCGGCCCGCGGTAGCGAACTCAAATGCTCCAATGATGTGCTCGGGGCGGAAATCGCGCGAACCCAGGCCGAAGCTGCCGCCGATGAAGCGCGGGACTTCGGCAAGCGTGATCGCGGGCAGGCCTTCTGTTCCCTGCAATGCTTTTGAAAACGCGGTGCGGATGTCGCGGCCAAGCGGGTTGTCGCCGGAAAGAGCCTCGTCGGTGCGCTCGAGGATGATGACGTTCTTCTTGCCCTTGAGTGCGGTGACGAGAGCGGCCTCGGGGAAGGGGCGAATCACATTGACGTGGATTGAGCCAACGCTCGCGCTGCGCGTCTGGCGCAGGTAGTCGACCGCGGCCTCGATGTTCTCTGCAGCCGAGCCGAGTGAGACGAAGACCGTATCCGCATCGGCGGTCTTGTACTCGCTGATGAGGCCGTAGCGCCGGCCAGTGAGCTCCGCAAACTCTTCGTAGGCTTCTTCAAGGAAGTGCAAGATCGGCTCGGCGAAGTTGTTTCTCCGCGCGACGACACCCTGCATGTAGTGTTCCTGATTCTGCACCGGGCCGAGCAGGATGGGGTTGGTGAGATCCATCATCTTGGGAACGCGGCGGCGCGTGGGTCCAAAGAGAACCCGCTGCGCCTCGGTGGGGCAGTCGATAATGTCTTCGGGCGCGCCAAGATACTCGCGGATCAGCTCCGATTCATGCTTGTAAAACGTGCGCTCAAGGTGCGTGGTGAGGAAGCCGTCCATGATGTTCATGCCGGGCGTAAGCGAGAGCTCGGTCACGCGGCGCAGAATCAGCGCCTGATCGGCGGCCTGCTGCGCGTCCTTGCCGAAGAGCATGATCCAGCCGGTGTCGAGTGCGCCATAAATATCGTCGTGGCCGCAATGAACGTTGAGGGCGTGTTTGGTGAGCGCGCGCGCGCCCACCTCCAGCACCATGGTCGATCCCTTGCCCGGCGCATGATAGTACTGTTCCACGCCGTAGACCACGCCCTGGCCCGAGGTGAAGTTGACGACACGCTTGCCGCAAACCGAGTGTGCAATCGCTCCGCCCTGCGCCGCATGCTCGCCCTCAGCTTCAATGGCTAGCGTGTTGTGCCCGAACACGTTCAGGTTGCCCTCGGCGTAGGCCTGCTGGAAGAGCTCGCCGCCCTCGGTAGAAGGCGTGATGGGGTAGAACACGCCGGCGTCGGCAATGCGCGTCTCAGTGTGGTAGCTGACGAGCTGATTGCCGTTGGCAGTTACACGGATGCCTGGATAGCGAGCCTTCATTGATCCCTCACATTGTTCCCTGTTTCGACGCCTTCAGATTACGTTGCTGTCGCCGGAGTGCGCGGTGCGCGAGCCCGTCGCATCCACAGCCTGTTTCCTCGCCGCACCCAATGCGGCACGCGTGCGACTGACCGTGCGTAAGGCAGCCTGGTCAAAGACCCTTATCAATTTGTCTTGCAAGTCGAGCGGTCGAAGCGGCAAAAGGAGGCCTAAGGGGAGGTTACTCCTCGGGGAAGCGACCCATCATAAGTATGCGCCCAGTAGAGAGACGGAGTACCACACTATGAGATGCGAGATCGGCGCACGCAGGGACCGGAACCCGATGGCTGAGTTCTCCCATCGCACCCGCTGCGCTACCATAAACACAGGACTGGGGTTCGCATGTTTGTCGTGGTCTGGCAGTTTGAGATTGCTGAGGATAAGGTGGCCGGCTTTGAGGCCGCATACGGTCCCGAAGGCGCCTGGGCGCAGCTCTTTCGCACTTCGCCCAACTATTTGGGAACCGAGCTGCTCCGCGACGCCTATGTTCCCGGCGGCTACATGACTATCGACCGCTGGACCAGCGAAGAAGCCTTTCGCGCCTTCCGCAAGGAGCACGACGGCGAGTACGAGGTCCTGGACCGCCAGTGCGACGCTCTGACCAGCCGCGAGACGAGAGTGGGCGCTTACACGGTCTGAGCCAGGCTCTTTGAGTCATTCCGGGTGCGATACGCGTACGGCGGCTACATCCAGCGCCCGACAATCACGAACAGAATGAGAAGAAACAGTGTCAGGTTCGGTACGGCCGATTCCTGGCGGTTCACGCGATATACGGCGGCAGCCAAAGTCAGCCCTGCAAGTCCCGAAGCCGCGACCTGCGCGAGCGTGAGCCGCGGCAAGAGGCCGAACGGCATCACCAAAGCGAACGCAGCCGCAATTTGACAAAGGCCGACGGCAAGAATGCACCAATATGGCAGCCCAAACGGGAGACTCGCTCGCTGAGCCCCAAGCGCTTTTGGCCTGCGCTTGTACCTCAATATTGTTGCGACCCCGACGCACAGAAATACGCCGGCCACAAAGTACTCCATAAACCGATCCAAGCTGGTCATGGCTCCCACCCGCCTTCCTTCTTTGCCCCCGCTTTTGCTTGCAAGAGACTTGAATTCGGGCCGCGGTAGTCCAAAAAGCGCCCTTGAAATGAGCGAAACATGAAGAGTATGTAAAGTCAATATAAAGACCCATAAAGATTGCAAAAAAAAGGGGGCCTGACTTCACGCGAACTGGTGCGAACAGGATGGGCAGATTCCAAAGGCCAGTTGCGAGACGGGGCGAGCGTGTACGCGGCCTAAACTGACAAGCCGGCGCTAATCGAGTACCAGCAGGTTCCGCTGGAACGCTGGTCCGGCCAGGTATTTGAGCCCCCGGTCGAACGTCACCAGCACCCCATCTTCTTTGATGGCCATTCCAAGCAGATACGCATCCGTCACCTGCTGGTGGCCAGAAATGCGCGCCGCGAACGGCGCGGTCAAATCAACCCAGCTTTCACTGATTCCCCAATAAATGTGGTCAGAAAGTCCCTTTAGGGATTGAATGATCGCGATGCTCCGTTCCAAGCTGCGATTTCCCGGGTGAATGGCCGGGTTCGTGGCGATGCGGATATAGCCCGCTTCAGTCAACGGGCACATACCCCAAATCCCCCGACGAGAGAGGAACCAATCCCGAGCTTTGCGGTGAAAATGATGGCCCGGATCGGTTAGCGCAATCAGGACGTTCAGATCAGGTAAACTTCTTTGGGTCAAACTCCTCCTCTTCGAGCTTCTTCACCATCTCGGAGGTGATGGTCCGTCCCGTGGGAGGAAACATCGGCAAGCCCTCGGGAGAATACACGATAAGAGGCTCGGGATCCTGGGGTTTCTCGGCTTTGCGAACGAGCTCGTTCATTGCGGCACTGAGGGTAATTCCTCTCGCGTTGGCGTAGTACTGCGCGAACTCGTGGACGTCATCGTCGAGTGTGATTGTGGTTCTCATGCGTCTATTGTGCATCAAATCTCAATTTGATGCAATATGGTTAACTTGATGCAGTTCAATCATCTTGATGCAATCATAATATCATGATGCGATAGCGCTATTCTGATGCATTCTCACGCGATTGATGCAGAATTCCGATCTTGAATGTGCGCTGCGCCACACATGTTCGTAAGGCAAACAGTTTTCTCTCTTTCTTCGCTATTTTTCCCTACCCATCCGTGTCCCATCCTGCTACAATCCGGTGGAATTCTAATGAAGCCCCGCGCCGTTTCCTGTCAGGAAAGCAGGAGATACGCAGGGCGCGCACTTCTTGAGGAGCCCTCCCAATGGCCATCGTTGACGACCGCGCCAAAGCGGTAGAACTTGCCCTTGCACAGATCGAAAAACAGTTTGGAAAGGGGTCGATTGTACGGCTCGGATCCCGCGAGGCGCTGCTTCCCATCGCCGTTATCTCGACTGGATCCATCAGCTTCGACGCGGCGCTGGGTGTGGGCGGCATCCCCCGCGGCCGTGTCTCGGAAGTTTTCGGCCCCGAGTCGTCGGGCAAGACGACAATCTGCCTCCAGGTGATCGCCGAGGCCCAGAAGCACGGAGGCCTGGCGGCCTTTGTCGATGCCGAACACGCGCTCGACCCCGCCTACGCCAAGAAACTCGGCGTGGATATCGATAATCTGCTCGTTTCGCAGCCTGACTCCGGCGAGCAGGCCCTGGAAATTACCGAGGCGTTGGTCCGTTCGGGCGCCATCGACGTTCTCGTCGTCGACTCCGTTGCCGCTCTGGTCCCCAAGGCCGAGCTCGACGGAGAAATGGGCGACTCCCACATGGGGCTGCAGGCGCGGCTCATGTCGCAGGCGCTGCGCAAGCTCACCGGCACGGTCTCCAAGTCCCGCACGGCTCTCATCTTTATTAACCAAATCCGCGAAAAGATCGGCGTCATGTTCGGCAATCCCGAGACCACCACGGGCGGCCGCGCGTTGAAGTTTTACGCCTCGACGCGGCTGGATATCCGGCGCATCGCCGCGCTCAAGGACGGCGATACAGTGATTGGCAATCGCACCAGGGTCAAGGTGGTGAAGAA
>Ga0182027_10003149_pt1 | contig 26357 bp, 24 predicted proteins | sample 712E1DmetaG_FD_121300 | JGI IMG/M metagenome (GOLD analysis project Ga0182027, IMG submission 121300) | Permafrost microbial communities from Stordalen Mire, Sweden - 712E1D metaG (Illumina Assembly) | ecosystem: Environmental > Terrestrial > Soil > Wetlands > Permafrost | place: Sweden...
ATTCCAGTCATCCTCTTCTTTCTTCCCTTTAACAAGAACTTCTTTGAAATGTTCAGCGACTTCAGCCGGGATGTAAAATTGTTTATCTTCAGGCCAACCGAGATTTTTTTTAGTCAGCTTAACTTCTTCAGCTCCCAATGGTGAACCGTGCGCTTCAGAAGTATCCTGTTTGTGAGGGCTGCCAAAGCCAATGTGTGTCTTTGTTATAATTAAAGAAGGTTTGTTTGTAACGGACTGCGCAATTTTAATTGAGTTTTCTACTGTATCCAAATCATTTACATCATCGATATACTGCACATGCCAGTTATAAGCGTCAAATCTTTTCCCGATATCCTCAGAGAAAGCAAGAGATGTTTTTCCGTCAATTGTTATACCGTTGTTGTCATAGAAGAAAATTATTTTTCCAAGCCCTAAATGTCCCGCTAAAGAAGCAGCTTCGTGAGAAATACCTTCCATTAAATCGCCGTCACCGCAGATACCGTATATATGATGATCGATTATTTTGATATCGGCTTTGTTAAATACAGCCGCAACGTGAGCTTCAGCCAAAGCAATACCGACAGCGTTGGCAAACCCTTGTCCCAAAGGACCTGTTGTAGTTTCAACTCCGGGAGTTAATCTATATTCAGGGTGTCCGGGAGTTATACTTCCCCACTGTCTGAATTGCTGGAGCTGTTCCATCGGCAGATTATAACCGGTTAAGTGAAGCAGGGAATAAAGCATGGAACTTCCATGTCCTGCAGACAGAATAAACCTGTCACGGTTCACCCAATTCGGGTCAGCCGGATTATGCTTCATAAATTTAGCGAATAGTGTATATCCTATGGGAGCGCATCCCATAGGCATTCCCGGATGTCCTGAATTTGCCTTTTGGATAGCGTCTATGGCTAAAAATCTTATGGTATTTATTGACAGTTGATCTATGTTATTATTAGGCATTATATGTTCCGGTTTAGTTCAAAATTTAGACTGCAAATATACAGAAATTTCTCCTTCCTTTTATTTGGCGTAAACTTTGTAGCCCCAGGGGTCGAGTTTCATGGTCAGGTTATCTTTAAATTCAACATCTTTGCCGGTCATTATGTCTTTATATTTCCCTTCAATGTCTTTTCCCTTTAGAGTCACGTCAACCGGATTTTTACTCATGTTAAAGACGACAAATACTTTATTGTTTTCTTTCTCCCTTGTAAAAGCATAAACCACAGTATCCATATCTGTTTTAACTTCTTTAAGTTCACCTCCCATGGCTCCATTCAATAATGCCTTATTGGTTTTCTTTAAATGAAGAATTTTAGGATAAACATTGAGTCCAAAGCATGGTGTCTTTTGGGAATAAAGCTGCACCCATTGAATAGGATCTTTCTCAAAGAACTGCAGTTTTTTATCGTTACAAACTTCCTGTCCGTTATATACCAGAGGCATTCCGGGAATTACAGAAGTTAATACAGCGAACATCTCTGCTGATGCTCCAAACTTTTCTATAGCAGATCCCTGCCATGAATTTTCATCATGGTTTTCCGTGAACCTCATTCTAAATGCATCTGCCGGGTATGAATGTTTTTCTTTCTTTAACTGTTTCCTTAGCTGCGAAACATTATTTTCCCCTGTTGCAATCTTTTTCATTATCCCGAATATTCCCCATGAATATGTCATATCAAAACATTTCTCATGAAGTTCCGGTTTCTCGGCTTCTGCAAGCATAAATACGGGTTTTATTTCATCAAGTTCTTTCCTTGCCTCAACCCAGAAATCAGTTGGCACCATATCGGCAACATCGCAGCGGTAGCCGTCAATATCGCATTCCTTTACCCAAAACTTCAGAGCATCGGTCATGTATCTGCGCAGGCCTGCGTTGTCATAGTTTAGATCGGCTACATCTGTCCAGTCCTTAACCGGTGATACAATATTTCCTAAAGAATCTTTTGTATAATAATCCGGGTGCTCTTTTATTAATTTGTTATCCCAGCTTGTATGGTTAGCCACCCAGTCAATTATTACATGCATTCCATTTTTATGTATTGTTTTAACCAAAGATTTCAGATCCTCGATAGTTCCGTAGGCTGAATCGACTGCAAGATAATCTTTAACCGAATAATAACTGCCAAGGGTTCCCTTCCTGTTCTTAATGCCGATTGGATGTATAGGCATTAACCAGACAATGCCAACGCCCATTCTTTTTAAGCGGGGAATTTCCTTTTCAACCGCATTAAATGTACCTTCCTTTGAAAACTGTCTTGTGTTTACTTCGTAAATAGATTGGTTGTAACTCCAATCCGGATGTTTAATAGAAGAAGCTACTTGTCCCGATGATTGAGAGACAAAAAGAAATGAGAGGAGAATGGCTAAAAGAGTCATGGTAATTCCTATAATTAAGTAAGTCATCTTATAAAAAAATATTAGTATTTGTCATTCTGAAAGAGCGAAGCGACTGAAGAATCTAAGAGATCCTTCGCTCCGCTCAGAATGACAGAGCATGTAATGCAAGTAAACAAAACTTATATTCAAAAATAAACGAGAACCGGAATCAAAACAAAAAATTAGATCTTATAGATTTGGGGGTTTTTCGTTTCTTTGAGCAGGCCGCTCTTCCCCTTCGGGGCAATTTCGTCATAGGTTTTACCGGCAGCCTGTTCCAGTTTTAGTTTTTCCCTCATTTTCTGGTAGCGCTGCAGAATAACCTGGTGTTTTAATATTTCCTCCTGAAGTTTCTTTTTAAGAGTATTCATTTTCCCAAGGTTACCCTTATACTCTTCACGTTCTATTTTGAGACTACCAACGGAGACTTTAATTTCATCAAGCTCTTTTAATGAATCCGATATTTTTGTCCTGTAGTCCTGCAATTGATCTTCATAATAGGCAAGTTCTTTTTCAAACTTGACATTTCTTTCTTTCGATTTACCGTAGCTTTCATTCATGAAAGCCAAAAGTTCCTGAAGGTTTTTCTCAATAGTTCCTTTTTTATTAAGGAGTAATTCAGTCTCAAGGCGAATATCAGAAAAATAATTCCTCCTTTCAAGAGTCTCTTCCTCTATTTTATTCAGTTCATTATTCAGCACAAACTTTTGTTCCTTCAGGCCTGAAATCTGATTCTCAAAAGACTCCACCTCAACCTGCCGCATGTTAAGGATACGTTCGCTTTCTTCGAGTGCGGCAATCTTCTCAAATAACATTTGATCTTTTTCATCAACATCTTTTTCTTTCCTAAGGACTATCTGTTCAAGAATGCTGCGTTTGCGGTTTATCTGATTCAGTTCATGATTGAACTTCTGGAACATCAGAGTAAATCTTTCTTCAAGCTCGAAATTCCCCTGCTCTATTTCCTCTTTTCTTTTCTCAAGCAGAGGAACAAGTTCAAGAAGTTTTTTATTCTGAGCTGTTATTTTATTATACTCTTCATTATCCATCTGCAGTTTAAGTCTCAGTTCATTTCTTGCTTTTTCCAGTTCAGCCACTTCAGATTTCAGTGCCCCATACTTCTTTTCGCAATTCAGAAGTTCAATATTGATATTCGATAGTTTCTGTGCTTTAATATTCAGAGTCTGTTCAGTATCAAACAATTCTTTGCTCTGAATTTTTAATGCACCTGACAACTTTTCATATTCTTCCTGAGTTTGTAATAATAAATTCCTTTTCTCATTAATTTCCTTCATCAAAGAAGCATGTTCCTCTTCCAATGAATTTTTCATGCCTTCCCTCTCTGCCAAAACAGAGTCTATCTCACGCAGGGTATTTAGCTTTGTACTTTCCTCTGAGTGGAGGTTATTTATCTTACCCGATAAAGTTTCCTTTTCTCCCTTAAGTTCCTGAAGCGCTTTATCCGCTTCAAGAAATTCATTCTGCTTCTTTAAGATATCGCCCTTAATCCGGGCTTCCTCAGCTCTAAGAAAGTTAATCCGGTCATTCCCAATCTTCAGTTTACTGTTAATCTCATCATAGAAAGTTTTGAGTCCCTTTAATTTCCCCTCAATTTGAATTATTTCAGAAGTTAAAAGATCCTTCCGTGCCAAAAGCGAGAATTCTTCATCATTCAATTGATTTGTACTTGCCAGCGCATTGTTAAGATATTGTTCAACTTCCTGCTGTTTTTTATAAAGTTCCGCATTGTTCCTTTCAATATCCTCAATCTCATTTCCATCCTTTTCAGATTGTGAAACCTCTTCCTCATTTCTTTTTATTGTGCTTTCTATATCCTCAATTTTGTTTGTGTAAGAAAGGACTACATTCTGAAGCTCATCCCTCATTTCATTCAGGTGGTCAATCTTTCTGCTTAAATCAACTATTTCGGATTTCTTACCTGCTTCCTGGTTTTTTATCTCCTCTATTGAATCAACCAGCATCCTTTTTTTCTCATTGAGTTCAGCCACTTCAAGACGCATTTTTTTAAGAACAATATTAAGGTTCTTAATATTTTCCTCTTTACCATGAATAGATTCTATCGTGGTTTTGAGTTCTTCGTTTTCGTCACTTAGTCTTTTTAGTTTCTTCGAATTAAACATAGTAAACCCAGATTATGAAATTGATGAAATTTAACCATTAAATCTATAATTATCAATCTCCATTATAACGGCGGATGTTTGGAGCTATGGAATAATGGATTGATGGATGAAAAATAAGAAAGGAGTATAAGGGAATGACATTGTCTTTATTTATTAATATAATGACCTAGCAGTATGACAGTTCAATAATATATTATTTTTTTAATGCCATAAATGGCATAGGGTTTTTTTACTTTATTCCATTTACCCAGTCCCGACAGGTCGGGACTGGGCTAATTTAATTATTATTTTACTGTTCTGTAGCCCAGGCATTTATGCCCGGGATTATGGAAAACAAATAATTGGAATTTTAGGGGATTCATCCCCTTATAATTCTCAATTCTAATTGAATAAGTTCCTATTCAATAAAATAAAAAAAACCGGATCAGCATCGGCTGGAATCCGGTTCTTAACTTTGTTTAAGATATTACTCATTTTTTCTTCCGGGTAACCGGAAGTTTTTTAGAAGTACTATATGTGAGACCTTTTTGTTTTTTTCTCCACTACCACTCCTTCTAAGGTGAATAAATATCGTTCACTTTATTTGTCGGTACCAACAGTATATAACATAATAAACATTTTTTTAATAATCAATGCGGCAAAGCATATATTTTTGTGTTCATTTATTTCCCTGACCACCCGGAAGTTAAAAGAAAAAAGTAAAAAGTTAAAAGTAAGGAATGGAAGAACCACTTACACAACAAGATATCCTCTCGCCTTTCTCCTTTTTACTTGTTTTCTTCGCCGATATCTTCATTCCATAACTGAGGTCTTTGAGAAATAAATTTTTCCATCAACCCAATACACTCGCTGTTTTGTAAAACCTCTATATTCACTCCGCGTGATTTCAGCAGTTCTTCCTCGCCGAGAAAAGTTTTATTTTCGCCAATAATTACTTTTGGAATATCATAGAGTAAAATGGCTCCCGAACACATTGAACAGGGAGAAAGTGTTGTATATAAAACACACTCTCTGTAAACTTTTGCGGGCTGTCTTCCTGCATTTTCAAATGCATCCATTTCACCATGAAGAATAGGACTTCCATTCTGTACCCTCCTGTTATGCCCGCGCCCGATGATCTTTCCATTATGAACAATTACCGAACCTATCGGGATCCCCCCTTCTTCCATTCCCTTGCGTGCTTCTTCAATTGCCGCTTCCATAAAAATATCTGCCATGTTATATCTCCTTTAATAATTTATTAAAAACTCAGTTTATTGTTTTCCTCTTGTATGTCATTCTGAACGAAACGAAGTGTAGTGAAGAATCTATGGGATTCTTCGCTTCGCTCAGAATGACACTACGCTTTCTTGCATATTATAATTTACTATTTCAAATTTCTAATTGATATAAACTCATCATAAGTAAGTTTATAACTTTCTGCCTTAAATAGAAATTTAGTGTAAGGATGAACAGGGTTACTGAACAATTCCTTACATTCCCCCCGCTCGACAATAGTCCCATTATACATAATCAGAATATAGCTGCATAATTCATGCAGTATCTTTAGACTGTGGGAAATACATATCATGGTAGTTCCCCATTCGGTGTTAATCTTTTTAAATAGATTGAGGAACGTTGACTGGGAATCGGGGTCTTGCGCAGAGAACGGTTCATCAAGTATCAGCAACTCCGGCTGCACCGAAAGCACCCTGGCAAGAGCACCGCGCTGCTGTTCTCCGCCGCTTAATTCATATCCTTTCCTTTTCCGGAGATTCTTTTCGTAATTGATTGAATTAAAGATCTCTTCTGCTTTCGTTTCAGCTTCAATGTTTTTTCCGAATCTGAGTTTTACACCTTCTCTTACAACTGAATCAATCCTCCTGAGAGGGTTAAGTATTTCCCCGTTATTCTGAAACAATATCTGGATCGGGGATACTTTAGTCTTCTCCCATCCTGTGGGTTTATTAAAGATAACTTTCCCTGATGTTGGTATTAATAAACCGGCAAGTATTTTTGCCAATGTGGTTTTTCCGCTTCCTGATTCACCTGCAATTCCCAGAATATTCCCCTTATTCAATTCGAAAGAAATATTCTTCAGTATTGTTTTATCCTTGTCTGTTTTATAAGAAATATTCTCGGCTTTAATAAGCAGGCTCATAAGAGATCCCTGTTCTTATTAAACAACATACTATCAGAATTAAAATATTCGGTTGATTCAACAAATGAAGACAATGTCCCTGCTGAAATATGTGCAGTATACCCGCCAACAGATTCTGCGAAATTAATATCCTGCGTTACAAGCAGGACTGTTCTTTTTTCTTTATTTGCAAACTCTCTTATTTTTATAAGGAAAAGATTTGCAATAGCCGGATCTATACCTGATGTGGGTTCGTCAAGTATTAAAAGTTCCGGATTCATTAGTACCGCAATAACAAAACTTAACCGTTGTGCCATACCGCCGCTTAATTCATAAGGATACATCCCCCCCAATTCCTTTAATGACGGAAGGAATAAATAACTTAACAGCTCTTGTGCCTTAATATGATCAAGTTTAAATCTCCTGAAGTAATAATCCAGTTTTCTTAAAGGATCGAAACTGTTTGCCGGATCCTGGAATACATATTTAATTTTTTCTTTTCTCAGATACAACAGTTCATCGGTGGAAGCGGTAACTGTATTAATATTGTCGACTGCTATTTCCCCCTTAATAAAACAAGTATTAATGTCATTTAATCCGCTTAAAGATTTAATTAAAGTTGATTTACCGCTGCCGTTTTTACCCAGTATCGTATAAACATTCTTTTCTTCAAGTGTAAAATTAATGTCATGCAGCAGTTCCTTTTCTTCTGTGGAAGAGCGTAACCATAACTCTTTAATATTGACCGATAGCTTCATAAATCCTTATTTTGCTTGTGGAAAAATACTAATTATTCATAAAAGAATGTCAATCTGAGATTCTTCGGTAGCTACGCGCCCTCAGAATGACAGTTTCGGTTTGTCATTCTGAACGAAACGGAGTGGAGTGAAGAATCTCCGGGATTCTTCGTCTCTCTTAAAATGATAAATATATTTGTATATTCATAGATTAAAAATTATAGTTCCATTATGACAAATCAATTGTGGATGGCTCAAAAAGGAGTTTACCTGAAATGACCGGTGTTTTACTTATTCAGCTTGGAACACCTGACAGCCCGTCAGTTTCTGACGTCAGGAAATATCTCTCTGAGTTTCTAAATGACTCCCGTGTAATTGACATTCCTTATTTACTCAGAAAGATACTTGTCAATCTTATCATTGTTCCGTTCCGCGCACCTAAATCTGCCAAACTCTATAAGTTATTATGGACAGACAAAGGATCATCTCTCCTTTTTTACAGTGTCAGTCTTAAAGAAAAATTGCAGTCAGCGCTTGGGAATAAATTTGAAGTTGAACTTGCTATGCGGTATCAAAATCCGTCAATGGAAAGTGTCCTGGAACGGATGAAAAAGAAAGTGTATGATAAAATAATTATTCTTCCTTTGTTTCCACATTATGCCTCTGCAAGTACCGGATCGGCAATAAATAAAGCGCTGGATATTATTAGAAAATGGTGGGTAATTCCTGAATTGAAAATTATCAGCCAGTTTTACGACAATGAAGAGTATATTAATTCAGTCGCTGCCAGAGGTAAACAATTTGATTTATCCGGGTATGATCAGATACTTTTTAGCTTTCACGGGCTTCCAGTCCGCCAGGTTGATAAAGTATATAATGACGGGATACCGTGTAATGACCATAAATGCGATTCAGAGATAAATGATTCCAATCGTTTTTGTTATAAAGCCGCATGTTATGCCACTGCAAGGTTATTAGCTCAAAAATTAAATATACCTAAAGAGAAGTATACCGTCTGCTTCCAATCCCGGCTTGATAAAAAGTGGCTTGAGCCCTTTTCGGATAAGGTTATTGCAGAACTTGGTCAAAAAGGAGTAAAGAAACTCCTTGTTTTCAGTCCGGCTTTTGTTGCTGACTGTCTTGAAACAACAGTTGAGATCGGACATGATTATTTACAAATATTTAAAAACAATGGCGGCGAGTCACTGCAACTGGTTGAAAGTCTGAACGACTCCCCTCTTTGGGTGGAAGCAGTAAAAAATATGGTCCTTTCCCAATAAAAGTTGCCGATTCCCCACATCGCCCAAATGACTGTGAAATGATCCATTTTCGCCCTTTCCCCCTATTCCCGATAACAAGAATAAATAAATCGATCTGCTTCTTATTTATGGCAAATAACCACAAATTCTTTACTTAAACTGGTTTAATCAATTGGCATATAACTTGCCACCAATGGCAAAAGTTTATTTATTCATTAAAGATGATGTAAAATGATTAGAGGAACTGTAATTATCGGAATGGAAGTATGTAAAGGATGCGAGCTTTGCATAGTTTCCTGCCCCCAGGAAAGCCTCGGCTTATCGAGCCAGATCAATTTAAATGGTTATAAATACGCAGAGTTAGTCAAAGATAACTGCACCGGGTGTGTAAATTGCGCAATAATTTGCCCCGAATCTGCTATAACCGTATACCGCCAGCCAAAATCAGCAAAAAAAACCAAGTCTGCTGAAGCAGCAGGATAAGGAAAACCTATGGAAGAAAATAACAAAAAAACTGAACCCAGGTTAATGAAGGGGAACGAAGCCCTTGCCGAAGCCGCAATAAGAGCCGGCATGGATGCATATTTCGGTTATCCGATAACTCCCCAGTCTGAAATACTTGAATATTTTGAAGCCGAAATACCAAATCGGAAAGGTTTGGTACTCCAGGCAGAAAGCGAAGTCGCTTCAATAAATATGATTTACGGCGCAGCAGGCGCAGGCGCACGAGTAATGACTTCTTCATCAAGCCCCGGAATCAGCTTAATGCAGGAAGGTCTTTCCTACATTGCATCCGCACAACTGCCGTGTCTTGTTGTAAACGTAGTTCGCGGCGGCCCCGGTTTGGGAACAATCCAACCCTCACAAGGTGATTATTTCCAGGCAGTTAAAGGAGGCGGTCACGGTGACTATCACCTTATCGTTTTAGCCCCCTCTTCTGTTCAGGAAATGGCTGATTTTGTATTTGATGGTTTCAGATTAGCCGAAAAATATCGCTGTCCCACAATGATTTTATCTGATGGCGCTTTGGGACAAATGATGGAAAAGGTCGTTCTTCCGGAAGAGGGTTCCCTGCCCCACACTATCCCTTCATGGGCTACTAATGGAAAACCGGCAGGTAAAGAGAGAAACTTTATTACCTCCCTCTTCATTCAGCCTGAAAAAATGGAAATGATAAATCTTGGCCTTCAGGAAAAATACAAACAGATGCAATGCGAAGTCAGATATCAGGAATTTCATACTGACGATGCTGAAGTTTTACTTGTTGCGTTCGGCCTTTCTGCAAGAGTCTGTCAGAAAACTGTTGAACTTGCTAGGGAAAAAGGAATTAAAGTCGGACTGCTGAGACCAATTACTCTTTACCCCTATCCTACTGAAAAAATTAAAGAGTTGTCATCTAAAGTTGACTTCCTGCTCTGCGTCGAAATGAACGCGGGTCAAATGGTCGAAGATGTTAGACTTGCAGTAAACGGCGCTAAACCGGTTTACTTTAAAGGAAGAATGGGGGGCATGATAATGTCACCTGAAGATGTTCTTGAAGAAATTGAAAGCATAATTGAAAAACAAAGTATCAGTGCTTAAGGAGAAATTATGGAATCTGAATTATTAATTGAAGATCTCGAGTGCGTTTATCAAAAACCTTCTACTTTAACTGATACTCCGCTTCATTATTGCCCCGGTTGCGGACACAGCATAGTCCATAAACTTCTCATGGAAGTTGTGGAAGAAATGGGAATTCAGGATCAGGTAATTGGAGTCGCTCCGGTTGGCTGCTCTGTTTTTGCATATCATTATATGGATATTGATATGCAGGAAGCAGCGCATGGCAGAGCAAGCGCAGTGGCTACGGGTGTTAAAAGAGTGCGTCCGGATAAATATGTGTTTTCTTATCAGGGAGATGGCGACCTTGCCGCAATAGGCACCGCCGAAACAATCCATACCGTTAACCGCGGCGAGAATATCATGATGATATTTATTAACAATGCTATTTATGGAATGACCGGCGGACAAATGGCGCCGACTTCTTTAGTTGGTCAGGTTACTTCTACTTCCCCTTACGGAAGAGATTCTAAACAAGTCGGTTTTCCTATTAAGATAACTGAAATGTTAGCAATGCTTCCCGGTGCTTATTACGTAACAAGACAGGCAATTAACAATGTGGCTGCCTGCAGAAAATTAAAGAAAGCCCTGAGGCAGGGATTTGAAAACCAGAAACTGAATAAAGGCACCTCCTTTATTGAAGTCGTTTCTAATTGTCCTTCCGGATGGAAAATGACTCCGGTTGAGGCAATGACATGGATTGAGGGAAATATGTTCCCCGTTTTTCCTGTCGGCGACATTAAGGTTTCTAAATAATTAAGCAAAGATTAAAAAAGTAAACAGGAAATTATAATGCAGAAAGCACACGAAATTATTTTTGCAGGGTTCGGAGGACAGGGAGTCCTTTCGATGGGACAGATTATTGCTTATGCTTCTCTAATTGAGAATAAAGAAGTCAGCTGGATGCCTGCCTACGGCCCCGAAATGAGAGGCGGAACTGCGAATTGTACTGTTATCGTTTCTGACTCACCAATCAGTTCACCTATGGTTGCGAAGTTTGATTCTGCAATTATGTTAAATCAACCTTCGTTAGATAAATTTGAAAGCATGGTAAAACCGGGCGGCCTCATTATGTATGAAACCTCGGCCATTATCAATCCGCCAACAAGGACAGACATAGAAATATTCAGCATACCTGCCGCTGAGGAAGCATTAAAGATGAATAAAAAGCAGGTAGCCAACATGATAATGGTAGGCGCTTTTCTTGCAAAACGCCCGATACTTAAAATTGAAAATATATTAAAGGCATTAAAGAAAGTGCTCCCTGAAAGACATCACCACACAATACCTTTAAACGAAAAAGCGCTCCTGTTGGGACAGCAGCTTGCAAAAGAAATGGAATCCCTTACGGTATAATTTGTCATTCAAATTATTTGATTGTCATCCCCGCGGAAGCGGGGATCCATACAGCTAATTTTCTTCGAGTTTGTCATTCTGAGCGTAGCGAAGAATCTCTTTGTAATATTGAACGAATTATAAATCTAACTTGTCCTTCCCAGCCCCGATTTATCGGGACTGGGGAAATGAATAAAGATAAAATATGATAAATTGTTGTTATGCCATTCATGGCATTATAATAACATCTTTTAAGTTGAGGTAATTATGAAAGAAAAAGAATTAAAATGTTTGCATGCATGTAAAAACACCTGTGCTATGTTGAATGAAGCATTAAGAAAAGAAGCCTCAACAGTCCGTTTTTATGAGGGAGTTTTGGAAGAATGCAACGCCCCCGATGTCCGCAGTTTTATTGGCGACCTTGTAGAAGGCAGACGTGAAGAAATTCTAAGCATTATTCAAAAATTGAATGAAATTCACGCCCGGTCACAATCCACCGATGGAATATATTCCAGCTTCAACAATATAGACGGGTAAACTTCAGTTTGTCATTCTTCATTTTTAATGTCACCCCTAATTTTTATTGTCATCCCCGCGAAAGCGGGGATCCCATGATTATATCTCAAAAATTATTTGCCATTCTGATTGCTTCTTGTCATTCTGAGCGCAGCGAAGAATCTCTCCCCGATCTAGAGAAAATCCATTTTACCAATGCTATGATCAATAAGGAAAACAAATGTTAATAGTCGGGCAAAGAATAAAACTTTCAGATGGCATTTACCGTGTAGCAGAAGTTGATAGTTTTAAAGCAAAAGTAGTGCAGGAAGAAGTTGTAATTCGGGAATTCACAACCGTATTCGATAAAAAGGTAAAAATCAAATCCAAACCAAAAGTAAGATATATTAGCCCTAACGCTGAATTGAAAATATTAAAGGGTATCCCCTTAAAAACAAAACCTAAACAAGAGTCAAAACCGACACCTGATAGAATAAAAATTGTAGCAAAGACAAAACCAACAACTAAAACAAAGCTTGCTACTAAACTAAAACAAGTTGCCGTAAAGAAAACAGCAGCACCTGTTAAAAAGACAAAGCAGGTTGCTGCAAAGAAGAAACCTGAACCTGTCCGTAAGAAAAAACAAGAAACCGCAAAGAAAACAAGTGCACCGGTTAAAAAATCAAAACAACCTGCCGCACAGAAAATAAAAGTTCCCGTTAAAAAGACAAAACTAATTGCCGCCAGGAAAATTACCGAACCTGTTAAAAAATTAAAACAAGCTGTAGAACCTCCGAGACAAGAACCGGATAAACACGGACAGTTTAGTTTATTCTAAAATATAAACTTTTCCTATTGTCATTCCGAATCCACAAACGGGTCAGGAATCTTTCTGTATTAATTTTTAATTGTAAATTGTCAATCATTTCTTCTGTCATTCCCGCGAAGGGAGGGCCTGCTCCGACTTGTCCGAGAATCCACGCAGCATATTTCCTCCATCAATCCATTCATCCATCATTCCAATATTCCATTCCTCTACTCCTTACTTATTTTTCCTCCAACAATCCATCACTCCAATAATCCATGACTGCCTGTCATTCCCGCCCGCCTTTTACGTTTTGAATTTTCCATTTTGTATAATAAGTTCATTGTGTTTATAAAAATATATTTGTATGTTTTATAATATTGTACTTATTAAAACATAAGAACAGTATTGATTTATACTATTAAGAATTTAGGAGATTAGATTATGCAAACTTCTATCCGTAATTTAGTATCGATCTTCAATCTTAAAATCAAATATTTCTTCCTCTTACTTATCATTATTATTCTCTCAATCATAACCCAGTCGTGTAAGAAAAATTCTTCACCTACTGAGCCGCAGAATAAAATATTAACAACTGAAACTATCGCTAAGTTGGAGGCAGCAGCAGATACTATAATGAGGCAGCACCAGGTGCCGGGAATGCTGGTTTACATAGCAGTAGAAGGAGAGGGAGAGTTATATATAACGCGCGGAGTTGGAAATCTGGCAACGAATGAACCGATAAATATTAATGACAACTTCAGGCTGGCAAGTGTAACAAAAACCTTTACAACAGAAACGGCACTAATATTAGCAGATGAAAATAAGATAGATCTTAACAAACCAATTTCATATTATTTGCCGGAATACGCCATACCGGGAAGGGACAGCATAACAGTGAGAATGCTGGGAAATATGACAAGCGGATTAATAGATTTTATGACCGACTCGACTTTATCCGCTGAATATTATGGAAGTCAGGGGACATGGCAGTTTACTGCTGAACAATTAATAGTACCGCTATTGAAATCTCACTTAATGTTTACACCGGGCACACAATTTTTTTACTGTAATTCAAATACAATTTTATTAGGGTTGATAATTAAAAAGGTAACCGGAATGGAACTTAGAGATGTAATGGCTGAAAAGATATTTCAACCGTTAGGAATGACACACACATTCTGGCCCCTATCAAATTTTTTACCGACACCATATCATCATGCGTACACAAGCACTCTGGGTATGGTTAATCAGGATGTGACATATTATGGAAATTCATGGGGGAATGCAGCGGGTATTCTTGTATCGAATATTGCGGACATAAAGATATGGGTTAAGGAATTATACCAGCGGAAATTACTCTCCGCGAATTCAAAAAATGAAAGGTTTCAGATCCCATTTGCGAGTTCCAGTTATGGATTTGGTATTGATAAGGAAGAGGCATGGGTTGGACATTCGGGTGGAATCCAGGGATGGAATAATATGGTTTATTATAACGGGGCAAAAGGGATTTCACTGATAATAAGCGCAAACTCAATGGATGATCTACCGGCAGGGGCAGCATTTTCGGCATTGGGATTGATTTTGCAATCGCAATAGTAAAACAAAGAATCCCAAAAACTTTCTATAAGATAAGTTGAACTCCAATATTTAAACTTATGCTATTGAAGTTAACCGCCGTTGTTAAGCCCTGATTAATTGCTGGCTCCTGTTTGTAAGTAATTGAATTGGTTAAATCCTGGTCATATAATAAATGATTTACATTTGACGATACGTGGACTTTAGTTGGATTCCATACCATCGATATTATTTTAACCTCACATAAGAACTTTCCCCAACCCCTCCCAAGTGACACACCCAATGCCCCGGTATATCCAAAACTCATTCCCCCGCTATAATCGAAAGATGTGGCCCATTCATCCCAATATACTCTTTTTAGCTCAGGAAATCCCATTAAAACTCCAAATTTAATATAAGGGGTCAGTACATTTATCTTTGATGAAATAGTAACAGCAGGATTTATTCCCCAGTAATGGGATGAAAATTTTTCAGTTTCGAATAATATTGAATTGTTGATAGATTTGTATGAAGTGCTTATCTCATATGTTGATCCAAAATTATTTAACACTCCTAATTCTATTCCAATGTTTTCACTAATCATCATTTCTACTGCTCCTTCAATATTTACTCCGCGACCATAACTACCATAAATATTTTTATCCGTTTCCATTGTATTGTTGTCCCAGGTTCTGGTTACCCCAATAATTGAGCTTGAAGCGGGAAAAGAATAGCCGCCATTGATATTAATATGGAATGTTTGTCCAAATGATAAAGAGGAAATAATTAATGATAGTGTTAATAAAACATATAAATACTTAAACATGATTATACTTGTCCTTTTGATGGATAGTTTTTATTTTTATTGTTTTAATTTTATTTCTTTGTCCCTTCAATTATCTATCGAAGTTTAAAGAGAATGGGAGTGCTAATTAGGACATTGACGGGAATTCCAGACTTCTTCCCTGGATTCCAACTAGGCAATAATTTGACAACTCTGATTGCCTCCTCATCACATCCGTAGCCAATACCTCTGGCTATCTTCGGTAATGCTACTTCGCCATATTTTGTTATTACAAATTGTACATATACTTTTCCTTCTACTCGTGCACTCTGTGCAATAAGCGGATAATGAATTTCCCTTTGTACAAATTGATATAAAGCTTCTTCTCCTCCAGGAAATGAAGGCATAATTTCAGTATACATTGAAACTGAATCCCCCAATTCTTTGTCCCAATAAAAATGCCCGATTGGAGGCATTGTAAACTTATTGCTAGAAGAACAATTTACGTTTATTAACAAAAACAATATTACAAGTATATACTTCATAATTAAAACCCTACAGATAGATATTTGCGCAGTAACCAATCCGAATTATTGAATAACAATAAATTAAAATTAAAACATTTCAAAATGTCATCCAATAAAATTATTGTAATCTGACTATAAAAAAAGAAAAGTTAATTATTCGGTAGCAGATAATTAGAGGGAGTATACTTTCTTTCCTAACTTATAATCCACAACAAACCTCACAAACCACTATCAAAGATCTAAATAAAGGAGGATTCATGTCCGGAAGTTGGTCTAAATATTTTCAAATCATTTATTACAAAACGCGTACGTGAAGACAACCTCCGTTCTGTTTGTCTCAAAGGGCTGGAAGGGTAATCAGATGTCGAGCTGCGGTTTTATACTTTCAACAATTCTTTTCCATTGGCTAGAATTTCAGATACCAATAAATTATTTTTATTAAATTCTTCGGGGTGAAATGCAACCGCTTCTATTTTTGTGTTTATTCCCCATGTAAGGACACGTACTTCTACGTTATCATTAAAACTATCTCCACTAAACGCAGGAGAAACCAATGCAATATCAATATCGCTCTCCTCGTTTGCCGTTCCTCTGGCGTAAGAGCCAAACAAATACGCTTTCTCAAGAGCATACTTTTCGTTAACGACTTTAAGATATCTTAAAATTGACTTATCTATTTGGGCAGTTGATTCAATAACCATTGTCTTAATTCACTTACTTACCTGTATATATCTTTCCTATGGTCAGCCGCGAAAATTATCACGATTTTGTCGGCATCTAAAATTCGATAAACAACTCTGTAATCGCCAATCCTTATTCTATAATCAGATTCTGTCCCCGCCAATTTACGGCAGTTCTTTGGTCGGGGTTCGATTTTTAGTTGTTGAATATTATTCCAAATTTTCAGCTGTTGAACTTTTGGGATTTTCCTAAAGTCTTTTGTTAACGAGTTTTTAAACTCTAAGGAGTACATTAAGTTAATTTGAATTTTTTCTTAAAATCAGCTTCACTTATAACTGGTTCATTCTCCCTCTTCCGAATTATTTTGACACATTTAGCATCTTCGATAAGTTCAACCATTGATGTATATACCTTATAATCGAGCAAAACACTTTTAGGTCTTCCGTTTTTAGCATATAGAATTTGCTCATTTGTGTTTATCGTTATCATAATTTTACCTTTTATCTGTTTACAATATAACAATTTTGCTCAAAATTATAAAGACCTTAAGATTTGGAATCTACTTAGAAAGCATACGCTGTAGACTTCTGATTAAATTTCTGATAGTTTTACTAATAATCGGGATATTTTGGTGAGTTTTATGGAGGACTATAAATGCAAAAAGCCTGAAAACTTTCATTTTCAGGCTTCCTTAGTAGCGGGGGCAGGACTTGAACCTACAACCTTCGGGTTATGAGCAAAACGGGATGGTAATAGCGGCAAGGACTTAGGCACTACTTCTGACTAATTTTCTGAAAGAATTCCTTATTATTTAATCCATTTCTTTTCTTATACCCCAAAACAACATTGCTTACCGAAATGATGATTGATTAAATATATTTATTACTATACCATTATCATTTTAATCTTTTATGTTTCATTAACAACCATAATTATCAGGGAACAACCACCCCAACGATATTTGAGGGATGCAAAGCTATATCATGAATTACTTCCAATCCTTCGGCATCATAGTACTTTGTTCCAACACTTGTTGCTGGATATCCAACTATAAAAATTTTTGTGCCCGAAATTAGTCCTTTTTGGTATAAGGTTGCAAATGATATATTCATCGTCAGATTATTGGTGCCAAATACAGCATAGGATGGTGTAGTATAAATATAAAACTTTGGTTCGCAGGAAACAGTGCTACTATCCTTGCTAATAAATATTCTCGCTTCCTTATATGAATTGAGCTCTCCACCAACCAATGAAACAGTTAAACTTACATTGCCCGACGATATAACCGCCGAAAGATTTCCAATTGAAAAGGTTGGGAAAGCACGTAAACCTACATCATATATTGGATTTTTCCCTCCATCAACGAATTGATAATCCTGTATTTTTTCAAGTGTAAATCCATTTTTTTGAAAAGTAATCGTGTGTGTTCCATACGGAACGTTACTTATGCTATAACTTCCATCAGTCTTTGTTGAATCATGATAAGAGGTCCCTTCCACTGAAACAGTAATTTGACTATTATCAGACATTTTTATTTCTTGATTATTTATTAAGTAGGCATGCCCAACTAAATTACCTGTAGTGCTAACAGGATTGTCCTTTTTGCAACCAGCATTCAAAAACAATATTACAAAAATAACTATCCCAATGTAACAACATTTCATAAATCCCATAATGCACCTTTATAATAGAATGAAGAAATAAAACTATTGAGTCTATTATTATATCGGAAATAAAATAAAACATAATGTACTAAAAACACTTTCCTAAGTCTTAAATAGAATATTACTCTGCTCATCTATGACCAACCCTTGACATATGCTCAATTAAACTTAGCAAGTATTTCTTTCAGAATCAATTCTTACTGGATATAAAAAATCCACCAAAATAAATTTGTTGTAATAAACATTCTGAAGGAACGATATATGTAAAATATATTTTTGCGAAAGATAAAATAGTTGGTAGTAAAAAAAGCCGAGGTTGTCCTCCCATAATAATCAACCTACTCCCCGAAATAAAAAATACTGAGGGTTGTTACACCCCCAGTAAGGACATCCATTACCGAAACTACCATGGAACTGAGTTATAGCCGTTAAGCTTCTCGCCAAGTTCTTTGGCTTTCTGCTGTGCTTTATTCAGGTGCTTGCTCAACGAAGTTTTTGACTTCTTCAGTTGAACATGCCTGGTAATTTTCAGGCGAACATTACTTGTACTCAAGTTATTGAGATTGTTGTCAACCTCTTTAATCTTATTTCCAAAAAATATTGCCTTACCTTCCCATATTAACTTCTTACTCTCCGTATTTTTGATACAGGAAAGGGAAGGTTTGCGGGGAGAACGGATAGAACGGGAACTATTTGACATATATACCTCATATTAGTTGTTATGGAACAGTTAATTCGAAGTAATACGCAAGATTAGCGGGAGAGTTATCACCTTTACCGATGAAAGTTTGACACTCCACAGTTCTATGAATATCTTCATCGCTAAAATATATATTATTTTGACTCCGTCCAACCAAAATTCGTGAGATTTCAACTTTACCACTTTAACCCCTATAAATAAAGCCTGATCTGGTTTTGCACTTTGCAAGCTAAGGAATTTTTCTGTGCAGTGCAGAAAATCTAAGCTTAATTTGTGTGCAGCGCGGAAAAGTTAATTATTCGGTATAAGAAACGAAGAGAAGGAGTTAACTCTTTTTCATAGCTCACGATCCCGCTAATAACCAACCAACACACCCAACCAATTAACTAATCGCAAGGAGGATTCATGTCCTTTGAAGAAATGTATCCAACACTTCGGACCCAGGCACTTTATGCGACTATGCGTTACGACCCTGCAAAGAAAGATAAAATGGCAGAGTTACTTGCTATGACATTTGTTCTATACAAAAATGACATCGAGTCCTGTAAAGAGCCGAACCTGAATAATTACAAATCATTTATAACAAAAAGAGCACGTGAAGTTGACCTCCGTAGTGTATGCCTGAAGGGATATGGAGGTAATAGCACACTCGATGCCCTATCGCCTTACAGGAGGCGGCCAGACCAAGACATAGAGATTGTGGAATACGATGACTGGATGACATCTAAACCCTGGAGTAAAGAAGCTGTCGAAAACCAATGTTCATTCAACATAGACTTTAAGAACTGGCAAATGGAATTAAACAGGATTGAACGTAAGATATTGCAGCTTTTGCTTGACGGTTATAATGCAACTAAGATATCAGAGAAACTGAAACTCAAGTATGCCACTGTAAGAGATTGCATTAAGAATATTAAAGCAGCGTTCATCAGGTATTTTCACATAAACAACAAAACACTTCCCGCATTCGGTTAAAAGTTATAAACAGTAATTATTGAAAAGGAAAAAGAAAACAATGGAAATATTTATATTATTCGCTGAAACAGCAATTGAAGTTCTTTGTGAAATTGTTTGTAGTAATGATAAAGGAAAATAATATGTGTGATGGCCTGGATTTACTAAGGCCACGCAGCCCTTGATAATTACATCGCACGAAATAAACAAAGGGCTTCCTGCATTTTCAAGTTATTCTGGAAATTTCAGTGCCGCAAAGAAATTTATTTTAATTAAATAAGTGTGAATAAAATAAGGGGAGATTCTCCCCTTAGTAATAAAGCTGTAAACCTGACGATATATTGTGATGGTTAAAAAGATTGACCAAAACTCAAACCACCCCAGTGATGGTAACCTCCACTTCCAAATGAGACGTACATTGGACTATAAAAAATCCTAAACATAAATCCTCCATTTGTTGGCTGATACCTGAACCCGATATTTAAGAAATTGAATACTATGCCCCACGAGTGATCCAATTGCCAACTATTATAGGTGCCGTTCACCAGAGTAATTCCAGCTCCAAGTTCGAGTTTTGAACTTCCTTCACCAATGAAATAATTAACTGAAATGGGAAATATTACTGTTTTTATACCCTCAAAATAGAGTCCCTTATGAAAAGATAGATAGCTTAAACCGATTTTTCCTCCGAAATTGTAAGCAACCATTCTGTCGTAATTAATCGAGTAAAGCATCCCGTTTCCAAGAAATTCTAAATAGATACTATTGGGGTTAGACTGAGGAAACATTTGTATTGGGCAGGAGAGAAAAATCAACAATAAAAGAGATAATACAATTAGCCGCATAATGAGTTCCAAAACTTGTTTTTATCGTCAAATAACAGTTCCCCTTACAAAAATTCATCTGATATAAAATATTTTTTCTGTAAACCCTTCTGTTAAATTTAATCTTATTATCCCAATTTCCCAAACATTCTGCTCCTAATAACGAAACTGTAAGTATAGAAACTATTTCTGTTTTCTCGCATACTTACTCGGGGGTGATTTCTTTACGGAAAGGCATAAAGATTGGAAGCCCTCCCACTCTGAGTTTACAGCTCTTCCCAATGAATTAAATAATCTGCCATACAACTTTACTCTTTTCCAAAATTATCCTAACCCTTTCAATCCATCTACTACAATAAACTATTCACTTGTAAAAGCAGGCAATGTAAAGCCTACAGTTTATAATGTCACGGGAAGTAAAGTAGCCACCATAGTAAATTTATGTAAACACGCAGGCAATTACTCAGTTCAATTTAATGCAGGCAATCTTGCAAGCGGGATATTTTTGTACAGACTGGAATCAGGTAATTACAGTGATGCAAAGAAGTTTATTTTAATGAAATAAATTTTCTGGTGCAGTAATTAAAACTATTAAGCCGCTGGTTTACACTTGCGGCTTTATATACATCTCAAAAAATCCAAAATAAAAAAAATAAACTAAAATTGTAGAAGTCATCAAGTCGGGGTTGGTTTGTCAGGTAGTAGTCGGGTTGATCCTCCTGGTAACGGCAACAGCCCGTAAAATGTTTGCATCTTCTTTTTAACTTTAATTTGATTAGCACGGAATTCGAGTATTTTTTTCTGACTGCTAAACGCTAGGTACCTGGGGCATGTTTTGTTGTGTACTATCAAACAGTACCTGCCGATCAAAAGTTACCAGCCATCAATGCACAACATACTCGCCCAATCTACCGTCCGTAGAAGCTCGAAATATCAAACCATACATCGTAATCGTTCCCACTGCATGATATTTTTATTACATCATATACCTTATCAGCTTTATGAATTAGCGAATGGCTGAGAGTTTTGTATCCTGGATAAAGCTTTTCCAGTACACTGGATATAAAAGTGTAGCCATCAGCTTCATCGGTTGCTCCCAGTATAACCATTGGATTGTCTTTGTCGAACACTTCTCCATCATCGAAAATTATCATTCCATCATCCATTTTAATTATTTTATCGAAAAGTTTATCTGCTTTATTCATGTTTATCTCCATACTTACCACGGTAAGTTGGTTATTTTTGTTTATACATAATCGTTCGGTACCTGGGGCATGTTTTGTTGTGTACTGTTTTTCCATGGAATCAGGCAGTTTACAAAACCAGCTTAACCGATCAGTACCTGCTGCGCAACTGGGGTAGTTTTTGTTGTGTATCCTGTGCAAATATTTCCGCTATTCCCCAAACCGACCGACACAACCTACCCGCCCAGTCCAAAATGTCTCGTACTTGTCCGGTACGACTGCGCAACTAATTAGGGGGGCAGTGGTTGTGCAAATACACAACCTACATGCCCACATAAAGTTCTATCTCTTTAATTCTTTATATGAAATTGCAACGAAGATATTCGGCGAATCTGGAATTTTCTCATATGGAATGCACAGGGAAATAACGGCTGCAATGAAGCACCCATTGCTTATATAAGTATGTAATTCTCCCTCGATAATATGTTTAATCCCATAACTGGAAGTTTTGCGATTCATTTTGCTGGTAATCTCTTTAGTTTTTAACCAATCTACACAAGTATCTATTTGTCGCAGGTAATCCGATTCAAATTTATCATCAGTATGGAAAGTGTTCGGCCCTTCGATTCCGAATGGTGTTAGTGTTGGTTCAGTTTGTAAAACATTTTTAATATCTATCATAATATTATTCTCGATTTGAAGTTTATTTTTATTATCCAGGTGGTAAGTGGTAAGTAGTGGTAGGTACTTTCCTATAAAGGGTGTGGATGTGTAACGGTGTATCACCAACCCAACCAGCCCCCCCTATCTGTTCTACACACTATTGATTATATATATAATATTTTACTTACCACTTACCTCTTTAGCTTATATTGTCCATTTCTGATCTGTTTTAAAAGATTTTGAGGTGGTAAGTTGTCTTACCACCATCTTACCACCTACCACTTAATTTTCCTGAAACATTGGAACTTTAGGTTGCACTATTGCGAAGGACATCCTGTTAACTCTCTTGATTGCCCAAGCTTTAACTGAATTGCCGCCTGTTTTCTTGTTTTTCTTTTTGAAATCATTCTTACTTAATAGTTGACCAATTTTTCTAATTGATGCGTCTGTAACCTTATACGATGTTTCCATCGAAGCAAATTCATACGCGATTTCCGTTGTTGTCAGTAAATCTGTTGTTCCCTGACCTGTAGGCTTTTCAAAGTAACGGAAGAATAAGTCCTCCTCCAATGGTTTAAGCCTGAAGTCTTCATTATTTGTGTTTACCTCTTTTATTTCGTCTTCATTAAAATAAAAACGCTCACCCTGTTTGAATAATGTATACGCTTGCGCATAAACTTTATCCATCTCTACCTGGTGCTGGTAATCCAATTCAGAAACAGAGAATGTCAGGAACCTGCGTGTTCCTGAAAGGTCTGTCAGAAACTCTTCACGATCAATGCTACCTACAAAACTAGCCCTTCTGATAAGAGCCCTGCTCTTTCTCATGTATGGTTCACGAATTGTTACATGTGTTAATGAGTAAAGAGACTTCAAATAACCAATCTCTTCCCTGTTCAGGGAACCAAGTTCATCCAGGTTAATAATAAATTTACTCGAAAGGTGTAACTTGGAATCCTTATCATCATTTATGGTTCCCACAAACAAATACTTTTTCGGATCAAGTGCAGGTGGTACCAGTCGGTTAAACCATTTCGTTTTACCTTTGCCTTGTTGTCCGTAAAATATCGGAGACACTTCATTAGTAATGTTTTCATTCGATGCACAAGCTGCTGAAGCAATAAGCCAACGTCGCAGACATGTATACCAGTAATCTCTTTTACTCTCGTCGGTCAGCTTAACTGTATCCGCTAACTCTTTAATGTAATCAGTTCCATCCCATTGCGGTAATCCATTAAAGTATTCTGCAAATGGATCATACAGCGGGATAAAATCGGAGTTCAAAAGATTATTTAGTTTCTCATACGAGTAGTTAATTCCCTTGTGCTGCATTTCTCTATAAACACTTGAAGTATCATAGTCTTCGGCATTTTTATAGTCCACATCATTTTTCCGTTTCATCTCCAGCGTACCTGTTACAATGTTGAGTCTGAAATCATAAAGTGAGTCCAGATGCGTCTCGACTAAACCAATATCCCCCCCAGATCTTTCTCCAAAGCCTCTGCTTATGAAATCGTCAATTGCTTTCTTGAAATTCTCTTTACCTTCTCCATATTTTAACAATGCATATACAGATGCAGGTAAATATGATTTTTCCGATTCAAACAAATCAGCATTGGTCGAGAATACTCTAAAACTATTTTCTCTGTAACTTGCAGAAACGCCATCCTTCTTGCCTGGGCGAAGCCAGTACTCTTCTTTGTTATTGTTTCCATTTCGTTTCCATCCGCTGTCTTCGAGAAGTTGTTTACATTCAGTTAATGCCGTCTCTGATTTACTGTAAAGATCCCAGGGTGAACCTGTTTTGTATTTCTTTCTATCTGTAGAAGGTTTTTCTTCAACAATTTTTTTATTGAAGCTACGTGCAGCACTTAAAAGAGTTTCACGTTCTTCAGGGGTTAGTTTTGGTATTGTTTCAAAGTCGCCTTGAATGATTTCGTAACCCTTGGAAGGAGCACAAACAACAAAACCACCCTCACCACGCGTTTCAAATACTGTTTCATAAATCTCTTTTCCTTTTTCATTCTTCTTGCCAGTCGGCCATATTGCAAGTTTCTGATTGCCAAATATCTTATCGCAACGGTAATAAATGTGAACCCCGCCGCTCATTGATTTTTCAACTACACACTTTTTAATAATATCCATTACACCTGGCAATTCCAAGTACTTTGGATACAGGGTATCCATGTTCTTAAATTTATTGTCAATATCTATCAGTTCAAGGTTGCCTGATATTTGACCGCAGACAATTGCAATACGCAGTTCTTCGACGTCGCCGAATTTTTCTTTTATTTCTTGTGTATTTAGTTTTCTGGACTGGAACTCTTTCCAGCTTCCAACAGGAGTTTTTTCTCCTGCTGTAATTTTGATAAGGCTTAAACTATTTTCGTTTACATACCTTTCTATTATTTCTACATTCTTCATCTTTGTTTTACTCGATTATAGGTTCAAAGATGAATTGCCGTTTACTACCAGCAATTCTATAAATTATTTAATTGGTTTGCTGGTTGTCAAGTTAGAAAGTTGCCTTACTGCAATTGTCTGTCAGGTCGTGTTTTATATGGTTTTTCGAGTTGTCAGTTGTCGGAGGGTTGTCAGAGTTGTCTTGTTTGTATAACTAAGTATTCACATTTTTTTTGATATAGTCAAATCGAAAACTAGGAAAAGGCAAATATATTTTTATACCTAAAGGACTACCCGAATGTTCGAGTAGCCCTTAAAACAAGTCATTCGAGCAGCTCTACAGACCTCCTCAAATCATCCCCCCGCAAGTGCGCATATATCTGAGTAGTCTTTATATCCGAATGCCCCAGCAGCTTGCTGACCTCATATATGGAAACTCCTGCCTGTACAAGCCAGGAAGCAAAGGTATGGCGGAGGGAATGGAATGTTATTTTTCTGGTGATGCCAGTCTTTTTTATATATTTCTTAAACTGGTCCTGCAGGTGATCAGGCGATACCTGTATACCATTTTTAGTGAACAGTAGATCTCCCTTCCGTGACAATAGTATTTCGTATGCCCTGGTGTTTAACGGAATTGTTCTAACTCTTTTGGATTTTGTAGTATGATTTTGGTTGTCCAGTATAACTAAACGCCCTGCTTCATTAAATTGTCCACGTTGTAAGGACAATATTTCCATTTGTCGAAGACCTGTGTTAACCGCAAAATCAATTACATCCCGATAATCTGCATCATCTATAGCAGCTTGTAACATCTGAAATTCTCCCTTCGAAAAGAAACTTGGCAATCTTTCAGGTGTACGAATACGTTTGATTGCAGTTGCAGGATTACTTGCAATATAGTTAAATCCAATTGCACGATTGAACAGCGCTTTAATGTTTATTAAATGCCGCCTGCCAGTGTAAATAGATTTATCTCTAATCTTTTTCTGTATGAACTCTTCGATACCCTTCTGTGTAAACTGGCAGAGTTGTAAATTACCGAAGTATTTCTCTAACTCGTTAAATGTACTTCTGTAGTCTTTCGTGGTTTTCCAGGAATGATAACTTTCGGAAGCTTTTAGAAATTCCCACCGATATTCTGTCAGGGTTATGGGGGTGGTGTGTTGTTGTGCTTGTATGCTCGGGCGTAATTCGTTTAATGCGGCCAGAGCTTCGGACTTGTATTTTTTTGTAGTGGAAACGCTTTTGCGCTTATTGTTGCTGTCAAAATAGTAAATGTAATAGTATCCATTTTTATGTTTCGACAGGCAAAAGTTTTCTTTCATTGCAGACTCCTTTGCTTTGGAATCTTCCAGAAAAACAGTCAAAATTATAGGTGCATAGACTTCTGATAAAATTTCTGATACTTTTATTGATTAACGGAATGTTTTGCAGAGTTTGATGGAGGGCTATAAACGGAAAAAGCCTGAAAACTTTCATTTTCAGGCTTCCTTAGTAGCGGGGGCAGGACTTGAACCTACAACCTTCGGGTTATGAGCCCGACGAGCTACCAATTGCTCCACCCCGCGATA
>Ga0182027_10003150_pt1 | contig 26352 bp, 21 predicted proteins | sample 712E1DmetaG_FD_121300 | JGI IMG/M metagenome (GOLD analysis project Ga0182027, IMG submission 121300) | Permafrost microbial communities from Stordalen Mire, Sweden - 712E1D metaG (Illumina Assembly) | ecosystem: Environmental > Terrestrial > Soil > Wetlands > Permafrost | place: Sweden...
CCATTTCATATACCTGGGCCATCTCAAAAAGCAAAGACAAGTCCTGTGGATACTTCATTTCCAAACCGTTAAGCAATTGCGCCCCGCGATCCACAAGTCCGCATAATGCGCAGCGCATACCCCGCTCCAGCAAGATGCTGTCTGCTGCCGATAAGGGCTTTGGGGCATGCGCAACGGAATCTATCCATGCGCGGGTCCGCGCTGCCGAGGAGTTTGTATCGAGCTTGGGCAAGGTAAGACTGTCGCCCCCCAAAAACAGCATTTCCGCCGCCCGGTATGCATAAAAATCCGTTGGAGAATACTTTACGACTTTGCGCAATGTTTCCATGCCTTCATCAGGTTTGCCCAGTACATATTGGCATTTTGCTTTCCAATACATTGCCGCGCATGTAAACGGCGATTCTTCGTTTGTTTTGGCCATGGTCTCAAATGAGGAACTTGCTTCTGCGTAGCGCCTGCTTTTATACAAACACAATCCGGTTCGGAAAAACGCCTCCTCAAACCTGTTGTTGTTTTTCTTTAATGCGCACACTTTTTGATAATAGGTAATTGCTTTTTTATAATTCCCCTTTTCATCCTGTTCCCATGCCAAATACCATAGCACGTCCTGGGTATTTGCATGCTTGGGAAACAGCGCGGCAAATCGCTCATACCAGAAAGAGGCCGCAGAATCGTTGCCCAGCAAACGGTTTGCCCTGCCTAGGGCCATGACGGCATCGGGAATCGGGTCTGCAAATTTTCCATAGGCCGTTAAAAACTTCACCGCTTCGGCGTTTCGAAAAAGCCCGAAAGCAGTCATGCCTTTTTGAAGCACTAGTTGCTTTTTGTCTATTGCTTTTGCATAATCGGACCGCATTTCGCATCTGCACATCAGCGTTTCGGCAACGACGAATTTCCTGCAACCGAGCGCGAACTTGGCAAGAGATAAAAGCCTTGCGGTTGCGAGGCACGAATCGCATTGTTTCTGTTTGGCCATTTTTTCGGCAAAGGCGCATTGCCGATTTTCACTCAGGGAATCCAAATATTTCGCAAGCAGAGAATCGGCCATGGAAAAGCAGGATTGTGACAGCAGGGTATCGATACGCCAGGCAATACTGTCGAGTGCGTCGGGGATGTTTGGGGCATTTTTTCCCGCAGCTATTCCCGCAAGCTCGGGATATGCGGCAACAAGTAAGGGATTTGTCTTGACAATTTCAAACAATTTGTCGTCTATTTCCTTCGAGATGCTCTCGGGCATCAACGTGTCGCGCAGGGCGGCCAAATATGCATTGACGGCATTCGGGACTTTGCCGCATGCCGCCTCGATGTCTCCGATGCATTCCAGGGCATTGCTGCGTAAAAGCGAGCCGGGCGTATCGCATTTTCGAAAATGTTCCAGCGCCTCAGGATATTTCTTGAGCTTGGAATGCAGAACACCCTGTTTAAATTCACGGAACACCGAATCTTTTGTGGCCGTATCCGCCACGACAATCCGCATTGCGTTTTTAAAATCGTTGTTTGCTATGCTGCCGATGCCCATAGTGTCGGGCAGTTGCGGCAAACCCGCAGACAGGGTCGTGATGCAAAAAAGGGCCTGGACGGCCTTTTGCAAAGGGAAAGACGGCGCACGTATAGCGAGTTTTTTCCGGAGGTCCATGATTTTTACCATATGCTACATATAAATCCCGCCGTTGACCCGGATCACCTGGCCTGTGATATAACTTGACTCATTGGAAGCAAGAAACGACACGACCGACGCCACCTCGTGCGGATGGCCGACCCTGCCCAGCGGGACGCGCGCGGCCATCTCTTTTGTTTTTGCGGGATCGAGCATGTCGGTGTCGATGAACCCCGGCGTGACCGCATTGACCAGGACATTGCGTTTTGCGCATTCGGAGGCAAGCGCCTTGGTCGCGCCGATGAGCCCCGCCTTGGCTGCCGAATAATTCACCTGGCCCGGCAGGCCGCTTTCTCCCGACGTTGACGAAATAACAATAATTCTTCCCGCCCTGTTTAAAAGCAAGTGGCGGACGAATGGTTTGACAACAGAGTAAAAGCTCATCAAATCGGTGGTGAGGACCTTGTCCCAGTTTTCCGGTGACATAAAAATGAGGAGGTCGTCGTGACGTATGCCCGCGCACAAAACAAGGGTATGCAGCGAATCCGCATGTCTTTCACAAATGGCGGCCATTGCCTTGGAAACCGCCTCCCGATCTGCAATGTCGAATTGCGCAAGTTCGGCGCTGCCGTTGTTTTCAATGACGCTATCCAGGGTCGCTTGCGCTTCAGTACTATTCGACCTGAAATTGATTATCACATGGAAACCGTCTTTTGCAAGCCGTTCGGTAATTGCTTTTCCAATTCCCCTGCTGCCGCCCGTAACAAGCGCAACTTTTTTCTTTTCGAGAGCAACCTGCTGATCTTCATCGGCAATCATTCCTTAAATTCCTTTTCAAAAGCTTCGAAGTTTAATATATAATAGGCTCATTGCGCGGTATTAATGGTCGTGTTGCGTGTTTTACGACGATGATATAAAAATGAATAGCCGAAACCCCATCAAGAGTATGGATTGATTTATTTTTACGAAGATTTAAAAACGAAACCATAAACCCCGCGCTTTGCTGCGGGATAAGTTGTAGCTGTGATTTTATACACTCGGTAAGCCTCGGTACTATGTCTACGCTTTCCGCGTAGATAATTTATATATAATTAAAAGGGCAAATTTCCTATGAAAAAACCTGCGAAATGCACAGGCGATTCCTCAAAAAAGGCGATTCTTGCCATTGAGGGAAAAAAATATGAGCTTCCTTGCATCGACGGTACGGAAGGTCAAATCGGCATTGACATATCGACGCTCAAAGCGCAGAGCGATTGCTTAACCTACGATAATGGCTTTGCCAACACTTCGTCGACATTGTCGGCCATTACCTATGTTGATGGTGAAAACGGCAGGCTTCGATATCGCGGATACGATATTGAAGACCTTGTTGAAAATTGCTCCTTTGTTGAAGTCGCTTATCTTCTTGTGCAAGGAAAATTGCCCACTGCAATCGAGCTTAAGAAGTTCTCCGGCTATCTGAACCAGCATTCCATGATCCATGAAGATATGCATCATTTTTTCACCGGTTTTCCCCCGAATTCGCATCCTATGGCGATTTTGTCGGCAATGGTGACTTCTTTGTCAAGTTTTTATCCGTATTTGTCGTACGATGATCCGAGCTTCGATATCACGGAAGCGAGGCTTTTATCAAAGGTGCGCACTATCGCGGCATTTTCATATAAGAAATCCCGTGGGGAGCCCGTTGTGTATCCAAACTACGACCTTTCGTATTGCGCTAATTTTTTAAACATGATGTTTTCTTCACCGGTAACGGAATATGAAATCAATCCTGAAATTGTCAAGGCTTTAAACCAGCTTTTGATCCTTCACGCAGACCATGAACAGAACTGCTCCACCTCAGCAGTCAAATTGGTTGCAAGCACGGGCGTTAATTTGTATGCCGCGATTTCTTCGGGAATTTCCGCCTTATGGGGACCCTATCATGGCGGCGCAAACCAGGCAGTCATCGAAATGCTTGAAATGATCCGTAAAGATAGGAAAAACATCAAAAAATACCTTGAAAAGGCCAAGAACAAGAACGACAAATTCAGGCTTATGGGTTTTGGCCACGCCGTATATAAAAATTACGACCCCCGCGCAAGGCTTGTAAAAAAAATTTGTGACGATTTGCTTCCCAAGCTCAATGTCAATGACCCGCTTCTTGATTTGGCAATGGACCTTGAATCTGCGGCATTGGCAGATGATTATTTTGTGGAACGCAAGCTTTACCCGAACGTGGATTTTTATTCCGGCATTATTTACCGCGCCATGGGCATTCCAACCACTATGCTGACCGTGATGTTCGCCATTGGCCGATTGCCCGGCTGGATAGCGCACTGGAAGGAAACCATGGAAAATGAAAAAGGCAAAATATGGCGGCCGCGACAGATTTATATCGGGCCGAACCGGCGGCAGTTCGTATCTATCGACAAGAGAATGAAGTGACCGATGAAATAAGCGTACTCACTTGTCTTCATCGAATTAAACACAATCGGGGTTCAGCTTTTTTCCAAAACGCCGTTTGTCTGGGTAAGCTTGATATTTGCAGGAGGAGCAGCCCTGACCAGGATCTTTTTGCCAACGCTCATGACGGCCTTGCGGGTAATGCCGTTGAGTGCACACAGTTTTTGAATCGAAGTGTTGTAAATCCGCGCAATATGGCCCAATGTTTCACCCTTAGAAACGATATGCCATTTTGCTTTCCGCTGTTCCACAAGGTAAGAAAAATTGTCCTTTGTTAATACGAGCGTGTCGTTTTTCAGGCAATAGGCGTCGAAGTCGATGACATCATGGGGATTAAACGGCTCCCCGAAAAAACGGGTTTCGAAATGCAAATGGCTCCCTGTTGAATGGCCGGTACTGCCGCCAAGGCCGATGACCTGGCCTGCACAGACTTTCTGGTTTACCATAACGAGCTCGCGGGAAAGATGGCCGTACAAAGTTTCCAATCCGTTTAAATGACGTATAACGATGACTTTGCCGTAGCCGTGTTTGTCGAATTGCAAAACGCGGACAATGCCGTCGAATGCGGCGCGGACCGAATCACCTTTTGACAAACGAATATCGATGCCATAATGCCAAAGCTTCTTTCGCTGGCCGAAATCGGATGTAATACAGTTTTTAAAAGGATGGACATACATTCGATTCAGCGAAGTGTCTTTTACGACAATGCGTGCCGTATCGGTCCATGTTTCTGAATTAAAATGTCCGACATTAATTTTTGTATTGTTCCACATCGAGGTATCGATTTCAGAGTATTCATTTTCGAAAAGCGAATTCAGTCCTTTTTGAAAATCATCTTCCTGAGCATCGGCATTGCCTGCCGTGGTATCGACGATAAATCCTTCGGGGATAAAATCCTTTGTCGTGACGGCATAGCATTGAGCCGCAATAAAACCGCTTAACAAAAAGGCATAAACAAAAAAACGCATCGAATTTCCCGATGAAAACAGTGGTGAACAGTAGTTATTTACTTTATGTAACACAATTTTACGCAACACAAGCCGCTACGCTCGCGAACCAATAAATATGTTTTTTTGCGCTTATAAAAAACAACCATAAAAATTTATTTTATACTTTTTTGTTTTTCCCAAACCCCGCGCTTCCCCCTTCGCTAATGTTTCGCAGGACATGTCGCTGCGAGATAAGCAGACAGACTTTTTTTGAATTTATCCGGGGTTGATTTGAACGCGGCGGCATAATCAGCTCCAAGGGTGATAATTTTCTGGAAAAGAGCTTCAAGTTTTTCTCTGTTGCCTATCCACATTCGGTATGATTGAACGTTCTCCTCTGCTATAGATTGAATCGTCGTTTTGCCGTCAACTCTTCTGTAACATAGGCATTGCTCACAGTATATTTTATCAGTATGCTCATTACGTCTCTGGTGGAACGCAGCGTACGTCAGAAAATGGAAGCGGGAGAGCTGAAGAGCATTCCAATTTATCCGGAAAAACGCGAATGCAAATCACCGACAGCAGATAAATTATTCATGCGGAAAGTAAGGTATGAATAAAGGGAAAATCGTATAATGGAGAATACTATGTTCTGATTTTACGTGTCTTTTACTACGAGTAAGATCATGCAGGAATCGGAAAAAAACCAAACACGGATTAATGATCCGGGCGCCAAAGATATTTCCGGGACAACCGAGAAATGGTTCAAACTGATGTTTGAACAGAGTACGCTTGGTATGGCTATTTCCGATAATGCGTTCCGTTTCATTACGGCAAATCCTGCATTCTGCAGTATGCTCGGCTATACCGATGCCGAGTTATCGAAGCTCACCTTCAAGGACATTACCCATCCCGACCATATCGCCCAAGACACCGAGGCCATCCAAAAGCTTGCGAAAGGCGAAATTAAATCTTACAAAACAGAAAAGCGATACGTCGCCAAATCGGGATCGGTTTTTGCCGGCGCGGTCACGGTTACCGCGATCTTCGACGCCGCCGGGAAGCACATGCATAGCTTGGTGGTCCTGGAAGACATCTCCCAACGCAAGCGCGTGGAGGCATCGTTGCAAGAAAGCGAGGAACGCTTCTCGAAGGCCTTTAAAATGTCTCCTTATTCATATATGATAGCAAATATGGACGATGGCGCTATTATCGAGGTCAACGATGCGTTCACAACCATTTCCGGGTTCACCCGGGACGAGGCGCTTGGAAGCTCGTCGATCAAATTGAATTTCTGGATCAATGTTGAAGATCGGAAAAGCATGCTATCTGCTCTTCGCGATGGCGGGGTTGTGAAACAAATGGAAACAACGTTGCGTGCCAAGAACGGAAACATCAAAACAGTGCTGCTGTTTGCCCGCGTGATCCATCTCGGTCAGAAATCGTGCATATTATCCATTATAGAAGACATCACGCAGCGCAAACAGGCTGAAGAAGCTGTTTTCGCCGAAAAGGAACGCCTTGCCGTCACCCTGCGCAGCATCGGCGACGCCGTGATCGCCACCGACTTGCAGGGCAATATTGCGCTCATGAACAATGTCGCGGAAACCTTGACAGGATGGACACTGAAGGAAGCTGCCGGGAAACCGCTGACAAAGGTCTTCAAAGTCATCAACGAATTGACGCGCGAGCATTTGGAAAACCCGGTGGAAAAAGTGCTTTCCACAGGCGATGTCATAGAACTTGCAAACCATACGCTCCTCCTCTCTCGTGACGGTGCCGAGAGGGTCATAGCCGACAGCGGAGCGCCGATCAAAGATAATAACGACAAAATCATCGGCGTTGTGCTTGTGTTCCGCGATATAACCGAAAAGCAAAAGCTCATGGACATAATTCAACGTACAACGAAACTCGACTCGCTCGGTATTCTTGCCGGCGGCATAGCCCATGATTTCAACAATCTGCTTACCGGAATTTACGGCTACATGGACCTGGCCCGCTCGGTATCGAAAGAACCGCGGGTTACCGAATATTTTGATACAATGTTTGCTACCATGAAACGCGCAAAAGCGCTTACACAACAATTGTTGACCTTTTCCAAGGGTGGTGCGCCGATACAGAAAACAACGCCGCTCGTTTCATTCATTCAGGAAACCGCACAATTCGCGCTCAGCGGGTCGAATATTTCATGCCGTTTCTCGATGCCCGAAAACCTTTGGCCAAGCAATATCGATACAAACCAGATCGCCCAGGTAATCGACAATATCGTCATCAATGCACAACAGGCAATGCCCAACGGCGGGACAATCGAAATATCGGCTGAAAATATTTCTTTTAGAGAATACGAACATCCGCCGCTCACGAAAGGCGAATATGTAAAAGTGTCGATTAAGGATTTTGGCATCGGCATTCCAAAGGACATAATGCCCCGCATTTTCGACCCATTTTACACGACAAAATTAAAAGGCCACGGCCTTGGTCTCGCAACTTGTTATTCAATTGTCAACCGTCATGGCGGATGCATCGATGTTGAATCCGAGCCTGGCAAAGGCAGCGCCTTTCATGTTTTCCTTCCTGCTTCTCTGGAAACCATTATTGCCGAAGCGGCCGTTGTTTGCGAGCACAAAGGCAGCGGATTAATTGTTGTCATGGACGACGAAGAAGTAGTGAGGGACACTTTTCAGCAAATACTCGAAATGCTGGGCTACACGGTTATCGGTAAAAATAACGGCAAGGAGGTCATTGATTTCTACAGTAACAAATCAGACAAACAACAAATTAGCGCAATGATTTTCGACCTCACTATTCCCGATGGAATGGGCGGTTTGGAAACTGTGACGGAAATCCGGAAATTGGACGCTGCCGCGACGAAGATACCGATTTTTGTTTCAAGCGGTTACGCAGACAATACTGTCATGAAAAATCCCATTGACTATGGTTTTACCGCAAGCATTTCAAAACCATTTACAATATCCGATCTTTCGGAATTACTTAACAAATATTTAAAAGGGGTGGTACAATGATTCGCGGAAATTTTTTAGCAGGATTATTGGGCATGATGAGTTTTGTTTTATTACTGGGGAATTCCGTTTTTTCCCAAACCAACCTTATTCTGGGCAAACCTGCTGTTGCGAACAGTTGGGACACGGCAGGTGTTGGCGGCGGTTCGCGGGGAATGCCTGCATCTCTTGCCAATGACGGTGATCCCGGTACACGCTGGGCAACCGACTGGATAAATGATGCGAACAGGGATTCCGGATGGATTTACGTTGATCTTGGAACGCCGCAAAGCATTTCCAGTGTTGTGATACAATGGGAAACAGCCGGAGCCGCACATTATGCCGTTCAGGTCGCACAATTTTCTGATCCGCTTTCTCCCGACACAATTGCGCTTTTAGCAACCGATTCTCCCTGGACAACGGTCGCGGAAATCACCGACGGGGTCAGTGCCGAAACCAGGTCGATTAATTTTACGCAAACAACGGCAAGCCTTCTCCGTATCCGCGCCTATTCGCGTACGACAACTTTCGGATATTCGATATGGGACTGGAAATGCTTTGCGCAGCCCGTCGTCGTTTCGACTTCTGCCTTATCAGCCAAACCGCTTTCAATGGAAAAAACAGTTGTGTCCCGGTCTGCAATAAAATTTTTCAGGCCAAACATTACCGGCTGCACGCTTTTCGACCTGGCAGGACGCTGCATATTAAACGTCAAGCAGGAAGCGGCCCCGTTGCTTTCGATCGATTTATCAACATTACGCGGAAATGCGAATAGCGGCGTTTTGGTTGCAAAGCTTGTTTCGAAAAACGGAACATCAACGCAAAAGCTGACAATTGATAGATAAGGTTCGATTGTATTTGCACTTTCGGGAAGAGCTTGCAACTCTTCCCGCTATTTACCGCTTAGTACCTATATCTGGATTATATACGCATTTTGCGTATATAATATATACTGTAAACTTATCCCATGCGGAGCATGGGGTTAGTAATTACTCAAACTTCTTCTTGAAATCCTCAAGGTCTTTTTTAACGTTTGTTAATTCTTGGCCAAGGTCGGCGACCTTTTGTTCCAATGTAAGCACCCTGTCGGCCGTTGTGCCGGATGCTGCAATGACCATGGTTTCGGCAACTGCGGTTTTAACCTGTGGTTTTCCGCAAAAGCAATGATGATACCTGTTTTCCTTTCGGCCGGGCTCTTTGTCGAGCTTTGCCGCAAAACCGTTGCCGTTCAGTTTTTGCAGGGCCTCTTCGACTTCGGATAGGTCTTTAAATTCATACATGCGGCCGGTGCACCCTCTTATTTCTCCAATGGTAAGCGGCCCGCGCAGCATAAGTACGCACAGAACGGCAATTTCCCTTTTCAGAAGGTTAAACTCCACCGACTTGACGCTTGCTTGATCGGCATCTGCATTGTGTTTTTGCTCCTCTAATTCATCGGCAACCATGATTTTAAGACGCGCCGGAAGATTATGTTCGAATTTCGGAACCCGGCTGCCCGCGGAATTGAGTTGCCAAGCGAGATTTTTTCCACGAAGGGATTCTATTGCCAAAATAATATCATCCTCAGAAAGTTCCATGACCGGATCGCGATTGGACTTTTGATTGCAAGCTGCGACAAGGCTGTTGAGCGAGAGCGGATAATATTCCGGAGTGGTAAGCTCCTTTTCGACAAGCGCCCCCAATACGCGCACCTCTATCGGATTGCAAATAATGTCCATGAAGTATTTCCTTCCTTAATTTTTTTAAACATCCAGCCTGTATTGAAAAAAAGACCTGTTTGTACTACAATAAAAAATACATTCCGGAACAAAAATCTTGCTTTGGGCGTTTTACTTTAAGTATTTATTTGACGGCCACGAATAGTAGATAATTCAGATATAGGTACTAATAGCTTCAGGACGTTGATACCAGGAAACAGTCGGTGCGGTTTGAGGAGAGGCCCGCGATTGTTTCCAATTTAAAGCGCGGCGTAGCAATACGCAGCGCTTTTTTTTACAGTTCTTTAGGAATGTTCGTTTGCGCCGCCAGCCGTTTTTGCATTTCGGTAAAGAAATTGTCCATAAATTCCTGCTTCTGCGTTTCCTGCAATTCGGTAAATTCTGCGTCAAGATGCTCCTTGGGGATCTCATTAATAAACCTTGTCGGCGTAACGGGCATTATCTTCTTGCGGAACTCCTTGTTTCCCGGATACGTGAGATACAGTTTTTTTTTCGCACGGGTCATGCCCACATAAAACAGCCGGCGCTCCTCTTCGATATGGCCTTCGGCCACGGTTTTGGGCGACGGCATGACCGTGTCGTCCATATTGGCCATAAAAACAACGTCAAACTCAAGCCCTTTTGCCTTGTGCATGGTCATGAGCCGCACGCCGTATTCCTTTGCCTCCTCTTCGGCCTCGTCGTTTTTAACAAGCGATAATTCCTGCAAAAAATCGGCAAGGGAAGGCGTTTTTTTTGCATTTTTCACTTCGTACTGCTCCAAGCCTTTTAAAATGTCCTCAACGTTTTCCCTGCGCATGGTCGCGCCATTTTCGGTTTTGCTCGCACGTTCGAGCAAGTGCAGATAATCGCATTCGGCTAGTATGGCACGAATGGTCTCCGAAAGCTTCCCCGTTGCAAAGAGATTCGCGTACTTAATGACAAAATCACAAACCTCCTGGCAATGGACATGCTGGATTTCTTGCATGTCTACATCCAAATGGTGTTTCATGGCTTCGAAAAGACCGATGCGCCGAAGGCCCGCAAGCTCCTCCAACCGCTCGATGGTAGACGCCGCAATGCCCCGATCGGGCACTTTGAGTATCCTTTGCAAACTGATCTCATCTGCCTGGTTGGCAAAAAAACGCAAATAGGCAAGGATGTCCTTGATTTCCTTCGAATCGAAAAAACTCAACGCGCCGAAGACCTTGTACGGGATTTTCGCCCGTCGCAATTCCTCCTCGAAGCGTCGTATCATTGCATTGGCCCGGAATAACAGGCAATGGCTTTTATAGGTAAACCCCTTGTTCGCGACATCGTCTTTTATGGTTTGCGCCACCCATTCCGCTTCGCCAAGCTCGTCCTCGCCTTTATACAGAGTTATAAGGTCGCCTTCACCGGCGGCCGCATTGATTTTCTTTATGGTGCGCTTGCGGTTTCTCCCCACGACGGCCAATGCGGCCTCAACAATGGGTCGCGTTGACCGATAATTGGTATCGAGCACTATTGTCGTGGTATCGGGAAAAAACGAAGGAAACGAGATGATGTTTTCGATGTCGGCGCCGCGCCACGAATAAATGCCCTGGTCGTCGTCACCCACGGCCATGATGTTATTATGCGGGCTTGCAATGAGCCTGGCAATTTTAAGCTGTACGCTGTTGGTGTCCTGGAATTCATCGATTGATATAAAAGAATATCTGTCTCTGAATTTCTGCAATATGTCTGCATGGCCTTCGAAAAGCTGCAGAGGCAAAAGCAACAGGTCGTCGAAATCTATGGTCTGGCGCTTGATCGACTGAAGGCGATAGGCTTCGAAAATGCGCTTGAAACGGGGCGTTTGGGGATGGTCGAGTTCAAATTGGTCGGGATCTGCGGATGTGTTTTTTGCCATGCTTATTGCCCATCCGAATTCCTCGTGTTTTTCAACAAGTTTGACGCTTCCGGCATTTCTGACCACTTCTTTTATCATTGCATTTCGCTGGTGATCGTCGAGAATGGTAAAACTTTTCGATATGCCGATTGCCGATCCGTGTTCCCGTAGGATTTTTGCGCCAAGACTATGAAACGTGCAAACAGTCATGGCTTTCGCCGCAGGTCTTGTGGCCATTTTTGCAATGCGTTCCTGCATTTCGGCACTGGCTTTATTGGTAAAAGTAACTGCTAAAATTTGGGATGGTTTGCACATTTTATCGTATACTAAGCGTGCAATTCGAGAGGTGAGTACCCGGGTTTTTCCACTCCCTGCTCCGGCAAGAACCAAAAGCGGACCTTTATTATGGGAAACAACTTTTTGCTGGCTGGGATTTAAACCTTGAAGAAATTTAGACATGACTCCCTTGCTGGCATCGATGCGACAATGATTGTGGATAAAAGGGTATTTGGCATTAAAGCGGCATTAAAATAATTAAGAAATGACCTAAAGGTTATCCATAAAAAAAAACAGGGTTCCTATCAAGGAATCCTGTTTTAAAAAATCGGGCAAAAACCGGAATAGCAGTTAGATTTTAGGCGACGTCTTCCATTGCTTCCGGCGTATCCTCTTCATCATGAAGCGAATTCGGCTCTATTTCCATTGTTTCACTTTCTCTGATCATCTGTTCGATAAGATCTTCTCTTCCGATTTGCCGCAGATGACGTATTCTTTTATACTCATTGCGATGTTCCGGACAGTATTTGGGGTAAATGTACTGACGCGGATAGATTTTTACCTCAAACTGATGGTCACACCCTTCGAGCGCGCAATTAAGCACCATGGTAATAACTTCGGTGTAATTATGCTTGAATGTCTGGTTCTTTATATTGACATCTTCGGGCTTCGTACGTTTACGGATCCGATATCGATCCTGCCTGTGTTCCGGGCAATACTTTGAGATATGGATACCAAAAAAGATCTTTCCGCATCCGGGATACTGGCATTTCTTTTCACGCAGTTTCTGGCGCCGTCTGGACTTGGGTAACTGCATAGACTTGACTTGTCCTTTCAGTTAAGTTGGGACTTGTTGTCTGATTACGATTTATGTCTGGGGTTATTTTGCATAGTAGAATTGTATCAAATATATCGGGATTAAGGAAAAAACGCAATAAGTTTCTTGCATAATTTTCATGATGTGAAGCTGTTTTTATTTACACACCTATTTCATAACTAATTATATTTCATAAAGATACAATTTATTTTTCTCTCGCGTTCAGCAATTTTAAATACAACGATCACGAGATGTTTTTCTTGACATACAACACTGCCTTTTAGTAAAGGCCCCGTGATGTTGGACAATGTGTTGAATTTGCCGCAACAATAGAGGCTCTTGCAGAGGAAGCTGCAACTATATGAAACCATGTTTTGAAATGCCAGGTCATATATCCAAGGAATGGGTTGAAAAAGGCGCCTCTGCTTTTTTCGCAATGGTTCCGTCCGCATACCCCTGTTTGGACTTTGCCAATACCATTTCAATTGATTCTGCCGGCATTTCTTTTCTGCTTTTTTTAGGAAAGAAAAGCGCGGACCATGGGAAAAAACTCGTTTTAAAAAACCTACCCTCTCATATAAAAAAGACCATTGAAACCGCTCATATTGCAAAAAAAAATCTTTTGGTCTTGCAAAAAAAAGAAAACGCCTTTGTCAGGGTCGGTTCCGCTATTCTGACAGGTAAACAAAAAGTCGAGCTCGGACTTTCGATGCTTGCCGAACTTTTGTATTGGGCAACATTCGGGTTATTGAAGCGCAGGGATTTTCGAAAAGGTGTTTTTGAACAACAGATGTTTTTAATGGGGTATAAGGCCTTTGGTATCGTGGCCCTGCTTTCATTTTTGATCGGCATGGTGCTTGCGCTTCAGGCTGCGCTGCAATTGGAAAAATTCGGCGCCGGTATTTTTCTGGCACCCATGATCACCATTTCCATGATCAAGGAATTGGGTCCGTTGCTTTGCGCGATAATCATTACCGGACGAAGCGGCAGCGCCATTACCGCGGAAATTGCCACCATGGTTGTTGGCGAGGAAATAGACGCGCTGCGCACCATGGGCATCAACCCATTGCAGTTCGTCGCGGTGCCTAAGCTTTTCGCTTTGTCGGTAACCATGCCCATTCTTTCACTTTTTGCATCACTGGTTGGTGTTGTCGCAGGTTTTCTGGTTGCAGTCACATACCTTGACATATCCATTAATCTGATGATTGGCGAAATCATCAAGAACATTTACTTCCACGATGTCATTGCTAATGTAATAAAATCGGTTGTGTTTTCGTGGCTCATCGTATGGATCGGCTCGTTCCACGGGTTTCGGGTGCATGGCGGCGCCGAAGCGGTTGGCAGGGAAACAACGCAAAGCGTGGTCAACGGGATTTTCATCATCATTTGCGCAGACGCAATATTCTCTTTTGTATTTTAATACACCGTTCGATTAATGGTATTGAACAGAACAAATCGGGAGTAGTAAGCTTGTTATTATGAACACAAAAACCTCACCGATTTTAACCGTACAAAACGTGTGCGTGAAATATGCCGACCGTTTAGTGCTCGACAATGTAAGTCTGAGCGTTGAACCTGCGGAAATCCGGGTAATTCTTGGGCCATCGGGCTGCGGAAAAACCACCTTGCTTAAAACAATGGTGGGGCTTTTGACTCCCGAATCGGGAAGCGTTTCGCTTTTTGGGAAAAAACTTGGTGAGCTTGATTCTCCGCAAAGCATGGATTTGCTGAAACGGGTCGGCATTTTATTTCAAAACGGCGCATTGCTCGGATCGATCACCGTAGGCCAGAATGTGGCCCTGCCGCTTGAAATGCATACGAAGCTGAACGGAACTATCATCAGCGAAATCGTTGAACTCAAGCTTTCACAAGTAGGAATGCTCCATGCAAAAGACATGCTGCCGCAGGAATTGTCGGGCGGCATGCGTAAGCGTGCGGCATTGGCCCGCGCCCTGGCCCTCGATCCGCCGCTTTTGTTTTGCGACGAACCATCGGCAGGGCTCGACCCCGTGACTGCCGCGGGGCTCGACGATCTGCTTTTAACATTACGCAAGCAACTGGCCATAACCATCGTCGTTGTGACGCATGAAATAGCGTCGATAAAACTCATTGCCGACAATGTTGTATTTTTATATTCTGGCAGCGTTTTGTATGAAGGCAGGCTTGATGGCGCCGAAAATGCGCAAAGCGGGCCCATGAATGATTTTTTTCAGCGGATTTTCCGCGCCTCGGCCGTAAGCGGCACAAGCGAATCCGCACTCTTTGATATGGAGCCATTGCAATGAGTACTATTTCCCAATCGCAACGTGCGCGCCTCGGCATTTTCATCGTTTGCGGCCTTGTGGCGCTTTTTTTACTCGTCACCATTCCGCTCGGCCTGCGCTTTACAACAAAAGAAAAAACATATTATGCCTATTTCAGCGGGGAATCCATGTCCGGACTTGAACAGGGTTCTCCGGTCAAATACCACGGTGTTCCTATCGGCAAAGTTGCCGCAATCGCCTGGGACGAAAAAGACCTCTCGCGAATCAAGGTTGTCCTTAAAATTCAGAACAAATTTCCCATGAAAAAAGACATGTATGCCCAGACTTGGGCAATGGGAATAACCGGCCTTAATTTTCTCGACATTCTGGGAGGAAGCAGTAATTCGCCGCTTTTGGCGGAACACTCGGAAATCCCGACGCGTGTATCGATCATGTCGACGTTGACGGGAAAAGTCGATGTTATTGTCAGTAAAGTTGAACTGCTTTTGAACCAACTCAACGACATTACAGCCCCTCAAAGCGATGCATCGATTAAGCGGATTTTGGAAAATCTCACGGTCATCACAACCGACGCGCGCACGTTTTTTGCAAATTTTTCGGAAGTCGGGCCAGACTTTAAAGAAATGGCGCAGTCATCTAAAAAGATCATCCATAAAATAGACAGCATCGCATCGGATATCCACGTGACGTCCACTGCGCTCAGCAAAAGCCTTGGAAACGACCAGGTCGGCCGCATTATAGCCCGCGCCGACTCAACGGCAATTTCAATAAAGACCTTATCGGAAACTTTGCTTTTAATGGTACGGCAAAGCAGGGAAGATGTCTCGGTATCTATGCAGAATTTACGGGAGGCGCTTGAAAATGCCAATCAGCTCATTTCAGTATTGTCCGATAATCCTTCGCTCATTTTAAAAGGCGACCCGCAAAAAGAAAGGGACAAATAACATGCGCATACCATTGCGTTGCGTCGTTTCCATTGCCTCAGCCTGTCTTTTGTGCGGACTGCTTTCATGCGGCACGATACCTACAAAGCAATTTTATGTGCTCAATTACGTTCCCGGAGCAATGGATGGCCGGTTGAGGCAAACACCATATCCCTTCACCGTTCGTGTGAAGGAATTCGACATTGAAGACGCTTACAGCAGACCGTCGATCGTGTACCGCCAGAGTCCCTTCGAACTGCGGTATTATTTTTACCGGCTCTGGGCAGTCAAGCCCAGCCGCATGCTTACCGACCTTATCATAAAGCACTTGTCAACAACCAACATCGTCAGCTCGGTAGTGCGCCGTTACGACGAAGGTAAGAAGCCCGATTACGAACTTACCGGGCTTATTGAAGCAATAGAGGAATACGACAGCGACCAGTTGTGGTTTGCCCACATCGCGATCCGGTTCGCACTTTCGCGAACCGCAGACGGAGCAATCGTGTATTCCCGCGCATTTGACAACAGAAAACGCGTGTTTGACCACAACCCCGACAATGTCGTACGGGAAATGTCGAGCGTGGTTGAGTACGTCACGGGCCAGGTTATCAAGGACCTTGATGTGGTATTCGCAAAGGAAGAAAGAAATTCCCTGCCGCAAAAATAGCGATGACACACCGGAATTCATTATGAAAAACAATCCGATTCAACTGCCATTCTTACGCTTAACCGTCGCGTGCCGGGCGTTTTCATCGGCAATGCTGCTTTGCGGTACTGTTGCCGCCGAACTGCCGCCGCAACTGCCCGGCCAGGAAATCACCGGCGAGGTCAGCTCAAGTGTGCAGATCGACACTGCTGCGCACCGAGCTCCGCCAATGTCGCCGTATGCACCCGAATGGTATGTGGAAGCATCGAAGACCTGGGACGCGCCGCCTGTTTCCCAGCAACTTGACGAAGACGAGTCGCCCGTACCGCTCGGCAAAGGCGCTGTTTTTGTCCCCAGACTTTCAACCGATCCGGCGCAGGAGCCCGATGTGTCGATAGCCGATTCTACGGGCCGCGTGGTCATTTCAGGAAAACCGGGAAAAAAGTTTTTTTTGATTCCCGGTACGTATAGCGTCATGCTTGGCAACGGATCGATACGGCAGCGTATTACCAAATGGGTGTCTATCGACGAAGGAAAAGTGATTCCGCTGTACCCCACCTGGTCGGGCCTGGCGATCGACATTGTCAGCGAAAGCAATATTCCCTTCCGCGGTTCCTATGAAATGGCGCGCATCGACGAATTCGAACCGTTCGGCCGCACCTACGGGCGAGACCCTGCACAGGGTGAGCGCATCAAAACCTGGATTGTCAAGCCGGGACTTTACAAGATTATCGGCGTCGGTGAGAATTTCAATACTGTCAACAGTTATGTTACGGCACGGCTTTTACCTGGCGAACTGGTTCATTTTACGTTAGTGCAGGATTCGACAACCGGGAAAATACTGAGCGGCGGCGTCACCACCTCTTCCGAAGCGTCAAGGAAAATTACCTCAAATTGGAAATACGGGCTCGATTGCGGCGGGAGCGTGCTTTTCAACACCAGTAACGATACCAATAATTCGGCGATCGTGTTTTTAACAAATTTGCGGGTCAACCATACCCGGGGAAAAGGTGAATGGGACACGAAATTCTTTTTTGACGAAGAGCTGAATTTTACCGGGCTTAATGTAACACAAATAAATAGTACTTCTGATGATTTCAGGATTTATTCCCTGTATGTTTGGCGATTCATGCATTGGTTCGGTCCGTATGGGAGAATGCAATTCGAAACCAGTTTTTTTCCGGTTTACGACCGATTCGGCGAATCGTCGCAACAACATCTGTTCATCCTCACCAGGCCCGATTCAACAATTCAAGCCATTGATACCACCAACAAATCCTTTAGACTAAAACCGTCGTTATCACCCATGAGCATTGATTTGGGTCTTGGTACAAATATCGATGCCATAACCACGGAAGATTTTACGGGAAAATTTAAGCTCGGTTTTGGATATTCCCAGCGCAATACCTGGAATCAAAGCCAGGATATTACAAATGATAGTATAAAGACCGATGAAACTCATGTAAAATCGCTCCTTGATTCCGCTTCTTTACATGCCCTGTTAAACCAATATAAGGCTAATTATAAAATTGTTCAAATAGTAAACAATGCACCATTGGTTTCATACGGTCCGGAAACATCAATCGATGCCTCGATCAGATTGGGACGATTGGTAACGGCTGAAGGGGAGGTCATTGTTCGCATACCCATTTCCTCCATTGTGCAGGAACACGCAATTCGGCCGGATTACAGGGTCAATACACTCGTATCATGGCGACTCGCCAGCTCTATCACGCTTGATTATTTATATAATTATCAATTTAGCCAACCATTGAAAACCGACACGAAAATAGACCTCTCCCAGCATCGCATTTGGCTGCGTTTTTCATTCAATACTTCCCGATAAGGACATTCCCCTTGTACCAAGGGGGTGACCTCAGTTATTTTTCCTGCTTCATATTACCGCGAGAATGGCGGAACTGGCAGACGCGCAAGACTTAGGATCTTGTGGGGAAACCTGTGTGGGTTCGACTCCCTCTTCTCGCATTTTAAAACGCACGCTTGTATGAGGAGGAACCTTTTTGAAGTCCACAATATCATCACCGAAGTCATGGATACGTATCATCGCGATCGAAATCCCAAAAGAGGACGTTGACATTGCTTTTAACAAAAAAATCACCGAATACAAACGGGAAATTTCGCTTCCCGGCTTCCGGCCCGGCAAAATTCCTCTTGCCATGGTTAAAAGCCGGTTCGGCGCTTCGATTTTCAGCGCAACCGTTGAGGACCTGATTGAGCATTCGTTTGAAGAAGCCTGCAAGGAACACGCTATTACGCCGATAGCCAAAGGCGCCTTATCGGACCTCAAGGCTAAGGAAGGCGAAGCGGTAAGCTTTACCATCGAGACCCAAATAGATCCTGAGGTCGACGTCAAAAACTATAGCGGCCTCGGCATCGAAGCTTCGCCAAAAAAAATCAAGGACAACGAGGTTGACAAAACCATAGAAGAAATTTGCGAGCGCAGCGCGACCTTTGCCGACGTTACGCGGCCCGCGAAAAAAGGCGACAGCGTTACCATAGAGTATGCCAAAGTTGTTATTGACGGAGAGGAACGCAAGGACTTTTCGAACCCGCAGCACGCCATTGAGCTTGGCAACGGGGAAATCAAAGAGTTCGACAAGGGCCTTTTGGAACATTGCGCCGGCGACACCGTCGACGTTGACGTGAAATTCCCCAAAGACTTTGCCACCAAGGAACTTGCAGGCAAGATAGCTTTCTTTTCGGTCAAAATTACGGCCGTCAAGGAGAAGACCGTCCCAACGGTTACCGAAGAGTTTCTCAAAAAACTGGGCGACTTTGCAAATGAAGAAGCTTTTCGCGTCCAGGTACGCAAGGATCTGGAGCAAAAAGAGCTTGATCGCGCCAAAAATGAGGCTTACAATAAGGCGATTGAAAAGCTCATCGATAAAAACCCCTTCGACATTCCCCAAGCCCGTATCGACAGTTATATTGAGCATATGATGGAAGAATTGGCCCGGTATAAACGTCCGGGCGAGCCAGCGCTGTCACGGGAAGAAGTTGCCGAAAAATACAGGGAAACCGCTGAAAAAAACATCAAGCGGTATAAAATCATCGATTTTGTTGCTACAAAAGAAAAGATCAAGCCAACGCAGGCTGAGGTTGACAAACAAATCGAACAGCTCGCAGCGTATTATGGTCAGCCGTTCGAGCAGATCAAACAGACCATGCGTTCGAATGGTACCACTAATCGCATACGCGCCGATATTCGTGAGCAAAAAACCCTCGACTTTTTGATCGGGGAATATAAACCCGTCGAAGAAGCTGAGGAAATAAAGGCCTGATAAAAAAGATTCTTGATAGATATTTGCGTTAATGACAAAATAATGAAATAAAGAAAGGCAAAACCTATGTCGCTTGTCCCCATGGTTGTTGAACAGACCGGACGCGGCGAACGTTCGTACGATATTTATTCGCGGCTTCTTAAAGAACGCATCATTTTTTTGGCCTCGGAAATCGATGAGATCACGTCGAACCTTGTAATGGCACAGCTCATTTTCCTCGAATATGAAGATGCCGATAAAGACATAACCATTTATATCAATTCGCCCGGAGGCATTGTCTCGGCTGGACTGGCCATTTACGATACTATACAATATATCAAGCCAAACGTATGTACTATTTGCATTGGTCAAGCAGCAAGTATGGCGGCCATTCTGCTGGCCGCAGGAACCAAGGGAAAGCGCTATGCGCTTCCCCATTCCCGCATCATGCTTCATCAGCCTGCAGGCGGCGCCGGCGGACAAGCGGCCGATATCGCGATACATGCCAAGGAAATCATGCGCATCAAGGAATCGCTGAACAACATCCTGATCAAACATACCAATCAGTCTATCAATGTCATTAAAAAAGACACCGACCGCAATTTTTACATGGATGCCACAGAAGCCAAAGCATATGGAATCATAGACGAAATACTTGTCAAGAGGGAAAAGTAACACGTGTCAGGAGCCGGCCGAATGACGACAAAACCGAAGTTTCCAGGCATAAAATGCAGCTTTTGCGGTAAAACCGCAGATGCGGTATCTAAACTCATTACAGGTCCTTCGGTGCATATTTGCGATGAATGCGTTGAAATGTGCAATGAAATCCTGCGTGAAGACCGTACAAAAGCCCCGGTCGACATGGGAATGGATTCTCTGCCAACACCAAGTGAGATAAAAGCCTATATCGACCAATATGTTATTGGCCAACATGAAGTTAAGAAAAGCGTATGCGTCGCTGCTTATAATCATTTCAAACGCGTTTTGTCGCGGACCCAATCGGACGACAATGGCGTTGAAATTGAAAAAAGTAATATCATGCTTATCGGTCCTACCGGGACCGGAAAAACTCTAATTGCCCAAACTCTTGCCAAACTTTTAAAAGTGCCATTTACTATTGTCGACGCCACCGTATATACCGAAGCCGGCTATGTGGGCGAAGACGTTGAAAACATGCTCGTGAGGCTTTTGCAGACCGCAAATTACGAAGTTGCTAAAGCGGAAAAGGGCATTATTTACATAGATGAATTCGACAAGATTGCGCGCAAGTCGCCCAACCCATCCATCACGCGCGACGTGTCAGGCGAGGGCGTACAGCAGGCAATGCTCAAGATCCTTGAGGGCACAATAGCGAATGTGCCACCTAAAGGGGGTCGCAAACATCCAGAGCAAACACTTATACCCATAAATACCCGCGACATCCTGTTTATTTGCGGTGGTGCTTTTGTGGGGCTCGAAGACATCATTGAGGCCCGCGTGGGTCAAAGTCGCATGGGGTTCAATGCCGAATTGCGCAAGAAACAGTTTCTTCGCATCGGCGACAGCCTGCGAAAAGTCGAACCCGATGATCTTATCAAATACGGTATGATACCCGAAATCGTCGGCCGCGTTCCTGTGGTGTGTGGGTTGGACGAACTGGATGAGGAAGCCTTACTGACGATTTTAACTCAGCCCAAAAATTCCCTTGTTAAGCAGTTCCAGAAATTATTCAGCATGGAAGGCGTTCGCCTTACTTTTGCGCAGGATGCCCTGCGTGAAGTGGTAAAAATTGCCGTTGCAAAGAAAACCGGCGCCCGCGGTCTGCGCAGCGTGCTTGAAAACGTCCTCATTTCCATCATGTTTGACATTCCCGACCGAGAAGACATTAAGGAATGCCTTATCACTCGTGATGTTATTTTGAAAAAAAGCGATCCGATTTTCGGGCTAAAAGTAGATAAAAAGATCGCATGATTAAAAAGTACTGGTGGCCTAACGTTTCCGATTAATGTATTATAAGAAGGTAAATAAGGGGGGGGGATTTGAAACGGAAAAATGGTGGAGCTGAAGGGGATCGAACCCTTGGCCTGTTGATTGCGAACCAACCGCTCTCCCAGCTGAGCTACAGCCCCATTGTCTAAAAAATAATAAACGCTCAGGTCAAAAGTATATGTCTAATAAATCGTCGCCGCTTTCCTCTGAAATGTACCATCGGATTTACGCTTTTGCAAAAAAGAATATAGACGCCCATTTAATCGCCCATACGCTGAAAATTCCAATCAAAACCGTTGAAAATATTTTAAAAAAAATGGCCCCTTCCGGCATTATTTCCCCAGGCAAAATTGCGGCGCCGGAGGGAAACGAATCCAAAAAATTTGCTGCCAATGACCTTAATACTGAAGAAGACTTTCTTGATCTTTTTCTTTTTCCAAAAACGCGTTTTTCCCTTATCGACATTAGCGGCATGCTGACGAAAAGGAACATCGTAAAGCTCGCGGCAGACCTTCGAAAATTCTCTAAAATCGAATCCAAGGCCATTGCAATCAGGCTGGCAGAAGTTAAGGAAATCGACAATGAAGGGTTCGAAGGTATTATCGCGTTTCACAATGATTTAAAGACAGTAGGCCGTTTTTCCGCAATTCTTGATCCGTCGCCTACGGTTGATGATTTCATCCTTTCGCACGGCCATGATAAAAAAATTCCTGTTTTCGGCACAGAATCCGCGTTCGAAGCAAAGGCCTTCAAGTAATATTCCGACATTCGCCTGGCTTATGCGTTTGCAAAAAAATGCTTTTATCCCTAAAATCGGTATATGGCATTCCTGGAATTACTTATTTTTGGTGGACTATGGCATATATTGGCATCGGCTACAGCGGCCGCAACAATGTGTTTTTACGCAACGAGGTAGACAAATACCTTTCTTGGCTCCAAGGCGACAGACGACCGTTCTTTTTTGGGGACGGATTCCTTGTATTGTATGATTCGAATACCGCGCGGGAATTTGCAAAAAAGTGCGAGGACGAAGCCTTTGCCGGGGAAATATCGGTTTACACCATGGGGCGACCTCTTGATAAACTATTATAAGAAACCGCAAAAATGACCCTCCATTTCGAAGAAAAACTCGAACCGCATACCATTTTTTTATTGCAGCTTCGGGGCATGGACTATTATAATGCCGCCTGGCATGATCTCGACGACCAATGCGGCATGTTCGGCAGCATTGATCCCGAGACCTTCAACATGCGCTCGATGGCTTCATCATCGCCGGTCATCGAATACGTCATCCGGCCGCATTTGCAAGCGCTCTGCGTCCTTGCAGGGTATGTTTACAGAAATGAATTTGGCTTATTGGATCCGCTAATATCATTTGAAAAGCTCGTTTCCATGCTTAACAAGGGGGTTGCCTGGGCCTGCGACACGCATTTAACGGGCTGCCGCGACGTCGAGTCTTTTCTGGAAAGAAAACGATGGGGTGAGAACTGGCGCAGCAGTTTATGGGCGGCGCTTTTGGGCCTCATAGCCCGGCTGGCCAAAGACGTGCTGAAGCAGCCGATTGTCGACCGCGTTAAAGAGGTCCTTGCCTATGAGGCCGACAGGTTTATCGGCGTTCGTCCGCCTAGCGGTTGCGACATCGACACTAAAATCGAGGAGAATTCTCTCGACACCCTGTGCCTTGCATGGGCAATTAACATGTGCGAAGGGCATGTTCATCAAAAAGAGTGGGAACGGTCCTTGTCGATTTGGGCGCTCAATATTGCGTCATCCTTTTCCGACAAAACCGACCATTCGGCGTATCTCGAAAAATCGGTTTCCCATTTTGCAACAACCCAGACCCTTTTTCCCGACATGACCGCCGAAAACCACGGGTTTTTCCATCCGGAAATCCTGTGCTACGGCATGTGGGTCGTGCTTGCAATGGCCGCGTATTCGTTTCACGGCAAGGAAGTTCCCGATTGCTTTAGGAGAAAAAACCATCAGAAAACCTTCGACCTGCTGCTTCGGTTCTGCCTGCCGTCGGGCATGATTTACGCTCCGGGCGGTCAGGACATTCCCTACTTTCTGCCACGGCCTTTTGCGCTTGCCTGGGGTTTGTGGAACAACGATCCCCGCGCGCTTTCGATAACAGGAAAGCTGTTATCATGGATCGACACCACGCTTCTCACAACGCAAAATGAAAGCGGCCCCTGGGTTTTCGGGTTCGAGCCGGCGCGCGAAGGCTGGGAATTGTTTTTCCAGACCCAGGTCGGGTTCGAACTTTCCATGCTGGCAGTATTGCCGTTTCCCGAAGAATTCAGGTTTTACAGTACTGGACAAATAGAGAATGCCGTTGACACACGCCATATATACCCTTATGTCGAGGTGTGCTACCGCCGCAACGTCCGCATGACCCGCAGCGTGGCGTGGAAGGCGCTGGGCAATCACCCCACGATCGGTCTCAATGTGCATTCCTATCCCGAGCTCGTGGTGCAGCACCGGGCCGCGCTTCTCGGCATTCCGCAAACGCGCGACCACATTAAGCAATGGGAAGTCGTGTTTCATAACGACCGGACGCAAAAAGACGGCTTCGACACCATGGGCCGGATCATGTATTTCAATGCCGCAGGCGAGAAAACCTTGCGCCGCGACCTCCGCGTCGTGACCTGGGGCGAAGACGGGTTTGTCGTATTCGACAAGATCGTCGCCGAAAAAGACGTCATCATGGAAGACCAATATTTGTCGTCGATTCATATCGTCAACGACTTCTGGACAAAACATAAAATCGATTTTTCTTCCGGGTCGCTTCGCGAGGCCTTTACGCCCCGCATGATGCGGTTCAAGGAAATCAGTTGTCCTTCGTTCTGGGCAAGCATTGAAAGCAGGTTGCTTTTTCAATTCCTCTGGGGCCGTACAAAAGGGCTGGTGTATATCCCGTCCGCCTCGCGAAACGCCCCTTCCTACTGGAAAAACTGCAAGGTCGACGCCACTGCCGTCCGTGTAGACGAACAAGAAGTGCCGCGAGGATGCACCGCCTATGAAGTCGGCTTTTTCGTGGGAACCGGCAAAGGACCGCGACCGTTCAAATGCATGGGCAATTGCCAGGAATTTTTCGAAGGCCTCATCATCATGGACGGCAAAAACACCTACGGCTTATGATTCTGTAAAGGCTTTTTCGCAGCAATCGTGTCCTTGACCGCGCCTGCAGCCGCTTTCGCATTCGCAGGCGTTGCCGCCGCCGGTTGCACCGCAGCTTTCGATTGTCCGGGTGCCGGTGCAGCACCGGTCTTGGCCGGTCCGCCGCCGTCGGGACAACCGTCCTCGTCCTGGTAACCGTCTATGTCTTCCGGCGTATTAGGACATTTGTCAACCTTGTCCGGGATGCCGTCACCGTCATTATCGTAGTCGGGACAACCGTCTTCGTCCTGAAAACCGTCAAAATCCTCAGCGTCATTCGGACATTTGTCCTGCGAATCGTAAATGCCGTCGTTGTCATTGTCAAAGTCAGGGCAACCGTCGGCGTCTTGAAACCCGTCAATGTCCTCGGGAACATCCGGACATTGGTCTTTGTCATCCGGAATGCCGTCATTGTCCGAATCAATGTGGATCCGCGCGGCTGCGCCATCAGACATCGGACCTATATCCGATCCCGATTTTCCAAGTCCGGTCATCGCAAAACCCGGTCCCCCGAACATATCGAAAGAAAAAGGTAACCGGCCATATGCCTTGAAGCCCGGGTCTTTCGAAATGTTCGTTTCGTTGATAACCGCAAACATGTTATACGGACTACGGTTATTGTAAAAATCGTTATAAATGATGCGCGACCGCTTTGAATCGATGTTGACAAATATGCCATACTGGCTGTTCTTATAGAATACCGTGTTCTGGATCAATACCTCGCTTTTGTTCGCAAGCATGATGCCGCAATACCCGTTTTCGGCAATAAAGTTATGGTCTATGGAGGTCCTTTGCGCATTCGTGATCAGCTCGCAAAAAAGGCCTGTCCATTTGTTTCCGTAAATAAGATTGTTGTGGATATCGGGAAGCGAAATGAGACAATGGACGCCGGTGCGGTTGTTGCGTATAATAGTATGCTCGATTATCGGATTGGTGTTTTTGCAAAGTATCCCCACCGATCCGTTCTCTATGGTTAAATTCTTGACTATTGCGTAATTTGCGCCTTCTACAACCGGTTTGTTGCCGTCGCCTTTCAGGATGGTTTTATCGACATTTTCCCCAACCAAAGCGACATAATCCTTCATAATTATGTTTTCACGATACACGCCGTTCTGGACGTAAACAGTGTCGCCCTCATCTGCTTCGTCAAGAGCTTTCTGGATCGACTTTATATCTTTGGGAACCACGATTTTCTTCGGTGCCGACGAGGCATTGAGCGAAAATACCGCAAGTATGCTCAGCATAGCTACGACGAATTTCATACGACCCCCTGAAAATATTCCAGCCATTATAATGATTTCCCTTCCCATCTAAATCTACGTCCGCTCACAGCCTTGAGACAAATTTTGAACAATTGCTATTTATTGATTTGCTGCAACTGTTTCTTCAGGTCATCGATCTTGGTGTCGATGTCCTTTGTTTTATCGATCGTTTGCTCTATGATGCGCTGTTGGCCCGCCGCTTTCATCATGCTTGTCGCC
>Ga0182027_10003152_pt1 | contig 26344 bp, 22 predicted proteins | sample 712E1DmetaG_FD_121300 | JGI IMG/M metagenome (GOLD analysis project Ga0182027, IMG submission 121300) | Permafrost microbial communities from Stordalen Mire, Sweden - 712E1D metaG (Illumina Assembly) | ecosystem: Environmental > Terrestrial > Soil > Wetlands > Permafrost | place: Sweden...
GCCGGGTTCGTAGCGGCAGGCCTTGGTCACGCCCGACTTCAGGTTGTCCGGCACCACGATGGCCGGTGCTCCGTGGATAAATTCAAAGGCGCGCAGGTGGGAGCCGATCCAGTCGCCGAGCCCCTGCGTCCAGGTCGCTTCGGCAAAGGTGTAATTGCTGGCCCCGAGCACGGCTACGAAAAGCTGCGCCTCCCGCACCGCGCCCGAGGCCGGGTCCTGCACAAGAATGGTCGCACCGGCGTAGTCGACAAACAGCTTCTCACCGGCGCGATGCTCGTGGCGTAGCGCCACCTCCTGGCGCCGCAGCCAGCGCCGATAGAGCTCGCAGAAGCGGCTGTAGCGATAGCCGTCGGGATGCTGCTCGCGATACTCCTCCCACAGCAGCTGCAGCGTCACGTGCTTGTGGGTCTGCAACTCCTGGCGGATGGCCGCGTAATCGGGCTCCGGCCACTGCGTCCGGCGCGGAGCCGCCGGCCCGGCCGGAGTCAGCGCCGCGAGCAAGCGCTCCTCGCCCCACTCAGCAATCTCCGGCCACTTCAGTCCCGCCTCTTCGGCAGCCTTCAAGTAGTTGGAGACCGTGGCCTGGCCAACACAACAACTCAGGGCAATTTGGCGCTGACTCAGCCCTAGCGAATCAAGTCTGAGAACCTCACGAACTTTGCGCACGGTCAACCTTTCTTGCGGCAACCTGGACCTCCATCTGTCAGTGGAAGCCCAAGCCCCGCTGGTCAACCCAGCACGCTTCGTTAAGACGGCTTTAGAAAATCATTCCGGGGATGCCGATCGCCATTCCGGGAAATACCGAAAACTGATCGGCTTCCCGCCGGAATGGTGATCACCATCAGCCCGGAATCGTGATCGGCATCATTTCGGAATCGCGATCGGCATCAGCCCGGAACGCTGATCGGCATCGCCCGGAATACGCAACCGTCCTATGACTGAACGCCGCACCACGCCCACCACGCCGTAGCGAATCCCGAGGAATGCAGTTCTCAAACTGATACGATCAGGGGTTACCCTTGCAAGTCCAGCATCTTCGTTGGGCCTTTGTTATGAGAGGAAAACGATGCCAGCGACGCTCGGCGAACAGATTCTCGAACGCATCTCGGATGCCGGCAAGCAGTACTCCCGGCTCGTTCTCGTCGTGGGCACGCACGGGACAGGCAAGACCCGCGTCCTGCAGTGCCTCTCGGATGAGCACGGGTTCCGGCGCGTAAACGTTGGGCTTGAGTTGGCGCAAGCGCTTCTGGACCTCTCTGAGCGGGAGCGTGCGCGGCGCGCGCAGCGCGTTCTCGAAGAACTTGTCGGCAATCCCGGTCCGGTGGTTCTCCTCGACAACATCGAGATTCTCTTCGAAGTGACGTTGCGCCTCGATCCGCTCGGCTGCCTTCAATCGTTGGCACGCAACAGGACCATCGTAGCGGCGTGGAACGGCGAGGTCTCCGAAGGACACCTGACCTATGCCGCGCCTGGCCACCCGGAATTCAAGCGATACCCAGTCGCCGGCTTGCTGATAGTCGGCACCAACGCAGATAGTAAGGTGTGTTGAATCTATGAAATACGGCGATCTTATTCAGTTTGAACCGCTTGAGACAATTATTCATCTGCTCGACTCGGATGATCTCAATGAAGCCAGACGACTTGTGGAGACGTTCGTCATTTCAGACGAGTTGGCCGAGCGCCTGACGAACGTCCTGATCCCGCAGATGGATATCGAGACGCCCGCAGACAACAAGGGCGTTCTGATAGTAGGCAATTACGGGAGCGGCAAGTCTCACCTGATGTCGGTGATATCGAGCATCGCTGAACACGAAGCTCTGGCCTCTCTTCTGAGTAATCCGACAGTAGCGAAGGCCGCGTTTCGGATCGCGGGCAAGTTCAAGGTGGTCAGGACCGAGATCGGCACCACGACGAGGTCCCTTCGCGAGATCGTTGTCGCTGAGCTAGAACACCATCTTGCTGACCTTGGTGTTTCCTACGTCTTCCCGGACCCCGGCACTGTCACAAACTACAAACGGGCATTCCAGGACATGATGGCTGCTTTCGATCGAAGGCATCCCGGCAAAGGCCTGCTGCTGGTTGTCGACGAACTGCTGGAGTTCCTGCTTAAGCGCAACGATCAGGAGTTGATCCAGGATCTAGGCCTCCTGCGAGAGATTGGCGAGGTATCAAAGGACCTGCGTTTTCGTTTCATCGCTGGCGTGCAGGAAGCGATTTTTGACAACACCCGCTTTCAGTTCGCCGCCGATAGCCTCCGCCGCGTCAAGGATCGTTTCGAGCAAGTACTCATTGCACGCCGCGACGTAAAGCACGTGGTAGCAGAGCGGTTGCTGAGAAAGCGGCCAGACCAGCAGGCGTGCATACGCGACCATCTCACACGCTTTTCCCGTTATTACGGTGGCATGAACGAGCGAATGGACGAGTTCGTAAGGCTCTTCCCGGTTCACCCTGAATACATCGACACTTTTGAGCGTGTCACGGCCGCAGAGAAGCGCGGAATTCTGAAGACTCTTTCCGTGGCCATGGGAAAGCTTCTGGAAATGGAGGTTCCGGAGGACCGGCCCGGCTTGCTCGCCTACGATGGCTACTGGGAAGTGCTCCTGGAGGACTTTTCCGTCCGCGCAGTGCCGGAGATTAGGGCGGTGGTGGATTGCAGCCAGGTTCTGGAGTCCCGAATCAATCAGGCGTTTACGCGCCCGGCCTACAAGCCAATGGCGCTTCGAGTGATCCGCGCGCTCTCAGTCCATCGCCTGACGACCGGCGACATCTATGCCCGCATGGGCGCGACCGCGGCTGAGCTGCGGGATGCCCTCTGCCTCTTCCAACCGGGTATCGAGGACCTTCCCGGCGATCCGGCGGACAACCTGCTCTCCCAAGTGGAAACGGTTCTCCGGGAGATCCACAAGACGGTCAGCGGACAGTTCATTTCCGGGAACGCCGACAATGGCCAGTACTTCCTGGACCTGAAGAAGACCGACGATTTCGACGCGCTGATCGAGAAGCGCGCAGAGAGCTTGGACTCCCGCCAGCTCGACCGTTACTACTACACCGCCCTCCAGCGCACCTTGGAACTGCGAGACGACGATGTTCATGTCACGGGCTACCGGATTTGGCAGCACGAGCTGGAGTGGGTAGAACACAAGGCGTCGCGCGCCGGATACCTGTTCTTCGGCGCGCCCAACCAGCGGTCGACGGCAGTGCCGGCGCGAGATTTCTATCTCTACTTCATGCCGCATTTCGACCAGGATCCGAAGGCCAAGGAGACGGACAATCCGGACGAAGTGTTCTTCCGGCTCAAGGCGGTGGACGAGAAGTTCGAGAAGGACCTCCGCCTCTATGCGGCCGCCCTCGACCTGGCGTCCACGTCGTCAGGGCAGGCCCGCGACACGTACTTGGGCAAGGCGGCCACCTTCTTGGAGAAGCGCCTTACGATCTGGCTTCAGGAAAACGTCGCTGGTGCACTCGACGTTTCCTACCAGGGCAAGACCAAGAAGATGCTGGAGTGGATTAAAGGCAAGATCGCGGCGCCCACGACGGGTCGAGTCAACGTGCGCGACATCGTCAACGCTGTCGGCTCCGGTTGCTTGGGTGGACGTTTTGAAGACCAGGCGCCTGAATATCCCTTCTTCACGCTTCGCGTGACGGGTGACAACCGCGTCCAGGCGGCGCAGGATGCCATTCGTGGAATCCCGAACAAGAATCGCACCCGGCAGGCGGTCGCTGTACTTGAAGCACTGGAACTACTGGACGGGGATCGGGTCGATCCTAGCAAGTCGCGGTACGCCACCTATGTGAACGAGCAGCTCGGCAAGAAGGGTCCAGGCCAGGTGCTGAACCGCTCTGAACTGATCCAGGATGTCTCCGGAATAGACTACGTCGTCCCCGATCGTTTCCGACTGGAGCCCGAATGGCTCGCGGTGGTGATGGCCGCCCTGGTTTACTCCGGCGATGTGATCCTGTCGATTCCAGGCAAGGACTTCGACAAAGGCTATGACGAAGTCGCCGCCACGCCGGTGGCGGACCTGGTGAACTTCAAGCACCTGAAACGCCACAAGGACTGGAACGTGCCGGCGCTGAAGGCTCTGTTCGAACTGGTCGGTCTGGAGCCGAACAGGGGAGTTGCCGTCACGCTGGGCGGGGCAAAGGCAGACGAGGCGGTACAGGCCCTTCAGGCGAACATCGCCCGGGCGGTAGAGAAGTTGGTTACCACGTCGCAGCGCCTTCAGGGCGGCCTGCCGTTCTGGGGCCGCGCCATTCTCAACGAGGGTGAGATTCGTGAGCAGCGCGGTTCGCTCGACAAGGCAAAGGTACTACTGGAGAGCTTCCAGAACTTCAGCTCGCCAGGCAAGCTGAAGAACCTCAAGGTGGACGCGGCGGAAATCACCGAGCACCGCAAGGGCATGGATGCGCTGGAACAGCTCCAATCGCTCCAAGAACTCGTGGATGAACTGGGGAACCTCGCTTCCTATCTCTCCACCGCCGAGCAGGTCCTTCCTTCGGAACACCCGTGGGTGGGATCGGTCAAGAAGTCGCGAGAGGAGGTTTTGGGCCTAATCGACAGCCGGGAGGATCGGGCTAAACCTGGCTTCCGGCAGCAGGTTCTGGCGAAGCTCACCGCACTCAAGAACGAATACGTGGCGATCTACTTGTCGCTGCATGGGAAAGCCCGACTCGGCGTGAACGACGATAAGCGCAAGTCCGCGATCCTACAGGACGATCGAGTCGCCCGGCTGCACCGGCTCTCTAGCATCGACCTCATGCCTCACCAGCAGTTCCTGGATTTCCAAAGCAAGCTGGGCGGCCTGAAGAGTTGTTCCGCGATCACGAACCAGGAAATCCAAGCTGCTCCCGTTTGTCCCCATTGTGGCTTCCGGCCTGGCACGGAGAAGGTGACCGAGCCCGCGAAGGCGATGCTGGCGAGCCTGGACACGGAGCTCGACACTCTCGAAGGCGGCTGGACCAAGATGCTCCTCGACAGCGTGGACGACCCAACGGTGAAGAAGTCCATGGAGCTGCTGCGGCCCGCACAGTTGAAACTCATCGAGAGCTTCACCGGAGCACGCGCGCTTCCGGCCGATATCACCAGCGAGTTCGTGAACACCATGTGCGAAGTGCTCTCCGGGCTGGAGAAGATCACAGTCACCGCGGCCTCGATTCGTACCGCTCTGGTCTCCGGTGGCGCCGCAGCCACGGTCTCCGAATTGAGGCGCCGTTTCGACGAGTACCTTGCTGCGATGACCAAGGGGAAAGACACAGCCAAGATCCGGATCGTGCTGGAGTAAGCAATGAGTGTCCAACTGACAATAGATTCAACCCCCAACCGCCCTGGCCCCGTAGAGTGCTTTGGACTGAAGTTTGAGAGCAATGACGTGCGCCGGGCATATTTCTTGGCGCGGCTTAAAGAAAAACTCCACGATTCTGCTTTTAGAAAGATTGAGGGATTTCCAGTAGGTTCGGACGAAGATATACTTCGGCTTTCTGATCCGCCGTATTACACGGCATGCCCCAATCCTTTTGTCGACGATTTTATCCGATTTCACGGAAAAACCTACTGCCCAGACGCCGCTTCAGCTTACCATCGGGAGCCATTTGCGACCGACGTTAGCGAGGGCAAGAACGACGCCGTGTATAGTGCCCATTCGTATCACACAAAGGTACCGTTTAAGGCAGTGATGCACTACATTTTGCATTACACAAGAGCCGGGGACGTAGTGTTTGACGGCTTCGCTGGCACCGGGATGGCCGGCGTCGCCGCGCAGATGTGCGCTGACGTCAACACGATAAAGGGCTTGGGGTACACCGTCCAGAACGGCGTCGTTACGGATTCCGATGGCAATGTTGTAAGCCAAGTGGGCGCGCGGCGTGCGGTTTTGAACGATCTGTCGCCCTTTGCTGCATCGATAAGCTATTCGTACAATTCGGTCGACCATTCCGCCTTTCGTCCCGGCGGCCCAGTTCGCCAAATTATCGAAGAACTACGTCGGAGATGGGAGTGGGTATATTCAACAGAACCAAGCCTCGGGCTGGAGGCCACTGCGGATTACTATGTGTGGTCTGACTATTTTTCCTGCCCCAACTGTTCATCCCAAGCGGCTCTTTTTGACCTTGCTGTAGATCCGAGAACCAGTGAACTCCACGACACGTTTCTCTGTAACTCGTGCGGCAAGGAACTTTCTAAGGACGACCTCGATCGCTTGTGGACAACGGACATCGACCCGATTCGAGGTGATCTGGTCAAAGCGGCCAAGTGTGGCCTCGTCCAAGTCGTGTGCAGGCAAAAACGATATTCACCAACCCCTCATGACCTGGACGTCTTGAGCAGGTTGCCTGCACCCCAATCTTGGGTGCCAGATGCAGAGTTTCCTCACGGCCGTCAAACCAGGAAGGTTCGGAATGGCTCCGGGATTGCGCGCATTCAGCAGATGTTTACAAAGCGAGCCCTCGCGATTGTCGCTGATGCTTGGGATCTCACGTCACGGCTTGATTCAGTGGTGGACCGAAGCGCGATGCAATTCCTTCTTTCTTCTGCCTTGGTCTTAGTATCCAAGCGTGAGAGATTCCGAGATGGCTCTGGGAAAGGTTCCCAATCGGGCACCTTATATGTCCCGTCTCTTCAGGTCGAAAAGAACATTTTTGGAATTCTTGAGAGGAAAGCTGATGCGCTCCAACAACTGCCGATAAGAGTAGACAAGAATAACTGCCTCGTCTCCGTCGGTTCACACGGTTGTCTGACCGTGCCGGATTCATCAATTGATTACATATTCACAGACCCTCCCTTTGGAGAACCACTTCAATATGGTGAACTTAACTTCTTTCACGAGGCATGGCTGCGGGTGATCACTGATCTTCCCAGTGACTGCGTAATAAACTACGTCCATGGGAAAGACCTGAGTTTCTACTCTCAGCGGATGAAGCGCGCCTTTCGCGAGGCGTATCGCATACTGAAGCCTGGACGATGGATCACTGTCGAGTTCCACAATACGCAGAACAGCGTTTGGATGGCTATCCAGGAAGCCCTCGAAGCTGCTGGTTTTGTCGTGGCGGATGTGCGTGTCCTGGACAAACAAGAGGGGTCATTCAATCAGGTAACTAGGGCTGGCGCTGTCAAGAAGGATCTCGTTATTTCTGCATACCGGCCAAATGGGGGATTGGAAGAACGCTTTGAGCTTGAAAAGGGTACGGCTGAGGGGGTATGGGATTTTGTGCACACGCATTTGCGCCAGTTGCCCGTATTCGTCTCGAACAAGGGTCTAGGTGAAGCCATCGCCGAACGGCAAGCGTATATGCTTTTTGACCGCATGGTGGCATTTCATGTTCAACGTGGCATACTCGTGCCGATTTCCGCAGCTGAGTTCTACGAGGGTCTGACCCAGAGCCACCCCTTCGAGTACCGTGACGGTATGTACTTCTTGTCCGATCAGGTGGACGAATACGACAAGAAGAAGCAGAGCGTCTCGGAGCTAAGGCAGTTAGAGCTCATCGTCCGGGATGAGCAGAGCGCAATTCAATGGCTGCGCCAGCAGCTTGCCGAGAAGCCTCAGCGATTCTCGGAGTTGCAGCCCCAGTTCATGCGTGAAACGGCTGGCTGGTCCAAAGATGAACAGCGGATGGAACTTTCCGAGATCTTGCGCCTAAACTTCTTCTGCTGCGACGGTGAGGGCGAGGTCCCGACCCAGATTCGCAGCTACCTGTCAAAGAACTTCCATGATTTGCGAGGGCTGGCCAAGGACGCGCCGTCGCTTCAGGAGAAGGCAAAGGATCGGTGGTACGTTCCGGATCCGAACAGGGCTGTCGACTTGGAGAAGATCCGCGAACGCGATCTACTCAAAACGTTTGAGGAGTACCGCTCTTCTGGCGTGAAGAAGATTAAAGTGCCTCGGCTCGAGGCTTTACGCGCCGGCTTCAAGCGGGCTTGGGACCAGCGCGACTACGCGACGATCGTCGAGGTAGCGGCAAAGATACCAGAGAGCATCCTGCAGGAAGACGCCAAGCTGCTCATGTTCTACGACAACGCGGCCACGCGCCTGGGGGCTGGATAGGGACACGGCGCCGCTATGTTTCGACCTGGAGACTGGACGTACAGCCCGAGGCATCACCAACTCTGCCGCGTCGTCGATTCGCAGACAGTCTGGGGCGAAACCGTGTACCGGGTATGGTTCGCGGGCGTCGACGCCGTGGTTCGATTGGCGGAGACTGAACTGCAGCCTGCGTCTGACGCGGCGGCTGCCGGTCCGGAGTATCTGACATACGTCGCCGCCGCGGCCCGAGTGGCGGACGCAATGACGCACGACGCGTTGCTGGCGCCCATCGGGTCCGCGGTCACGCCGCTGCCTCACCAGCTCCAGGCGCTCGCACGCGCCGTTTCCTCTCGGCGTGTCCGTTACTTGCTGGCAGATGAAGTCGGATTGGGAAAGACCATCGAGGCCGGCCTGATCCTGCGGGAACTGAAGCTCCGAGGGCTTGTGGAGCGCGCCCTCGTGATCGCCCCGCGAGGGCTGGTCACGCAGTGGGTGGCCGAAATGCACAACCATTTCGGCGAGGAATTCCGGCTCATCGAGCCCAGCACCTTCGGGACACTGCGCCAGATCACCAAGGAAGACAACCTGTGGCGGCTGTATCCGCTGGTTGTCTGTCCGATGGACTCCATCAAGCCCGTGGAGAAGCGCCGTGGCTGGTCGCAGGACCAAGTCACCGAATACAATCGGGATCGTTTCGACAACCTGATTGCGGCGGGCTGGGATCTGATTGTCGTGGACGAGGCCCACCGGCTAGGCGGGAGCACCGATCAGGTCGCGCGCGTGAAGCTCGGCCGCGCCCTGTCTGAAGCTGCCCCATACTTCTTGCTGCTCTCGGCAACGCCGCACCAAGGCAAGACGGACGCGTTCCAGCGGATCCTGTCCCTGCTCGATGCCGACGCGTTTCCCGACTCCGCGAGCGTTACGAGGGAGCGCGTCTCCGAGTACGTGATACGAACAGAGAAGCGCCGGGCCATCGATGCTGATGGCGCTCCGCTGTTCAAGCCGCGCCACACCCGGCTGATTCCCGTGAAATGGGAAGAACGTCATCGCCAGCAGCAACTGCTTTACGACGCGGTCACCGAGTACGTGCGGATGGGTTACAACCGCGCGATGCGGGAGAAGCGGAACTACGTCGGATTCCTGCTGCTCTTGCTGCAGCGACTGGTAACGTCTTCCACGCGGGCGATTCGATCCACTCTCGAACGCCGCCTCGAAGCGCTTCAGCAGCCGGACGAGCAGCTGAGCCTGTTCCCACAAGTGCTTGAAGAAGAATGGGCGGAACTGGACGGGCAGGAGCAAATCGAAGCACTGCTCAAGACGCGCCTGAAGGCTATGAAAAACGAGCGCGCCGAGGTTGAGCTGCTGCTCGAAACCGCGCGGCGTTCAGAGAACGCTGGGCCGGACGCCAAGGCCGAGGCACTGATCGACTGGATCTATCAACTCCGGCAACAGGAGGGCGACCCGGATCTGAAGGTGCTGATCTTCACGGAATTCGTGCCGACGCAGCTGATGCTCTCTGAATTCCTCACGGAGCGCGGCTTCTCCGTGGCCTGCCTCAACGGCAGCCTCGATCTCGATGGGCGGCAACAAGTTCAGCGGCAGTTTGCAGGTGAGACGGAGGTCCTGGTTTCAACGGAGGCTGGCGGCGAGGGATTGAACCTCCAGTTCTGCCATGCCGTGGTGAACTACGACATGCCGTGGAACCCGATGCGCCTGGAGCAGCGCATTGGGCGCGTCGACCGCATTGGCCAGAAGCACATCGTGCGCGCGCTGAACTTGGTGCTGGAAGGCACCGTTGAGTATCGTGTCCGCGAAGTGCTGGAACAGAAGCTGGCGATCATCTTGGAAGAGTTCGGCGCGGACAAGACCAGCGATGTGCTCGACTCGCCGGAGATCTTCGACGAGCTGTACGTGGAAGCAATGCTCCATCCGGAGCAGGTGCCAGCGCGGGTAGAACAAACGCTCGAACTCGTCAGACAGCAGGCTGCGGCGGCGCGGAGCAGCGCTGCACTGTTGGGCGCTGCTAGGACGCTGGATCCCAATCTCGCGCAGCAGATGTTGGAGCACCCGCTGCCACATTGGGTAGAGCGGATGACGGTCAGCTATTTGCTCTCGCATGGCGGAGGCGCTGAGCGGCGCGGGAGGGTCTGGGATCTGACGTGGCCCGCTGCCGCGAACACCGGCACGATGCGGAGCGTAGCGTTCCACAGCCGCGACGCCAATGACGTGCCCGGCGCCGCTTACATCGGGCTTGAGGACCCGCGCGTTCGCGGCTTGGCGGAGCGATTACCGCTCTTCGTACCCGGACAAGCCGTTGCGGGCGTCCGCCTAGCTGACATCTCGGGTGAGATCCGCGGCTATTGGTCGCTCTGGGGAGTCCGGGTGCGGTCGCGATGGGGAAACGCCGAGGATGGCGGCGAGAGAATCATGCCGTTCTTCTTGCATGAGGATGGTCGGGTACTGCCGCCAACCGCCCGGCACATCTGGGATCGGCTGGTTGCGGGTGACACGATTCTGGAATGTAGACAGGCATCAGCTCCCGGGAACATCCTGGAACAGATGACACGAACCGCTGAAGAGTATGCCCGACCACTCTACCAGGAACTGCTTCAGCGTCATCGAGAGAGACTGGCGAGAGTCCGGGAGAAGGGTGAGTACGCGTTCACCGTGCGCCGTCAGACAATCAACAGAATCGGGCTGGCCGCCGTCCGATCGCGCAGACTCGGGATTCTCGAAGAAGAGATCCGCCACTGGCACGAGGAGATCGCTCGCCGGGAAGAGATATGCCCTGAATTCACTCCGCTGGTGGTGATCCATGTTGCATAGCTGGCGAGATCCCCTGCTGGCGAGGTTCGCGCCGAAAGCCGCACGATTGATTCTGGCGGCCGATCCGGATGGCCTGCTCTTTGAAGAGGAAGTCCAGCGTGGGATTCGGAAGTCCGGCTACGACCTTCTGTTGTTCGAGGACCCTGTCTCATTTCGATTTGCCTACGAATCCAATTACCGGGCACGCTGGATCGCCGGAGAAGATGCCTGCGTGGTTGTCGTGGTCAGAGGCCCAGCGGCGCTTCTCAATCAGCTTCCATTCGACGTGCTGCGAACCGGCGTGCAGATGTCGTTTGATCTAAGCGAGCTGTTCCCTTGCCTCCACCACAAAGTCGTCGCCGCTCTCGACCGGTCCGAACTTGATCGGCTTTACCAAGCACAGTCGCAGTCCTCGCCGGGCAACCTCAACGAAACTGCCACCAAAGACTACATCCTGGGGCACGTGTTCGGCTTGGCGCCCGTGACGATCAACGACGCTCCGGACCTTCTCCGCTCCCTCCTGCAGCGGCACTATCGCGACCGCCACATTCCAAAGGTCCTTGACGATCACATTCTGCGCGTTCTCCGGCAGAAGGAATCATTCGCATCATGGCCGCTCGAAACCATAGTTCCGGATCGCGCGGCGTTCTTCCAGTTCCTGCAGGAGCGGTGGCCTGAGTACCTCAACAGCCTCGCGACAGGCGCCAAGCCCCCGGTTCCTTTTGGACATGACCTCGTCCACGTGTACGTCGAGGCGCTGTTCGTCGAAGGGCTCCTACAGCCGATCGCGTGGGATGGGGAGCTGCCTCCCGAAGCTGAATGGGCGCGCGCGGGAGTCAAAACGGATTCGTTGGCCGAGGAAACCCGCCGATGGGAATCTCTATGCGCAAAGGCCAAAGAAGGGATGCCTCGCGCAGACGCTCCCTTTCAGCAGTGGCTCGACTTCAGCCCAGTTTGGGGGCAGCTTCAGTTCGTGTTCTGCGGCAAAGCCACACCACCCGCAACCTGGCTCGACGTGTGGAAGGAACTTCGTGACGAGATCGACATCCGGTTCTCGACGTGGCTCATATCCCGCTACCAGGGACTGCACAATCAACCCGCGCTGAGTCCGGTCATGGTTCAGCACGTTCCCAGGTTCCTTCAGCACATCGCAGAGGACGATGGACGGAAGGTCGCATTGATCGTCCTCGACGGAATGGCCTGGAGCCAATGGGTGGTTCTGCGCGGTGACTTGCAGGCGCGGCGGCCGCATTGGCGGATTCGCGAGAATTCGGTCTTCGCCTGGATTCCGACTGTCACCTCGGTGTCGCGGCAGGCGCTCTTCGCCGGCAGCCCACCTCTATACTTCCCGTCCAGCATATTCACGACGGACCGCGAACCGGCTCTGTGGTCCAAGTTCTGGGCAGATCACGGGGTGCCGCCGGCGGCTGTCGTCTACCGAAAGCAGTTGGGCGAGACGGACGACATAGAAGACCTTCGCAGCGCACTCATGCATCCGCAAGTACGCGTTGCTGGCCTGGTGATTGAGACCGTGGACAGCGTGATGCACGGTATGAAACTCGGCGCGACCGGCATGCAAAACCAGGTGGAAATCTGGGCAGAGAAGGGCTATCTCACAGATCTGATTAGCCTTCTTCTAGAGCAAGACTTCGCAGTTGCGATCACTTCCGATCACGGCAATGTGCAAGCCGTTGGCATCGGGAGGCCATCCGAAGGCGCTCTCGCGCAGCAGCGCGGTCAAAGGGCCCGGTTCTACAACGACGCGGTGCTCAGAGGCATGACGAAAAAGGCCTTCCCTGAAACGATCGAGTGGCCAGGGCCCGGCCTGCCGCCCCAGTTGTACTGCCTCCTCTCCCAAGGAGCAGACGCTTTTGTCAGCGCCGGCGAGACGGTCGTCACGCACGGTGGCGCGTCTTTTGAAGAAGTGGTAATACCCTTCATTGAGGTCGAGGAGACGAAGGTCTGATCAAGCCAGTTCCAGTTGGGTTTAGCCAACGCATCCAGGTCGAATGGCTGGACGCGGTCGCGACTCTTGCCCGCGAACGGCAACCAGTGGCAGAAGTCCGGGCCGCCGTTCGAGCGATGGTAAGTGAACGACTCTCCGTCAATAGTGATGCGAAGAAGGGCAACAGTCAGAAGGCGACGTGCATTCTGATGCGCGCCTGGATTACGGTTCCGAAAGAGACGGCTGCTCTGCGGGATAAAGGCATTGAGCTGTTTCAACGGGCGGACGACGCAAATCGATTGGCTCTGCACTGGGGCATGTGCATGGTGGCCTACCCGTTCTTCACGATGGTTGCCGAATCTACCGGACGGCTGGCTCGGCTCCAGGGCACTTTCGCCCAGGCGCAGGTTTTGCGGAGAGTCTGGGACCAGATTGGAGAACGCCCAACAGTGACCAGGGCAGCGCAGCGTGTGCTCCGCAGCTTTGCTGACTGGGAAGTCCTCCGGTATGTGAAAGAGCCGGGAATCTACGACGTCATGCCGGCCAGTACGATCCGGGATCCCCAGATGATCGGATGGCTGATCGAGGCGAGCCTACAAGCGAGCGGGCAGAAGTACATTCCGCTGCAGGCACTGAAGACCAGCCCGTCGATCTTCCCGTTCAGTTTCGGATCGTTCTCTGCGGCGATCATCAGCAGACAGCCCAGACTCGAGGTTGTCCGGCAGGGGCTCGATGAGGAGCTAGTCGGGCTTCGTTGACATTGCGAGCGGGAGCGAGTCACGCGCCGACATGTTCTTCTTTTCGGGAGATGGTGATTTGCACGTTAATGGTTAGCCCGGCGAGCGCGCCAGATAGAGCGCTCTGTAGGGCTGGTGCCAGAGTCTGCGCCGCGTCGTCGACTGCGGCTTTTACTGTTGCTTCGAGGACAGGTTGCAATGCTGCGGCATCTTCCTTCGGGTTGAGCACGGACATGGGACCTCCTATGACCTGGCCAAATTCAGTGCGGCTCGTACTTCCTGCATCGAAATCACCGCGCCAAGCTTGCGCGCGTAACCGGGATCTGTCGCGTACACGGGAGCGACCTCGTTGATGAGCGAGACCAGGTCTTTGCTGGCCGCGAAGTTTGCCCAGGCGCGAGCATATGGCGCGCCGCAGGTAATCAATCGGGCGTGCTTCTCGAAACACGCCTGCAGGCTGTCGAAGGCGGCAAACTCCAAGGTGAGCGTCTTGCTCTCGCCGCCGACAACCTCATGCGTCGGGAATCGCTGGACTTGGCAGCCAGGGTACGCTTTGATTCCGAAGCAGTTGTAGCCGGGCGCGCTCGCGCCCCAGGCCGATTCAAGCGCCCATTGGGCCAGTGTGATTTCGGCGGGCAGCGGCGTTGACGCAAGACACTCGAGCACTTGTAGCGGTCCTTGGTCTGGGTGTGGCCGTACTGATCTTGATAGCTCACCTGCTGGCCGCAGACCGCGTCCGCCGCGACCAGGCTCGGGATGTTGATGTCGGCGATGTTCCAGCCGCACCACAGCAGGACGTCGAGCAACGCCCACACCGGACGCGTCGTGAACGCTTCGTACTGGAACAGGCCCGTGAGTCCTGTGTATGTGCCATTCGCGGCGGTGGTCGCAAACTGGATCGTGCCAGGCGCCCCGCCCGACCAGTTGTGCATTGCGCCGGTGAACGTGCCGTCGATGCCGGTGATCCCCGTCCCACTGATCGTGAATTGGTTCGAGGCGCTATTCCACGTCGGCGGCACGACGTCGACGGCGTTGATGGTCGCGGTGGCGTAACCGCCGGCGACGACGACTTGGCTGATCGTGCGGTAGATGCGCACTGCCGGTCCGTTCACCAACACGCGCACGCGCGGCGCCGAGGCAGACGACGCGAGTTGCACTGGGACCACAATCTCGAGGGCGCAGTAAGACCCGTACGGATCGCCGAGACCGTTGAACAGCGTGTCGAGGTTCGGCGCACCGCTACGCGAGCCGTTGTTGACGGTGCGCCAGCAGAAGTTCTTGTCCGAAACCGGATAGGTTTGCCCATTCACGTCGACCGCGCAGGGCATCAGCGTGTCGTTGAGAACGACCTGCTGGATCGCCTGCGGCTGCCCGTAGCAGACCAGCACCTCGAACTTCGCCACGTTCGCGTCGCCGGTCGACACGATCACCGGACAATCGACCCACTGCGTACCGTAAAGCAACGGTACGAAGTCTCCGTACTTCGATTCGTTGAGGTTGTTGGCCGAGTTCGTCGCGAGTTGAGTAGTGCAGGCGATGCGCGTCCACTGGTTCGCGGAGAGCGCGCAGCTCTGCGACGCGAGCACGTTGAAGCCGGAGTCGATGAAGCCGATCACCAACGAGGACGCGGATGGCGCGAGCACGTAGACGGACCCGCAGAGCCAGAGCCCCGCGCCGTTGCCGCTGGGCAGCACCACGGCAGCGAGCATGCCGTTCGTTGTGCCGGTGATGGTCGTGCCGAGCGATCCCGAAAACGGTCCGGCGACGCTGGCGCCCACTGCCACGGAGAACTGTTGCCACGAGGCGTCGGCGAAGTTCTCCGACGCTGGCACGAGGTTGCCGCCCGGATCGAGGAACGTGAACTCGCAGTACCGCCCTTGCTGGCTCTGAAAGAAGCTCAGCAGCGTGGCGTACTCGGCGGGCGTCAGCGCCGGATAGTTCAGATCCCATGCCATCATCGGATTCGGCCGCCAGGCGTAGCTTTGGCGCGGCCCCGCCTGCAGTTCGCTCACCGACGTGAGGTGTGAGAAGGTCTGCCCGAAAGGCAGCTGCACCGTCATCCCGTTCGCGCCGACCTGCGGGAAGTACGCCATCAGCCGTGCACCTGCCTGCACTTCACCTGCAGCGTGTACAGGTTGGGTTTCTGCTCCGTCACGGCCAGATCGTCCGAGTCGAGGATCATGTTGTTGTAGGTCGTGCCGTTGATGGTGAGGCTCCAGGTCGGGTCGAAGCGCCCCTTCACCGCGCGGAAGAAGTCGCGGACGTTTGACAGATCGAAGCCGGAGATGTTGGTGAGCGTGAGGACGAAGACGCCGTATTGGCCGCGCGCGGCCCAGCGTTGCTCGGCGTCATTGCAGAAGCGCATCACGCGCGTGGCGAAGCCGGTGCCCAGCGTGGCCGGCGTCATCGTCACGACGCCGGTTGTAAGGGTCGGAAACTGGGGCATAGATTCAGCGCATGAACGAGACGAGGAGGGCGAGATTCGATGCAGCTCCGCTCAGCCGACGGTTGGTTCGGTGGGCATGGATCAGTTGGCCACAAATCGGGCGCCCGAGCACCGAATGACATCGGGAAGTCGGCGTAATGCAAACGGAGTGAGCTTCAAAACCAAAGGCGCATTTCCGTCTATCGTGAAGTTCTCCCGCCACTCGTGCGATACAATCGCGGATCAGGAGTACACCTACGGATGGCTACTGCGGCCTTAGCAATTGTCGATCGTCTCATACAATTGATTTCTGTCAGGGAAAAGAATAAGGAGAGGTTCTTCAACAACTTTATCGAGCCTCTATACGTTGCGGGGGAGCAGATCGCGAAAGACTACATGGGGCTTATGGCTGAATTGATTCAACGGATTCAGCATGCCAGCGACGGTCGTGGAATAGTTGACTGGCTCGAGGCAAGGCGCACAACGCTCAAGCCGGTTAGAGATCGAGTGCGGGCGCTGACCAGAGATGGGTTTCTTGAGCGTGATGACACGAGCACGGGAGAGAGTCTATCGCTCTTCATTAAGGGGCTGTGGGGGTTGATGAAGGGAGGCGTCTCTGCCGTCGAAGGAGGTCACGCGCTGACGTGGGAGTACGGGTTCAACGACCACACGGTTCTGGATATCCTTCGCCATGTGCGGTTGTCCGTCCTGGACGAAGAACATCGCAGCACCTTACTCCGGCATGCGCAATGCCAGCAAAGGGCGATCGAAGCAGCATGGAAGGACGTCACCGTGGCATATGCTGACCTACGGCGCGCATATCTTGGCTGATTTCCTACACCTCGCCATATTCGCCGAGTGCGGGCCTTGTGCCCACGGAAATGAGGTCTTCAGACAAAACAAACCTGTCTGGGGCGTCTGAATCTGCACTCACTCCGTGCCCGTGGCTGTCTTCGACGCGGAAGAGCAGGCCGCCGTTCTCGTACTGCGGCACCCACCAGTCCGGCTTGTCGGGCCGGAAGGCCTGCGGGTCGTAGCGGCTGCAGTTCTTCTGGAAGTGCAGACCCTGCGCCCAGCAGTGGTCGCACTGGTTCTGCTCCCGCCCCCAGCCGCCGGACCGGGTGAAGGCGAGAGCGACTGTCAGTTTTTTTCCCGCGCCTGCGTCAGTCCGGAGTTGAGCTGCGCGGCCACGTAGAGTTCATCCAGCAGCTCGTCCGGAGCCTTCTGGATGAGCGCGTCCCACGGTTCTTTCGGCGCCTGGCCGTCGATCTCCAGGCCTTCGACCGATTGCAGGCTCGCGCGGATGTAGGCGGGCTTCAACTCGGTAGTAATGATCAGGCCAATGCGGTGATCGAGCGTGGCGCGCTCGATGCGGGTCTTAAATCTCTCCGGATCTGCCGTGATCGCGTCGATGCGCGCCTGCTCGTCGGCGGTGACCTCGCGATCCTCCTTCTTTGCGCGGCCGCGAATCTCGTCAATCTCCGCGTCCGGATCGGGAATCGCGTGGAGTTGGCGGCTGAGCTCGCTGACCTGAACGCGAGCGTCGATGATCTTCGAGTCACGCCGCGCACGCTGATATTGGTTAAGCACGCGCATGGTGAAGCGCACGCCGGGGCGTGCCTGGGAGTCTTGGGTGAGAGTGGATTCGATGTTCATAGGATTTGAGTTGAGAACGTGAAGTAGATCGGTTAGGGCCGGTCAGAAGATGACCGCCGGCTTGGTGCCCGCTTGGATGGAGGGTAGGCCCTGCCGCCCCTTGTTCCTAATCAGGTTTCCGGAAAGCGCGTTCGATTAGGCCCGCATCTCGGCGATCCCGCGTGATCGGTGATTGCGTACGGTCCCCGGACTTGACCGAATTTGACAAGCAAATCTGACAATCGGCATCGCTCCGCTTGCAACGGTGATATGATAATTCCGATCTGCAGTTCCTTCCAAGGAGTTTGCGCATGGCGATCCGTACAGCCGCCGATGCAGCCACCCGGCTCCACGATGCGCACTCCCATCCCACCGCGAGGCGAAACCCAGCATGTCCGACTACCGACACGGCTACGTCCGCTACCAGAACCACGAGTACAAAGTCACATGGCACCCGATCTCGAAAGAAGTCTACGTCTACTGGGGCACCGACAAGTACTGCGGCAAGGCGTATGACATGCAGGAGGCGCTGGACGTCGCGCTTTCATGGCTGAGTTCCAATTAGCTCACGCCGCCCGGGGGCTTTCACGAGGCGAGGCAGCCGCGGCTTCTCAGGAGGAAGGCCATGAACGTCATTAGCGAGATCTATGTCTTGCCAGACTCTGGCCAGTATATCCTTTACGCGCCGCTCAAGCGAGTTCTGCTTAGGGTGAACGCGTCTGTTGTCGGGTTGCTCCAAGCCGTGCGGCAAGGCCGTGAGCTTCCAGATACCGCCGAAACGGCGCAGGTCGTTGACCGCCTGAGGGCCGTAGGGGTTATAGATGCAGACGAGTCGTACCCGCCCGATCATAGTGCAGACGGCGATTTCAGACCTACTAGGGTGACGCTCCTTCCGACCTCTGATTGTAATCTGAGATGTATTTATTGTTACGCCGACTCGGGTACGACATCACAGCTCATGTCCTTGGATGTGGCCAAGGCGGCCGTCGATCTGATCTGCGCCAACGCGAAGGACAAGGACATTCACGAAGTGCCGGTCGGTTTCCTTGGAGGCGGTGAGCCCTTCCTGGCATGGGAATTTGTCCAGCAGGTCCTAGCTTACACTCGCACGGAGACGAAGCGACTGGGCCTGGCTCCATACTTCACTGCGGTGACCAATGGGATGCTGACGGAAGCACAAGTACGCTGGATCATAGAGAATTTCCAATACCTAAACGTCTCGCTCGACGGGGACAGGGCTATCCAAGATCAACACCGACCGACGCGGGACGGGCATGGTTCTTACGGAACCGTGGAAAAGACAGTAAGACTCCTCAGTGAAGCCGATTTCAAGTTCGCCATTCGTGCTACGGTCTCTTCGCTTTCGGTAGGCCGCTTGGTCCCGATTATCGAATGGTTCACCGGCGAGTTGGGAGTGAAGAGGATTCAACTGGAGCCCCTATTCGCCTGCGGCAGGTGTCGATCCAACTCACAGCTCGCACCTGCTCCAGACGCGTTTGTCGAGAATTTCAAGGCGTGCATCGCGGTGGCACACGCGGCCGGCGCAGAGGTGCTCTGTTCCGGCATCCGGATGGATACGCTGTCGTCGACTTTCTGTGGGGCATTAACAGACAACTTTTATGTCACACCGGCCGGCTATGTTACCTCATGCACCGAAGTGTCCTCGCCGACCGAGGCTCTAGCGGATGTGTTCTTCATCGGCAGGTACGACCCAGATGCGAGCGGATTCGTGTTTTGGGAAGAGAGAAGGCGATTCCTTGCAAAGAGGTCGGTTCTCAACATGAATGGATGTGGGGGGTGTATCGCTAAATGGCATTGCGCTGGCGGATGCGCGGCCAAGGCCGCCCACAGCGGTAATATATTCGACGCAACTCCCTTGGACACTTGCAGGATCGCGCGCGACTTGACGGAGCATTCCATCCGGGGCGCAGCGGAGGGAACACTTAACTTACACGGTATTACTGTTAAGCCATATTCTTGATTGCTCCTGATCGAAAGAGGTGTTCACGCATGATTGAAACTCAACGACCTTCCGACTACACGCTGGAAGGGATTAATGCGGACAGCGACTCGACTGGTGGAACGCCCAAGATCGCCAGTATTCTGGCGCTCGACGTAACGTCAGCAGATCTTCACTGCATCAAAGGCGACTGTGGTGCAGGTGATGCGTGTCAACCGGAATGCGGATACTAGGCAGCAAGGGGGCCTTGATATGAACTCAGAAGAGTACAGCTTGGATGGAGTTTCGTTGCGCACGGAGGCAACTTCCGACCCACCACTGATCTTGAATACTGTGATCTTTGAAGTAGAATCGCTTGAAGTTAGATGCATGAAAGGCGACTGCAACGGTGACTATGCCCCCGGTTAGCTCTATCGGTGACGTGTATCCGATGAACTAGATCCGGGGACGAGTCGGGGGATGGCACATCACCGATCGCGCGGAACCGCCGAGATGACGGGCCCCACCGAAGCACGGGCATTTTGGAAAGACGGCTCGCCAAGCTACTCTCGCCTGTGACGCCTGGATGGCGGACTGCTCTCGATGCCTGCTACTGCACCGCGATGGTGATGGCGTCCTTCGCGCCAATGGTGGTGTCGTGCGCCCGGCACGCGGAGAAGGCGACCACACGGCGCTTGCCGCTGTAGTCGAACTTGGGTTTGGCGAGCAGCACGTTCTTGAGAGTGAAGAGCCAGGTGGATCCAGCTACCGTGCCGATCTGAAATGCCAGCGTCACCGGTGTGCCGGTGAAGGCCTTCTGCTTCAAGCTCTGCAGCGTGGCCGAGTCGTCGTCGTACATCGACCAGTCGGTCGTGACGTTGCGAAGGCCGGCCGCCGGCGCGATGCCATAGAAGGAGTTGAAGCCGTCCATCGGCAGTTCGCGGTCCACGTCGACGGTGATCGTGCCCGTCCGATACGTGGTGTACGTGTTGCCATCGAGCGTGATCGTGCCGGTGAAGCCGGGCGGCGGCGTGCCGTTGGTGACGGGCGAAGCCGGTTCAGTCGGAAACGCCGTCAGGCCGCCCTTGCTGATCGTGTCCGCCGTTGCGAAGATGTCCGTGTCGAGCACGGCCAGCCCCTGGCCGGTGAACTCGACGGAGGGCTCATCGACGCCGATGTCGAACTTGCCAATCTTCACGATTGCGCCCATCGTGCAGCGCTGCGTCATCGTGCCGGGCGTGTTGAAGTCCCAGAGCGTGACCGAAGGGCTCTGGTCGTCCAGGCCATATGTCACCGACGTGCTCGCGACGATGGTGGGCGCCTTGCCCATGAGCGCGGTGAGCAGCGGGTCCATATCGGGCTTTGTGCCGGCCGCGCCATTCGGCGCCAGGCTCATCTTCGTGGTGAAGGTCACCTGCCGCCGCCCCAGAATGCCCATCGTGATGCCGAGCGATCCGGTCTTGTCCGAGCGCACGATCTCTTGTTGGGCCAACTGGATATCCAGCGCGGACATGCGGCAGCAGTTGGAGCCCGCGAGAGTCGCGACGCCGGTGGTGTTTGGGATCGTGCCCCAGGTGGTCTCGTTCTGCGCGTAGAGCCGTTGAATTCGAGTATTTGAAGAGTTCGCCATTACTCACCACCTCCTTCAAAGCGCTCGCGCAGCTCATGCGCGGCCATCAGCGCGCGTCTCTTCTTGTCGATAAACTCGGCCGGCGCGCGCTCGTGCGAGCCGACAGAGGCGAAGTTGGTCAGCTCCGCGGCTGTGAAGCCAATCTCAGTGAACGCTTCATCCGGCACCAGTGCGCAGCCGCCCAGCACTGCGTTGCGCGCCTGTTCGTCGGATAGCTCCACGGACTGGCCGAAGCGGATGAGGCGAATCGAGTCGCCGATGTCGGAATTGGATCCGACGAACCGATAGGTCATAGATGTACCTCGTTGTTTGATCGTTGGCTTGACACTCGGTCACAGATGTCCGAGGCTGAGGAAGTGAAGGGAAGCGAGTTCCGGCGAAAAGTTGAGGCGCTCGGGAAACAACGCGGCGTTCCAGTCCGAGTCGTCGCGGAGCGTGGCAAGGGCAGCCACAAGACGATTTACTACGGGGCCAAGTACACGACGTTGCAGTACGAACAGCACGACCTGAAACCAGGAATGCTGCACATCATGCTCAAGGATCTCGGGCTTACAAAAGGGGATCTCCAATAGGAGGACGGCTTGGCGATGAGAAACTTCATTTATCCAGCTCGACTCACTCCGGATGCCGAGGCCGGCGGATACGTGGTTACGTTCCGGGATGTGCGCGGCGCCGTGACGCAGGGAGATGACCTCGCCAGCGCTTTGACCGAAGCGCAGGATTGTCTCGACGAAGCGATTGCTGGGTGCATCGCGCGCGGCGATGAAGTGCCGCTGGCGTCCCGGCCGCGTAAAGGGGAGCAACTCATTCCGCTGCCCGCCCTGATGGCGGCCAAGGCTTCGCTTTACCTAGCCATGCACTCTTCGGAAACGTCGAACGTCAAGCTTGCGAAGCTCATGGGCTGCGACGAGAAGGAAGTCCGCCGAATGCTCAGCCCGAGGCATCAGACCAAGATCGCGAGGATCCAAGAAGCGCTTCGCCTGCTGGGCAAACGGCTCCTGGTGTCGCTCGACGACGCTGCCTGACGCGTCGATGGCCGATAGGTCATAGATGCACCTCTGTGAGCAAAATGAAGGGCAGCCGCTGCTGCCAGCCGTCACCCAGGAATGCGAAGGGCTCGCGCGCGCAGGAGAAGTCCCCGTTGAAACTCACCGGGGCCCAGCCCGCGTGCGGCGCCATCACGGTTTGCAGAAAGGCATCCTCGACCGCGTCCGGAAGCGAATCGAGATCGCCGCTGTCGTCACCGGGCAACTTCGCGCCCTGGCGCAGCAGGTTCAATGTGCTGCGCCGGAAGTAGAAATCGACGTGCAGCAGGATCTTGCCCGAGAACAGCGACGGCTTCTGGCGCTCGTCCCCGGAGTTGGTCTGCGACTGGCTGGTGTACATCGCGACCGAGACGCCGTCGCCCGCAGGCAGCAGGTCGGTCTGCTCGATGTGGTCCGGAGCCACGTAGCCTTGAAAGAAGTTCTGCGAGCCGGGCGTCCAGTTGATCGCGAAGGGCTGCGCAATGCCATAGCTCGCCGCGATTGCCGCCAAGTGCGCATTGAAGCCCACCGTCGGGTCCGCGAGGATCCGCAGCGCCGTCTGCCGGACGAGAAGGCGAGTGGAAGGCATCAGGCAACCTTCCTCAAGAGGTCACCCTGGAGCATCTCGCCGGCGATACCATTGGGGTTCATCCAAACGGCACTGCCACGCTGGGCGCGCAGCTTCACGGCGAGGTCGGTGATGTTGACGCCGAACATGACGCGGGCCGAGTTCATGATTGTGCGGATGTCGTTCGGCGAGAAGCCAAACCAGGGCGCACGCCGCTCGTTCGCGCGGGCACGAATGCGCGCCCACTGTGCGCTGATGTCCATGCGCACCGTCAGCTCGTCGGCGTAGCGCACCGTGAAGTTGTCGAGCATGTGCGCACTGTCCGCGCGAATCGTACGGATCGCGCCTTTGTGCTTCTTCGACGTGTCCTTGTAGGTGCGGCTCCCCGGCCCCGTGAGATCGCGGATGGGGTTCATCCCCTTGGCTGCCTTCCACACCTTGTACCGGTCGGCGAGCGGCTTCATCGCCGCGTCGTCGGAGCCGACGGCCTTCGCGACCCGTGCCTTCACCGCGCCGACCGCGACCTGGCCGAGTTGCACCATCTGGTACTTGCGGAAGCCATAGCCCGCGAGCGTGATCTTCGAGCCGTGGAATTTGAAGGTGGTTTTGATCACGGCTTCCTCAAAAACAGTCGTGCGCTGCCGTGCCCGTCGAATGTGGCTTCCATCACGAAGTAGGTGATTCCGTTGTGCACAACGACGTCGCCCTTGGCCGGATCGGCGGGCATGTCCGGCAGGCACAGGTAGACGGAGGCCTGCGCTCCTGGGCGCGAGGCTTGGACGCCGGTGTCTTCGGTCCAGACGCCGGTGAGCGCAGACGGCGTGCCCACCGCGCCGCCGGCTTGATAGAGCAGCGCCTCGCCCATCGTCGCGCCGTAATTCACGTTGTACGGCGGATCGGTGAAGACCATGTCGGCGAGTCCGCCGGCGAGTACCTTCTCCACCGCATCGAGCTGCGTTGAGTCGCCGCACAGCAGCCGATGCGGTCCCAGCAGCCACACATCGCCCGGCACGGTCACGGGCGTCTCAGGTATGGCGTTAACGAGCTCAACCGATGGATCCAGGGCCTCTTTCGGGCGGAGGAACTGAAATGGGCGCGAAAGAGGAGAGCGACAAAGCTGGGGGATGAAGAAATCGTGTCCCGCGACAAGGTAATCCAGGTTAAGAACGAGTATCGAGACGGCTACAGCTGGCAGACAAATAAAGCGGTGGAAGGGGAGTACGTCGCGAACGGGGAAGTGGGGATTGTGGCTCAGAAGGGAAAGAGTGGCTGGTTGAACGTATTGTTTGCTGGACGGCCATGGATCACGTTTGGGTATAACAAATACGATTTTTCCGAATCCGGTGCCTCGCTTGAATTGGCGTATGCCCTGACGGTTCACAAGGCGCAGGGGAGCGATTTCGATAACGTGTTTGTTGTCATTCCCGAGCGGTGCAGGAATCTGAGTCGGGAATTGCTTTATACGGCGCTGACACGATCGCGCGCCCAGTTGGTATTACTGGTGGAGGGCAGTTCGGTCGATCGTCTGGTGGAACTCCGGGACAATTCAGATACTTTGCGTCGGAACACGAATTTATTCTCGCCAGGCGTAAGGGAAAAAGCTGATGAGGTCCCCTATGCCCAGCATCTGATTCACCGGACATTGAAAGGGCACAAAGTCCGTAGCAAGTCGGAATTGTATATCGCTGATACACTTTTCCGAATGGGCATCGAGTACCAATACGAGAGGAAATTTGTGTCAGAGACGGGCAATTGGAAGGCACTGCCTGATTTCACGTTCTTTGATCCCGCTGGGGAATTGATCATCTGGGAACATCTTGGGCGCTTACACGAGGAAAAGTACAAGGCGGACTGGGAGAACAAAAAGAAAGACTATTTGTCTGCTGGATTTGTGCTAGACAAAACGCTTTTCACGACTCGGGATGATGAACAAGGCGGGCTTAATGCGCGACACATCAAGAAAATGGTGGGGAGAATCAAAAAGAGTGTTGGGTAAGGATCCTGCTCTTGAATTAATAAGGTGAGTTATTTATGTCACTGTTATGACGCCGGAACTACCTTAGCCCCAGGATGATCTTATTTTCTGGAAACTGTGATTTGGACGTCGATCGTGAGCCCGGCGAGCGCGCCAGAGAGCGCGTTCTGGAGAGCCGGTGCAAGTGTCTGCGCCGCGTCGTCGACTGCAGCTTTGACTGTTGCATCGAGGACGGGCTGCAGCGCTGCGGCATCTTCTTTCGGCATCTTCTTTCGGGTTGAATACGGACATGGGACCTGCTATGATGTGGCCAACTTCAGTTTGGCTTGCACTTTCTGCATCAACATCACTGCGCCGAGCTTGCGCGCGTAACCGGGATCTGTCGCATACACGGGAGCGACTTCGTTGATGAGCGAGACCACGTTTTTGCTGGCGGCATAGTTCGCCCAGGCGCTCCCCGGTAAACTGGAGATCTCTTGATGAAGTCGCGGGACTCCGGCAATGTCGCGGTGCTGGCCGAAAAGCCCTCGGTGGCTCGCGACGTGGCGCGAACGCTCGGCGCGACGCAGGCCGGGCAGGGCTACCTCCATGGCAACGGTTACGTGGTCACCTGGGCCATCGGCCACCTGGTCGCGCTGCCCGAGCCGCACGAGATCGACCCGAGTTGGCGGCAGTGGCGGCGCAACACGCTGCCCATGCTGCCGCGCGCATGGCCGCTGAAGGTCTACGACCAGACGCGCGACCAGTTTGAGGTGGTGCGCAAGATTCTGAATTCGCCGCGCATCTCGTCCGTGATCTGCGCGACGGACGCCGGGCGCGAGGGCGAGCTGATCTTCCGTTACATCTACGAAGCTGCGAAGTGCGAGAAGCCGGTGCGGCGGCTGTGGATCTCCTCGCTGACTCCGGAAGCGATCAGGAAGGGCTTCGAGACGCTGAAGCCGGGTGCGGAGTACGACGCCCTGGCCGACGCCGCGCGCGGACGGAGCCGCGCGGACTGGCTGGTGGGGATGAACCTCTCGCGCGCCTACTCATTGGCCTACGACGAGGAGCTGTCCGTGGGCCGCGTGCAGACGCCCACGCTGGCCATGGTGGTCGAACGCGAACTGGCGATTCGCAGTTTTGTGCCAGAGGACTACATCGAGGTCGTGGCAACCTTCCATCCCAGCGGCCGTCAGGACGAAAGCAAATATGCCGGAACCTGGTTTCGCGCCGAGGGCAATCAGAGGGTCACGCGCCTGAGCGCGGGGGGCGAAGAGGCGCAGGCAATTGTCGCCCGGGCGCGAGCGGGCGCCGCCGCGATCGAGTCGGCCGACAGCGAAACGCAGCGGCTGCTGCCGCCTCTGCTCTACGACCTCACTGAATTGCAGCGCCACGCCAACCGCCTGTTTGGCTTCAGCGCGCAACGGACGTTGGATCTCGCGCAGGCGCTGTACGAGCGGCACAAGCTGATCAGCTACCCGCGCACCGACAGCCGCCACCTCTCCCAGGATGTTGCCGCAACGCTCGCGCGCATCGTCAGAAACATCGAGGCGCCGTACCGCGAGTTGCTTGCGCCCGGCACGGGGGAGCGCCCGCTCGGCCGCCGCTTCATCGACGACGCGAAGGTCAGCGATCACCACGCCATCATTCCGACGACGACGCC
>Ga0182027_10003154_pt1 | contig 26344 bp, 31 predicted proteins | sample 712E1DmetaG_FD_121300 | JGI IMG/M metagenome (GOLD analysis project Ga0182027, IMG submission 121300) | Permafrost microbial communities from Stordalen Mire, Sweden - 712E1D metaG (Illumina Assembly) | ecosystem: Environmental > Terrestrial > Soil > Wetlands > Permafrost | place: Sweden...
ACTGGTCCGGATGCTCGCGGATGATGGCCTCGAGCCGCTTCTGCAGGCGCGCGGTGTCTTCCTCCGCCGAGCCTGTCATCTCGACTGCCGGATAATATCGCACCACGTGGCGCTGCTCTTCGTCGGACCACAGCGCAAACGCCGGGATCACGGTCGCGCCGCTTCGGGCAGCAATCCTCGCGAATCCCGTCCCCGAGCAAGCCGGCATTCCGAAGAAGTCGACGAAGGTGCCCTGGTCCAGACTGGAATTCTGATCCATCAGGATCCCCACGGTCTGGTTCGCCGCGAGCGCCTTGAAGATCGCCCGCGCCGCATCGCGCTTTTCAATCACGCGGTTGCCGCAGGCCGCGCGCCGCCGCGCCACCAGCCTGTCGATCCGCGGGTTGTCGAGCGGCCGCACCACCACGTCCATCGGTTCGCCGTTGAGCGCGTGGGCGAGCGCCCCCAGCTCCCAATTGCCGAGGTGGGCCGTGGCGAGCAGCACCCCGCGCCCGCGCTTTCGCGCCTCTTCGAAGTGCTCATAGCCGTCGAAGCGCGCCCAGCGGGAAAGGTTGTCGCGCCGAATCTGCGGAAAGCGCGCGAAGCAAACCAGCAGGCGGCCAATCGAATCGAATACGCCATCGGCGATCCGCCGGTGCTCGGTCTCGCCCTTCTCCGGCATCGCCAGCGACAGGTTGCGCATGGCCACGCGCCGCAACCGTGGCAGCGCCAGATCGAGCAGGCGGGCGTACCGGCGCGCCAGGGCTCGCGCAACGGGAAGAGGCGTGCAGCGGAGCGAGGCGACCACGCCCGCCACGACCGCATATTCGAGCGCGTTGCGAAGGAAAGAACGCTGTGCCAACCGGGGCCCTTCTTAGGTGAACATCGCCGTCTTCTTGAATGGCAGCCGCCACCGCGACGACCCGGATTCGGCGATCGCGGCGAAGTCCATCGCCACCAGGTCGACCGTATCATGCGCGAGAACCACCTGGGCGACCGCCGGAAACTCCCCGTAGACCCGGCAATGCGCCCCACGGCCCGGGTAGGGACCCGCGAAAATGACGTGGTAACCGGCGCTAGCGAACCAGGCCGGCGCAGGCACGTCGTAGTGCAGAACCGGCATCAGCAGCTCGGCGGGATAATGCGGCGCGCGTGACCAGGTGCCGTAGTCTTCGTGGTCCTCGATCTCGACCAAGTGGAACACGCCCCCCGGCATCATCGCGATTCTGAGGACGCCCTGGAAGAGCGGCGTCTGGCCGGGCGCGCCCGAGTTGTAGAATTCAGCGCTCAGCGGCACCGAGGCGGCTGCGGTTCTGGCGTCGGGCCGGATCGCCGGCGCCGCCACCTTCTTCACCGCCGCGCCGCGCAGGCGGGTTCTCAGGTCAGCCGAGGCAGGCACACCCGCCGCCGGCGCCGGGAACGCGAACAGCCCGTACGGATCGGTCTTCGACCTTACGCCCGCCCTGGCCGGCCGTTCCGGTGGATGCGCAAACTGCGCCGCGCCCGCCGCCGGCCACGTGACACCGTGGGCCCGCGACCCGACCGACGCAAAGACCACCGCCGTCGATTCCTGCGTGAAGCGTTCCCAGTTCTCGGGCAGCCACGTCGCGGCCCGCACCCGCGCGCGGCCGTGCTCCACGGCCGGAAGCGCACCGGACAACGGATGTTCGAATACCAGCGGCCGCGCCCCCGGCAGTTCCGCGGCGTGCGTATCGACGACTTCTACCGCCGACAACCGGGCACTCGCGGCTAGCGTGAGCAGACGGCCATCGCGCCGGAACGCGATCGCGTGAACCAGGCGTTCGCGCGCCACGAGATCGCACGAAGCCGGGTCAGAGGGCTGCGGGTCCGGGAAGAAAGCCGCCGCCAGCACCACGGGAGGCCAGGGCCGGACCAGAGGACGGCTCTTGCGCGCAGGCCCCAACTCGGCGCCCCCGAGCTTGAACGGCTGCACCGGCCGTATGGTTCCCGCCGCTCTTCCAAGAAGCTCTGAAAACTCGATCGGCACGGCGGCCTGGAACACGATCGAGCCCCCGGCGATCTCCCTCCGGTTCGGTTCGCGCGAGGGTCGCAAGGCCGATCCTTCAAGGTGACGGGCAGCCAGCGCGGCCACGAGCGGCTTCTCGGCCGTGCGTATATCCGGCGGCAATTCCGCGTGTGGCCGGAACGGATCCTCGATCCGCTGCACCAAGGGCGCGCTACCTGGCCGCGAGCGCGGAACCAATAGAGCAGGCGAAATCGGCTCCAGGAACTCATGAGCGACGACCGCGCGCTCCGGCGGAAGCAGCGCTTCCTGGATGAGGAACGGTGTCTGGACCTCCCGCCAGCGCGGGTTGGCCGGCTTCCACACCGGCTCCAGGTACTTCCCTCGAGTGAGCGGCGACGAGCCGAGAAGGCCCTCCCGCCACAGGCCGACACCGGCTGAAACCAGCGGGTCCGCAACCGGCGTCGCTATCCAGCTCGCGGGCAGGTTGAGCCGCGGTCCGGCTAGCGGGGCGATTCGGCCCGCGGTTCCGTTGTGACTGCTGAGGCGCGCGATGCGCTCCGCTCGCCCCCAATCCTCCGGGCGGTCCAGCTTCACGCACCGGACCGGGTCCACTACATAGCCGACGGTGCGCCCCGCGAGCAGGCCCGGGCCGTTCATCAGGGCGTCGCGCCGGATGACGCACACCGAGCCATCCGGCCGAAAAGCGGGTGGCAGATCGGCCGAGCCGGCGACCGGCGCCAGCGCCCCGTCCGATGCTTGTAGGTAGACTCTTCCCGGGTGATACTCCTGCGGAACCGGCACCACGCTGACCACCGCGTCGGCCCCTGATCGCTCCAGCAGCGCGATGCACCGGTCGATGTCCTCGGGCCGGCGGAAGGGCGTGGCCGGGTCCAGAATGCAGACCGCGTCGCAGGTCTCGCCCTTTGCCTCGAGCTGCCGGACTGCGTCCTGGACGATCGCCTGGTCGCCTGCCGGCGCTGCCGGGGGACGCAGGAACAGCGTGAGGCCCGAGCGGCGCCCGACTTCCGCGACGGCCTCATCGTCGGTGCTCAAAACGATGTTGGCGAGGCGCGCCGCGGCCAGCGCCGTCTCAGCCGTGTACGCCAGCAGCGGTTTCCCAGCGAGAGGACGAGAGTTCTGAAGCGGGGCGTTCTTCGGCCCGCCGCGAGCGGGAATGACACACAAGACCGTCATGGCGCCGGTTGATTCGGATCTGAAACCACTGATGTTCTGCAGCCTGGTTTCCATTGTATATGAAGCCACCATCAAGCATGTCAGAGGCGCGAGCCGGGGGCAATCGCCTTGGGGTAACTGAGAGGCACAGTACTCCCGGCTGGGTACGGACTAGCCCGGTACTTCTTTGGAGGGGCAGTTTCTGGAAAAGCCCTTGCGTGTGGACAGGTCGGCCGGCCCTTCAGCCGCGCCCGCCAGGCGAAGGAAGAGTCGCTTGCTGGATGCCCGCGACGACTTACCGTCCTCGGAGAGCCGGATCGTGAGTTTGCTGCTCATCTGCTCCAAGTGTAGCGTCAGGCCGCTTGCGCTTGTGATATGCTGCGTTGCGGGTGAAGGAGCTATCACGATGAGAAAATCCCTGATATTCGCTTTCCTGCTGTTGGCGTCGGTATCCGGCTACGCACTGGGCCAGACGCCTTGCGAAGACCTGAAGGCCGAGATCACGAAAAAGCTGGACGCCAAGGGCGTGAAATCGTACACCCTCGAAATCGTGGCGAAGGACAAAGAGGCGGAAGGCAAGGTCGTCGGCACCTGCGAGGCCGGGGCGAAGAAGATCGTGTACAGCCGCGAGTCGGCTCCGGCCGCAAAACCGGCGCCGGAAGCGGCCAAGAAGTAGTCGCCGCCGCTCCGGGAGGTGGCATATATATGTTATGATGCCTCCATGCGGCGGACCACGATTTTCCTCCCCGACGAGGTACACGAGCGGCTTCGGCGGGACGCCTTCCGGGCCAAGATCAGCATGGCGGAGCTTGTTCGCACCATGATCGAGCGCTCCTCCGCGCGGCCGAAGAGGCGCGGCCGCTCGCCGGACCCCATTTTGAAAGTGGCCGGTGTCTGCCGCGGCCCCGTCCTGTCGAACGACATTGACGACTCCCTCTATGGCAGTTGAGCGGCTGTTTGTGGATACCTGGGCCTGGTTAGTCCTCGCGAATGACCGCGATCCGGCCTTTGCCAGCGTCTCCCGGCTCCGTGGCGCCGCAGCCAGCCAGGCCAGTGCTTGGGTGACCACGGACTACGTTCTCGACGAGACCATGACTCGTCTGTTCGCTGGGGCGACCTTTGCCCTGGCGCGCCGATTCATGGAGGGTGTTTTCGAAGCGTCCGACCAGGGCCTGTTGGACATTGAACACGTAACCCCGGAGCGATTCGCCCAAGCCTGGCGCCTCAGGCTCCGCTATCGCGACAAGCCGCGCATTTCATTCACCGATCTCACGAGTTTTGTCGTCATGCGCGAACTTGGGATAAAACACGCACTGACCGCGGACGCGCATTTCGAGCAAGTGGGCATGGGCTTCGTCCGTACGCCTGGAGACTGACCGGCGCTTGGGCTAGCCGCCAGTGCTAACCTCGGCAGCGACCCATCCGAACATTCGAAGTCTCTCTCAATGGCAAGAAACTGTGTCATTGTCAGGTCGCTTATTCGAAAGACCTCCCGGAGCGGCAAGGAGGACTTGACGCTCGATGTTGGCGGGCTGATCGGCTCGACAATGGAGTACCTCCGCTGGCAGCAACTACGCCGGCTTAGACTTGGCGATGAGATTCAGATCAAAATCGCTCAAGCAGAAGTCGCGTCCAAACCTCTTCGACGAGAGCGGGACGATCCGACTCTGGGGGCCAAGGCCGAGGCGAAGTATCTTGAAAACGCGGCCGAGCGGCTCGGATGGAAGATAGTCAAGCCGAGTAGATCGCGGGCGAAATAGGCGCGGCCCCTGAATCAGTCGATCCAGCCGCCGCCCAGCACCAGGTCGCCCTGGTAAAAGACGGCCGCCTGGCCCGGCGTGACGGCGCGCTGCGGCTCGTCGAAGCGCAGCTCAACCCGCCCCGCGTCCACGCACGGTGCGATGGTGGCCGGCGCCGCCGCGTGCTTGTTGCGGATCTTCACCTCGACCCGCAGCGATTCGGTCAAGCCCTCGAACGCGATCCAGTTCACCTCGCGGACGGTCGCAGTAGCGCGAAGCAACTCGTCGTTCCGCCCCACGGTCACGCGGCCCGAAACCGGATCCGTCGCGATCACATACAACGGCTCGCCCACCGCTACGTTGAGCCCGCGCCGCTGCCCCACCGTGAAACGGTGGACGCCGTCGTGCTGCGCGAGCGTGCGGCCGTCGGTAGTGACGATCTCGCCCCGCGTGCGCTCACGCGCCGTGCCCTGCTCGCGGAAGTAGGCGTCGATGAAAGCCGCGTAGTCGCCGTTGGGCACGAAGCAGATCTCCTGGCTGTCGCCCTTAGCCGCCACCGCGAGGCCCATCTCCGCGGCCATCTCGCGCACCCGCGACTTGCGGTACTCGCCCAGCGGAAACAGCGTCCGCGCCAACTGCGGCTGCGTCAGGCCCCACAGGAAGTAGGTCTGGTCGCGCGTTTCGTCCACCGCGCGATAGAGCAGATAGCGGTTGGCGCCCGCGTCGAACCGCACCCGCGCGTAGTGGCCCGTCGCGATGCGCTCCGCCCCGAGCGACGCCGCCATCTCCAGGAACTGGTCGAACTTCACGAAGTTGTTGCACAGCGTGCAGGGAATCGGCGTTCGCCCCGCCAGGTACTCGTCGATGAACGGCCGCACCACCTCGCGCTCGAACCGCTCTTCGAAATTCACCACGTAATAGGGAATGCCAAGCTGTTCCGCCACCCGCCGCGCGTCATAGACATCGTCGAGCGAGCAGCAGCGGCCCGTACCGCGATCGGAGGCCAGCTCCGGCAGCCGCCGCTGGTTCCAGAGCTGCATGGTCAGACCGATGACCGGCACGCCTTCCCGGTGCAGGATCCCCGCCACCGCCGAGCTGTCCACGCCGCCGCTCATGGCGACCGCGATCAGGCCGTCAGGCATGCGCCCGCTCCGCCGGCGCGATTCGCCGAAGCTGCGCGACCGCTTCGACCAGCGCCTCGACCAACGCCTCCACCTGCTCCGCGTTATTCATGCGCCCGAGCGAAAAGCGAATGGTGCTGCGCGCGCGATCGGCGCTGAGGCCCACGGCGGTGAGGACGTGCGATGGCTCCACGGCGCCGCTTGAGCACGCCGCGCCGCTCGACACCGCGAACCCGCGCAGATCGAGCGCGATCACCAGCGCCTCGCCGCGGATGCCGTCAAAATAGATGCTGGTGGTGTTGGGCGTGCGCGGCGCCCCGCCGCCATTGACGCCCGCGCCCGGCACGCGCTCGAGAATCGCGGCTTCCAGACTGTCCCGCAGGCGCCGCAGCCGCTCCGCTTCGGCTTCGCCGTTCTCCGCCAGCCACCTCGCGGCGCGGCCGAGAGCCACCGCGCCCGGGACGTTCTCCGTTCCCGGCCGCCGGTCCCGCTCGTGGTGCCCGCCGAACTGGATCGAGCCGATGGGAGTCCCCTTGCGGACGAACAGCGCGCCCTCGCCCTTTGGCGCATACACCTTGTGCCCGGTCACCGAGTAGAGGTCCACACCCAAGGCCGCAACATCCACCGGGATTTTGCCCAGCGCCTGCACGCCATCCGAGTGGAACACCACGCCGGCCTCATGCGCGATGCGCGCGATCTCCGCGATGGGCTGCACCGTGCCGAGCTCATTGTTCGCGTGCATCACCGAAATCAGAACCGTCGAGGGCCGCAGCGCGCGGCGCACCGCGTCCGGATCCACCAGTCCTTCCGGGCTCACCGCGAGGCGCGTGACCTCGGCCCCCTCGCGCTCGAGCTGCGCGCAGGCGGCCAGCACGGCCGGATGCTCGATCGCCGTCGTGATCACATGCCGTTCGGGCCGCGGCGAGTTGCGCACCACGCCGAACACGGCCAGGTTATCGGCCTCCGTGCCCCCGCTCAGGAACACGATCTCCTGCGCGTCGGCGTGAATCAGACCCGCAACGTCGCGCCGCGCCGTCTCCAGGTGCTGTTTCGCGCGCTGTCCGTAATAGTGGATACTGGAGGCGTTTCCGAAATCCTCGCGCAACAGCGGCGTCATCGCCTCGAACACTTCGGGCGAGACCGGCGTGGTTGCGTTGTGATCGAAGTAATTGCGGGTCATTGGCTGGCGGGCCTCTTTCTATTATGGCGCGACCGATCGTTACGCTAACAACGGACTTCGGCCTCTCGGATCACTTTACCGGGACCATGAAGGGCGTCATCCTGCGCATCGCTCCCACGGCCGAGATCGTCGACATCACGCACCAGGTGAGCGCCTTCGAAATCACCGAGGCCGCCTTCGTCATCAGCGAGGCGTACCGCTACTTCCCGAAGAAGACGGTGCACCTGGTGGTGATCGATCCCGGCGTGGGCACCGCGCGCCGCCCTATCATCGCCGAGGCCGCGGGACAGCTTTTCGTCGCGCCCGATAATGGCGTGCTCTCGATGATCTACGCCCGCGAGAAGCACAAGGTGCGCGCTGTCACCTCCGAGAAGCACTTTCTTAAGCCTGTCAGCCGAACATTCCACGGCCGCGACGTTTTTGCGCCCACCGCCGCGCATCTCGCTGCGGGCGCTCGTCCAGCCAGCTTCGGGCGGCTGATCGAGGACTATTGCCGGCTCCGGTTCGCCGAGCCTGCGCGCATCGGCAAGCGCGTCTGGCAGGGCACGATCCTCAAGACCGACCATTTCGGCAACCTGATCACCAACCTGCACATTGCCGAATTCCCCGGCCTCGCCGACCGGCCGTTTCAACTCCTATGTGGCCAGACCACCATCGACCACCTGAACTCCACCTTCGCCGAAGGCGCCCCCGGCGAGCCGCTCGTCGTCGTGGGCAGTTCGGGCTATCTCGAAATCGTCGCGAACCAGGCCTCCGCCGCCAAAATCCTCGGCTGCACGACCGGCTCGCCGGTCGATCTCACCATCTGGTAGACCTTACCGGTTGGATGCCGAGCGTCGTGCACTAAGCTGCGGGAGAAGCTTCCACAAAGGCTGCTTCAGGTCGTCCAAGGACACCGCGGTGCCGTAGTACTCGGAGCATCGTCTCAGCAGTTCTTCGGGTGCGGCCATCGAAACGTCCCAGATCGTCGCTTCGTCGCTCAGGAAGAGCCATTCATATTCACCGCCAAGCACGCCCTCAAAGAACTCCTGCGCCAACTCCGGGATCTTCCGTATCTCCGTGTCTGGGCTGAATTCCATAGTGCGTGTCCCTCAAGCCACGCGTAGCGCCGGAGCATCGCTCCGGCTGCGGTGTGGCTTCACGACAATCTCGACATCCTGATTGAGCGCCACGAGGAAACGCAGTAGACGTTCCACGGAGACTTGATGGAATTCGCCGTGCAGCATCTTCGACACGTCGGGCTGGCGAACGCCAAATAGATTGGCGGCTTCCTCCTGTTTCATCCCCCGCCGCTTCATGATCGTGTCAATTTTCAACACCAGTTGTGCCTTGACGAAGTGCTCCTCTGCGTTCGGCAAGCCAATGTCTTTGAACACATTGCCGCTCCCGGTCTCGTATCCCTTTTTGTTCCGTGTCACTATAGTGATATCACTATATCGCGTCACGGCACTCCACCCGCGCCTGCTGCATTCCTAGGCGCAATGAGACTACGATTGAAGAGAGCTAAGGGCTATGAAGGTAAGCGACACCTACGTCCGCGCCCGCATCGACGGCGCCGCAAAGAAAGGTGCCGCCGTGCCGAACGCGACCACTCGCAAGGCTATCGCCGAGCTCGAAGCGGGGAAGGGCAAGCGCCTCACGAGTACGGAAGCACTGATGGCCGATTTGAATGCGGACTCGCACAGCGACTTATTCGCCTGAGATATCCTAAGCACACGGGCCCCACGCCCTCCCAGAAATGACCCAGACACCCACTTCCGCTACTACCGCCGTCTCCCGCGCCGCCGAGTTCCGCGACCAGCTCTCCAATCGTGTCCTGGTTGCCGACGGCGCCATGGGCACCATGCTGTACACCAAGGGCGTCTTCATCAACCGCTGCTACGACGAGTTGAACCTCTCGGCGCCGGCGATGGTGCGGGAACTGCACGAAGAATACGTCAAAGCGGGCGCCGAAATCATCGAGACCAACACCTTTGGCGCCAACCGCATCCGGCTGGCTGGTTACGGCTTCGCGGAGAAGTTGGCGGCCATCAACCAGGCTGGTGTGCGCCTCGCCCGCGAGGCCGCCGCCGGCCAGGCCTTTGTGGCGGGGTCCATCGGTCCGCTTGGAGTCCGCATCGAGCCCCTCGGCCCCACTTCCTTCGCCGAAGCCCGCGCCGCCTTTCGCGAGCACGCCGCCGCATTGGTCGAGGCCGGTGTCGACCTGTTGATCCTCGAAACCTTCGGCTCGATCGACGAGCTGCGCGAGGCTATCACCGCCGCCCGCGAAGCCGCCGGGCCCGACATGGTCATCGTCGTCCAGGTCACCATAGACGATTTCGGCAACATGCCCGACGGCACCGAAACCGCGGCCTTCACCCAGAAACTGGAGGAATGGCCGGTCGACGCGATCGGGCTGAACTGCTCGGTTGGCCCCAAAGTCGCCCTCGAGACCATCGAGAAGATGGCGCCACACACGCACAAGCCCCTCACCGCCATGCCGAACGCCGGCCACCCGGCCACGGTGGAGGGCCGCAAGATTTACCTCTGCTCGCCCGAGTACATGGCGCAGTATGCCCGCCGCTTCATTTGGGCCGGGGTCAAGATCGTGGGCGGATGCTGCGGCACCACGCCCGAGCACATTCGTCTCATACGCTCCGAGGCGCGCTCGCTGCAGCCGGTGCGGCGCGGCCTAGCCGTCACCGTGGAGGAACCCGCCGCCCGGGCGCAGGCCATGGCCGCGGTGCCGCTAGCCGACAAGTCGAAGCTGGGCGCCAAGCTGGCCGCCGGCCAATTCGTCTCGTTCGTCGAGATCCTGCCGCCCCGGGGCGTCGATGCCTCCAAGGAAATCGAGGGAGCCCGCGTCTGCGCCGCCGCCGGCATCGACTGCATCAACGTGCCGGACGGTCCCCGCGCCTCCGCCCGCATGAGCGCTCAGATCACCTGCATGCTCATCCAGCAGCAGGCCGGAATCGAGGCGGTGCTCCACTTCTGCTGCCGCGACCGCAACATCCTCGGCATACAGTCCGAGCTGCTCGGCGCGCACGCCGCCGGCATCCGCAACCTGATCTGCATCACCGGCGATCCGCCGCGCATGGGCGCCTACCCGGCCGCCACCGCGGTTTTCGATGTGGATGCCATCGGCCTCTCCAACATTGTCAACAACCTCAACCATGGCCTCGACCTGGGAGGCAACCCGATCGGCTCCGAGACCGCCCTGGTTCTGGGCGTGGGCGCGAACCCCGGCGCCGTCAACATGGACGAAGAGATCCGCCGCTTCGAGTGGAAAGTGCAGGCCGGCGCCGAATACGTGGTCACTCAGCCCGTTTTCGACGTCAACCTGCTCGAACAGTTCTGCCGCCGTATCGCGCACGTCCGCATTCCGCTCGTGGCCGGCATCTGGCCGCTCACCAGCTATCGCAATGCCGAGTTCATGGTCAACGAACTGCGCGTGCCCGTGCCGGAGGAGTTTATGGAGCGTATGCGCCGCGCCGACACCGCGGAGCTGGCCCGCCAGGAGGGCATCGCCATGGCGCAGGAGATGGTCCGCCGCATTCGCCCGCTGGTCGCCGGCGTCCAGCTCAGCGCGCCCTTTGGCCGCTACCAGATGGCCATCGAGGTGGCCCAGGCCATCGGACCCAAATAGTCTAGCGGGAAGGCACTCCCTTCGCGTACACTGAATAACTGCTCATCCCCCATGGCCACCGATCTGATCGTGATTGAGTCCGAGAAGCCGGCCGCGGAGGCGCTGGACCGGGCCGCCGCCGCCATCCGTTGCGGCGCCCTGGTTGCCATCCCCACCGACGCCCTCTACTCGCTGGTTGCCGACCCTTTCAGCCTCAACGCCGTTGGCAAAGTCTTCCGAGCCAAGGGGCGCGAGCCGCACCGCTCCCTGCCGCTCCTGGTGAGCGATCTCATGATGGCTCAGGATCTGGCTAAGGAGATGCCCGCCCGCTTCCATATCCTGGCGCGCCACTTCTGGCCGGGCCCGCTCACCATCATCGTTCCCGCCTCGGCCAACGTCCCGCTCAGGGTGACGGGGAATACGGGCCGGTTGGCCCTTCGGCAATCCTGCTCCGTGGTTGCGGCCGGGTTGCTCGAGCGGCTCGGGCATCCGCTGATCGCCACCAGCGCCAACATTTCCGGCAAGCCCACCTGCCGCAGCGGCATCGAGGTCTTCGGCCAGATGGACGGCCGTCTGGACCTGGTTCTCGACGGCGGCCCCTGCACCGGTCCGGGTCCCACCACCGTCGACGTCACCGAGGCGGTCTGGAAGGTTATCCGCGAAGGCGCCATCCACGAAAAGGACATCGCGGACTGCCTGGGCTAGCGCGCCCAGTCTGGCTTCGAGTCGCCACGGGCGCCGGGGACGGACAATGGACATAGAGGCCCATTATCTGTCGCGCCACGGAGACATCCCAAAAACGCATTAATCCCGCGCGCGAAGCAGCCTCGTTGCCAAACAACAGGTCCAAATCGATGCGAACCTCTGTTCCCGATGCCGCATTTTAGACCTGCCCAGGTCCAGAACCACGTGGAAGAGGTCACCCGGTCCAAACCCGGTCCAAATCGCCCTCCTGCAACTCGCATGTTTTCACTGCCGTCGTTCGGACCCGATTGACTTCGGGACCATGGCATGGAAGAGGTCGTGAGTTCGAATCTCACCAGGTCCACCAAAACCCTCAAACAGTGGGACGTCAAAGCGTCACAACGTTATAATGGCATTATGTCGCAGTCCAGGCGCGCCACCGTCTATTTTGAACCGGGTTTGCACAAAGCCCTCCGCATAAAGGCGGCCCATACCGACCATAGTCTTTCCGAGTTGGTGAATGCGTCCGTCCGGCGGACGCTCGCCGAAGACGCCGAAGATCTGGCCGCTTTTGAGCGCCGCGCGAAGGAGCCCGCTGTGTCGTTCGAGGAAGTGCTGAAGGACATGAAGCGGCGTGGCAAGCTATAGCCTTCTGATCAAGGCCTCGGCGGCCAAAGAGTTGGAAGCTACGCCGAAGAAGGACCGGGAACGCCTCGCCGCGAGGATGAAGAGCCTCGCCACGACTCCACGTCCACCCGGCTCGGAAAAGCTCTCTGGCGAAGAAAAGTATCGCATCCGCCAAGGCGACTACCGAATACTGTACTTAATCGAAGACGCCGGCTCGACAGTCACAGTGGTCAAGATCGGCCATCGCCGGGAGGTTTACCGGAATTGAGGGAGGACTCGGAATCGATTCGTCGCGCCGCTTGCAGAGACGCTGTTAGATGGCATGGAAGAGGTCGAGAGGTAGCTCACGCCTCTTCGAAGAACGGCTTCGGGTCGATACCCAGGCGCAGGAGGCACTCCCACGCATCGTCCTCCCCGCGCTCACACTCCGCATCGGCGCCTTGCGCGGCTGGAAACCACAGCGCGCCCTGAGCGCGGGCTAACTTGCCTTCAGCATCGCCTGGCGCAAGATGTAATTGATGCGGGTCGAATAGCCTTCGCCGTACTTCTTGAGCCAAGCAACGACGTCGACGTCCAACCGGGCAGCCACCAGCACTTTTGGCGCGCGTCTGGCGCCGGCGAGTTGCTCGTCGGTGAGCGCGGGAATATCGGAGTAATCAATCTGCGAGTCGTCGCCGGCCGTCTGACGCTTGCCGATTTGGCCGAGGACGGTCTTCTGCCGTTTACTGAGCGGCCTGCTCAAAATATCTTCGGCGCTCACGCTTATCAGCCGGGCCTTCTTCGCCATGTTCGTTCTCCGTTCGATAAACGTGGGCCACCAGCAGGATCGCCGTCTCAACGGCTCCTATGGCCTGCCACCGCTGTTTCTTTGGTCACTAGCAGAAGAGGATCGCCGAGAAGGACATCGCGGACTGCCTGGGCTAACGCGCCCGGTCTGGCGTTCGCGTCGCCACGGGCGCCGCCATGTGCGGATCGCGACGAGCGCTGGGCCTTATAGCGGCCGCCGAGCGCGAAATGACCGGCGCGTGAGTACGCAAAACCCGGAACTGAGGGCGTCTGCGTGGCGCTGAATCGCCCATTGGACAAGCTCCGCCTTCGCCTCGGGCCGGAGGCCGGCAAGCCGGATCAGTAGGATGCCACAGTGGACCAGGTGTTGACGAAAGACCAGTTCACCGAAGTCCTTGTCGGCGGTCACCAGGACGGCATCCTGTTCCCGGCTACGGGCGAGTACAATCTCATCGTTCACGCCGGGCTCCTGTTCCGCGATGAACAGAACGCTATGGCCTGCGGCACGCAGCCTGTCTACGATCTGCTTGTCGACGCTCTCGTCCGCGACGAATCTCACCCGGCCAGTTTCTTCACGGGGTACACGACGTCGGCACGCAGGACCTCCGCCGCGAAGGCGATTGCGGCCCGGATGCGGTCCGCCGTAAGCCGGGGGTGCTCCGACAGGATCTGCTCGATGCTCTCCCCAGCCCCGAGTTTTTCAAGTACCAACTCAACGGTGATCCGGGTACCGGCGATGACCGGTTTCCCCATCATGATGTTCGGATCGGACGTGATTGGCAGAGACTCCATAGGTTCAATAAACAGTCTACAAGAGGCTGGTCCGGACCGGGGCGCCCTTCAGCCGGAGCTGACTGACACGATCTATCTCTGGGGCAGGGCTCCAAGCCACGGCAGGTTCTGACGTAGGCCGTATCGTGATTGTTCGCGCTCTGCCAAGGTCTCCAATTGCCGCTTGATGGCCACGTCTGCACGTTGGGGGCCGGGAACTGGTGAACGCGGTTCTGGAAGTTGACCTGACGGATGCGGGCGCCAGGTGTCGCGAGTTCCCCTGGCCTCGGCCGTGAGAAGGGCCTCCGGCCTCCCCGCCTCTGGGGCTGCCTACTGGCCACAAGCCGCGCGCCAAACGTCGCCGTTTCTGCTATGATCCTGGTGGAGCGTATTCGAAGGGTCGGCCGGCTCCCTATAATTTGATCCAACACTATCAAATTGGGGGTCCGACTCGATTTTGCGCTGGTGAGCATGCTCCGGCGGCAACGTCCGGAGAAGCCTGAAGGCGCGCGGGGGATTCCCGCCCCGTTCACAAGACAGGGGTCAATGCGGGGTTTCGGACCGGGCCGACGGGGCGCTCCTTTTTCCTCGGACTCTCGTCTTCATGAACCTGCTCTTTATAGGGGATGTTTTCGCATCCCCCGGCCGCCGGATCATCGCCGATCACCTGGCCCATATCATCACCTCGGAACGGATCGACCTGGCCATCGCCAACGCCGAGAATGCCGCCGGGGGCTTCGGCATCACCCCCCTCATCGCCGAAGAGCTCTTCGCCCTCGGATTGGACGTGCTCACCACCGGCAACCACATCTGGGACAAGCGCGAGACCGCTGAGTATCTGGACCGCCAGCCGCGCTTGCTGCGCCCCGCCAACTACCCCGGCAACTCGCCCGGCCGCGGCGTCCACGTCGGCAGAGGGCGAAACGGGGTCGAGGCCGCCATCATCAATCTCCAGGGACGCACCCACATGCTGGCCATCGACGACCCGTTCCGGAAGGCGGACGAGATCCTGGCCGCGATCGATCCCGCCGTCAAGGTCCGGCTGGTGGATTTCCACGCCGAAATCACCAGCGAGAAGCAGGCCCTGGGCTGGTATCTCGATGGCCGCGTGTCCGCCGTCGTCGGCACGCACACCCACGTCCCGACCGCCGACAGCCGCATCCTGCCCAATGGGACCGCCTATCAGACCGATGTCGGCATGACCGGCCCCTACGACTCCATCATCGGCGTGGAGAAGAACCTGATCCTCCGCCGCTTCCTCACCGGCATACCGGTCCGCATGGAAGCCGCTCGCGGTAAGGTAGAATTGCATTCTGTGATCGTGGAGGTTGACGAGGCCACCGGCACCGCGACTTCCATTCGGCGGTATACTATCGCTCCTGACGGATAAAGCGCCATGTCAACGGGTCTGATTCCGATCGTCGTCGAGGTGTTCACCACACTGCTGTTCGCCGGCGTGCTGGCCTACCTGCGTAAGTCCATGACCCGCAAGACCGTCGCATTGTGGGTCCTGCTGTGGGTGGTGCGCGGCGCGGTTTCGCTTGCGGCGATGCGTGTCGTCCCGGCGGCCGATCGGCTGGTCTTTTTACTCTACGCGCCGTTGCAGATCGCCTTCGCCCTGGCCCTGGTGGTGATCGCAGTCCGCCTGGAAAGCCAGAAGCAGCAGCTCCGCGCCCTCAACGAAGAGCTGACCCGCCTGCGCAAGGACGCCGAGGGCCAGAGCGACCTCGACCCCCTCACCGGCCTGAAGAACCGCTCGGCGCTGGCTAACTGGATGAACATACAGGCCGAATTCGACGGCCTGGTGGTGGTCTGCGACATGGACGACTTCAAGCAGGTCAACGACAAGTACGGGCACCTGGTGGGCGATGAGATCCTGCACGGCGTCGGCAAGCTCATCCGATCCTCGATCCGGGAAACGGACCTGGCCTTTCGCTGGGGCGGCGATGAGTTCGTGATCTTCTTCCACACGCGGGAGGCCAAGCTGGTGGACGGCCGCATGCGCAAGATCGAGGAGAAGCTGGCGAGCTTCCGCATACGCCAGCACGGCGCTTTTCCCGTTCACTTCAGTTGGGGGGTTACCACCACCGCCGGCCGGCCCCTTCGCGAGTGCGTCGAGGAAGCCGACCGCCTGATGTACGAATCCAAGCGCAGCCACCGCGGCAGCGCCACCGCCGGCCTGTAGGGGCTCAGCCTACTTCTTCCGCGTGAGCACGATGGCCGTGACATCTCTAATGTCGCTCGCACCCGCGCCGTTTCGCCCGAGTCCATACTGCCCGATATAGGGCCGCTGGATCTTGACCCAGTGCTTCGAGGAAATCAGATCCGGTCCACTATCCAGTATGAAAAAGGCGTCCCGCAGTTCCTTGCCGTTCGGCAGTTTCCGCGCCCGGCTGCCAATTACCTTGTACTCTTTGCCGCTTTTTTGGTAAAAGCCGTAGACCTTGTCGAAGCCGTCGGCAGTGGTATAGACGGCTACTTCGACGTCCGGTTGGGCGGTCGGACCTGACTTCGCCTGCTGCGTAGCGGTCTTGTCCAACTTGGCGCCGGGGTAGATTCTGGCCGCCTGCTGCCCCACCGCGATCATCACCACACAGAACCACGCCGCTACCCGCAACTTGTTCATAGGCCCCAATCAGAAGAATACGCTTTCATGAGTATAAATTCAATGTTTTCTTATGCGTACCGGTACTCTCAAAATGATCCTCCAGTACTGAGGTACCCCGCAAATGCGGGTTGTATTAGCCCGGTCTGGCTACCCCCACGCCCACCTGTTTGCCGCGACTTGCGACCGGGCTTCGCGGGCGACGTTCCCATTCCTCGGCAGAAGCAGTGTCGCCAGCTCAGAGAGAAACCCGATTCCATTCGGGCGGTTTTCGCTATTGAATCAGGCTAGGTGTATTTCCATCGACAAGAATTGGAAGCAGCCACGCCGCTGGAGGCGGCGATGGCGAGGGCCCCGCGCGCCAACAGGCGGCGGAGCCGTGCCGGTGGAAGCGTCATTGTCGAGCTCGCGCTCACGCTGCTTCCGCTCATGGCGCTGATTTTCGCGTTTGCCGATTTCTCCCTGCTCCTGTTCCGCTGGAGCACGCTCGAAAACGCGGTGCGTGAAGGGTGCCGGTACGCCATCACGTTTCAGACCTCGGGCGCGCTCGGCCAGGACGCCTCGATCGCGCAGGTGGTGCAGCAGTATGCCCTGGGAGTGGTCACCACGACCGACTCGCCGCAGCACATCTTCGTGGATTACTATTCGCCCGGCAACCTCAATACGTCCATCGCCAGCGGCGGGAACATCCCCGGCAACGTGGTCCAGGTCTCCGTCAGGAACGTGTCGTGGAGCTGGCTGGCGCCGCTCAGCGGCTCTTTCGGTGGCGGTGGAATGTTTGCGTCGACGCCGCTGGGTTTCAGCGTGTATTCTTGCGACATCCTCGGTGGATACCCGGCCGGCGTCAACTCGGTCGCGCGCTGAGAAAAGGGGAGGGAACTGAGCATGGCGGAAACACGGCGCAGGCGCGGGCGCGAAGGTCAGGAGCTCGTCGAGTTTTCGATGACGGCGCTCCTGCTGGCGGGTCTGTTCGTCAGCTCCTTCGTCACCGGGATGAACCTCATCCGCAGCATCCAGGTGAATCAATCCTGCCGGGACCTGGCCAATATGTACATCCATGGCGCGGATTTCTCGACCTATCCAATGCAGCAGTTGGCCCAACGGCTGGCCACCGGACTCGACCTCGAGATCGGCTCGACGTTTACCGGTAACAGCGCCGCCAACACCAGCAACCAGGGCAATGTCCTGGTAACCCTCTCGCGCGTGATGTACGTCGGCGCCACCACGGATCCGAATTGCGCCTCGGTAGGCGCTTCCCACTGCACCAACGCCAACAGTTACGTCTTCACGCAGCGGATCCAGTTCGGCAATGGTACCCTGACCAACACCAAGCCGAGCACGTTAGGCAACCCATCCACCGCTACGATATCGACGGCCGGAGTGGTCGCCAATCCAATCACCGATGCCGGGGCCAAGCTCACCGCCGCCGCGCAGGCGAACTTCAGCGCCTTGTGGAAGACGCCGTTGCAGGATGGCCAGGTCTGCTACGTCGTCGAGTTCTACGCTCAATCGCCCGATTTAAACCTGGGAAGCTTCCTGGGAGGCGGTGTTTACGCACGCTCCTTCTTCTGATGACTCCAATGCCCAAATCACGTAGCCGTTGCCGCGAAAGAGGAGTCAGCCTGCTGTTGGCTGGACTCTCGCTCACCTTCATCGTCCCCGCCGTGGGACTGATGGTCGATGTGAGCGTCCTCTACTCGGTCAAGGCCCGCTTCCAGGCCGCCGTAGACGGCGCATCCCTGGCCGCGGCTCGCGCTCTTAGCCTGGGGCAGACCACGCAGGCGCAGGCCACGGCGGCGCAGAACAACGCCGTCAACTGGTTCTACGCCAACTTCCCCACCGGCTCCTGGGGGACGACGGGCACCAACATGAGCCAATCGACCGTGAGCGTTTTCGACGATGCAAACAATGCGCATGTCCGAAACGTCACCGTGACCGCCTCCACCAACGTGCCGAGTTTTTTCATGAGCTGGTTTGGCGCCAATTCCACCCCCCTTACCGCCACTGGAAACGCTTCCCGGCGCGATGTGGTGGTGATGATGGTGCTTGACCGCTCCGGGTCGATGGCGGGCGCCCCTTGCACCAGTATGCTCACGGCCGCCAAACTCTTCACCGGCCAGTTCGCCGCCGGCCGCGACCAGATCGGTCTGGTTTCCTTCAGCGACAACGTCTACATCCACTCGTCGCCCACCACCAACTTCCAGACCGTCCTAGGCTACACCAACAACCTGGGGACCGGAAGCGGCGCCATCGATACGATCGTCTGCAATGGCGGCACCAGTACCGCCCAGGCCATCTCGGTGGCTTATAACGAGCTCTACAAGGTCAACCAGCCCGGCGCCCTGAACGTCCTGATGTTTGAGACCGACGGCCTGCCTAACACGCTGACCCTCAACTTCTGGGACTCCGCCACCAACACGACAGGACTCAAGAGCACCAGCGCCTGCACGGACAAGAACGGCAAGAAGCTGAGCCAGGGCGGCTTTGCGAGCGCTGCCGTCCTGCCGAGTTGGACCACTGGTCAGACCATGTCCGCGGGCAGTTACTTCGCCAACATCCCTGCCGGCATGATTGGCGGGATCTATTCGGACGATCCCGGTAGCAGCGGCCAGTTCAACGTCATGTATAAGTACTGGAGCACCTCGACCGCCAACAACTTCGGCAGCAGCACCTTTGTGGCCTCCACCGCCGCAACCGGCTGCGCCTTCGGCGGCGGAAAGACCTACACCCCGCCGCCAACGGACATCAACTGGTTTCCGCTCAAGGACGTTTGGGGCAACCAGTTGAGCCCGGGCTACCTGCCGGTCACGCTTTCGAGCGGCAAGGTCACCAGCGGCAGTTGGCAATCGTTCCACAATGCGGCCCTCAACGCTACGGACAGCGCGGCCTACCAGGCCCGCACGAACACCACGCTCCCCGCCTATTTCTTCGTTATCGGACTGGGCGGCACATCCGCTAACCCTCCCGACTACGTGCTGATGCAGCGCATCGCCAACGATCCCAACGGCGATAACTACAACTCGCCGGCTCTCTATTCGTCGTGTTCCCAGGAGGCCAACTGCACCACCTATCCAGGGCAGCCCCAGGGCAATTTCATTTACTCCTCCAGCCCTGCGTCGCTCTCCCAGGCCTTCCTGTCCATCTCCTCAGAGGTGCTCCGCCTGAGCAAGTAGAATGATGTCCGCTTGCTTACGCGCGCGGTTCCGTACCGTCTTGTTACCGAGCCGCGACCATAGGGAGCGGACCCGTCGGCACACCTGTGCCCGCACTTCACACCTGATGGCCGAACAACCTTTTCGCCCTCAATCATTTAGCTCTGGCCACCGGCATGCTTAAAGCGGTCCCGTATGAACGTTCTCCGGTTCCTGGCCCTCCTCTCGCTCGCCGCGCTCGCGGCCTGCGGGCAGGACCTCGAGGCCAACGCCAATGAGCGCTATACCGTCGAGAACGTCGAAGTCAGCGGCATCGACCAGACCGGCCTCAGCCACAATCTGCGCCAGCAGATCCACGCGCTGATCGGCCAGAAGTTCAGCCAGCAGAAACTCGATGAAGTGTCCCGGCTCATCAACAAGGCCTTGCCGGGCCACTCCGTTTCGGTCCGCCTCGCGCGCGGACAGGCGCCCGAGCACATCCGCGTCATCTTCGAAATCCGGAGCCACGAGCAGCGCTTCGATCTGGCCGCCCCGACGGCGCTCTACGCCTCAAACGGCGGTTGGACCGGCGAGGTCGATGCCACCGTCCAATCCCACGCGAACTTCGTCACCCTCGGCGTGCTGAGCGATGGCGACACGCTGGCCGAGCGTTCCACCGGCCTCCGCGCGCGTTTCGAGAACCGGCAGATGGCGGGCGGCCGCCTGCGCCTCGCTCTCGGCTTCGACGATTTTCATGAATCCTGGAACCCGGCCACCAGCAACGCAGCCGCCGGAGCCGAGCTCTACCGCGCCCGCCGGGACGTCGAGCCCGTCGCCACCATCGCACTATCCCGCTCGCTGAAGGCCACCGCCGGCCTCAGCTTCGAACAGCTTCAACCTCAGGTTTCGGCCGCGCATTCGGAAGCCTCCAACGCCGTGATCACTACTCTGCGCTATGATCGGCTCTTGGAGGGGACTGGGTCCAGTCAGCAACGGGTGGAGGCAGGCTACAACCTGCGCGCGGCCACCACTTCCCTCGCCAGCGACTTCGACTACACCCGCCACACCTTCGATTTCCGCTACACCCTGTGGCACGGGGCGCACCGCATCTCGGCCCACCTTACCTCCGGCGTCATTCGCGGCGCCGCTCCCCTGTTCGAACGTTTCGTTCTCGGCACCAGCACCACCCTGCGCGGTTGGAATAAGTACGATCTCGCCCCCATGGGCGCCAACCGCGTCATCCACAACTCCCTCGAATACCGCTACCGGTATGTCGAGGCCTTCTACGACACCGGAGCGATTTGGAACGCCGGTGAGCGCGCTACCGTCCACCACTCCGTCGGCGGCGGCGTTCGACTCGGGGATCTGGCCCTGCTCGTGGCTTTCCCCATGCGCAATGGCCGTCCCGAACCCGTCTTCATCGCTGGTTTGAATCTCTGATGAGCGGCCCAGCTCACATGACGCGCCGGAAGCTGCTGTACCTGCTGTTGCCCGCTTCCGGCGCGTGTTTTTCGAAGTCCTTGCCAGACGAAGCCCTGGACGCGCGTCTCGACGCCGGCCAGATTCGCGTGTCGGCGCCGCAGCTCCGCTTCGTTTCCGGTCCGGCGCTCGAACGCCTGCAGAACGGTTCGCTGGTGCCCTTCGCCCTCCAACTCGCGCTTTCGACGGACCGCTGGGCCACCGTGTCTCATCGCGACATCGAGCGCTTCGTCTTCAGCTACGACCTGTGGGAGGAGCGGTTCTCCATAGCCAAACTGGGCAGCCCGCGACGGTCCGCTTCCCGCCTCACCGCGCGCGCCGCCGAATCCTGGTGCATTCAGGAGATGATGCTGCCGCAGGCGGGCCTCGCTCCCGAACAGCCCTTCTGGCTGCGCCTGGAAGCGCGCGCCGAGAACCCGGCCGAGGATCCGCACGTCATGACCGAGGACGGCGTCAGCCTCACGCGCCTGGTGGAGCTGTTCAGCCGCCGCTCGCATGGGGGCGACGGCCGCTGGTCCATCGACGCCGGCCCGTTCCGGCTCTCCTCGCTGGCGCGCCCGGGAGTGGTGCGATGAGCTTGCGCGCCCGGCTCATCCTGATCTTCATCGGCGCCACGGTGCTGCCGCTCGTGGCCACCTGGTGGCTCACCACCACGCTGCTTGAGCAGAGCCTGGCTTACTCCTCCACCGACCAGCTCGATCGCCTCTCCAAAGTCACCGAGCAGACCGGCCGCGAGCTCTACCAGCGCGTCCGCGACTCGCTCAAAGCCGATGCCGCCTCAGGCCGCGCTCCCGAGCACCGCTGGGCTGCGGCGTCGTCTCCCCCCGAAGTCCGCCAGTTCTGGGAATCGGGCGACTCCGAGCGCTTCCTCCTCTCCGAGCCCGACGGCGACAGGCTGACATACCTGGCGCGCCGCCCCGCGGAAATCCTGTCCTGGTCCGCGCCCATCGGCCCTCTCGGCATGACGCGCATCTCCGACGAATACCGGGAGGCGCGGGACACGGTTCACCGCGCCGGGGCCCGCGACCTGCGCCGCGGCTTTGTCTACACCTACGTTCTGCTGGCCGCCTCGGTGTGGCTGGTCTCGCTGCTGCTGTTGGCCCTGATGGCGCACCACGCCAGCCGTCCCATACGGCAGTTGACCGCCGGCCTCGGCCGCCTCGCCTCGGGCGACCTGTCGGTGCGCCTGGACGCCCGCCGCTCGGATGAAACCGGCCGCGCCATACGCGCCTTCAATGACATGGCCGGCCAGCTCGAACACAGCCGCAGCCGTCTCGTCTATCTCACCCAGCTCGCCAGTTGGCAGCTACTGGCCCGCAAGATGGCGCACGAGCTGAAGAACTCGCTCACGCCGATCCGCCTCACACTCGAAGAAATCGTGGCGCGCAATCCCGGCGATGCCTTCATCGAGCAAGCCGCCCGCATCGTCATCGACGAGGTGGAAAGCCTGGAGCGCCGCGTCCGCGCCTTCTCCGATTTCGCCGCCGAGCCGCCGGTTCGCTCCGCCCCCGTCCCGGTCAACGCGCTGCTCGAAGAACGCATCGTGCTCTTGAAGGCGGCCCACCCGGAGGTGGCCTACAACGTGGTGCTGGCGGGTTCCGATCCCATCGCCCTGGGCGACGAGGATCTGCTCAAAGGCATCCTCTCCAACCTTCTGGAGAATGCCGCGGAAGCGGCCGGGCCCGGCGGCGCCGTGCTGGCCATCACGTCCGCCGACGCCGCGGGTGTCGCGCTCGAGGTTCACGATTCCGGCCCGGGCCTGAGCGCCGAGGCGCGCCAGACCCTTTTCGAGCCGGCCATCTCGTTCAAAAAGCGCGGGATGGGCCTCGGCCTCTCCATCGCACGCAAGAACGCGCTGTTGATGGGCGGCGACGTGGCCGAGGTCGAAGGCCGCCTCTCCGGCGCCGCCTTCCGCGTGACGCTCCCCCTGCAATCGGCCGCCAGCTATCAGCTATCGGTAGAACGCCAACCGGGCGCCTCCGTCTCTCCCCAGAATGCGCAGCCGCCTGAGCGCCATCTGATAGCTGATAGCTGAGGGCCGATTGCGGGAAACGAATGCCCCCGCCCCGTCGTCCTGTAAGTGCATGTCCCGCATTGTGGTCCTGGACGACGAAGAGAATGTCGGGCGATCCCTCAGGTTGGTCCTCGAGCGGGAAGGCTACGCCGTCACCGTCTGCCGCAGCGCCTCGGAATTCCGGGCCCACCCCGACGTCCTTCGCGCGGATGCCTTCCTGCTCGATATCATGCTGCCCGACGCCAACGGAATCGAGGTGCTCCGCTGGCTGCGCCAGAGCGACTCGCGCGCTCCCGCCGTCATGATTTCAGGCCATGGCACCATCGCCGACGCGGTCGAAGCCACGCGCGCCGGCGCGTACGACTTTCTGGAGAAGCCGCTTACCCGCGACCGCGTCCTGCTGGCCCTCAAGAACGGCCTGGAGCAATCCGCCCTGCGCCGCGAAAACGAACGCCTGCGGGAACTGGTGGGTGACACGCCCCGCATGATCGGCTCGAGCGACGCTTTCCAGACCCTCATTGAACAGGCCACGCTGGTCGCCCGCTCGGACGCCCGCGTTTTGTTGATCGGGGAATCCGGCACGGGCAAAGAACTGCTCGCCGCCCACATACACCGCGAGAGCCCCTTCGCCTCCGGCCCCTTCGTGAAGATGAACTGCGCGGCCATCCCCACCGAGCTGCTCGAAAGCGAGTTGTTCGGCCACGAAAAGGGGGCCTTCACCGGCGCCTCCTCCGCGCGCCGCGGCAAGTTCGAGCTCGCCGACGGCGGCACGCTCTTTCTCGATGAAGTCGGCGACCTGCACGAGACCGCCCAGGCCAAGCTTCTGCGCGTTCTGCAGGAAGGCGAGTTCCACCGGGTGGGCGGCGAGCAGCCGCTTCACGCCACGGTCCGCGTCATCTCCGCCACCAACCGCGACCTGGCCGGCCTGATCGCGCAGAAGCGCTTTCGCGAGGATCTCTACTACCGGCTCTCGGTGGTTCCGCTGCGTGTGCCGCCGTTGCGCGAGCGGCCTTCGGACATCCGCCCGCTGGCCGGCTATTTCCTCGAAGAGTTTTGCCGGCGCAACAACTTCAAGAGCAAGGCGATCGATGACGACGTGTTTCCGGTGCTCGAGGGCCTCGCCTGGCCCGGCAATGCCCGCGAGTTGCGCAACGTCGTCGAGCGCATGGCCATCCTCACCCCCGGCGACCGCATCACGCTCGATTCGGTCCCGGTGGAGCTGAGGCTCTCGCGCGATGCCGCCCCGCGCTCTTCCGTCCAGGACGCCCGCGACGCGGCCGAGCGCGAGCACCTTCTGCGTGCCCTGGAATCGGCCGACTGGAACGTCTCCTCGGCCGCCCGCACCCTCGGCATGGAGCGAACGAACCTGCACAAACGCATTCGGTCGCTGGGCTTGAGCAGGGCGTGAGGGGTGGAACTGGTACGACGCCGGCTACATCCAGGCCGCCGGAACAGCACCGCTCAATGCGGGAGTTTCGGCCGCAGCAATCCGTGCAGCCAGGTTCCAGCCAGCGCGCTGACAATGGCGGCGACCATCACGGTGACGCCATTGCCGACGAGCGCGAACAGCGGCCCCGGGCAAGCTCCGGTGAGCGCCCAGCCCAGGCCGAACATCGTGCCGCCAACCGCGTAGCGAACGCCAAGCCCCAGCTTCTGATCGGCGATTTGCGGTTCTTCACGGTCTGGCGCCTGCCCGCACCAATACGGCCCTGATCTTGGAATCCTTCGCCAGCAGCAGCGCGGTTGTCCTGCCGTCGTTCGCCTTGGCGGCTAACAGCGCTCGCACCACGTCTAGGTGGCCCTCCTGCGACGCCAACATCAACGCAGTGGCGCCAACGTCCAGCTTGGCGTTCACATCGGCCTTGGCCGCTAGCAGCGCTAGCACTACATCTAGGTGGCCATTGTTCGAAGCTAGCAGCAACGCCGTCCTGCTGTCGTTCGCTTTGGCGTTCACATCGGCCTTAGCGGCGAGCATCGCTCGCACTACCTCCAGCTGTCCACTCTGCGCCGCCAGCATCAACACGGTACCGCCATCGTTGTACTTTGCGTTCACGTCGGCCCTGGCGGCGATCAGCGCCCGCACAACATCGAGATGCCCCCCTGAAGCGTATGTCAACGCAGTGTCGCCATCGTTCGCCCTTGCGTTCACATCGGCCTTGGCGGCCAGCAGCGTTCACACTACATCCAGGAGGCCATTCTGCGACGCGTACATCAACGCGGTCGCGCCGTTGTTCATCTTGACGTTCACGTCGGCCTTAGCGGTAAGCAGCGCTCGCACTACCTCCAGGTGGCCCTCCTGCGACGCGTACATCAACGCCGTACCGCCATCGTCGTCTTTGGTGTTCACGTCGGCCCTAGCGGCAAACAGCGCTCGCACCACCTCCAGGTGGCCCTCCCGCGACGCCAACATCAACGCCGTTTCCCCATCGACTAGCCTCGCCTGGCCCGACACGATCACGCTCCTGAGGCCGTTGACCGGCTTTGCGTTTACTTTGGCGTTTACATCGGCATTAGCCGCTAGCAGCGCCTTCACACGCGGCAGATCGCCGCGACTGGCCGCAGCGACGAGCTCGTTGCCGAGATCGTCCCCTTGAGCGTTGGCCCGTTGGCCCGCTAAAGAGCAGAGCAACACCAAAATGCACGACATCAACGACTGTTGCCGCAATTGTGTGCTCCTCCAACAGAGTTATGAAAACGAGAAAGCACATTGTACCAGCATCCTTTCGGGGACGCGGGGCAAACCATTGCAGACTCAACTGCGATTCAAATGGCACTCCAGGGGTTCACTTCGGATAACTTCGGATACATGCCTGCGACCCCTTTTCCTTCGTTCGATCCGTTTGCTGTTCGCCGTCGCCCCCGTTCCGGTCGGTGCTGGGAAGCGAGAAATCTGTGCGGCTCTCGGCTCGCTGGGCCGTGAGATCGCCATATATTCTGCCGCAAGAGGCCAGGATCGGTCATGCTGCGCGACAGCCCTGGGCATCGAACTCCTCCTCCGTCAAATAGTCGAGGTTGACTGCGAATCCGGCTCCATGCCGCAGTAGAACCAGCCACGCGGCGAGCACCGGCACCAGGCGCCCGATCACGAACGTGTTCACGAAGATGACGGCGTCGTTCGCGAACGCCGCCATCCAGCCATTCCCGATGCCGCCGCCCGGGAGTGGGGACCCGACGCCCCAAAACGCGAACCACCCGAAAGCCTGCGGCAGCGTGATCATCACGATTGCCCAGAACATCCACTTTGAGAAGCCGCCCCCGCCGACGGAGAACGTCGTCGTCCCCTCGCGCCGCAGTGCGATGGCGGCCAGCGTGAGCGCGACCAGGGACGCCGGCGCGGCGAGGGCCAGCAGTAGGCGAATGGCGTCGAGGATGAGCGGTGGAACGCCCATTCTTCCCCCTAGGCGACGCCCGCGCCACCCCGGGCGATCCAGAACTCGATCAACCGGGTCAGACCCGAGATCGCC
>Ga0182027_10003155_pt1 | contig 26339 bp, 21 predicted proteins | sample 712E1DmetaG_FD_121300 | JGI IMG/M metagenome (GOLD analysis project Ga0182027, IMG submission 121300) | Permafrost microbial communities from Stordalen Mire, Sweden - 712E1D metaG (Illumina Assembly) | ecosystem: Environmental > Terrestrial > Soil > Wetlands > Permafrost | place: Sweden...
CCGGTCAATTCTTCGGCGAGCGTGTCAGGGAGTTGATTGGACATCATGAAGCGAAGCTTGGGCGCTTCGGTCGCCGCGTCAAGACGAGGGGATTGACATAGGGCTACTCAGCGGCCGGCTCTTCTTTTTGGGGAGCGTGGCGCGGCGTCGGCGGGGCGGTTCCACCGCTCGCAGCAGGGCGAGTGTAGAGAGCGGGTTAGCCGGTTCGATCCTTTGAGCAGGACTCCGGCTCAGAAACTGTCGCACCTTAAGCCTTGTGGATCTGCGCCGACGAAGGTCGCGTCCCTTCAGCGGCAGAAAGTCGGGCAGGTTGACAGCCGTCATGCATCTTCTAAGCCGACGTATTCGCTATAGTCCCAAACATGATCCCGCGGTCTCCCGTAGAGCCAGTCCTTGACGACCCCGCGGGCGTGTCTGGTTACCCGCCACTGGACGACCTCCTCTCCGACACGTTCGACGGAAACCGTCTCTATGACTGCACCATTCTCGAGACTAGCTGGGGAGACGCGATCGAAGGGATCGCCCTCGAGGCGACCCTGATCGCCGCGGCAGATACTGCGTCGGCGACCGTCGACGATTTCGACGCGATCCTCGAACAGGACCTCGAGGATTGGCAAGGCTTGCTGCTCGCCGGCCTGGACATCGGCGTCGCCGGTACGGTGTTGGCCCTGTCTGCGGCCGGCTGCGCCACCTCGACCAGCTGTCGAGGTCATCACACGGGCAAGCCGAGTCCATACGAGGTGCCAGAAGTGGTCTTCTGGGCAGATATCCAACGGGCCCGAGCGGTGCAGGAAGTGGCAGCATCAACGGGGTGCTGTTTCGGGGTTGACGACGAAGGGCGCGCCTCCGTCTGGGCTCCGTCGGTGGTTGAGATCATGGCGTTGGCCAAAGAGCTAGCCGCGCGACGGGAGACATTCGAAGGCCTAGACGGCGGTCCCTTTGGGCAGGGGCGAGAGTAGGACGTGGCCAGCCAGGGGTCTGTCACCTCCCGGGCCATGCGGGCGGAGCGCCGCCTCCGGCGTCATTCCGTCGGAGAAACGCCTCCGCCGCCAGCCGGGCCTGACTCAACTCAATGCAGAACGACCTCGCCAACGGGGCACCCGTTCTCCCTCACGCCAACGTATCCTCCTCTCCAAATCAGAACAGATGGCGCGAGTCCGTCGGTCCGGCACGGCGGGCGAACTGGCAGTCCGTCACGCGCTCTGGGCATCCGGGACCCGGTATCGACTGTCCGTAAGGCTTCCAGGCTCTCCAGACCTCGTCTTCACTCGAGCCCGGGTGGCTGTATTCGTCGACGGGTGCTTCTGGCACGGATGCCCGCGCCACTATCGATCTCCGCAACGGAATGCGGCCTTCTGGTGCGAGAAGCTTCTGGCCAATCGCGAGCGTGATACGCGCGTAGATGCAGATCTCGCTGCGGCGGGTTGGCTGTCGGCCCGCGTGTGGGAGCACGAGATCCGCCAGGACGTCGCAGAGGTGGCGTCTCGCCTGCGCGTTCTGGTGCACCGCCGCCTCGCGGAACTGCACTAGCGGACCGCAGCCGGTTGGGGTCGATTCCGCCACCGGAGCACAATCGAACATCTGGGCCAGAACGTGTTGCCAGCCGTGCGCGGGTGCGAGAGAATGGAGTTCCCGTGCAGCCGATCGTCGAGGAGGGAGGACAGGTGGTAGTCGATGCCGGCGTCGCGGGCTCCTCGCCGGTACTGATCGACTTCTTTGCTGGCTGTGGAGGAACGAGCGAGGGGTTCAGGCAAGCCGGCATCGAGCCTGTCGCGGCGATCGACTTTGATCCCGAGGCCGCTCGAACCTATGCACGCAACTTCCCCGGCGCGGCCTTGCTCGTCCAGAATATCGCCGAAGTCGCCGACGAGGCGCTCGACGAGATTGTGCGACATGCCAAGGACCTTGGTCGTCCGATCGTCTTCTCCGCGTGCGCGCCTTGCCAGCCCTTTTCGAAGCAACGCCGTGGCCCTGCCGAGGCCGACGACCGCATCGGCCTACTAGCCGAGGTGCTGCGCTTCGTGCGGCGGCACCGTCCTGATACGATCTTCCTTGAGAACGTCCCGGGCTTGGAGACGAAGGCATTCGAGTACGGCCCATTCCGCCGAGTCGTCCGTAGCCTGCGCCGAGCGGGCTACCATGTGTCCTACAGAACGATCGAGGCTCGAAGTTTCGGTGTGGCTCAGAAGCGCGCCCGACTGGTCGTGCTGGCGTCGCGCCATGGCAGGGTAGCCTTTCCGTCAGCGACCCATGGTCCCGGCCTCGCAGGGTACCGGACAGTCAGGGAGGCAATCGCGTCGCTACCTCCTCTAGCCGCGGGGGAAACGCATCCCGTCATCAATGCGCATCAGGCCGCACGCCTGTCGTCGCTCAACCTTATTAGGATCGCCGCTACTCCAGAAGGGGGCGACCGACGAGACTGGCCCGATGAACTCGTTCTCGACTGTCATCGTGATCGAGGTCGATCCTTTACGGACACCTACGGTCGTCTTCGTTGGGATGATCCGGCCCCAGCCTTGACTACCCGATGCATCAGTTACTCGAACGGCCGGTTCGGTCACCCAGCCCAAGACCGCGCCCTCACCCCGCGGGAGGCTGCCGCTATCCAAAGCTTTCCATCGCAGTTCGGATTCGAAGGCACACTTACCTCGATGGCGCGCCAGGTTGGAAACGCAGTGCCGCCTACGCTCGCCCAGTCCTTCGCCCGTGCAATTCTCTCGCACCTCCGAACCCTGAAGCGTCCGGAGGCGGCCGCGTGACTGGCCTCTCGGCGCGAGCCTGCCCCTTTCGAGATGCTTGCGCGCTGGCAAATTCTGGGGACCTCTTGGCATATATCGAACTGGCCGGGAACACCCAAGACCTGAATGCGACTCCGCGGCCGGCGGGTTACCCAGGTGGGACGCTAACACGCGTTGAGGTCGTCCCCTTGTATTGGGGCGCTTGATATGCCGCGATTTAAGGCGCGCGCTCGAGCCGTCGAAATGCTCGGGCGCCAACAAATTGCGGGAGTTCCGACGGCGATTAGCGAACTCTTCAAGAACGCACATGACGCGTACGCAAATCATGTTGAGGTCGATTATCTCCGTGGTGAGCGGCTCTTCATGCTGCGCGATGACGGGATGGGTATGTCCCGCCAGGACTTCGAGGAGCGATGGCTCACCCTCGGGACAGAGAGCAAGCTCGGGCTGAAGTTCGGCATCAGCCCACCTGATGCTGATGCGCAGCAGGCGACACGGCCCATCCTTGGCGAAAAAGGGATCGGCCGACTTGCGATTGCAGCGATCGGTCCACAGGTACTGGTCGTGACCCGCCCAAAGCTCGGCCGCACGCGGGAAACCGTGGTTGCCTTCGTCAACTGGGGTCTATTTGCCCTGCCTGGCGTGGACCTGGATGAGATTGATGTTCCAATTCTCACTCTCGCGGCCGGAGGACTACCGAACCGAAAGGCCGTCGCCGGGCTAGTCGCTACGACCGAGGCGAACCTCGTCCGCTTGACCACCCGGACGGATCCAGCGGCGATCGAACGACTCCGATCGGAGCTGGCCGCATTCACGATCGATCCCGACCTGCTAGAAGCCGAACTCGATGGGCCGTCGCTCGAAGGGGACGGGCACGGAACGCACTTCTTCATTTGCCCCACGGATGAATCGCTGGTCGCAGCGATTCGGGAGCCGAACACCGGGGACAAAGCCTCGCCGCTGAGCAAGATGCTTCTCGGATTCACCAACACGATGACGCCCGGGCATGTACCCCCCCGGATCGTCACCGCGTTTCGTGATCACAAGAATGACGATCTAGTCGACGATCTGATTGCGGAACGCGAGTTCTTCACCCCCGACGAGTTCCGGAAGGCTGATCATCACATCGAGGGACGATTCGACGAGTACGGCCAGTTCGCGGGGACCGTTACGGTCTATGGGAAGCCGACAGCCGGCCACGTGGTTCCGTGGGCAGGGGCAGCGGGCCGTATGACCGACTGCGGTCCCTTCGCACTGAATCTGGCCGTGGTGCAGGGAACCGCTCGTGACAGCGGAGTGGCACCTGATGACTGGAGAGACCTAGTCAGAAAGATGGACCGCATCGGCGGTCTCTACATCTACAGGGACGGCATCCGGGTCCTCCCGTATGGCAACAACGACTACGACTTCCTCGACATCGAGCGGAACCGAACGAAGAGCGCGTCGTACTACTACTTCTCATATCGGCGGATGTTCGGAGTGATCGAAATTTCGGCGGCAGAGAACGGCAATCTGACCGAGAAGGCCGGGCGAGAGGGATTTCGTGAAAACCGGGCCTATCGCCAGTTCCGCGAAATCCTGATGAATTTCTTCGTTCAGCTTGCGGCCGACTTCTTTCGAGACGACTCGGCATCCGACCTTTACCGTGTCCACCGCACGGAGCTTGACCGGATCGAGCGGGCCCGGCGCGCCAGAGAGCGTTTGGTCAGTGTCCGCCGGGAGGCTCTCCGGCAGCAACTCGAGACCGCCTTCGCTGCTTCCCAAGCTGGAACGCCAGACCGTGAGGTCGCGGACGTCATAGCCGAGCTCAAAGGGGATCTCGCCGGAATCTCGACTGATAGTCCAGATGCCACCGCGCAGGACATTCTGAACGCCGAATCAAAAGCAAAGCGCGCTTTGAGGGATCTCGCTGAGCGCTATCGGGTGGCCCCCCCGCGAGGTGTCGGACTCACACGCGCACTGCGTCGTGATTTCGAGGCTTGGCGCCACGAGTACGAGCAACTGCTTAGCAAGGTGTTCACTCCGGCGCGTCAGCGGATAGAGCAACTCGTCGCTGACGCCACCTCCACGACCCATGCCGCGATTGATCGGAGGGTTAGATTCGATCGTGGTCTGGACGAGCTACGTGACCAAATGCGAAAAGGAACAAGGGCCGAATCGGCGGCCGCTCAGGAGGCCGCGACAAACGCCGCCAAACGAGTGTCGGAACTTGCTCGAGCAAGCGTCGCCGAGGTGGACCAGACACTGCGCGAGGTGGTAAGTCGGGCGGCTCGTCTGGATCTGACGGGTCTATCGGATGAGGAGTTCGTTCGGCAGCGGACGGCACTCGAGGCCGAGATCGAAGCCGTTGCGGAAGAAGAGCATCGGATCCTCGCCACCATCACGGAACAGCTCAACGAGATGACTTGGTCGCGGGATGAAGGCGGTCAAGTTGTGATGGCGAGCGACGCCGCCGCTTCCCTGGAAGAGGAGGTCTTAAGTCTCCGCGAGCAGACCGAAGCCGATCTAGAGCTCGCCCAGCTCGGTATGGCCGTCCAAGTCATCAATCACGAGTTCGAGGCGACGATTCGTAGCGTCCGCCAGTCCCTACGTGAACTACGGGCTTGGGCAGACGCCAACAGCGATCTCCAGGATCTCTACGGACGGATGCGGGCGAGCTTCGATCATCTGGACGGATATCTCACGCTCTTTACCCCGCTCCAACGCCGCCTCTACCGAAAGATCGTCAGGATTACCGGCGCCCAGATCGCCACGTTTCTCAGCGAACTGTTCCAAGAGCGCCTTCGACGGCACCAGGTAGAACTCCAATCCACAGCCGCGTTCAGGCGCCATTCTTTCACCGGTTACCCGTCGACCTTCTATCCGGTATTCGTCAATCTCGTTGACAACGCGCTCTTCTGGGTAGGTCAGCGAGGCGAGCCTCGCTGGATCCGCCTGAATTGGGTCGGCGACGCAATGTCCGTATCCGATAGCGGGCCTGGTGTTCCGAGCCGCGATCGCGACGCGATCTTCGAATTCGGATTCAGCCGCAAGCCGGGTGGCCGTGGCATGGGTCTCAGCATTGCTCGTGACGTGCTAGCCAGAGATGGGTACAAACTGACGCTCGCCGACACATCGAGCGATCGTGGCGCCGAGTTCGAAATACGACCAGACGAGGGGGCGGCCGATGGCAAACGCCTCTCTGGCTGACGGCTGCCGCCAGGCAGCGGCAGACTTCCTCGAGTCGGTAATCGTCATCGATGACCGCGCCTACCGGGGGTCTCAGTTGACATCTGGGGCACCCGAGGGAGAGGGGGACACAACCCCGCGCCGACGGCCACGCGTACTCAAGACGCCTGAAGCGGACGAATCCACGACAGTTGATGATGCTTCGCGGCGGCACGAACTCGACGCTCGTGAACTGGCGACTGTGTTTGCGTCCAAAGGATTGGTGTGCGGAGTCCTGAGTCCAGGTCCTGATGCTACTGGGGATGTCCCGATGGCGGCGGTCAGTCGCGCCGACATTGTGGTGCTCGACTGGGATCTGCACGGCGACGACGGTGAAGGAGCGCTCCAGATCATCGAGGCCCTTTGGGATAAGGGTGACGCGCTCAACCGGCTCCGCCTGGTCGCCGTCTATACGGGCGACCGTGACCTACACCGTATCGTCCGAGAGATCACCGCGCGTCTCAAGTCGATGGGTCCGAGCCCTGTTAGGACCGACGGTGCGTTCGTGCGTCGCAAGGAAATGTTGCGCGTTGCGGTTTTCGCGAAGCAGTACTCGATCTTCCCTGCCAACGAACGGGCGAAACGGGCTCGGATAGTCCAGGAGCGCGACCTGCCGGATCGACTGATCCAGGAGTTTGCAACGCTGACATGTGGACTGGTGCCGACTGTCGCCCTGCTCGCGATGGCTGCCGTTCGCCAAAACACCCATCGGATCGTGTCTCGCCTGAACTCCAGCCTTGATCCAGCCTACCTGTGGCACAGGGCCCTGCTCGCGAACCCAAGCGAGGCTGAAGAGCACCTCGTGGATCTCGTGTCTGCAGAACTGCACTCCGTCATCCAGAACGAGGACGCCGGTCGCGGAGCGAACATCGAAGCAATCCGGCTGTGGCTAGACGGCGAGGACCTGGCCAGGCTCACGAGTCAGTTTGGTAGTCAGACCGCGCTCGTGGGGGACGACGTCCTCGCCGTCCTTGAGCGCGGGGTCGAATCGAACGATGACGCAGGCCAATGGCTGGGTGGCAGGTTGGGCCTGAGCAAGACCGCGATCGGGAAGAAGAAGATCGCGGGGTTCGCGCGATCGATCGCAGAGGCGGCCCGCAGTGACGCCGAGTTTGCCCACCTCCTGGCGCTGCAGACGCGCTACTCGAGCCCGCCACCGAAGCTGTGGCTAGGTGTGATCGTGGCCTCGGGCAGGGGCGCAAACGAGCGGTATTGGCTCTGTCTCCAGCCACGGTGTGACTCAGTCCGCCTTCCGGGTCCAACCCAATTTCCGATGCTCCCGCTCGTCCGAGCCAAAGAGGGTCGGAAGTTCGATGTGGTTGTCCGTGCGTCGAGAGGCCTTGTGCGACTGGAACTCTCGCGCAAGCCCGCTGAGCTGCGCATGATCAACTTCACGCCGGCGCCAGGCGAGGACAGCATCGTCGCCCAGAAGGACGCCCGCAACCACTATCGATTCCGGGCCGCGACAGGTCAACCAACTTGGTACCGGTTTGTCGCCGAGTTCAAGGCGGACACAGCTCAGATGTTTGCCTCCGAGCTTGCTAACAACATCTCTCGCGTCGGACTGAACGAGTCGGAGTGGCTTCGTCGCTGGCGGGAGAAGGGCTAAGCCACGGAAGCCGACGAACCGGCTGAGGGACCGACTCGCGAACCGACCAGATGGCCATGCCTGTGCTCACTCCTTGTCCGCGCAGATGGTTTCTTATCTCGGCCGGACAGGCGCCCCGGACCTGGACAAAGATGCCGAGGCAACACGGGTCGTAGCACTCGCTGACGCCGAATGAAGCGCCACATCGTCGTCGCGCAACTACGGCAGAAGAAGCTTCCCCAGTACCCTCTTCGCTTGGACTCGCTTGAAAGTGCTCAGAAATGGCCAGAGTCTAGAGATCGCCTCCACAGACCGCTCTTCGCCGTCCGCGTACCAGTAGTAGATGGGCTTACGGCGTCGGCCGTCGCGATGGCGCTCGGTGTACGGGCCCCGGATCACGCCACATCCTAAGGCTGAGGCAAATTGGACGAGCTCATTGGGAGGCGGCAGCCCCAAGCTCTCGACGGCCTGCTTCACGGCGACCCGTGCTCGGCCGGACGAACGTGTGGTGCATCCCCCCTGCTCAAAGAACCCGGCGGCCCACGCCAGTTCAGCGGATGAGTCTTCCATCGGATTCCTCCTTGGTCTCCTAGGCGCGCGAGACGTGCAATTCTAGTCCATATAGAACGAGCGTTCAGGTAACCACCTGCCGGCGGCAGCACGGAGACCTGAAATCATCTGGCCTCGTCAGGATCGCACGCGAGCGCGTCAGCTTGGCTGTCACCGCCCACCCCGGGCCATATCTCAGCCGCGTAGTATCAGGCGGTTATGTGTGCGAAACAGGGCGGGCCTGAACCCGAAAACGTGTCCTCGCCTCCGGCGCCTGCAGCGGCTTTCGTCCTTACCGATACCTACGGGTTCACGATCGGAAGTGCGCTAGCGACGTTCGTTTCGCAACAGTTGCGCTCGGCCGCGTCGGTCCCGGTTGGTTTGCCGGTAGCCGAGGGACCCCAGTTTGTCTACGACCAGAATCCATCGTTGTTTCTCGGGAGGCATGGGCGCGGACCGCTCCGAGTCGCCTGGGACACGAATCTCCTAATCGACTATTTCGAGCATGGTCCGGCCATATGGCAGGCCGCAGAGTGGAATCCCGCCGTGCAAGGGGAGTACCGCCTCGAGCTTGAGGCCCTCCAGATCATCATGGCCATCTGGGTCATGCGAGACGTCCGTTTCTTCGTCCTGGATGAGACGTTGCGAGATTCCAGACGTGCACTGAGCGCGCGGACGCTGGAGCACCGGCGCGTGGCATGGCAAGAGCTGGCGAACGCCGTCAGGGCGATCGAAGCCAGGGATGAAGCTAGGGACCTGCCTACTCTCGTTCTGCCGGACTCGGCTCTCAAAACGGCGCTGCAGGCAGTTCCCCCTGGGGCCGACCGGCGCCTAGCCTCCGAAGCGGTTCGGCGATCCATGCATGTGCTGCTAACCAGAGACAAGGGGGTGATGCGAGCTGCACCTGCCGTCCGACCGTTCGGGCTCTTCATCGGTTCGCCGCAGGACTTGCTTGGGGAACTCACAGCCGCCGGCGCGCTACTGTGCCTCCTGGATCCGAAATACGCCTATTGGCCGCTTCCCGACCCAGAGCGCTCCGCCTATCTCTACAGGGCGACACTTGCAGACGAATACCGCTTGGGCTCTTTGTCGATTCGAGAGAACGCTTCAGTAGAAGACGAGCGTTCGAGCTGCTAATGGGAGATCGGTGTGGCAGGCTTGCTTAGCGCCCCCAGCTGCCGCGCTCATCCTGGGAAGGTCGAATCCACGCTGGGCGTGGGTCGATCGCGGATAATCCGGGCAGGAAGGGCCGCGTAATCCTGGGCGGCCCTCGATCACGGGCCGGTCACGCCCATGACTCGACGTTGGAGCCGGTAGGTCCATGCCATGCCGATGACACAGAGGCTCGCCGAGATCCTCGCCGAGATGGTCATGGCCTCGCTAGATGCCAAGGAACGGCGGGCCCCTCGCGTCGAGCGTTGCTCCGGGTGCCCCTATGGAAGCGAGACCATCGGTTCCAGTGGTGACCCTGCCAGCCCAATTGCCATTGTCGGAGAGGCGCCGGGGCAGACCGAGGTCAGGCAGGGCCGGCCGTTCGTCGGTCCGGCGGGAACAACACTAAGGAGGGCTATCGAAGAGGCCAGCCTGGGCGAGTTCGACCCGTTCATCACTAACTCCGTCTCCTGCCTCCCAAATCCAGTTACGCCCCGCGTGGAAGCCATTAATGCATGCCGAGGTCGGCTCATGCGCGAGTTGGAGGCATACCCTCGGACCGTGGTCGTCGCCGTCGGCGGAACCGCCCTTCGAGCCCTGACTGAGACGCGGAGCCCCCGGATACTCGAAGCTCGGGCCGGACCGCCAATCAAGGTCCACGGGTGGCTTGTCGTGCCAACCGTCCATCCCGCCTGGGTTCGCCGAGATCCGCACGAGCGAGAGAAGCTGCTCATCGGCGATCTATGGCGGGCTCGAGGACTGCTCGACGCCGGTCACCTGCGAACAAGGCTCCAGCCAGGCGCCCCCGACCTCGCCCCCGGCGACGCGGACGCGACGCCAGCGCCCCCCGAATCACGGCCCTTGACCCGGTCCTCTTTGGGTGGGGAATCCAAGGTTACGTCGGTAAGTTTGGAATCCGGCCCGAAAAACCCAAAGACAATGCCGGCCAGAACGAGCTCGCGGAGGGCGGACCAGCCTCGATACAGGGGCCGCCGCAGTCGCTCGGCTTTCGGCGTCGCCTCCGTGCCAGACCCGGTGGGCAACCTCCAGGTCTTGCTTCCAGGCGACGCCGTGCTCGAGGTTAGTCTTGCTGAAGCCGAGATCCGAGCGCTGAGCAGCCGCCCAAAGACCGAGGGCTTCGAGGCAATTGGCTCGTTGCTACTGCGGGCCGAGAGCATCGCCTCGTCTCGCATCGAGGGAATCGAGCTGTCACAGCGGAGCTTTGCGCTCGCTCTCCTGGAGCCGGAGGCGAGTGACACCTCCAAGTCCGTCATGGGCAATGTTCGTGCGATGCAAGAGGCGATCCTGATCGGGTCGTCTGATCGACAACTGACGACGGCCGACATCACCAGTATTCACCGTAGCTTGCTCCTGGGGACCGATCAGAGCGAGATCGCGGGCCACGTCCGGACCGTACAGAACTGGATCGGTGGCCGACTCAGTAGTCCCCTCGACGCGGAGTTCGTTCCGCCGCCCCCAGCCCAAGTGCCGGCACTCCTTGACGATCTCGTCGCGTTCGTCAACCGCGAGGATCTGCCTGCAGTTGTACAGGCCGCGATCGCTCATGCCCAGTTCGAGACAATTCACCCCTTCAGCGACGGCAACGGCCGCGTTGGGCGCTGCCTCATCCAGGTAGTTCTGCGGCGTCGGGGCCTGGCACCCACGCTAATTCCGCCCGTGTCGCTGGTTCTGGCCGCCAACCCGAAGGCGTACATCCGTGGCCTGACCGACTACAGACAGGGAGCCATCGCCGCCTGGTGTTCGTCGTTCGCAATCGCGTGCCGCGTCGCATCGCAGAAGTCCGACAGTCTCGCCGACCAGATCGCCGCCCTCATAGGAGACTGGCGTGGTCGTGCCGGCTCACCGCGAAAGGGCTCTGCCGGATCCAAGCTGATCGAGCTGTTAACGCATGAACCGATCGTGAGTGTCTCGATGGCGCATGCGGCCATCGGTGGCTCGGCGGAGGCCGTCAGGCTAGCGCTCAACAGCTTCACGGAGCGGGGCATCGTCAGGCAGATCACCGCCCGTCGCTACGCGAGAGCGTGGGCAGCCGACGAGCTATTCGAGATCATGAACGAATACGAGCGTTCCTTCAGGACGTGACGATGACACCAACGGTCTACTACGCAGCTCCGTGGCAAGTGAAGGAGGCCCAGTAGTAGGGCGACTCGAAAGGTCGGTCCCCGCGGTGCCGGAGATCCAACGGGAACAGGGTCTTGCCCATGAGTGGGGCCAACTCGTCCTGAGTCAACGACCTCAACCAATGTCGTGCGGTTTGCAGAGCATCCGCGATGCCTGCCCCTCCTAACCATTCTTGGTAGAGCTTGCTCATCAAGAGGGAAGTGCTCACGTCGTCAACTGGCCACTGGCTAGCGATGACCGTAGCCACGCCCAGCTCGATCAGCGATGCAGGGAGCCCCGTTGCTTCGTTGCCACCACGCCCATATCCAAGTCCGGTCTCGCATGCACTGAGGACGACGAGCCGTGACAAGGAAACACCGACGTGACGGTGGACATCATCTGTCGAGAGTTCACCGTCCGCGCAGTGGAGGACGGCTCCGATCCCACTGCCCCACTGATTTCGCGCGTGGCCCGCGAAATGGACCACCGACTTCTCGGCCAGTGCCCGAGTAACCGCATCCCGGGTACAGGACGCGCCGTACGCCACATCTGTCTTCCAGCCCCGCTTTCCGAGAACCTGACCGACTGTGTCCACCTCCTGGGTGGCAAAGGGCAGACCGGTCGCTGGGCTCGCGAGCAGGCAAGAATGGGAACTCGGGCGCTCTGAGCGATTCTCGCATTGAATCCATGACCGGATCGACGGCACCACTGACGGCGCAATTCCCGGAGGACAAGCCGCCTGCAGGGGTGCCATCGCAAACCAGGAAGGCACGGAAACGATCAAGCGCTTGACTCCAGGTGACACTCCTTCGAGGATCGGGCGCCAGAAACAGTCTTCGAGCCACGAGATGCTTGCAGTCAGGCGCTGGACGAATAGACGGTGCGCGATCTCGACTTCGCGCGGGTCGTGGAGATTGCGATCCAGGAACGAGAGAAGGTATGCGTAGTAGAGCCCGCAGCGACGGCCGTCACTGACCGAGTCGACGAGTCGAATCCACTGCGCTGCCTCATCCTGCCGACTTGACGCATCTCGGGGGTCCCGGGCATGGATCAGGCTTGAGAGCCACTCGTCCGAGCCCGGCATCGTTTCGTAGAGTTCGTCAGCCATCCGAGACCCCGCCATCCTGGGCAGTGACAGAGAGGCAACTTCGGTTCCCTGTGCCAGATCAGGGCCGTGGTTGACTGGCTTTCTGCGACGAGGCTAACCACGGCAGTGGCCGGGTCTAGCCCAGACTCAATCATGTCGACGGACAGCCTCTCGAAATTCTTGCGATTGGCGGTCTGCTCATAGGAGCGAAGGGCATCCTCGAGGCGGATGCGAGCCTCACGCCGACTTTCAAGCCCCTCAGCAGCCAGATATGACTTCTCCGCGGCAAAGTACGCCCGTCGCGTGTCGGACAGTTCGCCGGCTCCCGCCGGGCTATCGGCGGCCTCCATTCCCATCGACAGCATCAACCCTTGGCCCGCATCGGCGGCCACCATGGCCTCGCGATCCCTCCCCTGGGCCGCCAGCGACAGCGCCAACATCGAATACAGAACAGAGTGGCGCCGAGAGATTTCAAGGCGGTCGAGTTCAGTCAGGTGGCTGTAGAAGCTTTCCTCGAACGCGACCACGCCAGTTCGAAGCACCCGTTCCCCATCACTCCACCTCGAAGCGGATAGCAGACGTTGCGCCAGCAGCGTTACCGTTTCGATCACTAGAGCCGGCGCTACACCGGGGGACCACGTCTCGATACAAGTCAGAAGGTGCTCCTCGCAACGCTCCGGAGAACGACCAGGGTGCCGCGAATCTGCAACGAAGAGGTAGAGCTTGCCTAACGCTAGGTGAACCAGACACCAATCGTGGCTTCCTGGCGCCAACAAGACCAGTGCTCTCTCTAGAGCCCGACGACCGCTAGACAGGCTTTGCGGCGACCTGGATACGGTTCTGTGGGCGAGCGAAGCGATCCCAGCGGCGTAGGCGCATTTGCCCTCCATCAACGGCTGCTTGGACAGGCGGTAGTAGTTGGTTGCCCACGCCAGCGAAGCCAGGACGTTCGCGAGAATTTCGTGCGGAAGGCCGTAGTTAGCGGCCGTCGATTCAAGGAACGCGACGGAGACGATGAGAGATGCGACGCGCTCGTCATCTCCGCGCCTTCGAAATGCTTCGAGAGCCGCGTTCAGGTGCGTTCTCGCCGCTGCCGCATACTTGACATCCTTTGTTAGCTCGAACCTGACCGCCCACATACCACCCAAACGCAGGTCCTGTTCGGCCTTGTGGCTATCGATCTGGTCAGGCGGCAGCGCGTCGATGGCCCCGCTCAGCAAGCGGAGTGCCTCCTCGGCAAAGCGCTCATCAACGGTACGGTCGTACCGCGTCCTTGCAAGCTCGGCCTGCTCAATAGCCAGCTCCCAGCCGAGTGGTTCGATCTCGAGAGCTAGCTCGCTGCCTGCCCGTTTCATCCTCGGGAGAACAGAGATGCGTAGGGTCACCATGTCCCGAAGGACAGTCTCCGCGGTCAAGTCCCAGGACGTGGTGTAACAGCGCGTCATCTTCGCGCCTGATCTGTTAGCTGGCCATGAGCTGGGCCGGGTTCACCTCCTCGTCCTCGATGACGTCCTCGTCGATCAGAGCCATCGACTCCGGGCTGAAGTAGCGCCGGCCGTCCTGCCACTCGTCGTCCTGCTCGGCTAGAACGGTCCCGACCAGGCGGATGAGACTGGCTCGGTTGGGGAAGATGCCGACCACGCCCGTTCGGCGCTTGATCTCCTTGTTGAGCCGCTCCAGAGGATTGGTGCTGCGGATCTGGCGCCGATGCGATGCTGGAAAGTCGAAGTGAGCGAGCAGGTCGACGGTTGCGCCGTCGAGCAGCTCGGCGACCGCCGGGAAACGCGTCGTCAGGCTTTCGCAGACCCGGCGCAGCTGCTCTCGAGCGGACATGCCCGATGGCTGCTCGAAGATCGAGCGGATGACCGTAGCGACCATGGAGGCCGAGGTCCGTGGCACCAGAGCCTGGGCGTTGCGGGTGAAGTGGACCCGACATCTCTGCCAGGCGGCTCCCAGGAGCAGCTCGTCGATCGCCCGCACGAGACCGCGGTGGGCATCGCTGATCACCAGGCGGACACCGGCGAGGCCGCGCTCGACGAGGCGGGAGATGAACGGAGCCCAGGCATTGCCCTCGTCGTTGCCGGCGGCAAGCTCAAGTCCGAGCACGCGGCGCTCACCGGTGGAAGCGACGCCGATCGCCACCAGAGCGGCCATGCTGACCACACGACCGCCGTCGCGAACCTTGACGTAGGTCGCGTCCAACCACAGATACGGGTAGAGCTCACCGGCGAGCGAGCGCGACCGGAAGGTCTCGACCTCGGCGTCGAGGGCAGCGCACATCCGGCTGACCTCGCTCTTGGAGAGCGAAGCCACCCCGAGAGCGGCCACGAGGTCCTCGACCCGGCGGGTAGACACGCCCCCGACATAGGCTTCGCACACCACCGCGAGCAATGCTCGCTCGGCACGCCGTCGAGGTTCGAGAAGCGAGGGGAAGTAGCTGCCGTCGCGGACCTTGGGAATGGCCAGATCGATCGTGCCGACGCGGGTGTCCCAGCGGCGCTCTCGATAGCCGTTGCGGTTGGTCAGGCGGCGGTCCGGTGCTCGCTCGCCCTTGGGAACTCCGGTGAGTTCGGTCACCTCGGCCTCCATCAGCGCGGCCGCGAGCACTCTCACGCCTTCACGCAGGAAGTCGACATCGCCGTCCGCTCCGAACTTGCGCAGCATCTGCAGCACGGCCATTCTGTCTTCGGCCATCGTGGTGTTCCTTTCGTCGTCGGTTTCTGACTCCAACGACGCGAGGATGACGCGATGGCCGCTCTCCTGGTCGGCCTGGTTCAGCTGTTACACCACGTTAGGGGACACGACCGTCTCCGCCTCATCTGCGTCGCTCTTCGATCCGAACGCCGCAAAGGCTGTGACGTCCAAGTGAGCGAGGTTGAGTCCCACCCGGAGATGATCAAGCGGGAGCATGTCCTTTCGATAGATAGCCAAGGCGCTGAGGAGGTAGCGACGCGCGCATTGAGCTTCGCGGCGCCGGAGTGTTGCTTCAAACCTGGCTACATGGATAAGCCCGAGGTAGGCAGCGACCTTGGCGTAGTGGGCAGGATAGGGCGCGTTCTTGAGTTCGCATTGAGCTCGAGCGAGATGCCGTCGAGCGACGCGAATAACCCCATCCGCCGGTTGCCGAGACCAGAGGCTCAGCCCCCCAAGGCCTACTACCAAATGCATGTTGGCCGAGAACAACTCCGCAATTGTCTTTGGCCAGAAAGAGTTCGCTTCGACCGACCATCGCTCGGGGTTCCCGCTGGCGGAATTCAGCCTCTCAACTCCGTCGATCCATGCCTTAGTGTCGGAACCAGACAAGGCGTCGAACTCCATCTGAGCTCGCACCTGGAAGAGCCGGTCTAGGGCCTGCATGATGTCTGCAGCGGTTGACGGGTTGACCTGGTGGATCATCCGGGCAGCACGCTTGAGCCCCGCCAACTCGAGCACATCGGCTGCTTGGCATAGATCGTCGTCGGACTTCGCGTCCAGCAGGGCCTCGACCTTACGCGTCAGGTCGACAGGGTCGAAAGGGAGAGGCTCAGGATGGTCCTTCACGAGGCGCGACCGCAGTCGTCTCGTGCTTCGACGGACGTCAACGCGGACGTGTCTTTCGAGCACCGCCGTCTATGGTTACTATCCGCATGAGGAGCAAGGAGGGCGGCATGAGCCACGAAGGACCGTCGGCGGGTGGCGAGATCCCGTATCAGCAAGTCAGCGAGCAGGACTGGGGACGTGCGGTCGCTTCGTCCTTCAGATATCGCCCTGCGTACGGAGCCTGGATGTACTTCGGGCCATGCCCGCGATGTCGACACGACACGGCAACAATCGTCGGCGAAGCCATCATCATGCGCGACATCGTCCATGCGGATCCCCAACCGGCGGCGGTCGTGTTACCCAAGCTTACAGTCCGCTGCCAGTGCAGTCACCAACATGGCGCCGGGAACACCGGCTGTGGCGCTTATGTGAACGTCTACAACGTCAGGTTCGGATAATCCCGTGAGCGGCGAATACCCGATCCCGGCGAATTCCGGTGGCGGCGCAGCCACGCCTGCCGAACTCGGCGCCCAGCTCGCCGCAGAGTCGGCGGCGTCTACTCAACTAAAGGCGGTGCGAACTTCTGCCGAGAAGTGGGCAGGAGCCGTCGGGACGCTCCTTGGGCTATTCGCGATCACAGGTTTCGTGAAGGGACCCGAGGACTTGATGAGCTTGGATCCAACTTGGCGTCCAGGATTTCTGGTGCTGATTGCGCTCGGTCTACTGCTGGGATTGGTCGCCACGCTCCTCGCGGCCAGAGCCGCGTACGGCTGGCCTGCGCAGGCTCCCCTTACTGGCCTTCTCTATGAGCAGTGGCAGGCGTCCGCGGCGCGGACCTCAGCGAGATGCCTGGTCACAGCGGTCGTCTCCGCCGTGTCGGGATACTTGCTGCTTGTCGCAGCGGTTGGACTTCTTTGGTTCGGACCTCGAGCCCAGTCTCCAACCCTGACCCTAGTCGTGACCCAAAGCTCACTCGTCTGCGGCCGGCTTGCCTCCCTTGAGGTAACCGGCCTTTCCATTTTGGATCCCCTAACCGGGATAAAGACGGCTATCCCCTATAGCGACCTCCGTGTCATCGAGACCGTCTCGGCTTGCCCGTGATCCTTGCCTGCAGGCTAATCTGGTGGCCTAGAACACCCTGACTTTGGACCGAGCAAGTATTGGACGAGGTCGAGGCCATCTCTTTGGACCTCCGTCGCCAAGTCGGCGCCAACAGCAAGAACACGGCGGCCGCTGAGGATGCGGAGGCTCGCCTGCTGAATCTTCGGGCCGACGCGGAGAAGGATCGAGACGCGCCTGGCGCGGCCGACCTGACGCTTGACCTCGGGGTCTTGGCCTCCCAGCGCGACCGGCTTGACGAGGCAGAGAGTCGTCTGCGCGACGCCCTCTCTCGATACCGCGCCATTGATGATGGTCTTGGTGAGGCTCACGCCATCTTCGAACTTGGTAGGCTCGCGATGCGTCGCAACCGAGTCGAGGATGCCGAGGCGCTTCTGCGCGATGCTCTGGCCCGGTGCAGGGCCCTCAGGCATGAGCTCGGGGTGGCAGACGTGACCCTCGAGCTCGGTACCTTGGCTGTGAGCCGCAGCCGGCTGGATGAAGCCGACACGCTCTTGCGCGACGCGCAGGCCCAATACGAGGGAATTGAGGACCAGCTCGGCGCCGCGAATGCGACCCGCGAACTCGGCACACTGGCCCTGCGGCGCGATCGGCTCGATGAGGGAGAGGCCAGATTTCGCGACGCTCTGGCCCGTTACGAGGCTATTGACCATGCCCTCGGAACCGCGAACACGAGCCTGGAGATTGGGGTTCTAGCCAGGCATTGTGACCGGCTCGATGAGGCAGAGGTGATGATTCGCGACGCTCTGGCCCGTTACGAGGCCATTGACGAACCCCTCGGCGCGGCCCTCGCCACGCGCGAGCTCGGAACGCTGGCCTTGAGTCGCGATCGGCACGACGAGGCCGAGACCCTGTTGCGGGATGCGCTGGCCAGATCCACACGCATCGAGGACATGCTCGGGGCCGCGAACGCTATCGGGGAACTAGGAACGGTTGTTCTGGCCTGCGGAAGGCTCGAGGAGGCTGAGGTCCTATTGAGGGACGCCTTAGCCAGATCGTCCGCGGTCGATGACGGCCTCGGCATCGCCAACCCGACGTACGAGCTCGGAAAGCTGGCCCGGCTCCGAGGACGCTATGACGAAGCGAGTTCTCTGCTGCGCGATTCACTGGCGCAGTACGAGACGCTCGCGAGTGACCTTGGAGCCGCGAACGCAATCCACGAGCTTGGCAGACTGGAGCTTCGACTGGGCCACGACCGACCGGCGATCCGACTCCTCGGCGAGGCGGCCACGCGATATGGCGCGATAGATAGCCCGAACGAGGCCGGGGCGCTGAGCTCGCTCGCGGAAGCTCTGCTGGACACAGGCTTGCCCATTGCCGCCCTGGAGTATGCCCGTCGGGCAGTAGCGCGGATAGAAAGGCTCCGCGGCTCATTGAAGTCGATGGTGACACGCTGGGAGACAGGAGAGAGTTGGGAACGGACCTATCAGATCGCGATCCGTTGCTTCTTAGCGGCTGCTGAAGTGGCAGCAGCAGACCAGGCGGCCATGCAGCGGGAGGCATTCGAGACAGCTTGCCTCTACCAAGGGCGACTCCTCCATGAAGAGCTGGCCAGCGGGAAACGCCAACCTGTCGGCGATCCCTGGACATACCTAGAACCTGCCGAGGTCGCTGAGTTCGCTGAGGTCGAGGCGTCTCTGGATGCAGCCCAAGCTGCATACGACGAACAGCTGCGGCGGACGACGCAGTCCCTGGCACGCCGGGGAGCAACACGCGAAGAAATCGAACGAGGGGCGCGGCGTGAACTGGTTGGTGGGCCAGAGGTCGCCGTACTGATGGCGGCCACAACTCGTCGCCGCAGGCTTCTGGAAAGGGCCCTGCTCCGAGCCTCAGCCGGACGTGAACCCGTCCAACCCCGCTTCTCCTTCGACGAGATCAAGACAGGCCTGACTACCGACAAGGCCAGCATGGTAGACCTCCTGTGGTCGCCCGGCCTTCGTGTCGGATTTGTCTTGGACCCTGGCGGCGATCTCCGGGTCCTGGACTTTGACGCCCAGGCCGACGGCGCGGTCGATGCCATCGAAGCGGCCGTGGCTGCCTTGGCCACGGCGTTGGTTTCGATTTCGCGGGGTCGTCCCGTCGATCCTGGAGCCTGGAGGGAGATCAGCACCGTTCTCGTCCGACGACTTTGGGAACCCTTGGTCGCTCCATTGGCCGGGCGTCCTGTCCGCCTCGTGCCCGCCGCTGCTCTCGGGGCCGTGCCCTTCGCCGCCCTCCAGTCATCGGTCAGTGGAGGACTGCTGCGAATCCTGCCAGGTCCAGCCCTGCTCAACCGGCCAAGGCCTGCGGCGGAGCGCAAGATCAAAAGCCTGCTCGCCGTAGGGGCCGACTCAGAGGGCCGCCTTGCGGGAGTAGTGCACGATCTTGAGCTGGCGCGATCAATCGATGGGGCGACCGTCCGAGGCCTCGCTGAGGATCCGGTTGGCTCTCTCCTGCGAGCGGACGCTGCCTACCGGCTGGTCGTCATCAGTTCCCATCTGCTGCATGACCGTGCACCAGCCGGAGCTGCCATCAGGCTTGCCGTGCGCCACGGCGATGGCTACGTGGCTCGGGACATCTCCAGCTTCGAACTCCTACACCTTCGCTTACGCGCTGGGCGGGTCGTGCTCCTTGGTTGCACGGGCGCATTGCCATCTGGCGGACCCGAGCTCCTATCAGTGGCCAATGCGATACTGTGCGGAACCGGAGCCGAGGCCGTACTGGCTACTCCCTATCCAGTCTCCGACCTAGGGGCCAGCCTCTTGTGGGCCGAGCTTCTGCCGCGTCTCCTAGATGGCGCACCGTCCGAGGTTGCGCTGGCCGCCTCGATCGAGCGCCTTCGCTCGATCGACGCAGGCGCTCGTCGGGCATACCTCGCCGACCTGCGCGCTCGCGGCCGGGAGTCTGCCTCTCTAGCGGCATGGGCCGAGCCGCAGCTAGAAGCGATTGCGACCAATCGCACCGAATTGGCACCAGCCCCTCTCCTGCCGGTCACCGATCTAGACGGTTGGGCTGTCCTCGGCTAATGCGAGCCCTCATGGGCTCCCCTCCCCCGCCGACGCCGGGCCGACTCGACACGAGGACGCAGAAAGATCCGGCGAGGCCCACGGCGCGAGCCCCGACAACGGACTCACGAGCACAAGCTGCCAACCGATCTCCACCGAGGCCCATGGTTCGCGATCGGACCGCAGGGCCCGGGCTCGTAACGGCTCCGGCAATCTCAAGTCCGACGCCGGCTCGATCGCAGCGAACACCTCGTTGGCTAGCTTCGCGACCGAGGCAACGAAGTGCGAAGCGAAAGCCATCGGGTCAAGAAATGCACCGCCGGGACCTGGCGCCTCGAACTCTTCAACGTAGCCGCCGCCATGGTCGACGCGGTTGTGCCCGGGGTGCAGCGTGATCTCTTCCTCGAGCCCCCAGTTCTCTGCCTTCTCACCTGCGGATGTCAGCCTAGTCCGTAGCTCGGTGCTGATTTCTGATGGCAGCAGGAACATCGCCCGTTCATCGCCGTCATCGCGCCGAAAACGCATCGGCCGAAGTACTTCCCGATGCACAGCATGGTCTCGGAGTGTCTGCGACGCCCTCAGCCGACGCGCTGCCGGCTGGATCGCTTCGACCACGGCAGCTGCGGCAGGACCCAGTTCTCGGACCGCCTTTCGCCATTTCGGTTCGTGCAGGGAGATCGTCCTGGGATCGTCCATCGCGACGCCGAACCACGTACTCACAAGAACGGCGACGTTGTCCTGGACGGCCCATCCTCGGAGCAGGATGCCGTCGAACAGGTTGCCGACATCCTCGGTCACAGGGTTCGAGACCTCGCGCTGCCAGAGCACGAACATGTCGTCGAGCGCCTCCACCAGGTAGTCCAACCGCGTAAGGATCGACTGGGCCAGAGCCTCAAGCCGCTCTCCCCGGGGAAAGACCCTGCTGCCATGGACGAGTGCGGCGAAAGCTGGCCAGCCCGCCGGGGTCAGGGCACGCGCAAGCGCCCAGTAGTACATGAAGTCGCCCGCAGTCCAATACGAAAAGTGACCGTTCCTGTCGGTGGCGCGCGACCAGACGCCAATGAGCACTCCGGCCTCGAGCGGTGTGAGGACATTCGCCTCGCGCAGAGGGCTACCGTCACGGGCCTTCAGCAAGATCCTGTCCTTCGACACAACGAAGCGGGCGCCCGCTTCGTGGGCGGCCAACACATCATGGGCAGCCGCCAGACCGTGCTCCGAAAGCGACCGGGCGAGGATCTGGCGCGTACTATCGAAGACACTCAGCCCGGACACCGACGATGTGGTCGCGTCCCACTGGATCCGGCCGGTCTCAGACCATAGACCAGCACCGTTGCCAGCGAAATCCATGACGGGAAGGCCTCGCCATTGTGGCGGGCTTCCTCCCACAGCGAAGGGCCGAATGCCCCAATCTCCTGACATCTCCGCGATCTGCGCGACGACAAATTCTTCGTCGGGCGAGAGATCGTTCAGGCTGGCGGCATGCAAGGCGACCAGCAATCGCTCGTGCGGGCGTGGCATCGCAAGTCGCTCGAAGGGGTTGTCGGCCCCCATGAGCGACAACGATGTGTCGAGCGGATCCCCTGACTCAAGGTCCCGGTCCCGACGGTGCTGGCTTCGGAAGGTGGTTCGCCCCGGCGATCTGAGGCGGCGAAGGTTGGAAGCCTCGCGAAGCTGCCGCGACGGCCGATGGAACTCTGAATTTCTCGTTTCGCCCATTGCGACCTGAGTCTAGAGTTAGCGGAGAGCGAAGATGTGGCGACGGGACAGGGGCAAGGCGCCCGGTGAAGTTTCGGTGAGGACACCGTGGGGACAGGCACTCAACGATGACGGACGTGACCGTGCCGGCGCGGTCGGCGTCGGATAGACGCGTCCTCGGAGCCGTCTCTGCATATCGAGGCTACCGGCGGCAAGCCCTGTACGGCCTGCACCGGCTACTCCAACTTCGTGAGGGCGAACTCCTTCAACCCGAGGGCGTCGAGGACCTGTCCGTGTTCGGAGATGGGCAGCTCTTGGAGGCCGTCCAGGTGAAGAGCTACGCGCAGCCCCTCACGCTGTCGCACCTGGCTCCGGAAACCGACAACTCCTTCTTTCAGGGCGCGGCAGCGCGCGCTCGGGCCGGTAGTCAGGAGCGAATTCGACTCGTGAGCTTCGGGCCGCTTGGGCCAGAGCTCGCCGGACTGACGGTTGGCAACGAGCTGTCGGTCGCATCTGTCCTCGAAAAGCTGGAAGGCGCTGGCATCGCGAAGCAGACAGGGCGAGAGATGCTCTCGCGCATGTCGGTCGAGGAGGTCACCGAGGAGCAGCTCGCAGCAGGTGTCCGCGACCGGCTAGCCTCGATGGTGACCGGCCTCGATTCCCAGGCGGCTTCCGACTTGTTGACCTTCTGGATGTACATCCAGTCGGAGCGCCGCGCGACGATCTCAGCAGCGGACGCGCGTCGTCGCGTCGAGGCCGTGGGCGCCTTCATCGCCGCGACTCATGCTCATCACGAGGAGTGGTACGTCACGGTCGTGCCCGGTCGAGGACGTGGAGGTGTCGCCGGAGCGTCGTGCCACCCTGGAGCAGGAGTTCTACCAAGGAGTTGCTGTCCGCTATGAGCACGTCGCGGCTGGGCTCTCCGTCGAGCGCCGCCACTGGCTGGATGAAATCGACACGGCGTTTGAGCGCGAGAGAACGGTCGTCGTCCATGCGGCCTCGGGTCAGGGAAAGACAACGCTCGCGTTTCAATTCCTGAGCTGCCTGCCTTCGTCGTGGCGATTCCGAATCGTAGCGGTGCCTGATCGATTTCACGCGGTGCAGATGGCGGCAGCCCTTGAGGCTCATGCCGCGGCCGTGGACCTACCCGTCTACGTGCACCTTGACGTCGGGCCGCAGGACAGCGAATGGCCGACGTTCGCGCGCCAACTGGCCGCGCATACCGAGATCCGGCTCCTCGTCACCATCCGAGAAGAGGATTGGCGGCGGTCGAGCGACGTAGCCCTGCTGCCGTTCGCGGACGTCGATCCCAGCCTCGGCAAGTCGGAGGCCGAAGCCATCTATCAAGGTCTTCACGCGCAGATACCCGACACACCGCCGACTTTCGCCGAGGTCTGGGCGCGTTTCGGCGGTCGCGGCCCGCTGCTGGAGTTCGTCCACCTTGTAACGCAGGGTCGGGAGCTGAGGGCACGTCTGACGGATCAGGTTCATCGACTCCGGAACGAGGCGCTGCGGACAGGCGCCGAGAGAATCCAGTTCTTGCGACTGGTCTCGGTGGTAGCCGCGACCGGAGCGCGGGCCGACCTCCGACCACTTGCAGAGGCCGCGGGCCTCACCGATGCCGCGCACGCGATCGCGAGCATGGAGCGCGAGTATCTGCTTCGCCTCTCCGACAACGGCCGCATGATTGGGGGTCTCCATCCCATTCGATCGGGCATTCTGGCGGAGTTACTGACCGACGAGACGCTGTCGCCGTTCAGCGAGAACCTCGTTGCTGCTGTCCCGTTTGTGACCGAGGCCGACCTCGAGATCTTCATGCTGCAGGCCCTGTTGCGGCCGGATATTGACGTTGACATGCTCAAGCGCGCTGCGTTGGATCGGGAGATGGAGTCGTGGGTGGGATTCGCCGGCGTCGGTCGCGCGCTCCGCTGGCGCGGAATCGCGGACTACGCCGATGCACACCGAGAGCTGATAGAAGAGATCGACCCCGAACGATCCGGGAGATGGGCGGTAGTACTCGATACGGACATCGCACGCGCCATGCCTGGCCTCGTACACGAGATCTGGGAGACGCTCGGAAGGACTCTTCAGAAAGAGGATGCGGTTGAGCGGGTCCGGGCTTATCAGGAGCGTCAGCGGCCCGTCGATGAAGCGATGGATCGTTTCAGGGAGTGGCTGGCATTGGCAAGGCCACCGGCCGCGCCCGCATCGGCCGCTGAGTGGAGCGCGTTCGCTGAGATGCACTTCTTCGGAGCGAGACTCGGCGTTCCCATCGAGCCAGCATGGTTGGTCGAGGAGGCACTCGACGGCGCACTAGAGACTAAGTCGGTCAGCGCATTGGCGGATCTCAGCCTCGCCCTCTCCGAGGGGGATGAGGTCACGAAGCGGGGGCAGGCCTGGCTTGCGCGCTATCGCGGAAGGCTAGCCGAACTCTACCGACGCGATCAAGGCGCTGTCGGGCTTCGCGACGACGGCGAAACGATCTCAATCGACTTCATCGTCTCCGCCGCGGCCTCGGCTGAGACTCGGCCCACCCGGTCTCCGTCGAGCAGCTACAACTCGCAAGCTGTGGTCCGCCTGGACGTCCTGCGACGGCTAATACCAGACCGGAGCTACTACGCGGCGCAGGGATGGGGCCATCGCGTCGATGGCCTCGCCTTTGATGGGACGCAGAAGAAGATCGAGCGCCGACGGTTACCGCCCCTTTGGCTGACCGCCATGAATGCGACCTTCCGAGGGTATGTCGAACGGTGGTGGCGGCCATCGAGCTGGTCCTCGCTTCGGGATCAACTCGTCGAAATGCGCCGAGACACATGCGCGAGCCTGGAAACAATTGTGGCCGGAGTGGAGCGGTTTCACCGGTCAACTGCCGTCTCGCCGTTGGATGGAATGACGAGCGAGGAATGGTACAAGGCCTGGGCATCGCGTCTGTCCGCGGAGCCATTGCTCCCAGCAGGGGTCATCGACGAGTTCGGTTTCACTGATGAGTCCTCCGCGATGGCAGATCCCACCCAAGATAGCGTGGCCGAGCGATCCCTCGCCGTCGAGCCGTACCTGGGATTTCTGAGAGCGTGGCGCGAGCTGCGGCGCTGTCTCTCGAACTTCGCGAACCAGGCGCCCCAAGCAACTGCCGTAGCCGTTGCGCTTGGGCGCGCCGCTCCAGAGATGCGGGCGGCCGTCAGAGCGAAGGCCACGGAGCTGGGGTGGGACAACACGCTCCGCTTGTCGGCCCACAATCTCGCAGATGCGTTCCTTGCGTTGCCTGCCTTCCAGTCCCAGACCGCCCGCCTGTTCGCTCTGGACGTCGAGCTAGAGCAGCGTGAGCGGCGGGCGTACGGCCGGGCGAATGCGGCCTGGCGGGCGTTCGCCAGAACCCCTTGGGCACGCTCCAACAACATGGCAACGGAACTGGATCAGGAGGAACGAAGGTTCAATCGAAAATGGCAACAACAGCTCCGGGCCGCGCTCGATCGGCTTGATCCGAACGCTCGATGGGAGGTGACGGAGCGCGTCGGCGCGGAGGGGGGCCGCCTAGTTCTCGTCGGCTCGTCTTCCGATGCGCTCCTCATCTACGGTCTACTAGAGAGAGCCGTCGGGGTTCTCCACGAGGCCTTCGCCGCCCTATCCGAAGATGCGAAGACGTCGATCCGCGTGCGCCTGCCGCAGTTGATTGTCGTACCCCTGCTCAAGGGGAGATCGCTGCGAGCCGAAGCCCTGTCGCTATCGACAATCGTCGTCGCGTCTGAACAATGGTCGCCCGAGTGGTGGCATTTCGTTCCCCGCCCGATCCCATCTGACTTGAGTGATGGGTTTCCGGTTTGGGACGACGGGAGGCTTCGCTTCGGGGACGCCGTGGCCGACGCCATCGCGGTGCTATTTGCATTGGCCACACATTTGGTCGATCTACCCCGCCGCGACGAACTTGATGAACTTGGTCGCGACCTTCTTGCCGAGTACGTCGCCAGCATCGATCCGTCGCCGCCCGAGGTGTGGCATTCGGCAGTTGAGAAGCTCCGGATCTTCTCGGCCGCGCTGGCTGAGGTCGGCGGGGGCGCTCCGTATCGCGGCGAGATCGAGGAGCTTGTCGCGGGGCTTCACAGTGTCCTTGACAAAGCACCCTGGCGCCTCGAGGGTGCAGCTCCTGACGAAGATGAAGTGGCTGCGTGGCGGCCGGCAATAGCGGAGGCGATGGTTGCTGGGGGGGCATTGAGACTGGCCTGGGCAACTGCGGTCTTGGATGGGGCCTCGGCCGACGCACCGACGGCCGCAGGCAGTAGGGAGACTCCGCCGGGCAGAAGGCAGCCTCAGCGAAAGCGCCGTCGCTCGGGGCGAAGCTGATGAAACCTGTCGTCAGGTACGGCGCCCACTCGGCCGCGACTTATCAGCTCACTCGCTGCAGCCACCGCTCCACTCCGGCAAGTACACACTGGAGCGGGTATGGGACATTCAGGTCGCCAGGGTCGGTGTGACTCCTCTCGCCCCGACCATTCGAGTAGGTAGCCTTCGCGGCGCCCCTTCCCACGCTCGTTTTAGCCCTAGCCAGGCGTTTCCCCGGGCTTCCCCGGACCTGCCCGTTCGAG
>Ga0182027_10003156_pt1 | contig 26334 bp, 28 predicted proteins | sample 712E1DmetaG_FD_121300 | JGI IMG/M metagenome (GOLD analysis project Ga0182027, IMG submission 121300) | Permafrost microbial communities from Stordalen Mire, Sweden - 712E1D metaG (Illumina Assembly) | ecosystem: Environmental > Terrestrial > Soil > Wetlands > Permafrost | place: Sweden...
GATGCCGCCGGTGTGCCCATCGAGCTCGTGGCCATCGCCCTGCCCAAGTTCTACAACTACACCGAGAACGCCGACAACGACGCCCGCTTCCTAGCCGCCCTCCAGACTCCGGGCGCCCGGCCCTACTTCCTGCTCAAAGAGGACGGAAGTCTCCTGCGTTCGCTCGTCAACCCCGACAACGGCAAGGTTGAGTGGTGCACCCGCGGCATGCTCCAGAGCGCCATGGGCAACTCGGACTACGGCGACTTTTCCGCCATGGCCGGCGAGGTGGCCAAAAAGCTCTTCCCGGCCTTGTTGGATCCGGCCCTGGTGGGCAAATACACCATCGTCTGCGAGCTGATCCACCCCGACAACCAGATCGTCACCAACTACGGCAAGCGCATGGACATGCCAGTCATCACGGTCTTTGATCTGGCCACCGGCCGCGAACTCCCCCGGCGCGCCGTGGTGGAGTTCTGCACCGCCCACAGCCTTTCGCCCATCCGGGCCTTTGTGCCGGCGGCGGCCGATTTTGAGGGCGCGATCGAGGAGCTGCGCGCGTCCTGGGCCGGCACCGACATCGAGGGCACAGTGGTGACCGTGGAAGTGCCTGGCGCCCCGGACCCCTATCGCATGAAGATCAAAGGGGGCCACTATCTCGAGCTCATGCGCCTCAAGAACTACTGCTCTCTGGGCCGCACCCGGGAGTTGGCCGAAGCCAACAATCTCGGCGACGTGGTGAGCTTCATCGCCTATCTGAAATCGACCATGCCCGAGCTGCCCGAAGAAGTGCGCATGATGTACGAGAAGCACTTCGTCAAGTACGCCGCCTGGGAGTCTGACAACGTGGCTGAAGTCGAGCGCCTGGCCGGGGTCTACGTCCGCCACCCGCTGGCCGGAAGCGCTGACAAGAAGAGCTTTGCCCTGGCCATCGCCGAGAACCCGGACCGCTGGGCCCTGTTCATGATCCGCGACAAGGGCCCAGATGGCGCGCGGGCCGCCATGCTGCGCAAGGTCCGCATGTCCCGCGAGAAGCTGCTGCGCGACGCCGGCGATGCGGAAGCGCAAGGCGTGGTCGTTTAGTCTTGATTTGATCGAGCGCATAAACTCACTAGTAGAAGGATATCAAGATGAAACTGAGTCAAGAAGAGGTCGAGCTGCTATATAAAGCTGTGACGATGTACGCGGGAAGCCACGATCTCAAGCTTATTGGAGCGTTAGAAGCTTCCAATGAGCTTCCCGACCGCCTCATCCCCAATGCCAAGCGTGCTTTGACTGTCGCCCAAAATAAGGTGCGCGGAATGGGCCGGCTGGATCTCGTACGAGAGATGTCCACCCTGGAAGGACGACTAGGTGGCGGGCGAGCGGATCAGATGCGACGTCCAGCGTCGAAGTCATGATCCCCGTCACGCTGGACGCCAACGAAACCAGGCTGGTCATGCATGCCACCCAGTACGCCATCGGCGACCTCCAGGACCGGATTGCCAAGGTCAAAGACCGCCAAGCGGTGCTTTCGAAGGATTCGCCAGAACTGACCGACTCCATCCGGGCTATGGGCAGAGCGCAAGAGAGCTATCTACAGGTCCAGACAGCGGTCAAGGGTGGTAGCTTCTGCTACCAGCGCAAGGACTACATCACACGCGAGACTTGTGAAGTCTTGATCGAATACGCTAAGCACACTCGTTCGATCACCGTGAGCAAAGCTGCTCAGGAACTAGCTTCCAAGATCCGCAATAACGTGCTCTACAAATAGGGCGACGAGGAGATCCCGATGACTAAGATCTACAACGTCACAATGGCCAATTGGAATCAAGGCTGCGGCGATTGGGTGTCCAGGTCCGGAACGCTGACCTCGAGTCAATGCGACCGCCCATCACGGGCCACTCGCTATGAGACAGATCACACCTATCCTTCCCGAGTCTGCGGAACCCATGCTCGAGCAGCCGAGAAGCGTGGCCTGCCGGTCGTGTGGGATCCCAAGTAGCCGAAAGGAAGATAGACATGGACAAGTCCACCGCCCCCTGGAACCCAAAGCAGATCGCCAATTTGAAGCGGCGGCAAGCGGCTCGCTGGCTCCATCCCTACACTTGCGCTGAGCACTCCGGGCTGCCTCTAACGCCAACCAAGGAGGGTTGGGTCTGTCCTTCGATCGGTTGCGCCTACCGGCAGAACTGGGCCCATGCCGACGATGCTGCCGGCACTTGGCCCCCTTCGATGTTCTAGGGGAGCCCATCATGTTCCGATCCAAACCCCAACCACTAACCGAACGGCAGAAGGACCTGATCCTGGACGCCCTGCGAATCTATGGCTTTGGCGAGGGCTCCCTGATGGACCCGCTGCGCGCCCGGATCAGGGCCGGCGAGCCGCTCGCCGGCAATCAAGAGCTGGTTCTCAAGGCCCTGCTGGCCCGGACCCGGGACTCGGCCGGGCCAGCCCTGGCGCCCGAATTAGACGCTCTGCTCAAGCGGCGCTACTCTTAGTCGACCTGCCCATCTGGGCCCCGACTTGACCGAACGCGCCATCGCGCCATCATCAGGACCGATCTGCGATTCAAGAGGTGCCCGATGGCGGTTCTCGATGATTCAGACAAGCTGGCAGCGGAGCCCGCTCTGTCTGAATTTTCAGAAGATGAGGAATCACAAGATAAGTCCCGCCGCCGTTGGCCCTGGGGTCCTTTCGGCTCGGCGGTCTTGGTTCTCTCGCTGCTGATCGTTTTCCTGCTGGGCTCGCTCTTCCTGTCCGGCCCGGCAACGAGCAGCAGCCCGGCACCTTCAGGCCTAGGCACGGTTTTAGTGAGCATCCAGAGCTGTGAGCCGGTGAGCCCCGGTAGTTCCGTCTGCCAGGAGCGGCCGCTGGTCGGAGTCGAAGTCGATCTGCATGGCGCGGACGGGGCTTATTCGGGGCTCACCGACACCGCTGGCACCATCAGCTTCACTGTCGCGCCCGGTGATTACACCTTGGCGGGCCAGCCCCAGCTCGGCCGGGCGGACCTTCACGTCCCATCGAGCCAAGGCATCCGCGTCGATTCTTTCGGCCATGTCTCCTTGATCTTGGAGTACGGCCACTAAACAAATCCGCCCTGCCCCTTGCGCACTGATGGGACTTTTACCATCATAGCGCTTATGCCCATCCTGTCCAACCCCTTTGATTCGCCCGAAGCGGTCCGTTTGCGCGAAAGCCAACCGGCCGGTGAGGCCAGTGCCATGTACCTCGTGGTGCGCCGCGAGAAGGTTGGAACTTTGTCCGAGCTGGCGGTGGCTCTCGCCGGGGCGGTTCTAGATTGCGCGCAGCGTCTAGGTGAAGATCCCCGCTATGTTGGTGACTTTGCCGCCTGGTATGCCGACTCCTTCCGCAAGATCACCCTGCGCGCCAACGAGCGCGACTGGCCCAAGCTGCTGGCGGGCGAGCTCGCCTTGAGTCTAGGAGGCATGTCCGAGCCCATCGTGGCCGTCTTGCCACCACGGCGCAAGTCGGCGGCCTCGCCCCTGGTGCGCAGCCTGCAAACCTACGCCCTCACCACGGCGGAGTTGCCGATCGGGGAACTGTCACCGGATCTCTCCCGCCCGGCCTTGGTGCTCTGTGCCAATCCGGAGATCTCCATGTCGGCCGGCAAGCTCTTGGCCCAGATCGGCCATGGCGCCCTGATGGCGGCACGGGCACCTGAGGAACTCGGGGCCGGACAAGATTGGCGGGACGCCCTGGCCGCCTGGCGCGCCAGCGGCGAGCAGGTCATTTACACGACGGCGAGCGCCACCGGTTGGCGCTCGACCATCGAGCTCGAATCCTGCGTGGCCGTGGTGGATTCCGGATTGACCGAGATCGCCCCCGGCTCCCAGACGGTCCTAGCCATCCGCCCGAGCGCGGGTGAGGCTTTGCGCACGGCCTTGGCCCGCTTGGCGAGCTGACCTGCCAAAACCGTAGCGATAATGCTACGGTTTTGACATCTCTTTTGGGTCGGAGGCTCGCGCCCGCCTTGACTCTGGCGCGATCTGCGACGAAGTTGCCAAGAGAGATATGGAGGCCTCCAATGTTGCAACGCTGGTCAGGCCAGGCGCCCGCAGGACGCCCGCCTTCGGGCTATGAGAGTGCCAAAGTGCTGCTGGTCGTATTGGGCGTGCCAACGCGCCTGCCGGGCGGAGCGGCGGCACGAGCCGCGCAAGAGCTGATAGACGCCCAGTACCGTACCGCCCGCCCGGAGCTGACCGTCGCCCCCTACACTAGCGTGCGTCAGCGGACCAACGCCCGCCGTCGCGGGATGCGCCTCCTGGAGATCTATCTCGAGGCGCCAGCCCTCATCCCCTCTTTCGAGCCAGCCTGAGGCAGAACCGTAAAGCGGCCCGTCCACCGACTTGGAGGCTCTTTCCTAAAAGCATGGTCAGAGCGACATGCCTTCATTAGCGCATTACTTGCGCATTTTCGGGCCCCGTTTATGTTGTAAGAGATGCCGATAAGGCACATTTTGAGGAGTTGATCATGAGCATGAACCGCAAGCCACCTTCTGGTCCAGACGAAACCGGTCGCCCGCTGCGCTGGTTCGAGAAGGCCCAGAGCCACCAATTGGCGCCGCGCGATGAGACCACGTCCTCGCGTAGCGGGGCGCCCGTCCCGGAATTGGCTCAAAGTCAGGCCCTGAACTTCCAGCGCAACGGCGTCGCCTTCATCGAGCTCGGTCGGGCCCGCATCAGTGAAGCCTCCGGCCGCGCCACCCTGCGCCTGGCCGCGTTGCGGCTAGGTCTCAACCCCGACAGCGTCGTCATCGCCTTTGACGCCCGTACCAACACCCTGCGAATGACCCGCCGCTAGGATCCATCAGCAAGACCAGCGAGGTCCCGTCAGTCTTTTCGCCTGACGGGACCTCGCTTTATGGCACTCGCGCCCGAGTCCGGATTAGTGGGCTCTTTGGCGGCGCATTTGGCTTTGGCCCTCCACTGATTCGCCCTCATCGTAGTCGGATTGGCACCGCGTCAACTTTGCGCCCTTGTCTCCGCCAATCAGCCCCAGAGGTCGTATCAGCGGCCAATACTTGCGCGTTTGCGCCTTGCGCCCATGTTCAGATCAGAGATAAATATAGGCCATTTTGGCCTCATCGCCAACAGATTGCGAGGAAGAAATGCCGAACACTCCCAACTCCCGCGATCAGGGACATCAGACTTGGTTCGAACGCGCCCAGAGCCACCGATTGACCCCCAAGGACAACACGGCAGGCGTGAGCCGACCGGATCCGACCATGGTGGCCACGCTGGCCAAGCGTTTCGCCCAGACCGGCGCCGTGTCGGTCGATTTGGGCGCGAGCTCATTGAGCGAAGCTAGCGGCCGGAGCGCCCTGCTCATGGCGGCCGGGCGAGCCGGCGTGCCGGCGGGTGAGATCCAGATCACCCTGGACTCCACCCTCAACGTCCTCAAGATGTTCCGCGTCAAGCCTTAGTATCCACACAGGAGCTCTTTGATGGGCGCTTTTCCCACCCCGACCGACGCCGAGCGTGCCGCGCCAGGTTTCCGATTGCCGGACTGGGCCCTGCACCACGGTCTGTGCCCGATCACCATCGGGGAGCATGACTTTGGGACGCTTTCGTTCTGCCAGCACTGCGGCGAGGAGCGCAAAGTCCTGGTCCGGATGGCCAAAGATGGCGCCATCTATGCCATCGCGCGCAAGCCGACGATTGAACCCGGCCAACCTTAAGCTTACTTTGTCGCCAAAGCCAAGACCGCCCCTAGGGGCGGTCTTGCTATAGCTAAAGGTTTCTTACTTGAAACTGACCGGCGGGCCCGACCAGGGGATGTTGAATAGTTGTCCGACGGTCACGAAGGTGAAGCCATGGGCCCGATAATAGGCGATGACCGCGGGTAGCACATAGGGGGTGGAATTGGGGCCACAATACATCAGCACCACCGAGCCGCTGGTCCCCCGCTCAGCCGAGGCGATCTCTTTGGGGATGTTGTATATCTCGGTGTCGGCGTCGCTGGTGTCCCAGAGCAAAACGGTCTTGAAGCCGGCGGCGGACGCTGCGGCCAGGGTGTTGGCGTTGTAGCTGCCACCGGGCGGGCGGAAGACGGGCAGCATGGGCACGCCGGTGATGGCCAGCTCCTGGGCCGCAGCCGTCTGGATCTGGGCCAACTGGGCGGCATAGGAGAGCCGGGTCATGTTCGGATGGGTCCAAGAGTGGTTGGCAATAGGGTAGCCAGCTTGCGCCACCGAGCGCCAGAAGGCGTGGCTGTTACCATGCAGGCTCATGGCGGCCGAATAGGGGAAGAAAGTGGCCACCACATGGTCGGCCTTGAGCGTGTTGAAGATCTTCTGGCAGTTGTAGACGGAGTAGCCGTCGTCGAAGGTGAGGGCGATCACCTTCTGATTGGTGGGGCCATGGCGAACGACGCTGGCGCTGGCGCCCAGGACCGGCGACGCGCCCAAGAGCAACAGGCAGAGCGCCAAGATCGGGATGAGGAGTTTCTTCATTGGATTAGGTGCCCCCTTATGCTTAGAATCTCTCCGGACAAACTCGAGAAGGACCGGCATTAGCCATAGTGCGCTCGCTAAGCCTGAGTTTCAATACGCGCGATTCAATCGACGGTGAATACGATCACCGCCGATTGTGCTCTTGCCTCTTCGACCCGTATGTCCTATCATAGCGAGGGGCGGCTAAGCATCTGCCCAAAGCACCGCACGAGGATCTTTCTCAATGAGCGCGCTATTGGACCGCGAGGGGTTCCGCACGCAGGTCTTCGCCCGTGATGGCGGGCTCTGCGTGTTTTGTGGCGCGCCCGCGGCCGACGCCCATCACCTGATTGAGCGCAAACTGTTCAGTGAGCCTGATGAGACCGGCGGCTACCTCCTCTCGAACGGAATCTCCGTCTGTGAAAACTGTCACCTTCTATGCGAGGCCACCAAGCTCTCGCCCCAAGAGGGCAGAGTCGCCGCGGGCATCACCGAGGTGGTTGTGCCCCACATCCTGGACGAAGAGCCCAACCCTGAGCTCATCTCCAAGTGGGGCGACCCGGTCGATGTCGAGGGTAATCGTCGGCCCGGACCACTTTTCTTCGAGCCTGAAGTTCAGAAGATCCTGCGTGAGGCCGGGATGCTGTCGCTGTACATTTTCCGCTTCCGCTATCCGCGCACCCCGCATGTCCCTTTTAGCCCGGGTAACACCAGCGACGACCGGGTCCTGGCCGACCTGTCGGCTTTTGCGGGCAAAGAAATTGTGGTCACCGAAAAGCGGGACGGCGGGAATGCCACTTTGTATGCAGATGGCTATTTTCATGCCCGTTCTCTGTCCAGTGTCTCGCACCGCCACGAGACCCGCGTGCGCGCCGCCCTGGCTGCCGTGGCACCGCAGTTGCCGGCGGGATGGCGCATCTGCGGCGAGAACCTGCAGGCCCGCCATTCCATCGAGTACAAACACCTGGCCAGCTACTTTGAGGTTTTCTCGATCTGGAATGAGCGCAATGAGTGCCTGTCCTGGGAGGAGACCGAGGAGTGGTGTGCCCTACTGGGTCTGACGACCGTGCCGGTGCTGTATCGAGGTCCTTTTGACGAAGCGACCTTACACACTTTGTGGACACCCAACCGCCACTCGGGTGATCCCATGGAGGGCTGGGTCATGCGGACCGCCGAGGGTTTCCCCTATCGGCGCTTTGCTCAGTGCGTAGCCAAGTTCGTGCGTGTCGGCCACGTCCAGACCGATCAGCATTGGAGTCTGGGCCCAATGGTGGAGAACGAACTCGAACGGGGTGAGGGTTGATGGACGCCGCCTTCTGGGGTTTGAGCTCGTTGATCCTGTCGATTCTGATGATCGGCTGGACCGCCAACCTGGTCATCAATGCGGGAGATTACTTTGCGCGCTTGGCCGCCTATCATCTGCGCCGAGTCCTGCGCGACCGCGGGCGACAAGCACCCCGCTGACTTTTTAGCGCAGCGCCAGGCAGTCCAGGCAAGTGACTTACGCCCAACGGTTAGCGCGCAGCAATCCGCACCCCGCGCCCGCAGTAAGTCAGGCGGTCATCGCCATCTGCGCTCCGCGCAAAGCGAACAGGCGTGCGTTTGTGTTCCCCGCTTAAACCAAGAAGCTCGGGGTGAACCCGAGCTTCTTAGCTGAACGGGAGCGCAGACGGCGACCGTTGCCGTCTGTACTTTAGAAGGTGCGCTCCTCGGTCACGGCGCCGATGGCGGCTAGGAACAGGGACGGGGCGGATTCGGCCTGATCCTTGGAGATTTGGGCGATGGGGGTTTTGGCCGCCGGTACTGCGCCAAAGACCAGAGCGTGTCGCAGCAAGGCGGGATGGGGCATGAGGATGAGGGGCCGCTCGCCCTTCTCGCTGGCCGGGACCGAGAGGACCCACGGCTGCGCGAGCGTCCGCTTGACATCGAACTTGGTGATCCGCAGCGGCGTGGACGCCGTGTTGGCGTAGCCGCCGAAGCCGTAGAAGGTGGTGAAAAGCCTAGCGAAAAGCTGGTTGATGTAGGCTTCCGGCGAGGGGAGCAGTTGGGGCACAAAGTAGCCGCACGGGCCGTAGTAGGGGTAGGCCACGCCGTAGCCGTTGTCGATGTGGGTGGAGTGGATGAGCAGGGTGCCGGTGGCGAAACGGAACTCGCGGAAACCCTGCTGGTTGTTGTCGCGCTCAGGCGGCAGACCGTTGGCGCGATAGAGAACCCGTGCGGCATCGCCGCAACGCGGGCAGATGTGCGAGTTGACTTTGATGAAGCCATTGATGCGGGGGAGGTTGCTCTCGTTCATACCTAGAATACTAACACCCTTCGGCCCTGAGCGCAAGCGTAGAGTGCGGTTTGGGGGAGATTACCCGCAGTCCCAAATAGCGCTGCCAACGTGGAGCTAGACGCCGGGCGACTGCGCCTCAGGCTGGTCGGAGAACTCGTCTGAGGGCAAAAAGGGGCTTGCCTGCCGCCCCGAGCCTATGCTACAATTCGAGTATCAGGTGAGCCCGAGAAGCTCCCATCCGAGAAAGGAACGCACAGCACCATGCGACAAGCCCTCCAGAACGAGCCCTTCATTGGCAAGATCGTAGCCGCCCCTGCGCCCGCATTGTCAGGCCGTTGGGCGGCCCTCACCAGCGGAGCGCCGGTGAGCTACAATGGATATCGCCGGCCAATCAGTGCCCCGGCGCCGGTCAACGCCGTGGCGGCTATCGCCCACCTGCTCGATGGGGACGTCAACCTGCGCCATCTCAAGGGCTCTGACCCGGCCCTGGTGGCCGACTTCAGCTCCCCGGCTGGCGTGCCCCAGAGTATCGCCTACCGGATGCGCTCCAACCAGATCTACAGCACGGGTAACGCGCCCATAGACCCATTTGCCCTCACCCTCTTTGCTGCGCGCCTGCTGCTCAACCGGTCCCACTACTTTTCCCGCGACTACCTCGAACTGCTCCACGCCATCTCCGATCATCGCGACCAGGGATATCTCGACCGCCTGATGCTCGCTGCCGCCGATTCCCTTATGGATGAGACCTGTGGCCTCCTGCGCAGCGACGCTATAGGCACCAGTGCGGAAGTGGTCTGGTTCTACACCGTGCGACCGGATCGCGACTCAGTGGTTGAGCTCAGCGCGACCGACGGCACCCCGATCGGGCCGCTCTTCTCCGACTTCATCACCGCCAACGCCTACCTGCGCTCGGGCGAGTCCACCGATTACGACATCTTCAAGTCCACCCCGGTCTGCGGCTACTGGGGCGCCGGCCAGACCTGGTAAGCCACTAGTCCTATTGAGACAACGCCTCCCGCCTGGGCCTCAAGTCCAGCAGGAGACCGCCCAAATCCAAGGAGAATTACATGACCAGGCACATCGCCGGACGCATCGAGACCAGTGGTGACTATTACGACGGCCACGACCAGCGCTTCGAGCTATGGGACGACGACCCTGATGTCCTGGTGCGCTTCTACCTCGACGGCGGGCTGTCGAGTGAGGAATGCCTGCGGGGCGGGACACTCACCTCCACGACCAACCTGCTGGGCATGACCAACGTGCGCGTCGATCGCAAACTCTCCAACACCGGTTTGCGCGAGCGGGCCCTGGGCATGCTCGCGGTCCCAGCGGCGGTCCTCGAACAGGCCACCCTCGTCGGGCCCTGTTCTGATCCGGTCGGGACGGAGTATCTCATCGAGGAAGGCCCCTATCCCCGCCTCGTCATCGACGGAGCCACCGGCCTGGTCGCCCTGATCGGCTATGCCGACGCCGACCTCGCCCAGACCGTCCGCTTCATCTACGAGCTCGATGAACAGGTGGCGGGATCCGCTGCGCCGAGCGATTTCTCCAACGACTACACCGAGTCTTACGATTACGACGAGGCTGTGGTCGCCGCCGCTTTCGGCCTACCCGTCCTGCCCCAAGTTCCTGGCCTGACCCGGCGCGAGCAAATGGCGTACACGCCCAATAACGGGGAGCGCCAGGCGCAGGTCTGGTATCGGGACGCGGCCGGCCGCGAGGCGAGCGCTCAGTGGGTCGAGATTGCCCACCTGCCGATCGACGCGGCCTTTGGGCCGCAGGCGGCGGACAGTCGTGGGTCCTTGCGCGCCAGAGTCCGAGATGGCGCAGGCTACTTGGAGTTCGTGGCCCCCGACCGCGCAACCCTGGAGCTGATCGCGACGGAGTTTCGCCCCGGCCTCGCATTCTAGTCCGCGATTTTCTCCCCAAAAAGTCCAAAACAAGACTTGCGCTTCACGAAAGATTGGCGCATAATACAACCATCAGATGAGGCCCGAGAAACCTCCCCTAAAACTCTAAGAGAGGAACCGAGAATCCCATGAAGCAGAGCATCAACGCCCAGCCTTTCATCAACACCATCGTCTCGCGCGCCTCGGCGGGCTTGGCTGGTCGCTGGTCGAACCTGCGCGACGAGGCCCCCATCGCCAAGGTCGCCGCCCGCCGCAAGGCCGGGGAGACCTCCAAGCTGTGGCTCAACGTCGTGCGGGCGCTCGTGCATATCATGGACGGCTCCGCCACCATCAGCTACGTCTCGCGCGCCGATCCGGCCCTCGTGTCCGAAATCACGACTCAGGGCTCGGTCGATGGCTTCCTATACCGCACCCGCGCCTGCCAGATCTACTTCACCGGCGCGATGCAGCAGAGCCCCGATGCCCTCGTCCTGTTCGCCACCCGCCTGCTCATCAACCGCACGACCGACTTCTCGAACGCCTACCTCGCGCTGCTGGTCGGCGTGGCTGCCTCTAAGCCGCAGCCGGAGTTGGACGCGCTCATGGCGACTGCCGCCGATGAGCTGGCGTTCGCCTGTCAGGAAGACTTGGCGCTCGATGAGGTTCCCTCCGAAACCGTCTGGTTCTACGCGGTCAAGAAGGATACCGACTCCATCGACGAGTTCTCCGACGCCTCGGCCCTCAAGATCGGTCCGCTGCTTTCCGATGCGGTGGTCTTTGGCAAGTACCTCGCCGGTGAGGCGACCGCCTTCGATATTGTCTCCAAGGTGCCCGGCACCGCCGCCACGACTGCCTCGGCCCCGATTGATGTCAGCTCCGACGCCTTCATTGGCCCGCAGATCGACGTTTGTATCAAGTACGCCGGGCAGGGCAAGAACGTCCTCTATTACGGCCCGACCGGCACAGGCAAGTCCTTCGTGTGGGAGAAGGTCATGCGGGCGCTCGACCCGTCCTTCGACGCCAACGCCTACCCCTTCTTTGTTCATGGCTCCGGTGGCCTCGAAGACATTGACTTCGTAGGTCAGGTCATCATCGACAAGCAGGGCGACCGCCGCTGGGTCGATGGGCCACTCACTCAGGCCATGCGGGCGGGCAAGCGGTTTAAGTGCGAGGAGCTTAACCGGCTGCCCCAGTCGATGCTCAACGTGCTGCTCGGGGCGATGGACTTCGGCCGCATCAAGATCCACCAGCTGGACGAAATCGTTGTCGCGGCCGAAGGTTTCGCCGTCGATGCGATGGCGAACATCGGCCGGGAATACACGGCCACCGAAGATATTGACCCGGCCATCATGCGCCGGTTCCAGATCAAGGTGTCCTTCGACTTCCTGCCCGCCGATCAGGAAGTCAAGCTCCTGCGCTCCCGCAACAAGGGCCTTAAGCCCGAGGATGCGGAGACGCTGGTGCGGATCGCCAATGAAATCCGCCGTGCCCACGAGGAAGGCTCGGGAGCGGTCGATGTCGACCTGTACGTCAGCCCGGCCGGGCTGCTCAACAGCGCCGAGTTGGTCGCCGCTGGCGTCCCGATCATGGAAGCCCTCGAGCTGACTTGGCTGGCCGACGTGGCCTACACCAAGGCCCACCGCGAGTCCACCAAGGCCAAGATTGATATGATTATCCGCGAGCGCAAGGGCCGCAAGGGCGCTCGCCCCTAACCTCACCCACCCCTCCGCTGGCAGCGTGTTCTCGGCACGCTCTGGCGGCGAGCGGTGGAGATTCTCGGCTCCACCACTCACTCTCCGACCGGCTTCGCAAGGGGCCGGTCGGTTTGTTTAAGCGGGCTCTGGAGCATTAGAACAGTTGAGCTATTTGCGGGGGCGAATCCTTAGCCAATGCGTAATACGACCGATCGGTGTGATTTGTCATTGGCGTGATACAAAACCCCCTGATGGGGCTGGACAACGCACGATACGACCGATCAGAGTGATTGCGCCTTGGCAGCGGCAAAGAGGCGTTGATCGCACCGGGCAATCCTTGACGGCAAGACCCTTGGATGCTATGCTGAGCCTGTCCCGGGTGCTCCGGGCACTAGTGGGAGATGTCGTATGTATTGCTTCGGTTGTTTACCCAAGTCAGAGGAGAAGATCTGGGAGGCGCGCGCCAAGATCTGCCTGCCGCGCAAGGCGCATCGCCCCATTGGCGATCCCGTCGTCCACGAGCACTTTCCGGGCTTCGCGACTTTCGTCTGCGCCGATTGCGGCACCCTGGTGCTCAAAGAGCAGGGGGTCAAGGTCTAACCCTTCCTGTCGATCCACACAACGGTAACCCCGGCCGATCGCTATCGCGCCGGGGTTGCTATTTGGCCGCGGGTCAGCCTCTAACGCCAAATCTCGCCCACGGTGGCCTCAATAGGATAGCCCAGGGCCAGGCCGGCCAGAGCCAGAGCGCCTGGCGGACAGGCCAACCTCAAGGCTGAGTGGAGGCCACCAACTCCGGGGTCCCAGCCATCGGCGATTGGCCGGTTGGCCCAGGCGCGCACAAAGCGTGCCGCCATCAAGCCGTCGCGGGAGTATGAACCTGGCTTGTCCTCGTAGTGGTCGAACATGTACTCGTATACTGCGGCCACCGCTTCCAGGTCGAAGAGTTCGCCGAAGAGCGCAGGCAAGCCGACGATGAGGAAATCGGACTTGGCGCCGTCATACTCGCGCACAGCACGGTCGACATATAAGCCCTCGGCGCGAGCGCGGGCTTCCAACGCGGCCACCCGCTCGCGCACCTGCGCGGGGATGGCGTCAGCCTCCCCTACCGGCCACAAGGCGTCGCCGGCCAAGGGCTTTTGGCGAGACAGGACCCGCTCAATGCCGCACAGATGCACTTCCAGGGGGTCGGCGTCTTGCGGCCGCCGGAAGCGGGCCACGCAATCGAGATTGTCCCAGGAAAGGAATGGTGAGGATACGATCGGCAGATCGGCCGGATAGCCGTACTCGATGACACTGTCCTCGGGATACTCGCTCGAGCCGGCCTCGTAGTGAGGTAGGACCCGGGGCCGGCTCATGATGACTAGTTTCCCTATCGTCGGATTTTCCTCGATCCGCCTGGTCCAGCCGGAGATGTCTTGTGGTCGTACTCGAACAGGGCTCTTGCTCATAGGCCAACCGCCTTGGCCGGCCGGAATCTACGGGCCTTGTGCGCGCAAGCTCCGCCCCCGGCGCAAGCGGTATGGCTCTTGGCGCAAGTGGGACACAGGCCACCGGCAGCCGACGCGGGCAAGCGGGCGGCGCACTGGGGTGACACACTCGTGAGGTCGCCAGGGTTCCGGTGACTGGCGCAATGGCAGGCGCAGGCGACCGTGATGATGCGCAGGACTTGGTAGTAACTCAGGGGCATGGTTTCCTCTTCCTCCTAATTGATCTCGCAGTGTGGTCGAGGGCGCGCATAAGGCAAGTTTGGAGCCTTCGAAAGTTCCAAACGGAGCGTCAGCGGCGACCTGGGCGCTCTTGGTCCTCACGAGCAGCCCAGCGCATTTCGATCAAGCGACCCAGCTCAGCCCAGGAGCTGGCCACGATCAGGTCTGGATAAATCGTGCGCACTTGGGCGGTCCAGGCCGCCTGCATGGTGGCCACGGAGAATCCAGCGGCGATAGCCGCCACGGTGGTGGGCGGGCTATCATCGATGAGCAGCTCGCAACCGTGCTCGCGGGCATAGGCCACCTTGTCGATTGGGTGGTCGCAGACCAGTACGTTGAAAGGGATGCCGCAGTGATCCAGCCAGGCTTCGGTCGCCCCCAAGGTGGAGGCCCGGCGGTCGCTTACGATGTGGATTTCGGCGCCGCGTTCAAACCAGCCGCGTAGGATCTCGGCGGCTTGCGGATATGGCTTGTTCCCCATGATGGTCTCGGGGGTATGCAATCCTTCCTGCACGAGTTTGTCAAACTGCTCGTGGGTCAGGAAGGGCTCGAAAAAATCCCAGACCCCAACATCAGCCTTGCGCAGGCTCAAGCCATACATTTGGCGGAAGAGTCGCCGATAGACCGGGAAGTCATAATAGAGGGTGCCATCGATGTCCACCAGGATCCGCTTGGGGATACGGGTCGGAACAGGTATAGCTGATACAATTGTGGTTTTTTGAACTGTCATCCAAAACCTTGTGTGCGGATCTTCTCTTAATCATCGGCAGGTTGGTCTGGCGCGCAAGTAGAAGCCAAAGATGATTTTGGGGGCTCTGGCACCCACCTCGCCCTTTAAGTTTTAACTCTAGCTCTGGACAAAAAGTGCCTCGTCCCCGATACTCTCGGACGATCGATTGATCTCTGGGCCAAGATTTTTGAGGATGAGCCGACCATGGGATTCTTGCGAGGCTTCTGGGACCGCCGACAAACCACTATCGGCTTCGCGATCTTCGCCCTAGGGGCCGTCTTCATTTTCTCCCTGTTGTTGGTCACCGCCGCCAGTCCACATTTGGGCGTGGGCAATGACGCCGCCTCTAAACAGTTCGCCGTCGATTTCCGCGATTATTGGCTGGCGGCCGGCCGCATGGCTGGGCATGCCAGCCCCTACAATCCCGCGATGCTGTCTGGGCCGATCGGCTCGCAAGGTTTTGACGTCTACCGCTATCCGCCGATTCTTGCCTTCCTACTCATCCCCCTCTCGGGTCTGGACTACGTCAGTGCCGGCTGGATCTGGGTGGGGATATCCACCACCGCCTTGGTCGCCGGAATGGCCCTCGCCGTCGCGGCCGGCGGGATCTCCTTGAGCATGCGAGTTCTCATCTGGACCGGCGCCGCGACCGTCTGGTTCCTGCCGACCCTGGATTCCCTTTGGAAGGGCAACGTGGAGGGCCTGCAAGTCCTGCTTATCGCCATCGCGTTAGCCGGGGGTGCTGGCGCGCGCGGTGGCTCGGTTGTGGCCGGCGCTTGGCTAAAAGTTGCCCCGGTAATGCTGGTACCCGCCTTGCTGGTCCGCGATGGTCGCCGGGGGGTGGCCTGGCTCTTCGGGGCCAGCGCCATCCTGGTGGCCCCGGCGCTCCTTTGGGCGCCGGACGGCTTCCGCCAACTGCCCCAAATCTTGATCAACATCTCCGGAGCCGATTCGGTGGTGGCCACCAACCTCGCCCCCTCATCCTGGCTGACCACCCTCACCGGCTCGAGTGCGCTGGGTGAAGTGGCCCGCGTGGCCGCGATCATCGCAGCTTTTGCCCTGGTGGGGCTGTCCATTTACCTTGCCCGCAAACCTGGCGGCTGGGCAGCGGCGATGCTGGTGGGGGTCAGTGCATCGTTACTGGCCCCAGGCACCATCTGGGCGCACTACCTATTGGTCTTGCTGCCTTTTGGCGCCTATGTCTGGCCGCGGCTGTCTTTCGACGCCAAGGTCTGGCTGACCTTGGCCGGCGCCTTGGTCTCAGTGGGCATCTTCCTCTCGTCCTTCGCCTTCCTGGGCGCGGTGGCCTTTGTGGCGATCGCTCTGAAGGGCCTGTGGCCGGCGGTGGAGGCGGTGAATGCCTCGGACCCGATTGTCGCCGCCGCCTGATGGGAGCGCCGCCGATGTGGCGATCCCTGCCCTGGAGGTCTCTACGGCGCCAGCAGAGAGCTCCGCGCCAGCCGCTCGCCGATCGGTGGCTGACTCGGGGCCTCAGGTAGTGGTGTCGCCGCCGAGCCCAGTGGCCGGGAAACCGCCGCCAAATCCGTCATATCGGGCCTTGCTCGAGGTGCCCTCGCTCGGGCGCGTACTCCTCAGCATGCAGGTCTCGAGGATCGCCCAATCGATGGTGGGCATCGTGATGATTCTGTTCGCTCTGCAGCGGTACAACTCGCCACAGCTGGCGGGGCTGGTCGCGTTCGCCAGCATCGCCCCGGGCATGATGGTCAGCCCAATCGCCGGCGCGCTCCTCGATCGGCACGGCCGCGTGCGCCTGATCATCCTCGACTACCTCGTCGCGGCTGCGGCCCTGCTACTCGTCGCCGGCCTGTCGCTCGCCGGCAGCTTGCCCGCCGCGCTCCTGGTTGCGATCACCGCCCTGGCGTCGCTCACCGGCCCGCTTAGCGGCAGTGGCCTGCGCAGCCTGTTTCCGCTGCTGGTGCCACCACCGCTCTGGGAGCGGGTCAACGCCGTCGATTCCAACGGCTGGGTCCTGGCCAGCGTCGTCGGCGCGCCGATCGGCGCCGTCGCTGCTCAGATACTCGGATTCGAGATCGCCCTTGGACTGATCGCCGGCGCCTATCTGCTCGCCGCCGCGGTCATCTTTGGGTCGCCGGACCCGCGCACCGATGTCGCCTCGACCGGCTCCCTCTTCCTCGATGCCTGGCAGGGCCTCGTCTACACGTGGCGCAACCGGACGCTGCGCTCACTCGCCATTTCGCTTTCGGTGATGAACCTCTCGAGCGGCATGATCGAGATTGTCGTCCCCCTGCTCGTCCTCAAGCGGCTGGGCCTGGGCCAGGATGTCGTCGGCTTGATGTTCGGCCTCAGCGGCGGCGCCGGCGTGGTGTCGGCCTTCGTCTCCGGCCGGATCCGGACCGAAGGCCGCGAACGGCGCATGATCCTGCTGCCCGCGACCCTCTTTGTCGGCACGACTGCGATCCTGCTCTGGCCGGCCGGGTTGCTGCCCATCGCCCTGTCCATGGCGTTGTGGGGCCTGTTCAACGGACCGCTCGACATCGCCATGTTCACGCTGCGGCAGCGCAAGACCGATCCGGCCTGGATGGGGAGGGCCTTTACCGTTTCCATGAGCTTGAACTTCTCGGGCTTCCCGATCGGGGCGGCGCTCGCGGGCGTGCTTGTCGGCTTCTCGATCGAGGCGGCCATCGTGTTCGGCGTGGTCGCCAACGTGGCCGGGGCCCTTCTCGGCTACTGGCTGCTGCCTCTGGGCGACGAGGAACCCCAATAGCGACAGTCCGGGCGTCGGCCAGCGCTTAGTGACAGGGCATCTTGAAGGCGGTGCCGCGCAAGGTGTCTTGCGGCGCGGAAGAGCCTGGCTTATAGTGGATCGAGCAACCACAGCGCGGGCAAACCGCCTCACGGAAATCGGCGCCCATCATGCGACTGGGCCTGAACTCGTAGAGATCGTGCCCTAAGCGGCGCGCCCGTGACAGGGCAGTACCCTCATAGGACTCCCGGTCTGTGATGTCGCCCATCTTCGTTCCTCCTACGGATGTTTAGGTTACCCTATCGCTTCCAACGGGGCTCATGTTGGATCAGAGTGTGCCTCGGCCAGCCGCCGGTGACCTTGAAGGCGCCGTCTCCATTTGGGCGGACATAGAGATCGGGGCAGGCGGCCCATTTGACTTCCTTCCCCGCCTCTCCAGTGCGCGGATCGTATCGTGGTGCTTGTCCGCGGACCAGCCGAAGACCACAGGCCTCACAGAACTTGGGATCGTCAGGGATGAGACGGGCTATCGCCTTGAGGCTGGGCATGGCGGTCCTCCTTTCGAGATGGCGCGGACCTTGATCAACGGATCTGAGGTCTATTCATCGTCGGAATTAGATTTTGTCAATGGGCCCTAGCGTGGCAGTCCCTACTTGGCCCGCAAAATTCTTCCCCCACCCGCCGGCACCAGGCAGCGCAGATAGTCATCGTAGGCGTGGAAGCTCGGCCCGTTGAGCAGATCCTCCCACTCGCCCGACCAAGGCAGCTTGACGGTCATCTCCACTTCGTCGGGCGAGGCGTTAATCAGCACCGCCACGGTTTCGTCGCTACTCTGGCGCACGAAGGCCAATTGCTCGGGGGCCACGAAGGCCTCACGGTAATCGCCGCCGAGAAGGGCGCTCGAGGCCAGTCTGATCGCAGACAAGCGCGTGATGAGGCTGGCCAGCTCAGGCTCGGATCCGAGGGCCGGAGCACTGGCCAGATCCAGGGCCGGGCGCACCGGACGGTCGTCGCCATCGCCGCGCACACCGCGCAGGCCCCACTCCGAGCCGTAATAGATCGAGGGGCGCCCCGGCATGGTGAAGAGCAACAGGTACAAAGGCGCGAGTAGATGGGTCTCACCGAGCTTAGATGCCACCCGGTCCTGGTCATGGTTGTCGACGAAGTTGTAGAGCGGCAAGCCCCGGTAGATCCCCTCCGGGCCGAACTGACGGTCCAGCGAGTAGGCAATCTCGAAATAGTTGTGGGAGACCAAGCTTGACCACAGCCCCTTGTAGCACTCGTAATTGGTAATCGAGTCCAGGGTCGCCGGATTGGCCCAAGCGCGGTAGTCGCCATGTACCACTTCGCCAAAGAGCCAGAAGTCGGGCTTGATCGCCTTGGCATGACCCGCCAGGGCCGCCAGGAAGCCGAGGTCGGTGACATCAGCCGCATCGATGCGCAATCCGTCGATGTCGAAATCGTTGATCCAACTCCCTACCGCAGCCAGTAGATGGTTGCGGGTGTCGGGGTTGTGAAGGTTCAACTTGACCAAGTCATAGCAGCCGCTCCAAGCTTCGTAAGTGAAGGGGTCCCCGTAGGGGCTGTGCCCGTGGAAGTCCAGACCGGCGAACCAAGAGCAGAACTGCGAAGTCGCTCCTTTGTCTAAGACGTCGCGGAAGGCCCAGAAGTCGCGGCCCACATGGTTGAAGACCCCGTCGAGCACCACGCGTAGCCCAGCAGCATGGGCCGCTGTCACAAAATACTTGAGGGTCTCATCGGTGCCCAGGCGGGGATCGAGATGCCAGTAGTCGGCTGTATCGTAGCCATGAGCGGTCGATCTGAAGATCGGTCCTAGATACAGAGCGTTGGCTCCCAGCTTTCGGATATGTGGCAGCCAAGCTAAGAGGACGTCGAGACGCTGGAGTGGCGGCTCCTTGAAGTCGTTGTTCGCCGGCGCGCCGGTCAGCCCCAGCGGGTAGATGTGATAGAAGATTGCCGAATCGGCCCAGTTCTCCAAACAGTCATCCTATGGTTATTCTTACTCTTATGGCGTCTATTGTGGGCGTCGGATTGTCGGAGTCAAGCGGCGAGCCCGGTCTAGTCCTGGCCCTCCGGGGCACTTTTGAGAGGCCCTCGCCCATCCCATCTGCGAATACGCCTATAAGTTGACAGCCCCGTCTCCTCGCGCAACATCAGCTTACCGAAGAGCTGGAGCGACATCGACTTGCTCGATGAACTGCACTCAGAGGCGTCGTTGCCGTCGTATTGCGAGGTTCATCCGATGCTCGAAGATCCCACCCGCACACCAACCGTCACCACCTCTACCACCGGAGAGCCGTCGACAAGCGACGTGCCAACGACTGTTTCTCCCCTGCGAACCCTCGAGATGGAGGCCCCTGTGCCCGATGATCGCGCCGCAGATGTGCCAACCCCCGCGATGGAGGCCTCTGCAACCCCAGGAGAGCGCTCGGCCCCAGCCGCCCCGGAACCTGCCGACTTGGCCCCCGACGGCTTCACCCATCTCCACTGCCACTCCGACTACTCGCTGCTCGACGGCATCAGCGGTCCCTCCATGCTCATCCGGGCCGCCGGCAACCACGGCCAGAGCGCCATCGCCCTGACCGACCATGGGCGGGTCTCGGGCGTGGTGGCCTTCTGGAAGGCCGCCGCCTGGTACAACAAGGTCCATGCTGAGCGCCACAGCGTCGAGGACTGTCAGGCTGCGCGCAAGAAGAAGGACAAGGAAGCCGCTACCTGCCACTCGATGTTCGATTGCCGCACCCTCGACCGCTGTCCGGCCAAGAAGACCGAGATCAATGAGGCCGCGCACGGCAAGCTCCCGGCCCTGCGCCCGATCCTCGGCATTGAGACCTATGTGGCCGCCGCCGGACGCGAGACCCGTGAGAAGGGCGACTGGGGCCATCTCGTGCTCCTGGCTCGCACCGACGCGGGCTGGCACAACCTCATCCAGCTCACGTCCATCGCCTCGATCGAGGGCTTCTACTCCAAGCCGCGTATCGACTTGGAGATTCTCGCGACCCACGCCGAGGGCATCATCGCCACCTCATCCTGCCTGGGCGGACATCTGGCCCGCACCTGGCGCGATAAGGGTGAGGCGGCGGCCGACGATCTCATCCGGCAATACCAGCGCATCTTAGGCGCGGAGAACTACTATCTCGAGCTCCAGTGGCACAACGACCAGGACTTGGGGGGCGAGCCCAAAGCCCATGAGCAGCATGACCTCAACCGCTACCTCATCGGCGCATCGGCGCGCACCGGGGCGCATCTGACTTTCGCCAACGACCTCCACTACGCTCGGCGCAAGGACGCGGTGGCTGAAGAAGTGGCCCTGGCCAACCAGCAGCAGATGACCATTGCCGAGGTCCGGGCCGCCATCGCCGGCGGCAAGGACATGCTCTGGTTCGACACGCCGGACTTCTATGTCAAGACGCGCAAGGAGATGCAGACCTGTTTGGCCGACTGGCTGGGCCAGGCCCAGGTCCATGATCCGGCGGTCGCCAAAGAAATCCTCGCCCATGGTCGTGATTGGCTTCTCGAAACGAACTTAATCGCCGAGCGGGTTGAGGTCAAGGCGCCTTTCGGCAAGAAGGGCGATCTGCACTTCCCGCAGTTCCCCCTGCCCGAGAAGTACCTTGACATGTCCATCCTCGATGAGCCCAAGCGCCTCCAAGTCGGTTCGGACGCCTATCTGTCAGACCGGGTCTGGGAGAAGGCCCCAGGCCGCTATGAGAAGATGGACGATCGGACCCGCCGCCTAGTGGACTACGAGCTCCAGGCCATCTGCGAGCTGGGCTTTGCCCCTTACTTCCTGATCACCGAGGACTTCTGCGACTATGCGCGCCGTCAGGGTGTGGAGAATGACGACCCCATCATCGAGGTGGGCCTGGGCCGCGGTTCCGCCGCCGGCTCGGTCATCACCTACATCTTAGGCATCACCGACCTGGACCCCATCTACTACGGCCTGTCCGAAGGCGGCATCGGCTTCACCCGCTTCCTGAACCCGGTGGTGCACTATTTCGCCCAACCCGGCGACTTTGGAGAGCTACCCGCTGAATTTGACAGGGTCGCCCTGCCGGCCCCCTCCCTTGACGAGATGATGATCGAGCTGCGCGACGAGCTCAACGCAAGAGCCACCGCCCGCGGGACGGCCCTGCGCGACGGCACCGCCTCCGATTATGTGAGCGGTGAGAAGTACAACGCCGACCGGCTCTTGCTCGAGCAGCACCGCTGGCGCGAGCACCGGTCCGTCCTGCTCGAGGAGTGGGCCTCACTCAAGCGCATGTCGGCCTACGAGGAGGTCCGCCGCAAGCTCGCCTTCTACGAAGAGCAGGGGCTGATGCTCCTGGTGGAGTACTTCTGGCGCTGGCTGCGTGCGACGCGGGCTGGAATCGCGCCCGGCGAGGCCAACTTGCTGCAAAGCTATCTCGCGCCGTTCCTGGGTTTCTCGACCAAACGCCCAGGCGGCATGATCCAATACAAGCGCCGTGATGGCGGCGAGCAGAGCGATCTGCCTCTGCTGCCCCACTACCGCTTCGAGCAGGCCCGCATCGGGATGCCCGACATCGACATCGACTTCACCCCAGGCTACGACGGCCGCGAGAAGGTCATGCGCTACATCACCGAACGCTACGGCAACGACCACGTGGCCCAGATCGCCACTTTCAGCACCATGCTGGCGAAATCCGCCATCAAGGATGTGGCCCGGGCCAAGGGCCTGCCCCCGACCGATGGCGACCGGCTTGCCAACTTGATTCCCAAAAAGTTCGTGGCGATCAAAGGTGAGACTGATGAGGATGCCGCGCCCGGCGTGTCCTTGCGCGAGATGCTGACCTCGACCCACAGCGCGGTGGTCGAGGGTTCCAAGGAGCTGCGGGCCGAGATGGCCGCCGACCCCAAGATCGACGAAATCATCCGGTTAGCTGCCGAAATGGAAGGTTGTAAACGTGGCGTCTCGACCCACGCTTGCGGGGTTTTGATCACCCCACGGCCGGTCACCGACTATGTGGCCGTGGACCGCACCGACAAGGGCACTGGCCGTCAGGCCACCCACGACGGCCCGACCCTCACCGACGAGCTGGGCTTACTCAAGGTCGACTTCCTTGGCCTCAAGAACCTCCAGATCAACCGGGCCTGCGTGGACCGTATCAAGGAGCGCCGCGGACTGGACGTCAACTGGCGGACCGTGCCCGACGACGATCCCGAGGCCATGGCCCTGCTCACCGCCGGCCAGACGCGCGGCATCTTCCAGATGGACGGCATGGCCGTGGGGATCCTCAAGCAGATGAAGCCCAACCGGGTAGACGACCTGATGGTCACGACCGCGCTGGGTCGCCCGGGCCCGATGGATTACATCCCGGTCTATCTGAAGGCCCGCGCTGTGGGCAAGGGGACTTATGATGAGCCCACCTTTGCCAAATATGCCGCCCCGATCCTTGAGACCACTTACGGGGTATTGGTCTACCAGGAGCAGATGATGCGCCTGGCCATCAACTTGGCCGGCTTCTCGCTGCCGGACTCCGACGGCCTGCGCAAGGCCACCGGCAAGAAGGACGCCGAGAAGATGGCGTCGTTCAAGGAGCAGTTTGTCTCGGGCGCCGTCGCCAAGGGCGTCAATCGCAATTGGATCGACGACTGGTGGACCAACACCCTGGAAAAGTTCGCGGCCTACGCCTTCAACCTGTCCCACTCCGCCTGCTACGCCATGGTGGCCTACAAGCAGGCTTACCTCAAAGCCCACTACATGCCGGAGTTCTACGGCGCCCTGATGAGCGTCGACCAGCATGAGACGGCCAAGGAGAAGGGGGCCGCCTCACCCTTGGCCCTGGAGATCGCCGAGGCACGGCGGGCGGGCATAGCGGTCCTGCCCATCGACATCAACAAATCCACCGCGCGTGTCGAGGTTGAAGAGGGTGTGCTGCTCGGTGGCGAGGATGCAGCGAAGGTCCGCATCGAGCGGGGCAAGCGCATCTGCCTGCGCCTGTCATTGTCGGCCATCAAGGCCGTGGGCGAAGGGGCGGTGGCCGGGATAATCGCCGATCGTGCCCAGTATGGCAACTTCCTGTCCTTTGGCGACTTCATGGCCCGCATGATCGAGCGCGAGCGTGGGGTGGACCCCGCCACTGGGCGCAAGGTGCCCGCGGCCGTCAACAAGACGGTGGTGAATAATCTGGTCAAGGTCGGCGCTTTCGACGCTTTTGACGCCCGCTCCAATCTGCTCGAGCGCCTGGTCGAATACTTCGAGACCACCTCGGTCAAGAAGCGCAGCGCCGTCTCCTGGGAGCCGCAGGGCGGCTATTCGCCTGAGGCGCTCAAGCCCCAGGATTATCTCGATTGGGAGCGCGAGCTCGTGGGTGTCTACACCAGCGGCCACCCGGCCGAGGGGATCGCGGCGGCCGACATCGACGCCTATGAGACCGAGGCCCTGGCCCATGAGCAGAAGTCGGCCTACGAGCGGGGCAAGTCTGTGCGCCTATTGACCCCCCAGAGCGCCTCGGATGTCGTGAGCTTCGAAGGAACGCGTGATGACCAGTTGCGCCTGGTGCCCGGGGTCCTCAACGATGTCTCCTGGCGGCCCAACCGCTCTGGCGTGGGCGGCCGCTACACCGGCAAGATCGAGGACAGCACGGGAGAAGCCAAGTTCACCTATTGGCGGCCGCGCGACACCGAGATCTCGGCCATGCACGAGTCCTTCCGGGCCTTTGAGGCCGCGATCAAGGAAGGCAAGATCAACGGCACCGGGGCCGCGCTGGTCGGGGCTTTCACCTTCAACGAGAAGTACCAGAAGGAGCCCGAGATCTCGGTCTATGAGTGGAAGCCCATGGGCCTGCCGCGGCTCACGGTCGCCCCCAAACTCATCCCGGTCAAGTCGGTCAGCGATCTGGAGCGCCTGGCCCGGGAGGCCGAGCTCTTTGGCCCAGATCCGACTGTCAAGCCGGTGCCGGCACCGGTGCCGGACACCGTCGCCGTTCCAGTGACGGCGAGCAGCCCGGCTCAGGCGGCAACCACTTCGGACTTCTTTGATCTATGAGTTAGCGTCAGCTAACTCATAGAGCGATTACTTGATCTATAACGCGAGATAGCCCGTCGCAATCTCCGCCGCCAAAACAAAACCGGCGTCCCATCTTGGGAAGCCGGTTTTGTTTTGCTACCTATGAGGGCTCACTTTTTGCCAAACCGGCTGAGCACGGAAACCGCCAGGTACAGGATGGCGATGACTACGGCGGCGGTCAGGATCCAGACCAGACCGTAGAAGATACCCAACAGGAGATGCCAGACTAGATATAGGACGACGGCAGCGACCAGGGCGAAGATGAGCAGTTGGCGGGGGCTCTGGGGCTTAGGCAAGGGGCGGACCTCTGGCGGGACAAGACGAGTGTTATTGTAACCATGGCGCCCGTCCGAGTCAAGGCTTTTTAAGCTTGGCCGTACTGGTCTTTCTGCTGCTCAAGCTCGAAGAGCTTCTGCTTCTCACGAGCGGTGCGCTCAACCTGGGCCTGATACCGGCGCGTCATCCGCGTTAGGCCAGCCGCATCCGCCCGATTGCCACCGGCGGCGTCACGCTGGGCGCTGCGGAGTAGGCCCTCCAGGGCTGCCTGATTCTGCAAATGCGATTCCACAACCTGGCTCTGCACCGAGATCTCGGCTTCCTTCTCACCGCGCAGGTGAATCCGGATCTGACGGGTGACATCGGCGTGCATGTTGCGCACCTGGGCGTCGTGGTCGATGGCATCCACGATGGCCTGGGCGTGGATCAGGTGCTCGCGCGCAGTTTTGGCGATCTCGGCAGCTTCGGCATCACCGCGCTTGGCTCGGGCGTTGGCGGCGTCGTATTCGGCGGCATATGACTTCACGGCGGCCACGTTGGCCCGCCGACGATCGGCATACTCGCGCGCCAAGCGGCGCTCATCCATCTGGCTCGAGATGGCCGCCCCGGTGTTGCCCGGAAGATGGCGCAGGGCCGCGGCTCCCCGGAAGATGGGCGGGGCATTGCGGGTGGTGTTGGCGTCATGATAGGCCGCAGCCGTTGTGGACTGCTGGGATAGGAAGGTGGCACGAGCTCGAGCGCCCTCGTCGATGGCCCGCTGCAGGTCGTCGGCTGCTCGGTGATCGAGGCCGGCCATCATCTCGGCCCGCTCGCGCGCCAAGGCGCCCTGAGCGGCGGCATCATTGGACACCCGGGCTTGCGCAATCCGGTTGACCAGGCCCTCCACCTTGGCGCCGAACTGGGTTTGGCGGGCCGCATCGGCACCCACATTGGCGCCATGGCGGGAAATGACTTCTTGACGCACAGCCTCGGGATCGGTCTTGGCGCGGGTGGCGAGGTTCGCCAGGCGGGCCGCCAGCTCGCGGTCATTGGCGGTGGATCGCTCGAAAGTCTTTTGAAGTTCTTCTCGTTGTCGGGTCAAGACTTGGAATTTGGGTAATTCTTGCTGCTCAAATCTGATGTTGGCTTGGCTGTCTTCGATTTGCTTGGCGGCATTTTGCGCCCTCGCAAGAGCGGCGTCCCGTTGGGCATTCAAGGCATTCTGAGAGTTCGGCGACAGAAGAACTCCTGAATTCATAGAGGCGCCAATGCGCGAAGCCTCAGCTTCAGCCGTCGCCCTCTCGGCCTCAGCCGCTTGCTGCTTGGTGCGCAAGATCTCAATCATGTGCTCCGGGCCGCCCTCGTTGCCGAACTGATAACCGCCGATTTCCTCATCAAGCTTGGCTCGCGCTTGCTCGTAGGCGGCTTGGGATTGGGCTAGGCGAGTTGAAACCTGCCGATGTTGGCTATCCAAGTTGGCCACCAGGTTGTGGGGGTGCGGGTCGGCCGCAGCAGCGGCCAAGATGGCGTCCACTTTCGAGGCGGAACCGCCGGTGGCACCATAGACCTGTCCGACCAGGTTCTGGCGGAC
>Ga0182027_10003157_pt1 | contig 26332 bp, 16 predicted proteins | sample 712E1DmetaG_FD_121300 | JGI IMG/M metagenome (GOLD analysis project Ga0182027, IMG submission 121300) | Permafrost microbial communities from Stordalen Mire, Sweden - 712E1D metaG (Illumina Assembly) | ecosystem: Environmental > Terrestrial > Soil > Wetlands > Permafrost | place: Sweden...
ATCCAGTCTTCTGCCGCCCGTCAATTGCTGGTTTCTGCCGGCGCATCTGCCGTAGGGGATATTGTCAATATTCCTGAAGGCATTGTCCGCAAAGCACTGGATACCGTTCCCGAAGAATTTTTCCTTTATGACCGGGATGGCCAACCGAAGGTGCACTATGGGGGTGACACGGTTCAATTTGATCCTGGCTCATCCGGTGTTCATATCCTGGATCCGGATAGCCTGGAACATAAGCCAGCTTATACGATGGATTTGGTGCGGATCGTTAAAGTCACCGAGATGTTGCCTCAGTACGCTGCCCAGTCCACCGCAGTTGTTTGCAATGAAGTTCCCAAGGCCATTGGAGATCTGTATCGGCTTTACATTGTATTGATGTTCTCTAAAAAGCCAATTGTGACCGGCTCGTTTTGTGTGGAAAACCTCCCGTTCATGTTTGACATGCTGGCTTTGTTTACAAACGGTCGGAAGGCATTGGCGGATAAACCCCAGGCAGTCTTTGATGTTTGTCCATCCCCACCGCTGATCTGGAGTGAATTTGGTGCCGAAAACCTGATCGAACTAGCGCGTGCCCATGTGCCGGCGCAGCTTATTTCCATGCCGCTTGCCGGCGTTGCTGCTCCAGTGACACTGCTCGGTTCGGTTGTCCAGCATGCTGCTGAGAGTTTGAGCGGCATTGCCATCCACCAGCTAAGCAACCCGGGTGCGTCCATTGTATGGGGCGGCGCGCCGGCCATCTTCGACATGCGCCGCGGCACCACGCCGATGGGCGCGATCGAGACCGCCATGATCGACGCGGCCTATGCCCAGGTTGGTAAATCCCTGAATTTGCCCACGCAGGCCTATCTTGGCGCATCCGACTCCAAGGTTGTGGATGCCCAGGCGGGTATGGAAAGCGGTATTTCGACGATGATTGGAGCTCTGGCGGGCATTAATATGATATCCGGAGCGGGCATGTTGGATTTCCTGGCTTGCCAAAGCCCGGAGAAGTTGGTGGTGGATGCTGAGGGCATTGCCATGGCCCAAAGGATGCTGTCGGGAATCGAAGCCCGCACGGAAACACTGGCCACTGGGCTGTTCGAAGGAATAAACTTCAAAGGCGATTTTCTAAAACAAAAAGCCACTCGCGAATTGTTCCCGAAAGAGCAGAACCTTCCTTCACCCGTTATTGATCGGGATTCCAACCGGGGCTGGCAGGCCTCCGGCAGCTTGGATACCTTTGCCCGGGCCAAAGCGCGCACGCAAGAGTTATTGGCTGCCTACGAGCGACCCGGATATCCAGCCGGACCGGAGCACGAATTACTGAAGATGGTGGAGAGTTTGGCCAGCAAAGCTGGAATGGATACTCTGCCCCAAATCGACGGATAATTTTTCATCAGGAAGGTGGAATATGCTCAATCAAGCCCATGGCATCGAAAGGCAACTTGTTTCCTGGCGGCGTGACTTTCACATGCACCCGGAACTCGGTTTCAAGGAAATTCGTACCTCTGCCTGCGTGGCGGATACTGCCTCCAGCCTGGGTTGCCGTGTCCGGCGTGGAGTGGGTCGGACGGGTGTGGTGGCGGAATTGGGTGAAGGAAGTCCTAGGGTTGCATTACGCGCCGACATGGACGCGCTCCCGTTACAGGAGGAAAATCAGACCGTGTATATTTCGCAAAATCCCGGTGTGATGCATGCCTGTGGTCATGATGGTCATACTGCCATGTTGTTGGGTGTGGCTGCGTTATTAGCAAAAGAAAAGTTCCCCGGCACGGTGCGTTTCCTATTTCAGCCTTCCGAGGAAGTGGGCGATGAGGAAGGCATCAGCGGCGCGCCACGCATGATCGCAGATGGAGCCATGCAAGGTGTGGATATGGTGATTGCCTTGCATGTTGACTCGGCCACACCGGTGGGTGATATCCGGGTGGAGGCTGGCCCGGCCTCTGGCGGGGTCGACTCATGGTTCGCCAGTATTATTGGCAGGGGTGGGCACGCTGCCAAACCCCACGAGACCGTGGATCCATTCTACATCGCTGCGCATGTCATTTTTTCCTTGAATTCCATCTTCTCGCGGCGGGTATCCGCCTTTGACCCGGGAGTGGTCAGCGTCGGCTCGATGCACGGTGGGCACACGCAGAATGTCATTCCAGACCGGGTGGAAATGACCGGGACGCTGCGCTATACAGAAACGCGCGTGCGTGAACAGATCCATGCCGAAATAACCCGGGCGTTCGGATTGGCCCGGCCTCTGGGTGGTGATTATGAATTGCGCTTCGAGACTGGCACTCCTCCAATGCAAAACCACCCACAGGCGGTGAAGTTGATCCAGGCAGCTGCCGGCAGTTTATTGGGGAGTGAACATGTTGGCCCGATGTTGAAGGATCTTGGTGCAGAAGATTTCGGCTGTTTTTCCGAGATTGTCCCGGGTGCCATGTTCTTGTTGGGCACGCGCATCGAAGGAGATGAACGTGTTGGCCATAATCCCCGTTTTGATATCGATGAACATGCTCTCCCGATCGGGACTGCGCTCCTGGCCGAATGTGCGTTACGTTTTTTACGAGGAAATATATAATAACTGCAAATAGTGTCTGAAGGTTTTCGGGGCAATGGAAGCCTCCAAGGCAGGGTAGAAAATGGAATCAAACTGGAAATCTCGTAAGGTTGTGGTTGTTGGCGCAGGCGCAGTTGGCTCGACATTTGCCTATGCCCTGGCTCAAAAGGGCCTGGCAGAAGAAATTGACCTGATCGATTCCAGCCATGATTTCGCAGAAGGCCAGGCGCTTGACCTGGCGCATGGCCTGCCTTACTATCCACCTGTTCAAATCCGGGTTGGGGAAAAGCAGGATTATACCGACGCCCAGGTCATCGTTATTACGGCCGGTGCCAAGCAGGCGCCCGGAGAAACGCGCCTGGCCCTGGTGAAGAAAAATGCGGCCATTATCAATTCGATCGTGGATGAAATCGTTGGCCAGGGCTCACAGGCTGTCATCCTGGTGGCAAGCAACCCGGTCGATATCCTGACCTCTGTAGCTTTAGAACGTTCTGGTTGGCCAAAGGGTCGCGTGATTGGCTCGGGGACAGTGCTGGATAGTGCCCGTTTCCGTTACCTGCTCAGCCAGCATTGCGAGGTGGATGTCAGTAATGTGCACGCCTACTTCCTGGGCGAACATGGTGATAGTGAATTCCCGGCCTGGTCGATGACTCATATCGCCGGGGTTGCCATCGATGATTATTGTCCGCTTTGCAACAGGTGCCAGGCCTGGCAGGTTGAACGGGAAAAGATCGCCCAGACAGTCAAGGAATCTGCCTACCATATCATTAACTCTAAAGGGGCCACCTATTTTGCCATCGGCATGGCGCTGGTTCGGATCGTCGGTACCATCTTGCAGGATCAGCGCAGTGTTCTGCCTGTTTCCACCTTTTTGGATGGCGAGTATGGGTTGAATGATGTTTGTCTGGGGGTGCCCTGCGTGGTGGGGCAGGGCGGCGTGAAACAAATTATTGAAGCGCCCTTGCTCCTGAATGAAAAGACTGCCCTGTCCAGATCGGCCTCAATTTTGCAGGATGTGTTACATCAATTGGCCGATTAGGGTCGCCTTTCGGTAACGGCACGCTCTACCCATTCCAGATATGCTGTAAGTCGATTTGCTAACTGTGAAAGAAAACTTTTAATACCAGCCACAATTCGTAAAACCCAAATCCAGCCATCGCGAAGGCTGAGATGCCTACCAGGGTCCGACTTACGCGCGTTCCGAGATTCCTGGCAGCCGAGAACAGCAGAATAATCCCGAACGTGACAAGAATCATGGCCGAGTAAAAGCCAATTAGTAATGATATCCCATTTGCGGGAGACTCCCGCCAACCTTTCAACAAGAGTGGGCCCATTACCAGGCTCCAGGCCAACCAGGGAGAGGGATTCAGAAAATTTAAAACTGCAGCCTTAACAACCGTTTGTTGACTGGTATGAACCTGGATGACCTGCCGAGCCTCATAATTACGCCATGTTCTAAATGCGCCGGCTGCCAGATAGAGCAGAAATATCCCGCCTGCAAATTGCAAGGCGCGTGCCAACCAGTCCGGCAACCGGCTCAATATCAGCAATACCAGGATGATAATTGGGCCATCGCTAAGCAAAGGGGCGAATGCTGCCGGGAGCGTTCTTTTCCAGCCGTTTGAAAGGGTTTGCGAAATGAGATAGGTTTGGAAGGGCCCGGGCTGAACAGCTGCTGTGAATGCATAGGTTATGCCCAGGATTAAATAAGCCAGCATATGAATTGTTGCCCAATTATGAATTTCGAGACCTTATTAAAACTCGAGGACTTTGTAATCCTGTGCGGCATAGAAATGGCCGGTTGGAACATTATCTTCCAACAAAGCTGGAACCGGTGCGCCTTGCAGACCAGTCTCGACAGCATTATCGGCATTGGGGTCAACCAGCCCGGTTGTTAACCAGCCGGGATCCAGGTAATTTACCAATACATTGGTATCGCGCAATTCAGCTGCCAGGCCGCACGTGTATTTATCCACAGCTGCTTTCGAGACGCTATAAGGCAACAACTGGGGAATATCTTTTATTCCCGGTGTCAGAAAAATGATCCGGCCGAAACCGCGTTTCTTTATTTCTGGGACAAACGAATTGTACAAGCTTATCATGTCAGACGAATTAACCTTGAATAAGTCCAGCCATTCATCTTCGCAAAAATCCCAGATAGGTTTCCATTTGTTCTGGATGGCGGCGTTGTTATACAGGATATCTACGGCGCCCGGCCCGATTTTGACTGCTTGAATGATGCCTTGCAGCTCTTCAGCCCGGCCCAGCTCCCCCGGATACCAGGTAGGTCTGGATTCCGTAGGGTTGTAACAATTTCAGAGTTTGCGCTGCAATTGTTTTTATCTCCGGCATGTTAGACCTTGAAAGAGAGATGTTCCATAAATAAGGATGTGAAGACGGGCCGGGTGGTCAGTTCCACGTAACCAATCTGCCTGGCCAGCTGCTCTGCTTCCTGGCGTTTATCTACTGAGACCAACATTTGCTTGGCGCCTACACCAGCGGCGTTGCCGACCTGGTGGAATTTTTCCTGCGGCAGGCCAGGGAACATGCCAGTGCGAATGGCCGAGCGCAGATCCAGGAAGGTGCCAAACGCCCCAGCGACAATGAACGAATCCAGATCACCGGAATGCAGCCCGGCCTCCTGGAGCAGGATCTCCACCGCAGCCCGGATGGCGGATTTTGCCAGTTGGATTTCGTTGATATCCTTGCGTGTCACCGTAAGGGTGCGTCCCAGCCCGGTTTGTGCCGCCTGGACGAGTTCATACCCGGAGGCGGATGCGGTTTTCAATGAACCGGTTGCTTTTACCAGGCCGCCATCCAGCAGGGCAGCCACTACATCCAGGATACCGGAGCCGCAGATGCCCACCGGCGGCTGATCTTCGATCGTTTGCCAGAGGATTTTCCCATCCGACCAACGTGCCCGCTCGATTGCTCCCGGTGCGGCGCGCATGCCCTCGTGAATGTGTGCACCTTCAAAGGCTGGTCCAGACGCACATGAACAGCAGGTGACTTTTCTATTCGCTACCAGGCTGATTTCCGTGTTGGTACCAATATCGAGGGCAATGACATTCCCGGACGATTTCCAGGCCTCCGTTGCCAGCAGCATGGAGACATGGTCGGCGCCGACATATCCTGCAATGACCGGCGGCAGGTAGGTTTTGGCACCTGGGCCAAGCTGTAGACCCAATTCTGCCGCAGGAATGGCAAGTGGCGCTGTGCTGGCCGGCGAGAAGGGTGCGTGCCCGAGTTGTTCCACGGGCAGACCCGCGAAAAGATGGTGCATGGCCGTGTTGCCGACCAGTACGGCATCCAGTACGGATTCTGGATGAACATGTGCTTCCGTGCACATACCGGCCAGCAAGGTATTTAGTGTATCGATTAATATCGTCTGGAGTATTTTTGCTCCGTTCGGTTCGCGCCCGGCATAGGCGATGCGGCTGATGACATCCTCGCCAAAGGCGATCTGCGGGTTCATCGCACCAGAGCGGGCGACTGTAACGCCTGTGCCCAGATCCACCAGGTAGGCGGTCAGTTTGGTGGTACCAATATCCACTGCCAGCCCGTGGGCGCCAGGGCTGTGCACGGCTGGCTTGGATTCCAGATGTACCTCATCACCATCCAGTTGCAGGCGTTGGGCGGCTGTCAGGCTTTCGGGTGGGATATCCAGCTTTACGTCACTGAGTGGTTCCGCCTGGCAGGCCAGCCGGAGCCCGGCAGAAAGCTCGCTTTTGCTGAATACGGCTTCTTCCACCAGGGTGGGCGGCGTCAGCTTGCCGGATGCCAGGCGTACCCGGCATTCCTCACACGTACCGATGCCGCCACAGACGGAAGCCAGCCCCACACCGGCGGACTGGGCTGCTTGTAGAAGCGTTTGGCCGGGGTGAGCCAAACCGCGTCGCCCGAGAGGTTCAAAATCAATTCGGAAGGGCTCAGGCATTCTGGTACCGGCAGGTATTTTGTAGGCTGCAGACGTTGCACATGCTGGCTTGAGACATCTCTTGCCCGATGCCAACAACAAAGGACACGGATTTCTTCGGGATCATCATCCCACCGCTGGTGAGCTTGACCCCGGCTTTGGATGGGTCAAGCAGCGCAAAGATCTGCGGCTGTCCGACCTCCACCGGCCATTCCGGGGTGCCCGGGGAAAGCGGAGTTGAGGCTTCCAGGCCTTCCTCCTTTACCTGCCCGGCGAGCTGCCCACAAACCTGTTGGGCCAGGCATTCCACGGCGGCATTGCCCAGCCCATCCAGTGCCAGGGCATACAATGGATCTTCGCTGATCGTTCTGGCAATGGTATTCTCCAGCTCCGGGCCAATGGTGCAAACGGCTGCTATCACTCGCTGCGCTCCGCCGAGTTGCTGCGTCACCAGCGGCCCGGTAAGCGTCTTGCCACCCACCAGACGAATCCGCTCATGGCGGTGTTCCTGCACCGCCACTTCGGCGGTTATTGCCATGGGATGGAGCAAACCAAGCCCTTCGGCGCGGGCACGCTCGGCCGCTCTTAGCAGGGCCGGTTTTCTGGCTTGAACGATCTGAGGGTCAGCGCCCTGTCCGCGCAGGATTTCATCTGTGCCAATGTTGATGTTCCAGTCTATTGAGAGATTCATAATGGCCTGATTATAAATTGATTTTATGTAAAAACCCTCTTTTTGGCGAGTGTGCGCGACCGGTTTTCCGAAACAACGAGGATTAATTCCTGGGAAGATGCAGCAGAGACCAGAAGCAGACTAGCTGAAAGACAGTTTATAACAGATTTTGGCCAAATTTACGGTTCTCAGCTGGGAAAATCGTACAGGTAATGAAAAAGTAGGTCCTACCTGGCATATCCAAGATGTTTTTAACGAATTGATCCGCGGGTAATGACATAAAGATTGTAGTTTTGGTTGTTTTTGGCGATTTATTTTTTCCGGGCCAGCAGATTTGACAGGCGCAACTAATCGCCGTAAACTGGGAAACAGATTGGAGGCAGAATGCAAACAGAATTGAACCAACCCGGTCAGTTGCTCGCTCCGGATGGCCGTCTGACGCAGATAGGCTGGGCTCGACAGCCCTTGCTGGATTGCAACCTGGAAGCCGCACACTTTTATTCTGTGCGGCTATTGCAACGCCTGCGCATAAAACGCTGGGATTATTATGCTGTATTCACACCGCATGGTTTCTTTTCCGCCACCATCGCAGATCTGGGCTATGCGGGTAATCTATTCGTCTATGTAATGGACTTCGCAACCGGAGAATTGCATGAAGAAGGGTTGGTGATTCCATTTGGGAAAGATATACAGCTTCCACGCAACAGTACTGAAGGTGAAAGCCATTTTAAGAACGAGAAGGTCAGCCTGGATTTCCAGGTAGAAGCAACTTGCCGGAAGGTGTCTGTCGCCTGGCCGGATTTCCACGCCGGCCGCGGCATCCGGGCGGAGATTACCCTGAACTGCCCGCCAGGCTACGAATCCATGGCGATCGTCATTCCGATCGGGATGAAGCGCTTTTATTACAACCGCAAGATCAACTGTCTGCCAGCCGAGGGAACGATCCAATATGGCGAGAATCTCGAAAAGCTCAGTCCGGCAACCTGCGCGGGTTCATTGGATTGGGGCAGGGGTGTCTGGGAATATCAATCTTACTGGAATTGGGCCAGCGCTTCGGGCTTTTTATCGGATGGGCGGACCATCGGCCTGAACTTGGGGTGTGGCTTCGGAGACCTGTCAAAAGCCGGGGAGAATGCGCTGATCCTGGGTAACCGCATCCATAAACTGGAGCAGGTGAAATTTGATTATATTTCCGGCGATTATATGAAACCATGGAAATTCAGCGATACTGAAGGCCGCCTGGATCTGACCTTTACTCCATTTAAGGAACGGATCGCGACGACCAGACTGGGAATCATCGATAGCGAAGTCCACCAGATGTTTGGGCGTTACAACGGGAAGGTTGTCAGCGATGCAGGTGAGACTATCTGGATCAAGGATTTGATCGGCTTTGCAGAAGAACACCACGCTCGCTGGTGATGCAACGCGTAGAAGTAGATAAAAATGTTTCGTGTAACCATGCTGAATGGGGAAATTTAAAGGATACAGGCATTAAATTGGCCACCTGGCTGGTTCGAACGTGAAGAATATCACGCCGGATTGTCCCGGCGGCAGGGTATAATCGGCACGGGCAGGAATCTAACCGGTTACATGCGCCTGACCAGGTCTATTTCGGCCCCTTGTTATCATGCTTAGTATCTATTTGAAAATTCAGGAGGGGGAGCATTTTGAGAGTATGCGGCTCCGCCGTATACTCTCAAAGTGCGGTTCTTCTATAATTCTCAGATAGAAAGTCAGATTATTCTGGAGAAGAGAGACATGAAATACGGATATTTTGACGACACTGCCCGCGAATATGTCATCACCCGTCCCGACACCCCTTTGCCCTGGATCAATTATCTGGGTTGTGAGGCATATTTTGGCCTGATTTCCAATACCGCCGGGGGGTACTCCTTCTATAAAGATGCCCGGCTGCGACGCCTGACCCGTTACCGTTACAACAATGCTCCATATGATATGGGTGGAAGGTATATCTATCTGCGAGATAATGCCGCGGGGGAGTTCTGGTCGCCTTCCTGGATGCCCGTACGCAGCGCGCTGGATGAGTATTCCTGCCGACACGGGATGGGCTATACCATCATCCGCAGTGTATGCCATCAAATTGAAGCCGAGACGCGCTATTTTGTACCAATCGGGGAAAACCTGGAAATTTGGGAATTGACCCTCACCAATCACCGCCAGCAGGCTGCCGACATTTCCGTATTTTCTGCAGTGGAATTCTGTCTATGGGATGCCTGGGATGATTGCACCAACTTCCAGCGCAATTTTTCTACCGGTCAGGTGGAATTGGTGGATGAAGTCATCTACCATAAAACCGAATATCGTGAACGACGGGACCATTTTGCATATTTCGCATGCTCTGAAAAACTGGCCGGTTTCGATACACAACGCGAATCCTTCCTGGGCGCATATCGGGGCTGGGATTCCCCGGCGGTGGTGGAATCTGGCGAGTCGTCCAATTCCGTGGCACACGGCTGGCAGCCGATCGGTTCCCAGCATGTCAAGATTCAATTGCAGGCCGGCGAGTCGAAGAAGATCATTTTTATCCTGGGTTATCAAGAGAATCCCAAGGATGCCAAATTCGATCCGCCTTACTCCCAAACCATCAATAAGAAAACCGTTAAGCCAGTTATTGCCAAATACCTCCAACCAGAGATTGTTGAAGCGGCTTTTGTGGCTCTGCGGGATTATTGGACGGAATTACTGGGAAAGTTGCAGGTAACCACACCCGACGAACATACCAACCGGATGGTCAACATCTGGAATGCCTACCAGTGCATGATCACCTTCAATTTGTCACGCTCGGCTTCCTATTATGAATCGGGGATTGGGCGTGGGATGGGTTACCGTGACTCGAACCAGGACTTGCTTGGCTTCGTGCACATGATCCCGGAGCGCGCCCGGGAGCGGATCCTGGATCTGGCTGCAACGCAATTGAAAAACGGCGGCGCGTACCACCAATTCCAGCCTTTGACCAAACGCGGCAACAACGATGTCGGTTCCGGGTTCAATGACGATCCGGCCTGGCTGGTTTTGGCCGTGGCGGCTTACCTAAAAGAGACCGGCGATTGGACAATCCTGGATGCGCCGGTCCAATATGAAAATGAGGCAGGCAGTGAGACAGCGCTGTATGAGCACCTGCAGCGCTCGCTCCAGTATACGCTCGAGCGGCTTGGCCCGAATGAATTGCCGCTGATCGGGCGCGCCGATTGGAATGACTGCCTGAACCTGAATTGCTTCTCGGATACTCCCGGGCAGTCTTTCCAGACCACTACCAACAAGGATGGCAAGGTGGCGGAGTCGGTCTTCATTGCCGGTTTATTTGTGCTTGTAGCGAAGGAAATGATGGAAATCGCCGGACACCGCCAGGATGCCGGGGAAAAAGCCAAGATGCAGCAAGCCGCTGCGCAAATGGAAGCAACCGTCTGGAAATCTGGCTGGGACGGGGAGTGGTTCCGCCGCGCTTATGATGATTTTGGACACGTTCTGGGCTCGAAGGAAAATACGGAAGGCCAGATTTTCATCGAGCCGCAAGGGATCTGCATATGGGCCGGCCTGGGTGTGGAAAACGGCCGGGCGCAAAAGGCGCTCGATTCGGTTGCCAAATATCTGGCTACACCGCACGGGATTGTTTTACAGCAGCCGGCTTTCAGCCGCTATTATCTTCACCTGGGCGAGATTTCATCCTATCCACCCGGTTACAAGGAAAATGCCGGCATTTTCTGTCACACAAACCCGTGGATCATGATCGCCGAAACAAAAATCGGCCGCGGCGACCAGGCTTTTGATTATTACACGCGCATCAACCCGTCCAAGCGAGAAGAGATCAGCGAAGTGCACAAGTGCGAACCTTATGTTTATCCGCAGATGATTGCTGGCAGGGATGCCCCCACGTACGGGGAAGCCAAGAATTCCTGGCTCTCCGGTACGGCCGCCATGAACTTCGTTGCCATTACTCAGGCAATCCTGGGAATCCAGCCGCAATATGATGGTCTTGAAATTAAACCGGTCATACCGGCTGGCTGGCCAGGTTTCAAAGCAGTCCGTCAATTCCGAGGCGTGCAGGTCGAGATTTCAGTGGTCCGGAAAGGGGTCGGCAATGATGTTTCGCTGGTGGTGGACGGCCAACCCATTTCAGGAACAATTATTCCCGTTCCTGCCGGGGATGCTAGAACGCTCAAAGTTATCGCGTATATTGGTTAGGAGTTAGTTCTAATGAAAAAGAATCCCCTGGTTTCCATTTCCTCCCTTTTCATGGTATTCACCTTTTTCCTGACTGGCTGCGGCACTGCAACTGCAGTTGCCACCCCCACGGCGTACCCGACCCCGGTTAAGAAAACCTATACCGTCCAGCGTGGCAATATTGTGATTAACGCAAATCTGTTCGGAAGTGTGACGCCCTTGGCGTTGGAAACCGTTTATTTTCAAATGGATGGAACAGTAGGGAATGTTTACGTCCAGGTGAATGATACCGTCAAGAAAGGGGAATTACTGGCCGATCTGCAAGAGTTACAGGGATTGCTTGCCACCGCCACTACCACCCAGGATGCCATCCAACGGGCCGAAGATAACCTGAGCATTGCCCAACTTACCTTGGAAAAAGACAAAGCTACAGGGGCAAACAGTTACGATATTCAGATCCAGCAGAAATATGTTGACCTGGCACAACTTGACCTAAATGAAGCCGAGGTTAAATATGGGATCGATCCCAAAAACACCGATCCATTTGGTGCAATTAATGCCCAGTTGGATAAAGCCAGAGTCTACGCTCCTGCAGATGGGGTGATCATTTCGGGAGTTAATCCTGGCCGGGCAGTCTCCGCAACGACTGTGGCATTCACGATTGGCGATGGAAGCCAGTCCGAGATCCTTGCAAGTGTTGATCCCACAAATAGTGATCAGCAGCTCAAGGATATGTTCGAGGGGATGGCGGTGGTGGTCACACCCAATAGCCAACCGACCCTGCAGCTAAGCGCCAAAATCAAGCAACTGCCATCTCCTTACGGAACCGGCAATTCGAATGATACCAATGTGCATATTGTATTAGATCAGGCCGCGCCTGCCGGAGCACTAAAAATAGGAGATACGGTGACGGTTTCTGTGCAGCTTGCCAATAAGACGGGCGTTCTGTGGCTGCCACCAGCGGCGATTCGCGAGGTGGGCGGCGTTACCTTTGTCATCGTCAATGTCTCCGGGGGCGCCAAACGCATTGATGTCGAGATTGGCCTGCAAACAGCCGATAAGGTCGAGATCACTTCCGGATTGCAAGAAGGTCAGGTAGTGATCGGACAATGAAGATCTTTTCAGGCTTCGGATCGTTTTTCCAACAAACCTGGGCAACGTCGGGGGTTGCATTCAAGCGTTTGCTGACACAGCGTTTTCTCAGCATTGCTGCGATCGTTGGATTGATGATCGCGTCCGGTTTTATTTTGAGCATCCCTTTATATGCAGACGCAACGTATTTCCGTCTTTTCCGGGAAGAACTTTTTTCAGGAAATACTTCAAAGCTTGCCAGCCATCCGGTAGATTATGCACCAATGGCTTTCACTTTCGATGTTAATGTGGCCGGTCAAAACAGCCCTCAATGGAAAGATGTCATAAAGGTTGACCAGTATTTATCTGGCAGCGCCTTCCGGGCGATCCAATTTCCGATCGAGCAGATTGTCCGAAGGTTTCACACCGATGGTTATTACATGTATCCTCCCCTGGATCCAACCGTTCCGGAGAGTAAAAATTACCTGACCTCGGTCGACATTGCTTTTATAACACCAATGGAATCTACCATCCAGCTGGTTTCCGGCCAATATCCACAGCCGTATACCTCCATTCTTGAGTTGGGGGAAGTTCCTGCTATGGTGAGTGAGACAATCGCAAACAAACTGGGTATTCAGGTCGGGGATGTTTATTACCTGCGCCAGACCGGCATAGAAATACCTGTGATCATCGCAGGAGTATGGGCTCCGGCGGATCCGACTGCTCCATATTGGGGAGCCGGATCAGATAATTGGTTATTCGTAAACGAGGCAAGTTATTCCAGCGCGATCAGCGATGCAGTGCCAGACGAGCTGCGCGACGCCATGTGGTATATCGTTGCAGATGGATCCACGCTTCATTCCGGGGACATTGCCAATCTAGATCAGGGTATCCAGGAGATCCAGAAACAAGCGGCCGGACTGTTAAATAATACCAAGCTGGTGGCTTCCCCGCTGGATGCGCTGCAGCGTTACCAAAAGAATGCACCTTCCCTGACCTACCTGTTGTATGCTTTCAGCGTTCCGATCCTGGGCTTGATCCTGGCTTTCATCGGATTGGTGACGGGCCTGTTCGTGGGCCAGCAGCGCGGCGAGATGGCCATTTTGCGCAGCCGGGGCGCCAGTACCTGGCAGGGTGTGGGAATATCCATGCTCCAGGGGTTATTACTGGCAGTCGTTGCCCTGGCAGGCGGGATATTCATGGGCTATTGGATCGCTCACACCATCGGACAGGCGCGCAGCTTCCTGGACTTTACTGCCTCAGGAGGTTTGCGAGTTAGCCTGACCGCGTCTGCGCTTGTTTACGGAATTGCCGGCATCGGGGTGATCCTGCTAATTGAAGTCCTGATTCCAACCTTGGGCGGCGCCGGCAGCACAATTGTTACCTACAAACAAGAGCGTGCCCGTTTATTGCGCGCGCCCTGGTGGCAGCGCTACTGGTTCGATATCCTGCTGCTCATTCCTGCCGGATATGGCCTGTGGGAATTGCAGCACCAAAGCAGTCTGGCTTTGGCGGGCAAGGCCAACGTTCCAAGCCCTCTTCAGAATCCGTTACTCCTGATCACTCCTGCAATCGGCATTTTTGCGGTAGCCTTATTCATTCTGCGGCTGGTGCCCTGGCTGATGGATCTACTGAGTTGGGCATTAAAGAAAACGAAAAGTGTTGGAGTTTTGATGGCGGCCCGCTACCTGGCCAGAACCCCCGCTTTTTACAGCGCTCCCTTGGTGTTGCTGGTGTTGACACTGGGGCTTTCCTCTTTTACGGCATCCCTGGCTAAAACCCTGGACGCCCAACTATATAAACAAACCTACTATAACGTTGGGGCGGATATGAACGTCGTTGAGCAGGGTACGACGGTCAACCTGGATACGCAGAAACCGGTCTATACCTTCGATCCGGTGGAAGAGCACCTCGGCCTCAAAGGAGTGCAGGCTGCCAGCCGGGTGGGTCGATATACCGCGACCGCTTTAACCCCCAGCTCTGCTTCTATAGCTGGTACCTTCCTGGGCATAGATCGAACCACATTCCAGGGCGTGGCTTACTGGCAAGACGACTTTGCCTCCCAGCCGCTGGTTGTGTTGATGAACCAATTGGCCGCCAACCCCGACGGGGTGCTGGTACCGGCCAGCCTGCTTAAAAAACAGGGTTTGAAAATCGGTGATCCATTAATCTTTGGCGTTCAAACTGGCGTCGCGGGCGTGTCCATTCCATTGGTATTAACCATCGTTGGCACTTTTAATCTGTTCCCGACCTGGTACCCGGAAAGTGGCGCATTGTTCGTGGCCAACCTGGATTCACTTTATTTGGAGGCGGATACGGAATATCCGCACGAAGTTTGGCTGAAAACGGCTCCCAATGTCGATCCTGAGGGGATCGTATATGCCATCCGTGGTTACAGCATCACGCTGGATAGCCAGGCCGATCAAAGCCGGCTGGTCGAGAATGGGCTGAACACCCTGGTGCAGAGTTGGACTTCAGCCAGGAATGATATCCAGACGGCCCAGCAAAGGCCCGAACGCCAGGGTTTGTTCGGATTGCTTTCGGTCGGTTTTGTGGCCTCAGCGCTCCTGACCGTTTTGGGCTTCCTGCTGTATGCATTGTTTTCATTCCGTCGCCGATTTATCGAGATGGGCATGCTGCGCGCGATTGGGTTGTCTGTCAGACAGATGACCATGTTCCTGGCGTCGGAACTGGCGTCGCTGATCCTGCTTGGGATTGGTGCCGGAACGCTGGTGGGCGTCTTTGCCAGTAAATTATTTGTGCCCTTCCTGCAAATCGGGTCAGCTTCCCAGGCAAATTATCCTCCATTCCAAATCCAGATCGCATGGCTTTCGATATTCCAGATCTATGGGCTGTTCATTGCCCTCTTCGTGGTGGCGCTTGGCGTACTTTCCGCCGTTTTGTTGCGCATGAAGATTTTCCAGGCAATCAAACTGGGAGAAAGCAATTAATGTCCAACGAACCTTTCATCCAATGTGAGAACCTGATCAAAATTTACCGGATAAACGATAAAAGGGAATCGTCCGATGCATCCCTGGAAGTCCAGGCACTGCAAGGATTGGACCTGGCTGTTTCCGAAGGTGAGATGATCGGTGTGGTGGGAGCCAGCGGGAGTGGGAAATCCACTCTGCTCAACATCCTCGGCGGCCTGGACCGGCCGGATGGCGGCAGGGCCATGGTGGACAAGCAGGATCTGGGTAAATTAAGCCAGCATGGCCTGGATCAATATCGCCGCAAAACAGTTGGTTTTGTCTGGCAATACGGGGCGCGCAATTTGATCCCCTATTTAACGGCAGTCGAAAATATTCAGCTGCCCATGACGCTTTCCGGAAAAGTGGGTAAAAAAACTCACCAACGTTCGCTCGAGCTGCTCGAACAGGTTGGGTTGAGCGATCGGATGAACCATCGCCTGGAAGAGCTTTCGGGTGGTGAACAGCAGCGCATAGCCGTAGCGATTGCCTTATCCAACCGGCCGCGCCTGCTTCTGGCTGACGAGCCAACCGGTGAACTGGATACGGCCACTGCCAAAACGATCTACGATATGTTCCGTGAGCTCAATCGGAAATTGGGCCTGACCATTGTCATCGTCAGTCACGATCCCGGGATCGCCCAGCATGTCGACCGGGTTGTGGCAGTACGGGATGGCAAACTGGCGACGGAATCGGTCCGGATTAAACCCGGCACCGGCAGTCCTTCAGATGATACTATGCGTGTTTTTGAAGAGCTGGCGGTTCTGGATTCGGCTGGTCGCCTTTCCATCCCGAGCGATTACCTGGAACATTTCCATATCCGCCGGCGGGTTCGCTTGGAACTGGTGGAGGGCGGAATCTTGATCCGGCCGCCTGAACCTGATCTTTCGGAAGGGGAGAAGGATAGTGTAGTGCCTGAGACCGGCGATGTTGTGGATGAAGGAGCCCCCAGCCAGAAACGGACCTGGATGGAGCGGTCAAAAAAGTTTTTCCTGGAAGTAAGCAGTAAATTCCGCAAGGGACGTACCAATGTTAAATGATAGGAAAGAGAACGACGCAGCGAGGGCAATTGAATTATCGGCGGAATCACCCTTCGCGATCGAGACCCATGACCTCTGGCGCATTTATCCTGTAAAAAATAATAAACAGGGTGGCATTGCCGCCTTGCGCGGGGTCAATTTGCAGGTTCATCGAGGGAAGTTTGTAGCGCTTAAAGGACGATCGGGTAGTGGTAAAACCACTTTATTGAATTGCCTGGCCGGCCTGGACCAGCCAAGCTCGGGAACCATCCGGATACTCGGCCAGGACCTCGATAAAATGAGCGAGAAGGAATTGACCATCTGGCGCAGGGAACAGATCGGGCTGGTCTTTCAATCCTTCGGGTTGTTGCCGACTCTGTCTGCTTATGAAAATGTCGAACTGCTCCTGCGCATAAAAGGTGAAGGTTATGCCACCCGCAATAGCCGGGCTTTGGAGTGCCTGGAATTGGTCGGCTTGAGCGATTGGCGCAACCACCGCCCATATGAAATGTCAGGTGGTCAACAGCAGCGCGTTGCGGTAGCGCGCGCCCTGGCCAACCGGGCAAAAGTGATCCTGGCAGATGAGCCGACCGGTGAGTTGGATAGTAAGACTACCCATGAAATCCTGGCCTTTTTTCGGAAACTGGTTGAAGATGAAAAGATCACGTTATTAATGGTATCCCACGATCCTTTGGTGGACCAGCATGCGCATGAGGTCATTTTCCTCAAAGATGGTAATCTGGTGGAAGGGGATGCCTCCAGCCCCATTAGCACCCAGGTAAAGGCATAACAATATTATGAAACGTACAACCACATTGTTCCTACTAATTGTTATCCTTTTGGCAGCCTGTTCGGCGAAGGCAGCCCCAACCGCAACGGCTATCCCGGCGGTAACTTCAACGCCAACTCTGACGCCGCCAATCTATACGGACCCCTCCCAGCCGATCGAAGTGCGTGTTAATGACTTGCTGGCACGCATGACGATGGATGAGAAGATCGGCCAGATGACCCAGGCGGATCTGGGAAGCATCCGTAGTGGGGATATCACAGCTTATGGGATTGGTTCCATCCTGAGCGGTGGATCTGACAATCCGCAAAACAATATTCCCCAGGGTTGGCAGGATATGGTCATGGGCCTGGATAAAGAAGCCATGGCCACCCGCTTAAAAATACCCTTGATCTACGGCATCGATGCAACCCATGGGAATGCCCACCTGTATGGCGCGACCGTTTTCCCACAGGAGAGTGGCGTGGCGGCAACGCATGATCCAGCTCTGGCGCAGAAGATCGGGCAGGCCACCGCCGAAGAGATGCTTGCCACCGGGATACCCTGGACTTTCTCTCCGATGGTGTCAGTCCCACAGGATATTCGCTGGGGGCGTACGGACGAATCGTACAGCGAGGATACTCAATTGACCACCCAGATGGCGATCGCGTATATCCAGGGCCTGCAAACCATCCCGAGCGGGTACAAGGCTTCCACCGGGCAAACCCTCTTTACCCTGGCAACTGCCAAACACTATCTTGGCGATGGTGGCACCATCTGGGGTTCTTCCCAGGTCAGTGGCTATATGCTTGACCAGGGCAATGTGCAGGTGGATGAGGCGACATTACGTAAACTTTACCTGCCGCCTTATAAAGCGGCCGTGGATGCCGGCGCGATGAGCATCATGGCATCCTTCAGTAGCTGGCGGACAACCAAGATGACTGCCCAAAAATATTTACTGACCGATGTACTCAAGAATGAACTTGGCTTTAAAGGGTTTATCGTCTCCGATTGGGCTGCCATCGACCAGGTCAATCCTGATTATTACACCGCCGTGGTCACCGCGATCAATGCCGGAATTGATATGGCCATGGTGCCAACCCAGCCTGGCCATTCCGATTATCTGACCTTCATCAGCATGATGAAGCAGGCAGTCGCCAAAAAAGATATTTCTGAGGACCGCATCAATGATGCCGTGAGGCGCATCCTGCGGGTCAAATTTGCACTGGGGCTGTTCGAGCATCCTTATCCTGACCCCAGCTTTATCCAGACCGTTCGGTCGGATGCGCATATTGCGATTGCACGACAGGCAGTGCAGGAGTCGCTGGTTTTACTTAAAAATGATAACTCGGCCCTGCCGATTGCCAAGGATACGCCCAGGATTTTTGTTGCCGGCCAGGGCGCGGATGATATTGGCATGATGTGCGGAGGCTGGACAATTTCCTGGCAGGGCCAGACCGGCGCCATCGATGTGGGGACCACCATCCTGAACGGAATAAAAGCAATTGTATCCCCGAATACAACGGTTGAGTACAACAAGGATGCCAGCTTCACAGATAAGGCGGATGTGGGTATTGTCGTTGTGGGTGAGACTCCTTATGCCGAAGGCCTGGGTGATAAGGCTGATTTGAGTCTTTCCGAAACCGATGTAAAAACGATCAATGCAATGAAACCATTGGTGGGTAAATTGATTGTTGTCATCCTTTCCGGGCGTCCGCTGGTTATTACTGACCAATTGACAACGGCGGATGCGTGGGTGGAAGCCTGGCTGCCCGGTACGGAAGGGGAAGGGGTCGGCGATGTGCTGTTTGGCGACGCTCCATTTGTGGGCAAACTGCCGTACACCTGGCCGCGTACCAACGCTCAACTGCCGATTAATGAAAATAATTCTGTCGGAAAAACCGGCTGCGATGCCCCGCTTTTCCCCTTCGGATATGGATTGGGACAGGCTGGCAGCCAGCCGATTGTTCAACCCAGCTGCCCATAGGAGGAATAATGGACAAAAAAATGCTTGAGATTCGTGAATTCACCGGACCTGGCTACCTGCCGGTGATCGATTTTTCAACCTGGCGTGTCGCCATCTTGAATTATATTGACGAGATCCATCCGGAACAGATAACAAAAATGGAAAGACACAATGAGACCGATGAGGTCTTTGTATTGATAAAAGGACAGGGCATTTTATTCCTGGGCGAAGGGGATCAGCGCGTTGAGCAAATCCATACCCAGGTTTTGGAATCCGGTAAAATCTATAACGTCAAGCGCAGCGTCTGGCATTCGGTCGTTCTAAGCCGGGATGGTTCCGTGTTGATCGTAGAAAACAGGAATACCGGCACGGAGAACTCAAATTATTTTTCAATTGATCCGCAACAGCGGAACCTGATTGTGACAGTTTCCCGGCGGGAACAACCCGATTGGGCATAGTTTTCTTTAAACCCCATTCTCCACCCAGCGATTTAAATATGCCGAGTTATAAATTGCTTGAAAATGGCCAATTCGAAATCGAAGATTACCAGAATGCCCGGCCTTTTTCCAGCTTTTTGCCGGGGATTGCTGGTGCAATGGGCATTCCCCTTTGGATCTTTTACGTAAACCGTGGTCAGGCTATTGCCAGTTTTGGGGTGGAAAATAAGGATAAGCCTATAGTGGAATACCAGACAGCCAATCGGGCCTACCAATTGACATCGTATTTAGGATTTCGCACTTTCATAAAGATACAACGCGGAAACCAATCAGAAATGTATGAACCATTTTCACGAAGTTCTTCTTTACAAAGAATGCTGATAGGGGAAAATGAGTTGGGTTTACAGGAAGAAAGTGCTGAGCATGGATTAAAAACAGATATTGTCTATTTCTTGCTGTCGGGCGAAAACCTGGCCGGGCTGGTACGAATGGTGACGGTCACCAATTTATCTGATAAGCCAATCAGCATTGAGATGCTGGATGGCCTGCCTGCGCTGATCTCATTTGGCGTCAATAACCAGATATTGAAGGATATTGGTCGCACGGCTGAAGCTTGGATGGAAGTTTACAACCTTGAGCAGAATGTTCCTTTTTATCGTTTACGGGCCAGTATCGCGGATACAACCGAGGTAAGCTCGTTCGAAGCCGGGCACTATATGCTGGCTTTTCAAGATGGCCCGGATGGACCAAGGATCCTGCCTGCCGTTGTTGACCCGGGGCTTGTTTTTGGCCAGAACACTGCGTTAAGCTCCCCGGATGGGTTTTTACAATATGGATTAAAGGGAATGTTTGCCCGGAAGCAGATCGCCTGTGGCCGAACGCCGTGCGGATTTACCGGGTTGCAGGTGGAATTGATCCCGGGCGCCTCCGTGCGGGTAAACAGTATTTTCGGCCATGTCAGCCGGTTGGAAAATATCCAAAACGCCATCGAAGTTCTGACCAGCCCAACCTACCTGGATAAAAAACGCACCGAAGCTAATCTTTTGGTCCACAACCTGACAGACCCGATGGCTTGCCGAACCGGATACCCAGCCTTTGATGCATATTGCCGCCAAACATTGCTGGACAACATTCTGCGGGGAGGCTGGCCGATAACTTTTGGAACAGGAAAGAATAAGCCTGTCTTTCATATCTATTCACGCAAGCATGGCGATCTGGAACGGGATTACAACGCTTTTTCCCTGGCGCCTGAATTTTATTCCCAGGGGAATGGCAGTTACCGCGATATAAACCAAAACCGCCGTGAGGATGTCTGGTTCAACCCGGAAATTGGCGATTTTAATATTCGCACTTTTATGAGTCTGATCCAACTGGATGGTTACAATCCCCTGGTCTTGCAGGGAAGCCATTTTACCGTCCCGGCTGAAAGACTGGATGAATTGTTGTATCTTGCAGAAGATCCAGCCAGGCTGCGCGAATTACTCTCCAGGCCGTTTAGCCCGGGCAGCTTGCTCAAAGCTATCGCTGACCAGGCTATTCAGTTGAAAGTGGGAACCCAGCCGTTTCTTGAAAAGGTTTTAGCGGTCAGCGACCAGCATACTGAGGCAACTTTCGGGGAAGGCTATTGGGTCGACCATTGGACGTATAACCTCGACTTGATCGACAGTTATCTGGCGTTTTACCCGGATAACCGGCACGACCTGCTCTTTTCCGCGGAAGATTTGCCATACTTCGACAGTCCTGTGGTGGTTCAACCGCGCTCCAGAAAATATGTCCTGGTGGCTGGGCAACCGCGCCAGCTGAACTGCCTGGCTGAAGACCGGAAAAAAAGCGCTCTGATCGCTTCCTGGGGGGAGGACTCCGGCTGGGCAAGGATCATGCACGGCACCGGGGCGGTTTATCGCACCAGCCTGTTTGCCAAGTTATTCAGCCTGGCTGTCATCAAAATTGGCACATTTGACCCAGGCGGGCTCGGAATTGAAATGGAAGCCGGCCGCCCGGGATGGTATGATGCGCTGAATGGTTTACCCGGCTTGTTCGGTTCATCCATGCCGGAGACGTATGCCCTCAAACGGCTGATTACTTTCCTGCGCGATGTGCTGAACGAAGAAAAGCCGGGCAGTCTCCGGCTGCCGCTGGAAATGGGCCGTTTTCTGCGCCGGGTTGTCAAAGAAAACCAACGTTATGAATCCCATGGCACGGATGAACGCGATTTCGTTTATTGGGACCATGTCTCATCGGCGCGCGAAGCGTACCGCGCCAGTATCCGTTTTGGACTGGATGGTGCAGAAGAAGCTCTCCCGTTCGCCGAATTGGCAGAAAACCTGAATATATTCGAGACTAAAGTTGATGAGGGAATTCAGCGCGCCCTGGCTTTGAATCACGGCATCCCGGCGACTTATTTTACCTATCAGGTGGAAGAATTTGACCTTTTGAAAGATAAAAAAGGCTGTCAACAGATTGACAGGCAAGGCAGACCATATATCCGTGCCAAACGTTTCGCTCCACAGCCTTTGCCGCTTTTCCTGGAAGGAATAGTGCGGGCAATGCATGGGTCGGATAACGTTTTAGCTGAACATCTTTTTCGGCAGGTCAGGCAAAGCTCGCTTTATGACCGGAAGTTGAAAATGTATAAGGTTAATGCCGCTCTTGCGGCTTTGCCCAAAGATGTAGGCAGGGCGCGTGCCTTTACTCCCGGCTGGCTCGAAAACGAATCGATCTGGCTGCACTTGGAGTATAAGTACCTTTTGGAAGTTCTGCACGCAGGCCTTTACGAGGAATTCTTTGAAGATTTCAAGGCCGCTCTGATCCCCTTCCTTGATCCAGCCACATACGGGCGCAGCATCCTGGAAAATTCCTCCTTTCTTGTCAGTAGCGTCCACCCGGATGAAAGCCTCCATGGGGCAGGATTTGTGGCCCGGCTCAGCGGGGCAACTGCCGAATTTATCAGCATGTGGCGGATCATGATGGTGGGGGAGCATCCATTTAGTGTTAAAGAAGGTCAGCTTCGCCTGGCCCTCAAACCAATCCTGCCCGGCTGGTTATTCAGTGATGACAACACAGTATCTTGTAAATTCCTTGGGAAAACCACTCTAATTTATCATAACCCCAGACGGCACAATACCTTCGATCCGGACCGTTCAATACAGTATGTCATTTTGCATCCGAACGATGGTAACGATATAAAATTAGCCGGTAATTTTATCCCCGCGCCTTATGCTTTGATGGTCCGTGATGGCGGGATTCAGCAGGTGGATGTATATTTTGCCTGACGAAAATCGCTAACAAAATGGAGAAGCCATGACTCAACCAGATAACCCAGGATGGGAATTTACCGATGAGGATGCTTCCTTCCGCCTGCACAATGCCCATCGCACTAGCTCGCTCTATTTCCCTTTAGGCAATGAGGCCGGCATTTTCTCAGCAGTCACGCCAACATTGCATGGGGATATAAAAGCGGACCATAACTCCTTCCTGACCCCGCCGGTTTCGGTTGAAAGCCTGAACGATTCACGATCTGCACGTAATTTTTGGATCAAGGTGATTGGTGCTGAGCCCTGGTCTGTAACCGGCAATAGCGCGAAACAGGTAGCCGCTCACTTTACCGATGCCGACGAAGAAACGACTCTTGCAGCTGGTTTCCTTTGGCAGCGCGTCACCCGGAGAAGTAGTCAACTTGGGCTACAAGCTGAGGTGACCAGCTTTGTACCGGCGAGCCCGGATCGCGTCGAGTTGATGAAAGTAACCCTTACCAATTTGTCCGATCGCACACTGGATCTTGTCCCTACCGCGGCCATACCCATGTATGCCCGTTCGGCGGATAATCTGCGCGATCACCGGCACGTCACATCCCTCCTGCACCGCACCATTTGCGGAACCTATGGGGTGTTGGTCAAACCAACCCTTTCTTTTGACGAACGCGGCCACCAACCCAATCGCCTTACCTATGCCATTCTGGGCGCGGAAGAGGGCGGCACGCCGCCGGAGGGTTTCTTCCCGGTCGTGGAAGATTTCATCGGCGAGGGCGGCAGCCTGGATTGGCCGCAGGCCATTGTTAAAAGCCATGCGCCAGTTTTCTTGCGTGGGATGAGTGTGGATGGGTATGAAGCCATCGGAGGATTGCGGTTCCGGGCGGCCTCCTTGCCACCGGGCGCTAAGATCTCGTTTGTTTTGATCATGGCTATCATGGAGGCAGACGAGTCAGAAAGCCTCATCCGGGAATATGGAAGTTTGGATCGCTTCGATGCGTGGCTGGGAAAAACGAATCGGTATTGGAAGTCCAAACTTGAAATACCGCGCATTCATACCGGGGACGCGCGTTACGAAGGCTGGTTACGTTGGGTTACGATCCAGCCGGTACTGCGCCGGATCTTTGGAAATTCATTTCTCCCGTACCATGATTATGGGCGCGGCGGGCGGGGTTGGCGTGACCTCTGGCAGGATATTCTGGCGCTGCTGATGATGGAGAGTGGGGATGTCGGCCAAATGCTATATGATAATTTTGGCGGTGTGCGCATGGATGGCAGCAACGCCACCATCATTGGCTCGGTCCCGGGCGAGTTCAAGGCTGACCGCAACAACATTCCCCGGGTCTGGATGGATCATGGGGTCTGGCCATTACTTACAACGGGACTGTATATCGATCAGAGCGGAGACCTGGCATTCCTGTTACGGCCTCAGGTATATTTTAAAGACCGCCTGGCCGGGCGGGCCAGGTTCATAGATGACGCCTGGTTGCCTGAACAGGGCACCATGTTGCGAACAGCAATTGGCGAGCCCTATCTGGGGACTATTCTCGAACATTTGCTTGTGCAGCATCTGGTGCCGTTTTTTAATGTGGGTGAACATAATAATATCCTGCTGGAAGGGGCGGATTGGAACGATGCGATGGATATGGCCAGCCAGCGTGGCGAAAGCGTCGCTTTTACCGCCATGTATGCAGGCAATCTCCGGCGGTTGAGCGAATGGGTACTGGCACTTGAAAAGCTTGATCGAACCGAAGTGGAACTTGCTTCCGAAATGCTTCCCTTACTGGACACATTGGGATCAGCGCTGGATTACAATGCAATTTTGGCCAAGCAGGCTATCCTGGCAGAATATTTCACCAGTTGTGCCCACTCAATTTCCGGCCGGAAGACCTTCGTGTCTATCAAGGAATTGGCGGCAGATCTGTCCGCCAAGGCGGACTGGCTCATGAGTCACCTCCGCGCGCAGGAATGGCTGACCAATTCCGCCGGTTTTAGCTGGTTCAACGGCTATTACGACAATAAAGGGTTGCGGGTGGAAGGAGACTTTCCAAAGGGCGTGCGCATGACCCTGACCGGCCAGGTGTTTGCCTTGATGGGTGGAGTTGCCAGTCGCGATCAGGCAGATGAAATTGTCCGTTCCGCTGACCGGTATCTATTCGATGCCGGGGTTGGTGGATACCGGTTAAATACGGATTTTGGAGAAGTGTTGCCGGATCTGGGACGCGCCTTCGGATTTGCGTACGGCCATAAAGAGAATGGGGCCATGTTCAGCCACATGGCGGTCATGTACGCCTACGCTCTTTACCAGCGCGGACTGGCAAAGCAAGGTTATAAAGTGCTGGAAGGGATCTATCAGCATTGTCAGCGATTTGCGCATAGCCACATATATCCGGGCATCCCGGAATATATTAATAATCAGGGCCGTGGAATGTACACCTATTTGACCGGCGCGGCCAGCTGGTATATGCTGACTCTGGTGACCGAAGTGTTTGGTGCCAGGGGAGCGTTGGGCGACCTGGTACTGGATCCAAAATTGATGGTAGAGCAGTTCGATTCGGATGGGCAGGCGCGCATAACCATCCGTTTTGCCAACCGGGATTTGGAAATTAGCTACCACAACCCGGATGGGTTGGATTATGGCAACTACAGGATTCGTTCCGTTTGTATCGATGAAAGGGTGATTGATCTTGCCGGTTCACCTGTAATCGTCCCACGCAGCCTGATTACCTCATTAAGCCCCGGCAAACCTCATCAGGTTGAGGTTGAATTGCATAGTTGAAAAATAAATTATGACAGACATGCGCGGCGTAAAAATTCACGTTTCCGGGATCGTTCAGGGTGTCGGCTTCCGACCCTTTGTGTATGGGTTGGCAGTCCGTTTTGGGTTAAATGGTTGGGTGCGCAACACATCCGCCGGCGTGGATATCCAGGTGGATGGGACGGCCTCTTCCATAGACGCTTTCGTCAATTCGCTGAAATCCGAACTCCCACCTTTGGCGAGAATTGATTTCTTGGATGTTTCTATTGAGGCAGCGCACGGGTTTAGCGGTTTTGAAATTGTTAGTTCGGAGTCGCTGGCAGGTGCTTTTCAGCCCATTTCTCCGGATGTAAGTATCTGTCCGGATTGCCTGCGCGAACTGCTTGATCCATCCAACAGGCGCTATCGCTACCCATTCATCAACTGTACCAATTGCGGGCCGCGTTTTACCATTATTACTGATATCCCATATGATCGTCCCAATACCACCATGGCGCCTTTCGAGATGTGCCCGGATTGTGCGGCTGAATATAACAACCCGCTCGACCGGCGTTTTCACGCCCAACCGGTTGCCTGCCCGGTTTGCGGTCCACAAATCTGGTTGGAAGGAACGGATGGGGCTCGTATTGCAGAGCGTGACGATGCCATTATGGCTACCCGGAGGCTTCTTGCAAATGGGAAGATTGTTGCAATAAAAGGCCTGGGCGGTTTTCACCTGGCCTGCGACGCCCTCAACATTGAAGCCGTTAGCGAGCTGCGTAAACGTAAACTACGGGTGGATAAACCTTTTGCCCTGATGATGC
>Ga0182027_10003158_pt1 | contig 26331 bp, 22 predicted proteins | sample 712E1DmetaG_FD_121300 | JGI IMG/M metagenome (GOLD analysis project Ga0182027, IMG submission 121300) | Permafrost microbial communities from Stordalen Mire, Sweden - 712E1D metaG (Illumina Assembly) | ecosystem: Environmental > Terrestrial > Soil > Wetlands > Permafrost | place: Sweden...
CGATCATCTTTTCGATGAGTAGATTGCCGTCGTCCTTAGCCTGGCCGCAGCGCCGGTTCTTATTGGCCGCGCACTGGCGGCAGGCGACGCAGCCGTGAATCTCCAACCCGTGCAGCTCGACGAGCTCGGTTTCGATGCCCTCGGCGGCGAGCTCGGCCAGAACGTAGTTCAGCAGGATGGCGGTGTTGCCAGCCTTGCGGGCGCTTCCGTTGAATGCGACGACTTTCATGGCGTTAGATGAGATAAAGAGGACCCAAAAGTCCATTGTCGCACGCGCCGCAGCGCGCGGCAGGCTTCAGCAGGCTCCGGCGCTTACTCCGCTTCGACGACCTCCGCGCCGAGGGCGTGGAGCTTGGGGATCAGGTTCTCGTAGCCGCGCTGGATGAGGCTCGTATTAGTGAGCGTGGAGGTGCCTTTTGCGACCAGCGCCGCGATCACGTAGGAGAAGCCAGCGCGCAAGTCGGGAATGTAAATCTCGGCGCCATGCAGCGGCGTGGGACCGACGATGACGGCGCTGTGCAGGTAGTTGCGCTGGCCGAAGCGGCAATGCAGCCCGCCCAGGCATTCGCGGTAGAGCTGGATCTGCGCGCCCATGCGGTTCAACGCCTCGACGTAACCGAAACGCTCCTCGTAAACGGTCTCGTGGACGATCGACACGCCCGCGGCTTGCGTGAGGGCGATGACGAAAGGCTGCTGCCAATCGGTCATGAATCCGGGGTGCACGTCGGTTTCGAGCACGGTGGAGTGGAGGCCCCACTCGCGCCGCCAGAAAGCGATGCCCTCGCCGGTGACCTCGAAATCCCCGCCGATTTTGCGGAACTGATTGAGGAACGTCATCATGTCCACCTGGCGCGCATTGCGGACGAAGATGCGCCCGCCGGTGGCCGCGGCGGCGCTGGCCCAGGAGGCGGCCTCGAGCCGGTCGGGCATGGCGGCGTGGTCGTAGCCGCCGAGTTCGCGCACGCCCTCGATGGTGATGACGCGGTCCACTTCGACCGAAATGATGGCGCCCATCTTCTGCAGCGCCATGATCAGGTCCATGATTTCCGGTTCGATGGCCGCGTTCGACAGCTCCGTCTTGCCATGCGCCAGCACCGCCGCCAGAATCATCTGTTCGGTGGCGCCGACGCTGGGATATTCGAGGTGCAGCTTATTGCCGGTGAGGCGCTCGCAGGTCAGGTGCGCGTTGCCGGTCTGGTCGTGCAGCGTCGCGCCGAGGTCCTGCAACCCGCGGATGTGGAAATCCACCGGCCGCGTGCCGATGCGGCAGCCGCCGAGGCTCGGCACGGGCGAGGCGCCGAAGCGCGCGAGCATCGGTCCGCAGGCCAGAATCGGGATGCGGCTCTTGCCGGAAAAAGTCTTCAGGACCTGGCGCTCCATGGGACGCAGATTGGCGGCGCTGATCTCCAGCACGCCCGGCTCGGGCGCGCTCACTTCGCCGCCCAGGGCGCGGATGAGCTCGGAGACGATAGCCACGTCGGCAATCTCGGCCACATTGCGCAAGGTGCACTTCTCGCCGGTGAGCAGCGCCGCCACCATGATCTTGGGCAGCGAGTTCTTGGCTCCGCGCAGCGCCACCTCGCCCGCCAGCGGGCGACCGCCGCGGAGAATCATGCGTCCGGCCGGGATGGCAGCGTCTGTGGTCATCAGTATGGTCTTCGATCGGCGCGCAGAATGGGCGGCGTGTCGATGTCGTCCAGCGCGAAGTCGTCGTCGCTTTCGCTGATCGGCACAGGCTCCGAACGGGCATCGCGCAAGGGTTCCGGAGGATCTTCCGGCGGTGGCGGGGCGGCGTATTCCTGCGCCGCGCGCGGTCTTTCGTCGGGAACGAAGTCGAGTTCCAGCGGCGCCTGCGGATCCTCGACGTACTCGGGTTCCGCCTCGAAATCCAACTCCGGCACCTCTTCCGGTTCCGGCTCCTCGTGCCGGGAAACGATCGGGATAGCCGGAGCTGGAGCGCTGGCGGTGGCGGGCGCCGGTGCGGCGACGCTCGGCGGGGCGGGCGCCGGCGCGGTGACGCTCGCCGGGCCGGCGTGCACATTCACGTGCGGCGCCTGGGCCTCGGGCAGGCCGGTTCGCTCGAAGCCGGTGGCGATGACCGTGACCTTCACTTCGTCGCCCAGCGAGTCGTCGGGCACGATACCGAAGTTGATCTGCACATCCTCGTCGCCGGCGGCGTCGCGGATCAACTGGCAGGCCTCGTGCATGTCGTGCAGCGAGAGGTTTCCGGAGGCGGTGATGTTGATCAGGATCGCGCGCGCGCCCTGCAGGCCGGACTCGTCGATCAGCGGACAGCGGATGGCGGCGCGGGCCGCCTCGACCGCCGCCTTTTCTCCGCTGGCCGAAGCCGTGCCCATGATGGCGAAGCCCATGCCGGTCATGATCGACCGCACATCGGCGAAGTCGCGGTTGATCAGGCCGGGCGTGGTGATGATGTCGCTGATGCCCTGCACACCCTGCCGCAGCACGTCGTCGGCCAGGCGAAAGGCTTCGAAGAAGCTGGTGCCCTTGGGGACCAGCTCCACCAGCCGGTCGTTGGGAATCGAGATCACGGTGTCGACGGTGGCGTGCAGCTCCGCCAGACCCATGTCGGCCTGGCGCATGCGGCGCGGACCTTCAAACCCGAAGGGGCGGGTGACCACGGCCACGGTGAGCGCGCCCAGTTCCTTGGCCAGCGCGGCGACCACCGGCGCGGCGCCCGAGCCCGTGCCGCCGCCGAGACCCGCGGCGACGAAGACCATGTCCGCGCCTTCCAGCACCTCGACGATGCGGTCGGTGTCCTCGAGCGCCGCCTGGCGGCCGATTTCCGGATCGGAGCCGGCGCCGAGACCGTGCGTGATGCGCGCGCCGATGGGGATGCGGTTCGTGCACTTCGAGACCCGCAGCGCCTGGGCGTCGGTGTTCATCACGTAGAATTCGACGCCCTCCAGGCCGGCCTCGATCATGCGGTTGACCGCATTGGAGCCACCGCCGCCGACACCGATCACCTTGATGCGCGTGCCGCCCAGCGATTCTTCCTGAATCTCGAACTTCAGCGGATCCGGCTCAACCATGATGCACCCTTTCCCACGCCGCCTGTCATCTGCCAGTCCTAATTCTGTCCTGTTTTCACCGGCTCGTAAACAGGTCCCAGAAATGAGGCCCCCGCCGCCGCGTTTCCCGCCTCTGGCCCAGCCGCGCGGCGTACATGGCGAGGCCTGCCACGACGGTCCACTCCGGCGTCAGCAATTCGTCGGGCCACTGCGAGATGCCGCGCGGCAAACCCAGCCGGGCGGGGCAGTTCAGGACCTTCTCGGCCACTTCGACCATGCCTTCGAGTTTCGAACCTCCGCCGCACAGCACGACGCCCTCGCTGAGGGTCATATCGCGCGCGTAGCGGACCCGGAAGTCCTCGACGAAATTGAACAACTGCACGGCGCGGGCCTCGAGAATCGAGACCAGTTCCCGGCGTGTAATCTCACGCGACGTGCGGCCGCCTTCACCCGGAATTCCGATTACGATATTGTCGGCCGAAAGCCCGGTCAGGGCGCAGCCGTAGTTGAGCTTCAGCCAATCGGACTCCTCGAAGGAAAGGGCGCGGACTTTGCCGACGTCCATCGTGAAGTGGTCGCCCGAGATCGGGATGCCCACGGCGAACAGCATCGAGTCGCCGTCGTAATAGCTCAAATTCGTGGAGTGGGCGCCGATGTCGATCAACGCCGCGCCGCCCTGGCGTTCTTCGGCGAGGATCGAAGCGTAGGCCGCGGCCATGGCCTCGAAGACCGTTTCCTCCACCTTGAGCGACGCCTGATGGACCGCGCTGACCAGCGCCTGGTGCTCCTGCTCGGAGCAGGTCACCAGCAGCGCGTGCGCCTCCAGGCGCAGCGCTTCGATGTTCAGCGGGTGGGCCTGCGGGCTCTGGCCATCCACGGTGAAGTCCTGGGGCAACACCTGCAGCAGCGCGCGGTCGGCCTCGAATTTGGCCCGGGCGGCCATTTCCACCGCGTAGACCATGTCCCCGCGCTCAATCGGGCGGCGGTGGCCGAATTCATACAGCCCGCGCCCCTGCTGCGAGCGCACTCGCGGTCCGCCCACGCCCACAACGGCTGAGCCGATGGGCTCGCCGGCGCGCGCTTCGGCCTCGCGGACGGCCTCTTTCACCGTTTCGGCCAGCGCCGTCTGGTCCGTGATCTGGCCGCGGTGCCAGCCCTTGGATGGCACGGAGGAATGCCCGCGATAATACAGGCGTTCGTCTTCCAGGCCGAGGGCCACAACCCGCACCCGCCCGCTGCCCGCGTCCAGACCTACCGCCAATGGTGATTTTTTGGCCACTGCCGTTCCTACCTGCGCACCGTGCCGGGCGCTGTTTCGGGATCGATGGCGAGAATGCGCCCCTCGTTCGTCAGATCATATTCTTTACGCGGGTCCAGTTGGTCGCGCATGCTCTCATATTGCTTGAGGAACAGTTCCACTCTTTCGAGGAATTGATCGGCGCCGAGGTTCAGAACAAACGTCTGGTTGCCGACGACGCAGCCGACGTGGATCTCCTGCGGGTGGCTGACGTCCACCTCGACGATTTGCGACTTGTGCTGGCCGAGCGCGCGCAGCACCCGCGTCATCAGTGCGACCTGCTGGCGGCGCGCCTCGACGTCGTCTCGTTCCCGCACGCCGGTCAGCAGCGGCAGGCTTTGCGGTACCGCGCCCTGCAGCGGCAGGATCACGCCTTCGGCGTCGATCAGCATGGGCCGGAAGCTCACCGGGTTGTTGGAATCGCCGCTGGCGGCTTGGGCCACGCGGATGAACGCCACCGGGCTGCGCTCGAAGATTTCCACTTCGACGCGATTGGGCCACACGCGGCGCACCACCGCGTCGCGCACCCATTCGACGCCCCGCAACTGCAGGCGGCGCTTCTCGGGATCCAGTTCGTACAGGCTGCGCCCCCGGTCGGGCTCGAACACCGCCAGCACGGCCGCCCGGGAGGCGCGCCGGATGCCGGTGACGCGAACCGCGTCTCCCCGCTCGTCGAACTCGCGGGGCGCGATGCGGAATCGCTGGTCGTGGATCAGAAAGGTCTCGGCCTGCCAGGTGAGCCACGCCAGGCTGAACAACACCGCCATGGCCGCGAAGGTCCAGCCGGAGACGATCAACGCCGTCCGCCAGGGCGAGCGCGCCGCGGGCGTCTCAGCGGAGGAGTCCCGCGGATCGTCCTCAGTTTCCCGTGCCTTCCGCCTGGCCACCCGGTCCTCCTTTTCGTAGTCCGTCCAGAACCAGTCCGGCCGCCTGCGTGATGCTGCCGGCTCCCAGAGTCAATACCGTGTCGCCGGGCCGCGCTTCGACCACCGCTTCGGCCGCCGCCGCCGCCACCGAGCCCGCGTAATCGGCGTCCGGATGGCCCTCGGCGCGAATCCGCCTCACCAGCGCCTGCGCGGAAACGCCCTCGATCGGCTGTTCGGAGGCCGCATAAAGATCGGCCACGCGCACCACGTCGGCGTCCTGAAAGCTCGCTGCAAACTCCTTCATCAACGCCCGCGTGCGCGTGTAGCGATGCGGCTGAAAGATGACGTAGAGCCGCCCCGGCGCGGCCGCGGGCCGCAGCGCCCGGAGCGTGGCGCGAATCTCCGCCGGGTGATGGCCATAGTCGTCGATCACCGTCACGCCGCACTCCACGCCTCTCCGTTCCATGCGCCGGCCGGGGCCGCGGAACGCGGCCAGCGCGGAGCGCACCGTTTCGATTCCGATGCCCAATTCCATGGCCAGGGCCGCCGCGGCGGCGGCGTTCAGGATGTTGTGCTCGCCCAGGACCGGCGCGTCGAAGCCGCCCAGCGCGCGAGCGTCGAGTTCGAGTTCAAACGAGATTCCACCGGCTCCCGCCACGGGCCGCACAATCCGTAACCGGGCCGCGCTCGAGTTCCCATAGGTGACGACGCGCCGCCGGATTTGCGGGAGCGCGCGCGCGACCTCCGCGTCGTCGATGCAGGCCGCCACGGCGCCCTGCCAGGAGACGCGGTTGGCGAAATCGACGAACGCCTGGCGCAGGCCGTCGAAGCCGCCGTAGTGCTCCAGGTGCTCGCGGTCGATGTTCGTGATCGCGGCGTATTGCGGGCTCAGCAATAGGAAGGAGCCGTCGCTCTCGTCGCTCTCGCAAACCAGCAGGTCGCCCGGGCCCAGCCTGGCGTTGGCGCCATCGAGCGCGGGCACGCTGCCGCCCACCACGATCGTGGGCCCGAGCCCGGCCCGCAGGCAGATGGCGGCCAGCATCGTGGTGGTCGTGGTCTTGCCGTGGCTGCCCGCGATGGCCACGCCGCGCCGCGAGCGCATCAACTCCGCCAGCAGCTCGCCGCGCAGCACCACGGGCAGGCCGCGGCGGCGCGCTTCGACGAGTTCCGGATTGCCTGCATCCACGGCCGACGTGACGATCAGGGCGGCAGCGTCCGCGGCGACGTTTTCGGCCGCGTGGCCCGGCAGGACGGGAATGCCGAGGCTGGCCAGCCGCTCCGTGACGCCCGTCAGGCGCAGGTCGGAGCCGCGCACGGCGTAGCCGAGCTGGTGCATGATCTCGGCCAGGCCGCTCATGCCCGCCCCGCCGATCCCCGTGAAGTGCAGCGCCTGAAGCTGATCCAACATTGCGTCCCTTAATTGTTTCGGCCGCCTCGCGCCCGCGTCAATGCGCCGCGGAGACCTCCTCCAACACATCCGCGGCCCGTTCCGCCGTGCCCGCCCGCGCCATCGACCGCGCACAGCGGCCCATCCGCTCCCTCCGTTCGGCGTCCTTCGCCAGCGTTCCGATCGCGTCGCAGAACCGCTCCACCGTCAGCCGGTCCTCCGTCAGCACGATGGCCGCTCCCACCCGCGCCAGCGCCTCCGCGTTGTGGCGCTGATGATCGTCGGCCGCGAACGGGAAGGGCACCAGCACTGCCGCGCGGCCCGCCGCGGCGATCTCGGCAATCGCGCCCGCGCCGGAACGGCCGACGATCAGGTCGGCGCCGGCGTAGGCGCCCGCCATGTCTTCGATGAACGGCGTCACGTAGCCGTCCAGGCCCGACTCGGTGAAGGCCCGGCCCATCGTCTCGAACTCCGCCGGCCCACTCTGGTGGATCCAGCGCAATCCCGGCAGCGTGCGTTTCAACAGCGGCCAGCACTCGCGTGCCATGCGGTTCAGAGCGCGCGAACCCTGGCTGCCGCCCGTCAGCAGCACCGTGAAAACCGCGTTCCTGTCGCGCTCGCCCACTTCAAAAAACTCTTTCCGCACGGGCAGGCCGCAGACCTCGCTACGCCCTTTCGGGAAATACCGCCGCGCCTCTTCGAACGCCACCAGTGCCCGCCGGACGAAGCGCGACATCCGGCGCGCCACCAGGCCCGGCACCGCGTTAGCTTCCATGAGCACCATCGGCGTGCCACGCAGCGCGGCCGCCATCATGACCGGCGCCGCCACGTAGCCGCCCATCGAAAACACCGCCGCCGCGCCGCGGCCGCGCAGGATGGCGCGCGAGCGCAGCACGCTGGGCGGCAACTGCGAAACAGTACGCAGCGCGCGTCGCAGGCCCACGCCCTGCAGTCCGCCGATCTCGATCCACTCGATCGGAAAGCCGGCGCGCGGCGCCAGTTGGGCCTCCATACCGCGCTCGGTGCCGATGAACAGCGCCTCGTGGCCGCGCCTCCGCAACTCGCCGGCCACGGCCAGCGCCGGCACCACATGCCCGCCCGTGCCACCTCCCGCGAAAACAAACAGAATGGCCGTCCCTCCTGTGCGCTATCTCGTCGCCGCGCGGTCGCTGACGCTCAGCAACAGGCCGAACGTGATCAGCGTGCACAACACGGCGCTGCCGCCATAACTGATCAAAGGCAGGGGGATGCCCTTGTTCGGCATCAACCCCAGCACCACGCTCATATTGAAGAACGCCTGCGACGTGACCAGCGCCACCGAACCCAATGCCAGGTAGCGTCCGAAGGCGTCGGGCGTAAGCCAGTACAGCCGCAACCCGCGCCAGAAAATGAAAAAATAGGCGCCCAACAGCAGCAGCGAGGCCACCAGTCCCGTCTCCTCGCCGATCACTCCGAAAATGAAATCCGTATGCGCCTCGGGCAGATAGCCGAGCTTTTGCGTCGACTGCCCGAGTCCCACGCCCGGCACGCCGCCGCTGCCGATCGCCAGCTTCGCCTGGCGCTGCTGATGTTCGGCGTCGCGGGTGACGCTGGTTTCCTCCAGCCGCTTGGCCAGCCAGTGCAGGCGCGTGTCGCTCTGGATCTTCTGTTCGGTGAGTCCGAAGAAGCTGGTGACGCGGATGATGCGCGCCGGCTTCTGCCAGATGAAGCCGACAGTCAGCACCGCCGCCAGCGCGAGCGTGAGGTAAAAGTACCGGCGCTCGATGCCGGCCACGAAGAAGACCGCCGCCGCGGGCGTGAGCAGCACCATCGCCGTGCCCAGGTCGCCAAAGCCGATCAGCCCCGCCAATCCGCCCACTACCAGCGCCGCGGGCAGCAGCGTATACCGGTCGTTGATCTTGTTTTCACGGCGCGCGACGAACCACGCCAGAAACACCACCAACACCGGCTTGGCCAGTTCGGAGGGCTGAAATTGCAGGCTCCCCAGGCGGTACCAGCGGTGCGCCTTCGGGTCCGCGAAGATCACGCCGATCAGCAGAATAAACAGCAGGTTGATGGGCAGAAAAACGTACAGCGGGTGCTGCAGCTTCTGGTAGTCCATGCGCCGCAGCGCGAACAGCAACAGCAATCCGGCCACGGCCGCCGCGAACTGCTTCTCGAGGAAATCCCCGGCCTTTTCGGGGTGCCACGTCTGGCCCTGATTCAGCATGCGCGGCGCCGTGCTCGAGGCGCTGAACACCATCACCAGACCGAAGGCGAGGATCACGAGGATGGCGATGAACATCGGCCAGTCGGTATGAATGCGGGCCGGCATGCGCGCGCTAACTCCTCTCCGCGAGCGCGTGCACCAGGCGCTTGAAGTGGCGCCCGCGCTCGTCGTAGCCCGAGTACTGGTCAAAACTGGCACAGGCGGGCGAGAGCAGGACCACGTCGCCGGGCACGGCGCGCGCCGCGGCGTGCTCGAGCGCCGCCGCCATGCCGCCGCTATGCGTCACCGGAACCGGCAGTCCGTCGAGATACGGCGCGATCACCGCCGCCGCCTCGCCGATCAGCAGCACGCCGCGTCCGCGCGCTGCGATCAGATCGCGCAATGGCGCATAGTCGCTGTGCTTGTCGCGGCCGCCGAGAATCAGCCAGATGCCCGAGTCGAAACTCTCCAGCGCTTTGATCGTGGCGTCCACGTTGGTGCCCTTGGAGTCGTTGTAATACCGCACGCCGTTGACCGTGCGCACAAATTCGATGCGGTGTTCGACGCCCGGGAAGCTAGCCACGGCGCGCCGTAGCGCGTCCAGCGGCGCGCCCGCGAGATGCGCGCAGCAGCCCGCCGCCAGCACGTTTTCAATGTTGTGGCGACCCTGCAACTGCACTTCGCTGCGCGGCATCCACAATCGGCCATTGGCCACCAGGTCCGCGCCGTCCATCCAGAAACCGCGCCGCACCGGCCCCTCCGCCGAGAATTCGAAGACCGCGCCGGCCGTGTCCGGAGCCGACTCGCGCGAGGGCGCGTTCGCCGCGTTGAGCACCGCGAAATCGTCCCGCGTCTGATTGCGCAGAATGCGCCGCTTGGCCGACGTGTAGTTTTCAAACGTGCCGTGGCGATCGAGGTGGTCCGGAGTGATGTTGAGAATCGCCGCGATGCGCACGTGCAGGGTGTCGGCCAGTTCGAGCATGAAGCTGGACAGCTCGAGGACGTTCCACTGGTCTTCACGCGAACTCTCGAGCATCGCCGCCAGCGGCGTGCCGATGTTGGCGCCCACCTGCACCGCGATGCCGCTCGCCGTGAGCAGATGGCCGCACAGCGCGGTGGTCGTCGTCTTGCCGTTGGAACCGGTGATGCCGAGCACGGGACCGCGCAGAAAGCGCGAGCAGAACTCGAGCTCGCCGGTGACCGCGATGCCGCGCCGCCGCGCCTCCGCGACGAGCGCCAGTTGCGGCGCCACGCCGGGCGAGAGCAGGATCGTCTCGACGCCCTCCAGCGCGGCCTCGTCCTGAGCGCAGAGCGCAATCCCCGACTGCTCCAACCGGCGCGCGTGTTCCGGCTTCAATTCGTTCAGCGGCTTGCGGTCCACGCCGCGCACGCGCGCGCCCGCTCGCGCCAGGAACTCGGCCGTGGCCACGCCCGACTCGCCCATCCCGAAGATCGCGAATTGTCGATTCTTTACATCCATCGTCGCGGCCACGCCTAACGCAGTTTCAGGCTGGTCAGCGCGAACAGCGCCAGAATCAGCCCTGCGATCCAGAAGCGGATGATGATTTTCGATTCCGTCCAGCCCAGCTTCTCGAAGTGATGGTGAATCGGCGTCATCAGGAACACGCGCTTGCCGCGGCTCTTGAAGCTGGCCACCTGAATGATGACGCTGAGCGTTTCGAGCACGAACACCCCGCCGATAAAGGGCAGCAGCAGTTCCTGCTTGATCAGAACGGCCACCACGCCCAGCCCTCCGCCCAGCGCCAGCGAGCCCACGTCGCCCATGAACACTTCCGCGGGATGGGCGTTGTGCCACAGGAAGCCGATGCACGCCCCGGTCATCGCGGCACAGAACACCGTCAGCTCCGCGGCGCCCGGCAGACGCGCGATGTCGAGATAGTTCGCAAAGCGCGCATGGCCGCTGATGTAGCACAGCACCGTCATCGCGCCCGCGGCGATGATCATCAGCCCCGTGGCCAACCCATCCAGCCCATCGGTCAGATTCACCGAGTTCGAACAGCCGACGATTACCAGCCACAAAAATGCGAAGAAGGGCAGAAACGCCAGCGGCCAGGTCCAAATATTCCGCATCAGCGGCGTGATCAGCAGGCTCGGACGAAAGCTCTTGACGAACGGCACGTTCATCGACGTGGAGTACAGGTGCAGCCGCTCCAGGACCATCAGAATGACGCCCAGCACCAGCACCAGCAGGATCTGCAACAGCATCTTCTGCCGCGCCGTCAGGCCCAGGTTGCGGCCCCGCCGGATCTTCGCGTAGTCGTCCAGGAACCCGATGGCGCCGTAGCCCAGAAGCCCCAGCAGCGCCACCCAGACGTACGGGTTGGCAAGGTTGGCGAACAGCAGCGTCGGCGCCACGATGGCCGTGATGATCAGCAGGCCGCCCATGGTCGGCGTGCCGGCTTTTTTCTGGTGCGTCTCGGGACCGTCCTCGCGAATGGGCTGGCCGATCTGCATGGCGCGCAGGCGCCGGATCATCCACGGGCCCGCCAGGATCGCCACCAGCAGCGCGGTGATGCTGGCCGCGAAGGTGCGAAACGTTACGTATCCGAAGATGCGGAACGGGGAGAGGATCGGGAACAGTCTTTCGTACAGCAGCCAGTACAGCATGGCTAACGCAGAAACTCCTCCAGTGCCAGCTCGACGCGTGTCCCGCGTGAGCCCTTGAACAGGATGCAGTCGCCGCGGCGGGCGATCGTCTTCAGAAATTGGCCGGCGGCTGCCGGCTCGTCGAAAAAGTACGCGGCGCCGGCCGTGAGGCCAGCGCCCCTGGCTTCATCCACCAGGTGGCGTGCCGCGCCGCGTATTCCAACGAGCACAGATACTTCACATTGTACGGCGTGCCGACCCACGTCGCGGTGCAACCGCTCCGACCACTGCCCCAACTCCAGCATTTCCCCCAGCACCGCGATGCGCCGCGTGGCCGGCGTCACGGCCAGCAGGTCGAGCATCATGCAGGCCGCCTCGGGATTCGAGTTGTAACAGTCGTCCCAGATCGCGATGCCGTCGCGTTCCATCCGCTGCAGCCGCATCTTCGGCGGCTCGAGTTGAGCGACGGCTTCTTTCAACGTCGCCAGCTCCAACCCGAGCGCGTGAGCCGTGGCCAGCGCCGCCAGCGCGGTCATCAGGCCGCCCCGCGCGGGCAGCGGGCAATGGAAGCGCCCCGCGCCCGCGATATTGAAATCGCAGCCATCGGCCTGCCACGCCACCTCGCTGGCCCGCACCTCCACGTTTGTGGACGCGGGTGAAAGCGAAGTCCTGTAGAACACCGTTCGCCCGGGATGAATCTCCGCGAAGCGCCGCACGCGCTCGTCGTCGGCGTTCAGCACGGCGATGCCATCGGCCGGCAGCGCTTCGATCAACTCGCGCTTGGCCAGCGCAACGTCCGCGATGGAGTCGAAGCTCTCGATGTGTGCCGTGCCCGCGTTGGTCACCACGCCGATATCCGGCTGGGCGATCGAGGCCAGCTCGCGAATCTCGCCGGCATGGTTCATTCCGATTTCGATGACCGCGGCGCGCGCCTCGTCTTCCAGATTGAGCACGCTCAGCGGCACGCCGATATGGTTGTTGAAATTCCCCGTCGTTTTGGAGGTGGCGAATGCCGTGGCGAGCACCGCGGCGATGGCGTCTTTGGTCATCGTCTTGCCCGCGCTGCCGGTCACTCCGATCACGTGGCGCGGCTTCTCGCGACCCCACTTCGCGCGGGCCGCGCGCGCCAGCCGCTGCAGCGCCGCGAGCGTGTCTTCCACCAGCAATTGCGGGCGGTCCAATTCGAGTGGACGCGAAACCACCGCCGCCACGGCCCCGCGCCCGAAGGCCTCGCCGGCGTGCTCATGGCCGTCGTGACTAGGTCCCTGCAACGCGAAGAATAGGGCGCCCGGACTCAAGCTCCGGGAGTCGGTGCTGCAACTCAGCACTTCCATCCCGGGGCTGGAGGAGTTAGCCCGGGCGCCCGTAGCGGCGAAACAAAATCCGAGATCCAATTTCACGAATGGCCGCCCCCATCCTCCGCCGGGCCCTTTTTGTGATAGCCGAATTCGCGCAGTGCGGCGCGGGCCTCGGTGCGGTCGTCGAAATCGATCACACGGTCTTTCAACACCTGGTAGGTTTCGTGGCCTTTGCCGGCGACGATCACGATGTCGCCCGGCGCTGCCTCCCTGAGCGCGCGGCGGATGGCCACGCGGCGGTCCGGCTCCACGATGGCGCGCGTCGAATGGCGTTGCACGCCCACCATCGCATCGTTGATGATCGCCAGCGGATCTTCCGAACGCGGGTTGTCGCTCGTGACCACCACCAGGTCGCTGAATTCGGACGCCGCGCTGCCCATCAGCGGCCGCTTGGTGCGGTCGCGGTCGCCGCCGCAGCCAAACAGCGTGACGATGTGCCGCGGCTTCAACGCCCGCGCCGTCAGCAGCACGTTGCGCAGCGCGTCGTCCGTATGGGCGTAATCCACGATCACCAGGAACGGTTGTCCTTCGTCGATGCCCTCGAATCGCCCCGGCACCGCCGCCAGCGAGGCCAGTCCCTCCGCCGCCTGCTGTGCCTCGAGCCCCAGCGACAGGCCCGCGCCGAACGCCGCCAGCAGGTTGTACACGTTGATCAGGCCGCACAGCGGCGAACGGATCCGCGTCTTCTTTCCGTTGTGCAGCACGCGGAAGCTCACGCCCTTGAACCCGCTTTCCACCTGCATCGCGCGCAGGTCGGCCGACGGCGTCTCGGCGGCGGAGCGGGCGCTGTAGGTGAGCCGCCGCGTCTGGTCCCGCGTCCGGATCCGGGCGCACCAGGAGTCGTCGGCGTTGAGCACGGCCGCGCGCGGCGGCGCACCGCCCGCGCCTTCGAACAGCAGCCGTTTGGCCTCGAAGTACGCATCCATCGTCCCGTGATAATCCAGGTGATCGCGCGTCAGGTTGGTGAACACCACGGTGTGGAACGACAGTCCGAACACGCGCCGGAGCGCCAGCGCGTGCGACGACACCTCGAAGTTGAAATAACTCCCGCCCCGGTCGCGGGTCTCCGCCATCAGCCGCATCAGGTCCAGCGACTCCGGCGTCGTGTTCACCGCCGCGCGCTCTTCGCCCGCCACGTGGTAGCGGATCGTGCCCACCATGCCCGTCTGCGCGCCGCTGGCGCGCAACATCGCGTCGATCAGATACACCGTCGTCGTCTTGCCGTTGGTTCCCGTCACGCCGGTCAGTTTCAACGCTGCGTCGGGACGATCGTAGAACGTGCGGCTCATCCGTGCCAGCGCCTCGCGCCCGTGGCGCACCTGGATCCACGGCGCTGCGACGCCGTCCGGCTTAGGTGATTCGCACGCCACGGCTACGGCGCCTTTGGCCAGTGCCGCGGCAGCGAACTGCCGTCCGTCGCTGTGCGCGCCAGGGAAGGCGAAGAAGACGAAACCCGCTTCCACCCGGCGCGAGTCGTACTCCAGCCCGCGCACCTCCATCTCCGCCGCGCCCGCGCCCGGCCTGGCGGCCAGTGGAACGCCCTCCAGCAATTGGCCCAGTTTCATTGGGGCCTCGCGAATTCGACGTGGATTCTCTCCCCGGCCGGCAGAATCGTGCCCGGCGCGGGCGTCTGCTCCCGCGCCACGCCCGAGCCGACCAGTTCCACGTCCATGCCCCGGGCCGCCGATTCATGCAGCACGGCGATCATCGGCTTCCCGCGAAAATCGGGGACGCGCGGGCCGGCCACATACACGCGGCCCGCACTCCGCACCGGTTCCGGCTCCGGTTTGTCCGGCAGCGCTGTTTGTAAATCGGCGCTGCGGCTGGCGGGCGCTTGCGGCTCTTCGTTCACTTCCTTGGGTGGCAATGGGACGGAGTGAATGTCGTTGTCCGGGTCGTCTTTGGGCACCTGCAGAACGCGCAATGCGGTCTCGGCGATCTTCTCGAAAACCGGCGCGGCGGCGATGCCGCCCTGCTGCGGTGTGTTGTTCAGCGTCACTACCACCACGATGCGCGGATTATTCACCGGACCGAAGCCGATGAACGATGAATTGTGCCGGTTCACCCAGCCTTTGCCGGGGATGAACAACTGGGCCGAGCCCGTCTTGCCGCCGATCGTGTAGCCCGGCACGTGCGCCCGCCGCCCCGTGCCTTCCTCGACCACGCGCTCCATGATGCGCCGCATCGTGACCGCGGTCTCGGCCCCCACCGCGCGTGTCGGCGCGGGCAGGTTCAGCGGCAGCTCTTCCACCGTTCCGTCGGCGCGCGGCCGTTCCTTGCGCAGCACGACGTGCGGCGCCACCAGCAGGCCGCCGTTGGCGATCACCGCCACCGCGCGCGCCAGTTGCACGGCTGTCGCTTCCACTTCGTGGCCGAACGCGATGTACTCGTGCGACGAAGCCGACCAGCACGGCAGCGGCCGGCCTTCACTGTTGGTCGCGCCGCACTCCAGCGGCCACAGAATACCACCCGTTTCCCCTGGCAGCTCGATGTGCGTCTTGTCGCCGATGCCGAATTTCTTCAGATACTCGTACAACAGGTGCGGGCCGGAGGCGATCGAAATCTTCGCGATGCCGATGTTGGACGACTTGATCAGCACGTGCGCCGCATCGAGCGTCCCGTAGCGGTGCACGTCGTGGATCGGTTTGCGCCCCGGACGGGGAAACACGCCGTTTTCGCAGTACACCGGCGTATCGGGCGTAAATCGCCCGCTCTCCAGTCCCATCGTCAGGGTGATCATTTTCATCACCGATCCGGGCTCGCACGGCGCCTGCACGGCCGTATTCAGCCGCGCTTCGACTTCTTCCTGAGTGGGCTTTTCGTCCGATGGGTCGAAGCTCGGAACATTGGCCAGCGCCAGGATCTCGCCGTTGGCCGGATCCATCACGACCACGCTGCCCTTCTCCGCGTGCGCCGCCACGATGCCTTCCTCAAGCGCGCGCTCGGCCACGTGCTGGATCACGTTGTGGATCGTCAACGTGACGTTGGCGCCCTGCTCGCCCGGGTCGCTTACAAAGGTGACGTAGGGGTCCTGCAGCGAGTCCGTCAGGACGCGCATTCGGCCGGGGCGCCCGTGCAGGTCGGCGTTCAGCTTCTGCTCGAGGCCCGAATTGCCGTTGCCTTCGGCGTCCACGCTGCCCACTACGTGCGCGCCGATGCCGCCGTTGGGATACTCCCGGCGCGCGTCCCGCAGGAACTCGACCGCCTTGAAGGGCAGGCTTTTCAGCCCCTCCTCCTCTTCCGGCGTGATGTGGCGCTTCAGCAGCAGGAATCCCCGGCCCGCACCCTTGCGGCTCCGCAGTTCCTCGATCTTCTGGCGCACCTCCTGCGCATTCAGTCCCAGCGTCGCGGCGACGTTGCCGGCGAAGAACTCAGGCGAGGCGATTTTTTTAGGATTGACGGCCACCGACTCAGTCGGAATGCTGACCGCGAACAGGTGCCCCGTGCGGTCGCTAATCTCTCCGCGCAGCACCGGGATCTCCAGCATGCGCTGCTGCTGGGACTCGACCGCCTGCTTGAGTTCCTTGTGCTCTACGATCTGCAGGATGCACAAGCGAACGGCGATGACGATCGCCCACAGCAGGGTGATGGCGGCCACGGTCCGCAGGCGCCGCTCATTCAGCTTTTCGACGGGAAATCGCATGCCGCGCCCCGGTTGCCTCCCATAACTTGAGTGGAACAGAACGGGCAAAACCGCCAGGGGCAGCGGTTTGCGGTCCGTACGTCACAGATTCAAAACTCATTCCTCATTCGACGACCGCTGCCAGAAGCGGTTTTCTCCCTCACTGCGGGCGCTCCTGCCGCCGCCGGGCCCTAGCGCGCCTCTTTCGCCGCTCCGCCCAGTCGCGCGACGGTTTCCTTCGGTGGCGGCGGGTAGATCACCTGCTCCGCCGTCGGCGGGACGAACCTCTTTCCGGCCCATTCCTCGACATTCTTGGGATTCAGCAGGCGCGATTCCTGGGCCCTCAGTTCGAGCACCTGCGTCTGCAGCCGCCCATGCTCTTCGCGCAGATATTCCGCGCGCCGGCTGGCCAGCAATCCGTAGCACGACGGTCCCACCAGCGCGCTGACGATGAGGCTGCCCAGCAGCGCCGAACCCGCCGCCCAGATGTTGGCCGTCCAGTCTTTCTTGTCCACGACGCGAACCACATTCGTGTTGTCGATCGTTTTCACGTATAGATGGATGTCTTCGCGGGGCAGTGCCCGCAGACGGTAATCGGGTGGTTCCGGTCTCCGGTCCCGCGGTTCTTCCGGCCTGCCCGCTCCCAACCAGTCGTAAACTGCCGCCAGGCTTCTCATGGCGTCTCATCCTTCTCGCAATCGGCTTCCATCCTGTCGTTTTCGGTTTCATCCCCGCCCATTTCGAGCGCCCGCAGCACGGCGCTGCGCGACGCGGGGTTGCGCCGGATCTCCTCCGAGCCCGGCCGTATCACATGCTTCGTCAAGACCTTCGCTTCACCCGCGCGCCCCAACTCGCGGAAAGCGTTCTTGACCTTCCTGTCGTCCAATGATTGGAAGGAAATCACAACCCATCGCCCACCCGGCTTCAGGAACCCCGGCGCCAGCTTCAGCAGGGCATCCAATTCGCCCGGTTCGTCGTTCACCGCCATGCGCAGGGCCTGGAAAACTCGCGTGGCCGGATGCAGCTTTCCGGTCCGCGGCACGGCCGAAGCCACAACGTCCGCCAGGTGGCGGGTATCGCGGATCGGCCGCGCGCGTACCAGTGCTCTAGCTATCTTCTCTGCCAGCTTCCCCCTTTCTTCGCCATACTCGGTGAACAGCGTGGCGAGCTCCCTTTCGGTAGCCCGATTTACAATATCCGCGGCGGTCCGATCCGCCTGGCGGTCCATTCGCATGTCCAGAGGACCTGCGTTCATCAGCGAAAAGCCGCGCTCGTAGCTGGTTAATTGCAAGCGACTCACACCCAAATCCGCCAGAATTCCGTCCACCCGTTCCCAACCCGCCCACGCCAACGACTGAGCCAACTCGGAGAAGGCCGCATGGCGGAACCGAATCCGCTCATGCAAGCCGGCCGTGTTCTCTCGCGCTCGCTCGAGCGACTCCGCATCGCGGTCCAGCCCCAGCACGCACCCGGTGTCCAGGCGTTCCGCGATGGCGCGTGTATGTCCCGCCAGCCCGCAGGTGCAGTCCACGTATCTTCCGCCCGGCCGGATCGCCAGGTATTCGAGAGCTTCAGTGACCAGGACGGGAACATGTTCCATTGCTCAATCGACATCGAATCCCAACTCCGCCGCCCGCTCCAGGTCGGTCGGATTCGCAGCCACATTGGCCTGGAATTCCGCGTCAAACTGCTCCTGGAGGTACAGCGTGATAATGTCTTCGAAAAAGCGGAGCTGCACCTGTTTGTTTTCCAGCTCCAACGCTTCCCGCAACTTCTGCGGCAGCGTCACCCGCCCCTGCGGATCCAGGTCCACGTCTCCGCCAAAAGCCTCGGCCGTGCGCGCGACCCGCTTTCTCAGCGCCGGCTCCCCGGCCAGTTTGTCCAGTTCGCGCTCCCATGCGCCGTTGACGTAGATCCGGGCGACGTCTTTGACTTTCGTCGCAAATAGTGTCTGCTCAGATAGTTGATGGATGTAATCTGAAAAGCGTGAGGGCAGTTTCAGACGTCCGGTCCCATCCACGCGCGTCGCATGGTAGCCCCGTGGATTGCGGAGCGGCCGAGGAGCTGCGTCTGGAGTAGTGTCCGGCATGATCGTCCAAAACGGGCCAAAACGGGCCGATTTGACCCGTAGATCCTATTAGGACTGTAGCTCATCGAATTTGCGCTTTCAAGCGGTTTCTCTCCATCCTCTCTCGTCTTCGCCTTTTGTTTGCAATGAAATGCGGCCCCTCAGGTGAATTGTCTGCGGAATCGGCCTCGGCGCCGCCCCGGGAGCGGTCCTCGCGTCGTTGCCAAGCCGCGACTGCGTTACGGAGCCGCGACTGCAAGGAGCGGTTCTTCGCGTTGTTGTTTTCCGTCGCCACGACTCGTCGTTACACAACCATGACCGCAAGCAGCGCCCAGTCCGGGCGGTCGATCTTCAGCCCAGCGATTCGGCCGCCGGGTCGTGGGCCTGGTAGCGCGCTAACGCGACGCGCCGGTGGCGCACCGCATAGCAGTAAATGCAGCCGTGCGGGCAGGTGTCGTAATCGCCGATGTCGCGCGCTTCGTGGCAGGCACAGCCCGGCCGCGTGCCTTTCTGCGCCGCCGCGATGGGGAAGCCGCCCATCCGTTCGAGCCGCGGCGCATCGACGCAGCGGGCCTCCAGGGCGCCGCCGCAAACAAACTCCGGTTGCGTGCAGACAGTGAGCTGAAGCCCGAATTGGCTGGCGATGCGAGTCAATGCGGCGGCCAAGGCCACCTTCTGCTCGGGCGCCGGATCGATCCATTGAAAGCCGTTGCGCTCTGCCGCGGCGTCGAGATTGCGCCGCGTCTTGGCGTACATCTGGGCAAACGAGATCACGACCTCATCGGTGGAACCCCGCAGCCGGGCGGCGAGGTCGCGGAAGTTCTCGAGGTGATATTCGGGCGGGGTCAGCGAGGTGATCAGGATCGGATCGTAGCGCCACACCGGGCAGCCCGGATGCACGCGCGCGGCGAGCGAGCCGATCTGCTCGATGGCGCGCTGCGGCTCGATGACCGCGGCTTCGATCGCGCGCGGATAGCCCGTCACGGTGTATTGGACGGTGAACGGGCGCCCGAAAGCCGTCAATTCATCGAGCCGCCGCAGCAGGGGCCCGAAGTTGCGCGTCCAGAACACAAAGCCGTCGACCTGTTTTTTTCGCAGATCGACGCGGTAGCTCTGGCCGGAGTAAGGATTGCGGACCGTGCAGAAACCGGCCTCGATGCGCCGGAAAAACCACTCGCTGTAGAAAGCGGGAATGTCGGTACGGCAACTGGCGGAAACGATCAAGGCGTTACACGCCGGAATGCGGCGCGGGACTCTGTTCCGCGGCCGGTTCGTGGAAGGCTGCCGACAACTTGCGCCAGGTCTCGCCGAGGTCCTCGGGCAGGACGCGCGTCTCGCCGATGGTGCTGAGGAAATTGGCGTCGCCGGTCCAGCGCGGCAGCACATGCAGGTGCAGGTGATCGGCGATGCCGGCCCCGGCGCATTGGCCGAGGTTCAGGCCCACGTTCAGCCCTTCCGGCCGGTAGACGCGCTTCAGCGAGCGCACCGCGCGCCGGGCCAGCGCCAGCATCTCGACGGCCGTCTCCTCGGGCAGGTCCTCCAGGTTGGCGAGATGCGCGTAGGGCACCACCATCAGGTGGCCGGTGGTGTAGGGATAGAGATTCAGCAGGACGAAATTGTGGCGGCCGCGAACGAGGATCAGGCCGTCGCGGTCGCTTTCGCGCGGCTTGGCGCAGAAGACACACTCTTCGGGCTGCAGGCCGCTGGAAACGTACCTATAGCGCCACGGGCTCCACAAGCGGTCCATCGTAGGCGGGACCGGGGATCAGTCTCCGAGCAGATTGGTCGGCTCGGAGGCCGGGGCGGAGGACTGCTCGTTAACCAGATCCTTCAGCTCCTTGCTCGGCTTGAAATAGGGGACACGCTTGGCCGGCACATCGACGCGCGCGCCCGTTTTGGGATTGCGCCCAATGCGCGACTGGCGCTGCCGTGTCCGAAAGCTGCCGAAGCCGCGAATCTCGATTTTGTCGTCGGCCCGCAGAGCGTTGACAACGGAATCGAAGATCGCTTCCACGATGATCTCCGACTCTTTGCGCGTGAACTCGACGACACGCGAAACTTCTTCGATTAGGTCCGCTTTGGTCATGGCCAGGGGTTCCGTTCCTCTTTATGTACTCAAATCAGGTCAGTTCGTTACTCGTGACGCTCTTCCGTGTGAGCCGCTTCGCCGATGCCGTGGCCGGCCTGTTCGGCCTGCCGCTGGTATTCTCCCAGGCGTTGTCTCTCCTGTTCCGCGGAGGCGGTGGAAAGGGTCAGCCCAATGCGCTTCTCCACCTCATTCAGCTTGATGATTTTGAAATTCATCTCCACGCCGATCGGCAGTGGAGGAGTATCGTCACGCATCTCCGCCGGAATCTCGGAATTATGGCACAGCCCTTCGACTCCGGGCAGTAACTCGACGAAGACGCCGAACGTGGCAGCCCGGCTGGGCTTGCCCTGGACGATGTCGCCCACCATACGCGAGCGGAAGAAGGTCTCCCACGCATCGGGCTGAAGCTGCTTGACGCCGAGCGACAACCGCCGGTCCTTGGCGTCGATCTGCAGCACTACGGCCTGCACGACCTGGCCCTTCTTGAGAACTTCCGATGGATGCTGGACGCGCCTGGTCCAGCTCAGATCGGAGACGTGCACCAGGCCGTCGATGCCCTCTTCAATTTCGATGAAGGCTCCGAAGTCGGTCAATTTGCGAACGCGGCCTTCGACCACGCTGCCGACGGAGTAGCGTTGATCGACGGTCGTCCAGGGGTCGGGCTCGAGCTGCTTGATACCCAGCGAAATGCGCCGTTCGGAGGGCTTCACTTCCAGCACCACGCACTCGACGTTGTCTGCGACCTTGACCACCTTGGAGGGGTGCTTCATGCGCCGCGACCAGGTCATTTCGGAAATGTGGATCAAGCCCTCGACGCCGGCCTCGAGTTCCAGGAAAGCGCCGTAGTCCTTGATGCTGACCACGCGGCCCACGACTTTCATGCCGTTGGTGTAGCGGTCGTGAATCGTCTCCCAGGGATCGGGAACCACCTGCTTCAGGCCGAGCGAGATGCGTTCCTTTTCGTGGTCGAACTTCAGCACCTTGACGGTGAGATCCTGACCGACCTGCAGCACGTCCGAAGGATGCCCCACGCGGCCGTAGCTGATGTCGGAGACGTGCAGCAGACCGTCGATGCCGCCGAGGTCGATGAAGGCGCCGTATTCGGTGAGGTTCTTGACCACGCCTTGGACCAGGTCGCCCTCGTGCAGGTTGCCGAGCAGCGTGGATTTGCGCGCGCCCAGATCTTCTTCCAACGCCGATTTGCGGGAGACGACGACGTTGTCGCGGCGCCGGTTCAGCTTGATGATTTTGACTTCGATGTCCTGGCCGATGAAAGAGTCGACGTTGTGGATCTGGCGCGTGTCGACCTGCGTGCTGGGCATGAAGGCGACGACGCCGACATCGACCGACAGGCCGCCCTTCACGCGGCCCAGCACCCGGCCCAGCACGCGCAGGTTGGAGCGGTAGGCATGTTCCAACGTATCCCAGGCACGCATGCTGGCGGCGCGCTCATGGGTTAGAGAGATATAGCCTTCAATGGCCGGCGGATGCCGGCGATCGACCAGCACGTCGATCGGGTCGCCGGGCTGAAAAGCCAGTTGACCATCGGCGGTGGAAACCTGGGCGAGTGGGACAACTCCTTCCAGTTTCTGGCCTACATCCACAATCAGGCCCTGCGTGGCCACCTGCACCACATGCCCCTGGATCAGCTCGCCCTCGGCAGGCAGACCGACGTGGCTATAGTCGTCTAGGAGCTGTTCGTAGCTCTCCTCAGCGCCCGACAGGTCGACCGGAGGGTCGTCCTGGTTGGTATTCATCTCGAGGTCTCCCAAGTACAACTCAACTCACGGCTCACGCACCCGGCGAGGCCTTTCAGAGGGGACTGGACACGCACATCGCCGACGGCTTTGCGCCAGGCCGGCTGGAAGCTGGGCAATCCGGACCATTCCCCCCACTCAGAAGCCTCGCACCATCGCGACAAACCGTTGAAAGTGCGACACTTCAGAACTATAGCCGAGGCTCCGGGCCTTGTCAACCGGGGCGCGGGCCAGGGTGCGGGCCGAAGACCGCGCGCGAGGGATTGCCCGCGGCCGGCGGAGCCCTTCCAGCAGCCTGCCGGCGGCGACTTGGGAATTGCTCGAAAACCGCAATCGGTGGTTGAGAATTCACGCGGCCTGAGACCGGTGAAGATGGCCGAGGGCGCGCATTCTTGGATTGAGGGGGGATGGAGGGCCAGCCTCGCGCCATGCCGCCCAGACCGCTACAATGTAGCGGCACGTTCTCGCATATTATTGATTTTAATAAGTTAATTCTCAATAGCCGCCGCTCGCGGCGGTTGGCCGCCTCGCGCCATCCATGTGTGGACAGGCGGCCGCCGTGCGGAATTCCGCCCCGCTTTGCACGAGGGGAGCGTCTCCCACAGCCTCAGTCAGCGACCGGCTCGGCGGCGGGCGCGGTGGGCCGGGCGAAGACGTACGGGCCCTCCGGCAGGACCGCTACCCGGGCGGCGTCGGGGAGCATCGAGATGAGCGCGGCAACCGATTCCGGCGCGCTCGAGAAAGCCGGTCCCCACAGTTTGGCACGAAACTCAGCGGGCAGTCCCGGAACGTAAAACAGAACCCGATGTGATAGAACAACGAGGGCCAATTTTTCGAGCTGCCACTGATCGACTTCCACGCTCCCGTGTTCGATCTTCTCCAGGAACGCCGCGGGGCTGGGCGATTCCAGAAGCAGGCGCGAGAATTCCGCCGCGCCGGCGCCTTCGGCACATTCGGCAACGAGCAGGATCGCACCGCCCGGTTTCACGATGTGCGCGGCCGCAGTCACGCCCTTCACGGATTGATAGAAGGTCAGGTCGAGCGGGTAGCCGGCGGCGCTGGTAATGGCCGCGTCGAACAGGCCGGGAATCCAGGCCGTGGTAAGGTTCCGGACAAACTCGATGCCGGCGGCGTGGGAGGCCTGGGGCGTTCCGGCAAAGACGCCGCAGATCCTGCGTCCCGGGGCGAGCGCGACGTCCAAGGCAAAATCGTGTTGCGCCAGGGCGGCGATTTCCAGCAGCTCGGCGTGCAGCGGATTGTGCTCGATCGAGCCTTCCCGGGCGTTCGGATCGCGCATGAAGCGCGGGCTGTGCAGCGCGCGGATCGTCTCGTGATAAGCCAGGCCCGGGGCGATCAGCTTGCGTCCGCCGGAGAAGCCGGCCATCAGATGCTGCTCGATGAAACCGAGGGTGATGCGCAGGCCGGCATCGGTGAAGCGGCGGTCGATCCAGACGGGCGTGCCGCGGGAAGTTGTGCCCAGGCGGCGGTGCTCCTCCGGGCGGCGCGCGAAGTGGTTCTCAACGCGGTACTGGCTGGCGATTTCCGGGCCCACGATGGCGGCGATTTCCTCGGGTGTGGCGGGACGGTGCAAGCCGGTGGCGATCAGGATGGTGATGTGGTCACGGGCGATGCCGGCGCGCTGCAGGCGCTCGAGGAGCGGCGGCAAGGTCAGTTGATTCGGCGCCGGACGAGTGATGTCGCACACCGAGATGGCGGCGCTGGAGCGCCCGCGCGCCAGTTCTTCCAACGGGGGGCCGGCGAGGGGCTGATCGAGGGCCTCCTCCGTGGCCGCCCCCGGGTCGTCCAGCGGAGTGGCCCAGCGGGGTTCCAGGAGGCTCCAGCGGGCGCCGTGCGGCGCCGGAGCTGCGGGCGGCAACTCCAGACGGAGCCCGTGCCGGCCAAATGCCATCTCAACGTTCATGCCCCGAAGCTAACACACCGGCCGGGGAGCGGGCAGGAGCAATTCCGCCGGCGGCACTGGGCTTTGGCGACCAAATTGCAAAGTTTTCAAATATTAAATAAACCAAATCGGCTTCATGCACGTAAAGAGGTGTAGAGATTGGGCCGATAAGTATTCCGGGGATTGACTCCGGCGCTGGAGCGAAAGGAGGGACGACATGTTGATCGGAGGCGTTCTGACGGGGCTGCTGGTTTTGGGGCTGTTTTTTACGATGCTTTCATCGTCGCCCAGACGGGACAAACCGGTGGCTCAACACCTTCAAAACGAAGGCAAAGGCACGTAACAGCGTACAATGGCCTGCATGCGCAGGCGATCGGTTTTGGTGAGCCCGCAGGCGGCGGCAGGTCCGCGCCTGCGGGTTCGCTGTTTTTGCGGCCGGAAGCGGCGCCCGGACCATCCCACACCCAGAATTGAAGCGCCAACCCGCGCGCGAGCGGTGGAGCGCGGACGCGGGGTCCAGCGCGTTCCAGGCGCACCAGTAGCCCGCTCTTGCGCTACGAATTTGTCTGCCACCTGGACACGCCAGCGTAGCCAATGTACACACGTCGCCATGGCGGCCCGTGCGGACAACCTCAGCCAGGTGCCCGCCCTGCTTTTTTTTGACAGGCATCGAAAGCAGGGGCGGCGGTGAGGAGGGCGGAACGGGAGCGGACGTTTTACGAACGGCAATACAGGCCGCTGCTGGCGGCGCCGGCCGAGGCGCAGCGCGTTGACCGGCAGGTGCTGGTCGGCAATTGCGCCGATCCGCGCCACCCGTTCTATGAACGCGCGGCGCTGTACCGGGCCACGATGCGGGCGCTGCTCGAGCAGCCGCTGGCGGGCCTGCGGGTGCTCGATTATGGCTGCGGCCCGGCTGATTTCGGAGTATGGATGGCGACCGAGGGCGCCGCGGTCACCCTGCTCGACATCTCGCCCACGGCGATCGAACTGGGACTCGTGCGGGCGCGGGCCAGCGGCGTGAGCGAGCGGGTGTGCGGTCTGGCGGCGGATGCGAGCCGGTTGCCGCAATTGGAGACGGCTTCCTTCGACCTGGTTTTCGCCTGCGCCGCATTGCACCACACGCTGAAATACGCCGGCGCGGCCGAGGAACTGGCGCGCGTGGTCCGGCCGGGAGGAAGGCTGATCCTGTGCGAGACGTGGGGCGAGAATCCGGCGCTCCAGGCGGCCCGGCGGCTGCGCGCCCTGGCGGCGCGGGAAGAGGAGGATCAGGGCGAAGAGATCGTTTTATCGCGTCAGCAGTTGCACCGCTTGGAACCGTGGTTCGGGGAGTGGCGCATCGCGACCTTTCACCTGCTCGCCATGGCCAAGCGTCTGCTGCGCGGACGATTGGAGCGGGCGTCGGCGCGGGCTGCCGTGCGGGTACTGGAAAAAGCGGACCGGGTCATCCTCAACGCCGTACCCGCGTTGCGCTGGTGGTGCGGGGAAGCTCTAATTATCGGCCGGCGTACGGGTGCAACTGACGCTGGCGAGCGCGCAGGCGTCAGACCTGCATGATCTCTTTCTCTTTCCCTTTCGAGAGTTGATCGATCTTGGCGATGTAGGAGTCGGTCAGCTTCTGCGTTTCGTCGATGGCGCGGCGTTCGTCGTCCTCGCTGATCGCCTTGTCCTTCAGCAGCTTTTTGACACCTTCGTTGGCGTCCCGCCGCACGTTGCGGACCAGGATGCGATGGTCTTCAGCCGCATGGTGCAGGTGCTTGACCAGTTCCTTGCGCCGCTCCTCGGTCAGGACGGGGATGGGCACGCGGATCATCTTCCCGTCGTTGCTGGGATTCAGTCCGAGGTCCGAGGCGCGGATCGCTTTTTCGATGAGCCCGATCTGCGAAACGTCGTACGGCTGGATGGTGATCAGGGAAGGCTCGGGGACGTGCAACGTGGCCACGTGGTTGATCGGCATCGCGGAGCCGTAGGCCTCCACCTGAATCCCGTCAAACAGGTTGATCGACGCGCGCCCGGTGCGCAGCGTGGACATCTCGTGCTGCAGTGCCGCGATGACCTTGTCCATGCGCTGCCGGGCCACATTCTCAATATCCTTCAGGGATTGGGGATGGCCGGCGGGCGCCGCGCTCTGCTGTTCAGGTTTCATCCGTTTATCCTTCCGTC
>Ga0182027_10003160_pt1 | contig 26323 bp, 24 predicted proteins | sample 712E1DmetaG_FD_121300 | JGI IMG/M metagenome (GOLD analysis project Ga0182027, IMG submission 121300) | Permafrost microbial communities from Stordalen Mire, Sweden - 712E1D metaG (Illumina Assembly) | ecosystem: Environmental > Terrestrial > Soil > Wetlands > Permafrost | place: Sweden...
CTTGGGTTAAGGTAGTTCCAGGATGCCCGCGCTGTTGCACCGGCAGACAAGATGAGGTTCATCTATGAAGGCCCCGGATATTTGGGGCCTTTTTCATTTGTGTCTCAGAAGCTCCTGAAATCGCTTTTTCAACTTCTCAAACCTTTCCTGCATATTAAAGATCCGGGTATTACCGATGATTATATTATAAAGGTAATCGGACTGATTAAAAACCGGATGCATCTTTTAACTGAATTCCACGAACAGGCAGGATTTTTCTTTGAAGCACCACCGGAATACGATCCGAAAACGGTAAAAGAAAAGTGGAATGAGCAAATGCCTCCCTTTATGGTCGGGCTGATACCTGTTATTGCTTCAGTTAAACCTTTCACTAAAGAACCAATTGAAGCCAGTATTAAAAGTTTTATCGAACAGAAACAGATGGGAATGGGATTGGTGATGAACAATCTCAGGTTATTGATGGTAGGCACCAACAAAGGGCCCGGCCTGGCTGATATAATGGAAGTGCTGGGCAGGGATGAGGTGATAAGAAGGATTGAGGTTGGGGTGAAGAAGCTTAGATAATTAAGTGACTGCCATGGAGATGCAATATTCTATTATATTTCCAAACCGAAGTTGCTACTTTTAATTCCCCTTTATGTAATTAATGGTATATTCAGGTGATGCCATTTTGGGCATGGTTCTCCATTTTTTGTATTTGGCAATAATTTCCTTCTGTTTATCGGGATTTGCAGCTGCGATCTTCATGTCTTCAAAATAAGTCTTCATTGATATAACCAGTTCCTTGCTTCCTGATTTTCCATGACCCGGAATAATTGTGTTGATTTCCCATTTGTAAAGCAATTGGTCTAAAACTCCGATCCATTTATCAACGTTGGCACCGCTTCCCCTTTTTAATACCGGGTTAATATTGTAAAATATGAGATCGCCGGAAAACAGAAGTTTACGGTTTTTGAGGTATACCACCATATCGTTTGTAGTATGAGCCTGTCCCATGTCGTACAACATAACGGTTTCATCGCCCATATTCAGGATCAGGCTGTCTTTTACAAGAATAGTGGGCATTTCGTCAGGCTTCACATTCTTTTCCAGAAATTCCTTTGTGTAGTTACCAATGTATATTTTGTCGCCTTTATAAAATTGGTTTCCTCCCACATGATCCATGTGATAGTGTGTATTGATAACAATAACCGGTTTATTTCCTGCTTTTTCTTTTACCAGGTTGTATAATATTCCGGCATTTTTCGCCATCTTGGTATCAATTACAATAACGGCGCTGTCGGTAATGAGGATGCCGCTGTTGCCACCTCCTCCTGTAATGATCGTCAGGTTTTTATCGAACTGCACTGTTTCGGTATGGAAGAAAAAACGGTAGGATGGATACATATAAATTGCGGCTATAGCAATTATGACAACAACACCAATTACTGCTGTTAAAACTATGTTTTTTGTTTTCATTTGGCTTAACTTTTTAAGATTTCGTGATTGAAATTGTTACACGAATATAACACCAAATGTTCATAAATATATCCTATTTCAAAGCTCAGAGTCAATTTTTTCAATCAACAATTACAAATTTGATAGGCATATTGATCTTCACCCTAACCTTATTGCCTTCCTTGTAACCCGGATTCCATTTTGGCATTTTTTTAACTACCCTCAATGCTTCGCCTGATAGCTCCTTTGCTCCATTAAGTAATCTTATATCAGATAACCTACCATCAGTTTCAATAAAGAAGGTAATATATACCTTCCCTTGAATACCATTTTCTCTTGCTGAGTCAGGATAGATTAAATTATCGGATAGAAATTTTTGACGGGCATATTCTCCACCCGGAAATCCGGGTTGGATTAAATATTCAAAATATGCAGTATCTGCTCCAGTTCTTGAGTAGCATTTGCCAGCAATAAATTCACCCATATGAAATGAGTCTTTCCTTCTCAATTGCCCATTGTCGTACCAGGATTTTAGCAAGCCGTTGTTTTTACCTTGTTCATAATCAATTTCAGATTCTTACTTTCCATCAGGATAAAACTGAAGCTGTTTGCCATGTAATATCCATTTTGAATAATCAGAATATTGCTTCCAGGCTTTCATTTTACCCGATTTATAATATTCTTTCTCAATGGCCCTGTTGGTATCGTTTTCAAACCTGTATACAATCCGGTAATAACTGGCTTCCGTAATATTATTTACCTTATAATAGTTTGTATCATAATAGGTGATATCCTGTCCGAAAAGGCTGAATGTAACTAAAACCAGCATCAAACAAAAAATCTCTTTCATATCAGGAATCTTTTATAGAATTCAAAATGCAAATTCTAAAACGAAGATAAGGATAAAAGAAAATAAATTTCTTTATAGTTCAGGGGTAATTTTTGAAAAAGTCCGGGTTTTCTACTAATACCGTGCGGTTAATAAGAAGCTCATTATGAATAAATTCCATATCTTTTAAACATGTCAACCAGACGGTATTAACCAAACTATGCTAACAATCTTTTTAAAAATCTTGTTAGCAGTTTGGTATAAGATGATAAAATTCTGCCAGTAGTGGAAAGGATCCCTTAAAACATCGATGTTACTTCCTCAGATACGATCTGGGCAAGATTCGGGTCGATCAGGATACGACCGCAGTTCTCACAAACTATGATTTTTAGATTTAACCTGATATCAAGCTGTCTTTGTGGGGGTACCTGGCTGAAACATCCACCACAAGCATCACGCTCTATGGTAACAACACCCAGGCCATTTTTGTAATTGTTCCTTATTTTTGTAAAAGCTTTTAACAGGCGGTCTTCAATATCTTTTTCAGCTTCTTTTCTCATATCCCAGATATCCATTTCTTCTTTTTCGGTTTCAGAAATGATTTCAGTTAATTCCTTCTGTTTTGCTTCAAGATCTTTTTTCTTCTCATCAAGTTCGGCAACAGAAGCTTTTTTCTGGGTTTCTTTGTCATCAACCTCTGTTTTATATTCCTTGATCTTCTTTTCGCAAGCCATTATCTCAAGTTTTTGCAACTCAATTTCTTTTGTAATAGCAACAAATTCACGATTATTCTTAACATGCATCTGTTGCGATTCATATTTGAGCATCAATGAATTGGCTTCGTTTATCTTTAATTTCCTTTCTTCGACCTGAAGTTTTGAGTTTTCAATTGAAGTGGTAATATTATCAATGCGGGTTTCCAAACCAACTATCTCATCTTCAAGATCACTTACTTCCATCGGAAGTTCACCTTTAATGTTTTGCAGGTTATCGATTCTGGAATCAATTAATTGTAACTTATATAAAGCCTTGAGCTGTGTCTCTAAAGAAATTGTTTTTTCCATTAAAAATAATTTATTGGATTCGTTTTTAACTTGGTTTTTAGAAATGCAAAGTTATTAAAATTTTTTATTAAATATTCATACAACAAATCGATTGTAAATTGCTCACTTTCAAAATGACCAACATCAGCTAACAGGATTTTCCCATCGGCTTCAAAAAAATCATGATACTTCAGATCGCCTGTCAGAAACACATCAGCATGTGCTTTTATTGCATCCTGAAGCAGAAAAGAGCCTGCACCACCGCAAATAGCAATACGTGTTACTTTTTTATTTAAAAAGGCCGAATGCTCAATAAAAGGCAATCCCAGCTGGTCTTTAATATATCCCAGGAATTCGATTTCTTTACAAGGAATTGTCAGTTCTCCAATCATCCCTGCACCTGCTCCTTCAAATAAATTGTCCAATTGGTATATATCATAGGCTACTTCTTCATAAGGATGGGTTGTCAGTAATGCTTCTAAAACCCGGTGCTGATGCCAGGCAGGGAAAATAATTTCCACCCTGACCTCTTTTTGAGAAGTAAGTTCACCTTTCGTCCCAATAAAAGGGTCTGTCCCTTCCAACCCACGAAAAGTACCTTCTCCCCGGATATTAAATGAACAACTATCATAATTTCCAATATACCCGGCACCAGCATTAAAAAGAGCCTGTCGGACTACCTCAGGAACATAGCTGCCATCTGATAAATGAATGTCGGGACAAAAAGTAACCAGTTTTTTTAACAAGCCTTTTTGAGGTTTGAGGATTTTGCAATTTTCCAATTCCAGCTTTTGAGCAAGCATTTGATTTACCCCTGTACCGACATTATCGAGGTTGGTATGGATGCTGTAAATGGCAATATCTTCCTGAATAGCCCTGATCAGTATCCTGCTGGTAAAATGATTTGGAATTAGTTTTCTTATTGTGCGAAAAATTAGTGGATGATGTGAAATGATCATCTGGCAGTTATCATTGATTGCCTCTTCAATAATTGCTTCGGTAATATCCAGGCATATAAGAGCCCCATCTATATCCTTTTCGGGATCACCATATATTAATCCTGAATTATCATAATCCTCCTGCAACATTGGAGGTGCCAGTCTGTCAAGTGCTGAAATAATGTTTTTGATTTTCATGTGTATCTAATCTTACGTCAGTATTCAGTAATAGTGAGTTCTTATTATTCAGTAAAATTACAACCGTAAATAAACAAAAAGAAATTTTTTAACTGTTCCCCCGATTTTTGGTTATAATACACAATCAGCTGAATCAGGGCAATTTTTTATAAGCTGTATCTAAAATTAATGTAATTTTACAGGATGAAATATGTCAGGTTAATCCTTTTTTCTCCCATATCCCTTATCTATTGGTTGTTCACACATTTCAGGAACAAGGCCTATGATCGTGGCATTTTGCATGCTAATGAATTCAGCACGAAAGTGATCTGTGTCGGGAACCTTTCAATGGGAGGTACAGGTAAAACGCCTATGGTTGAGTATCTCACAGAATTACTATTAAAAAACCAAATCTCAGTTGCAATATTGAGCCGTGGATATAAACGAAAAACAAGTGGTTATATCATGGCTTCGGCATCAACAACCAGTAAAGAGATTGGTGATGAACCCTATCAACTAAAACGCAAGTTTGAGAAAGCCCTGGTTGCAGTATGTGAAAATCGGGTTACCGGCATTAAAAAACTGATCGAAAGCGGTAACAAACCGGATGTTATTATTTTAGACGATGCTTTTCAACACCGGAGTGTTTCGGCCGGACTCAATATATTGCTGACTGATTATCATAAGCCATATTTTAAGGACTGGATATTACCATCGGGTAATCTGAGGGAATCTGCTTCAAATATGAAACGGGCTGATATTTTTGTTGTTACAAAATCACCTGTTGATATTTCGGAATACAGTAAAAAGGAATTTCAGGAAAAGATTAACCCTGCAAAATCACAGACTTTGTATTTTGCCCATATTGAATACGAAAAATTGAAGCCGTTTTTAACTTCCATTGGTATAGATTTTAATGATTCAAACAGCCCTGAGTATTCGGTTTTGCTTTTTACCGGAATCAGTAATCCGGATCCATTAATAAATTATCTCAAACCAAAATTCAAAGAATTATTCAGTATTAAATTTGCAGATCATTATAACTATGCTTTAAAAGATTTTGATAAGATTAATCAGCAATTCAGAGATATTTCGAACTCAAAAAAGATATTAATTACAACCGAAAAGGATATAGCAAGAATTGAGAAAACAGAAACTGCAGAACATTTTAAAAAAATACCGCTGTATTGTGTGCCAATTAAAATCAGCTTTAATAAACAGGAAGATATCTTTACCTTTGACAATAAAATTTTGAATTATGTTGGAGAAGATTCACGAAACCTTTAATTTTATAAAGAACAAAATCGATTTTCAGCCAGAATATGGGATTATACTGGGAACCGGTTTAGGCGCACTTGTAAATGAAATTGATGTAAAGTATACCCTTGAATACGCTACAATACCGAATTTCCCGGTGTCAACAGTTGAAAGTCATACAGGAAGGTTGGTTTTTGGGTTTTTAGGTAAAAAGAAAGTGGTGGCAATGCAGGGGCGGTTTCATTATTATGAAGGATATTCATTCCAGGAAATTACTTTTCCTGTAAGGGTATTAAAATTCATGAATATCAAAGCGTTGTTCGTTTCGAATGCATGTGGTTCTGTAAACCCGGAAATGAAAACCGGTGACATTATGATCATTAAAGACCACATTAACCTTTTGGGAGGGAATCCACTTCGGGGAAGGAACCTGGATGAACTTGGCCCGAGATTTCCTGATATGGCTGAACCCTACGACAGGGGATTGATAAAAAAAGCACTTTCATTAGCTAAAGATCTGAATATTCCAGTTCATACAGGTGTTTATGCCAGTGTACAGGGACCAAACCTTGAAACAAAAGCCGAATATAAATATCTACAGGTTATCGGTGCCGATGTGGTTGGCATGTCAACTATCCCCGAAATAATAGTTGCAAGGCATATGTCCATTCCGTGCTTTGCAATTTCTGTAATAACAGATGAAGGATTTCAGGATGAAATTGAAGCGGTAACACTTGAAGATGTTATCAGTGCAGCTAATAAAGCAGAACCTAAAATGTCTGCTATTTTCAAACACCTGATAATGAGTTTGTAGTTTCATATAAATTTTGATTTACTTAGATATTAAATCGATAAAAAAATAAATTTAAAGTTTTCTCATTTTTTAGCCACAAAGTCACTAAGACACAAAGTTTCACAAAGAATAGCTATACAATTTATTTTCACAAAAACATAAAAATAGAATGGATCATAAACGAAGTTTTTTGCCAATTACACCAGAAGAAGAAGTGGTTGGCAAAGCAGTTGTTAATGCTGCATATACTGTTCATAAAGCGCTAGGCCCTGGTTTATTAGAAAAGGTATATGAAGTTTGTTTCTGCCATATTCTTTCAAAAGAAGGATATTTTGTTAAAAGGCAATTAGATATACCAATAGTATTTGATAATTTAGTCTTTAATGAAGGATTGCGCTTAGATGTAATGGTTAATGAACTTGTTATTTGCGAGCTAAAAGCCCTTGAAACGGTAAACCCGGTTTGGGAAGCACAAATTCTTAGTCATTTAAAACTAACAGGAAAACGATTAGGGTACTTAATTAACTTCAATGTACCACTCATAAAAAATGGAATTAAAAGGATTGTTGTTTAAAACTTTGTGTAACTTAGAGCCTTTGTGACTTAGTGGCTATGTTTTTTTAACTGAAGATTCGTATTAATAATATTGTGACAGCCTTACATTATAAATCTTTTAGAGAAATCAGGACAATTATAATTGCGGTTGTAGTCATTCTGATTTTCAGTAATTTACCTGTCAGGGCTATCGCTTCGGATTCTATTAAAATCAAAATAAAAACAATCTATACAACACTCAGGCTTCTTGACATCAGGCAGGATACTTTTAAATCGGTTGATAGCAGCCTTGAACTTTTCCATCAATATACTCAGGCTTTCAGATATGATAACTTTAACAGGGATTTAGGATTTACCGGTAGTGCAACAAAATCACTCACTTTAGGTATTCAACGGGCTGTAGGTTTTGACCTTGGGCTTCATCAATTTGATCCGTATATAATTAATAAGGATAATATTAACTTTTACAACACACATACTCCTTATTCGGAGTTTTTATATGTGCAGGGAGCAAATGGGGTTCAGAAATTCAGTGTCCTTCATAGCCGGAACATTACTCCCTGGTGGAATATCTATGTTTTTTATTCTAATTTCACTTCCGATGGGTTTTATTTCAATACCAAGGCAAAGCAAAGGATATTCGGGGCTTCAACCTGGGCACATACTAAGAATTACAGATATGCGGTATATTTCAGCGCTATCAAAAATTCATTCAAGTCAGACGAGAATGGTGGCATAACCAATGATTCATTATTCGGATCTTATACAGCCACCGAAAAGCTGAATGCACTTACCAGGCTGACAAGTGCAAAACAGGAACTCACTACCAGGGAATATTCGCTTACCCAAATATTGAATTTAGGCAAGTCAGACACAAATTTGCTGAAGAAAAAAAGCTTCCCTTATAAAAACCAATTCTATTTCAGATATAACATAAATTATTCTCAGCAGGAATATTTATATCATACTAATTTAAGTACTGATACGGCTTATTATAAACAGATATACGATTCATCCCAAACGACTGATGGAGTCAAATCATGGCAATTAGAGAATGACCTTAGTTTTAATGCTAATTCGGGTCGAATCCGTAAAGATGGATTAAAAGACTTTAATTTCAAGCCGGGAATAAAGTTCCAATATATCAATCTTGTTAAAGATTCCACTACCGATAGCCTTATTAAAAATTTATCATTCAATTTTATTGTCGACAAGTATTTCTTTTTTTCCAGGTTGTATATTGAAGGCAATTATATCTTTTCGGGCCCTGATGCAGGAAATATCTTTTTACAGACCTACCTGAAATTCTTTTTGCCTTTTGAATTTGTGCTGAGGCCAGGCATTATTCAGACAGTTAAATCTCCCAGCTATGTTCAAAACTTTGCACATACCAATTTCTTCAGGTGGAATAAAGATTTTAGCCCGACGGGTACTACAAACATCTTTGCCGGCCTGTATAATAAAAAGTATCAGTTTTTATTAAACGTTAATTACTATTTATTGAGTAAATACATCTATTTTGATGAGAATATTACTCCTGTTCAGTTATCCGGCCAACTCAGTTATTTTACGGTAGAATTAAGGAAGGAATTAAGCTTAGGTAAATTTCATTTTAATAATCATGCAATTTACCAGCAGGAGTTATCCCGGCTAAATATACTGCATTTACCTGCATGGATTATCCAAAATTCAACTTATTACGAAAGCGATTTTTTTAAAAAGGCACTTCATTTCAAAATCGGATTTGATGTCAGACTGCAGGATGCATATTATGCTGATAATTATTTTGCGCCTTACAGTATTTTCTATAACCAGTCGGAAGTAAAGATTAAAACCTATCCTGTTTTTGATCTTTTTGTAAGTGCCACCATTAAAAGAATGCGTATCTTTATTAAATATGAGCATATTAATGAGGATTTATTCCCCACTTATCCATCGTATAATTTCCCGCATTATCCAACGGAACCACGTGTTTTACGTTATGGGTTTTCCTGGCTTTTCTTTGATTAGTGGGTTCTGATCTCTTATTTCATGTTGTAATTAAAAAGGAATATTCATTCATATGTGAGTTTTCTGTGCCGTTAGGCACAAAAGCCCGGTACGAATTCAGCAAACAATCTTCCGTCCCATACAGGACGGGACATTGAGGAACGTTTAATCTTTACCGATCTCCTGAGGCTGTCTCAAAAGCATTCCCCTTACCGTCATCCCCGTGAAAACGGGGATCTCCCTAATCATTTAACGATACTAGTTAGGGAGATTCCGGATCTTCGCTCCGCTACGTCCGGACGTTTTGTTTTGGGGCTTTGAGACAGCCTCTTTATATATTCTGTCTTAGTAAAAGCAACTAATGCTGATGCCAAGATTTGAAAATTGGAAATGTAAATAAACTAAACCTAAACAATATGGGGAAGCCTTTATTTTATAATTAGCTAATTATCAATGAGATACGTATGAGTTAGATAGATTCACAGTATACCATAGTTCATTATATTGTTCTCGGACCTGTCTGCCGACAGGTAGATTTTAACCATTTCTGAATTTCAAAATATTCTATTGTGCTGTTTCTTAATCCGAAATGGTATAATTTTGAAAAATGTATTATATGCAATACAAACTGCTTAAATTTGCTTAATTTTAGATTTTGCTTTAGCATGCCACAAATTAGAATTACCAAGGAATTTTCTTTCGAAGCAGCCCATATGTTGAAGGGTTATGATGGATTGTGCAGGAATATTCACGGGCATTCCTACAAGCTTGCTGTAACTGTAACCGGTAGCACCATTTCTGAAACAACTCATCCCAAGTTGGGAATGGTTATGGATTTCGGTGATCTCAAAAAAATCGTTTATGATAACATTGTAAATGTGTATGATCATGCATTGGTAGCCAATCAGGATGAGAATGAAGAAAAAAAGATACATTTAAAAGCCGGTACAGGAAAAGTGATTTTTACATCTTTTCAACCTACCTGCGAAAACATGGTTTCAGAATTTGCCAGGATCATTATTGAAAAGTTGCCTTCTCATTTAAAATTATACAGCATCAGGTTGAATGAAACAGCTAATTCTTATGCAGAGTGGCATTTAAATGATAATAGCTAGAATGACATATACAAAATACAGGTGTAATATCTGCAATTATATATACGATCCGTCGGAAGGGGATTGGTCAAATGGAATACAACCAGGTACTGCTTTTGAAGAATTATCAGATCATTGGACATGTCCGATATGTGGTGCACCAAAATCAGAATTCATGTTATTTGATTAGTTATCAATATGTTAATGCTAATAAAACCGTTAAATTTTATTAATTTTTAAAAATAATTCAACAATGAAAAAGAAATTTGGAAAACTACTTTTTGTGCCTGTTTTAGGATTACTTGCATTTGCCATTTCATGTAACAATGCAACAGATCCAAATGCACCTGCGGGTGTATATGGATGTATGGACCCACAAGCCACAAATTACAATACAAGGGCCACTGTTGATGACAATTCATGCTTGTATGCCACAACATCCGAACAATCGGCCAATGCAGTAATAGAATTATATACGGGTGTAAGGGCAATACACGGACCTGAAGCCCAGGTACTGGCACAAAATATTCAAACTTCAAACCCCAACAATATAATTATAGTTAATATACATACAGGCTCATATGCAATTCCAAAAACCGGCTGGCCGGATTATACATCTGCATTTGGACAAGCATTAGCTGATACGGCAGGGTTGAACCAACCTCTTTCAGATTATCCCGGGGGTTCGGTAAACAGGTATAATTTTATGGATGTTCCGACAGTAGTGGGACTGAAGATGGTACCAGGTGCTTCATATACCGTTCTCTACAAAGCGGGATTTCTGCCTGCTGCAAATTATTTTACGGCAAAGATTACACCGGTAAATATCGGTCTTGCAACCTACTGGACAGCTTCCACCAGGAAATTAAAAGTTTTGGTTGAACTGTATTATAAATCTGCTGAAACAGTACCTAATTATTTAAATGTAGCTTTACTTGAAAATGGGCTTGTAGGCAAGCAATTAAGATTAACTGATACAGTTCCTGATTATGTTCAGGACCATGTGCTCCGGACCTTTTTAACAGGACAGTGGGGCGATCTTATTACCGGTACGACAGGCGGGGTAAGAATTAAGAAAACATATGAATTTACCGTACCGGCAGGCTATACCATAGAAAATTGTGATGTTGCCGCCTATGTAAGTGAAGAAGTTAACGGAAGGAAAATGAATATTTTAACCGGAAAGCAAAAGAAAGCAAAGATTTAATAAACTTTTTGTTACTATTCCGCAGGAAAATAATTCAGCCACTGATTATAAGGATTATTTTGTGTGGGTTCCTTTTTCAATAATAATTCATGCGTAAGTGTATTGTATTTATTATCAGTGCAATCCGTGGCCATCATTTTTATGCGGTAAAAGTTGCTGAACAGTAACCGTTATTTAGTTTTTTCAGATCCAGTTCAATAGGGAATATTTGTAAAAAAAGATATTGCAATTAATTGAAAAAGATTTTGCTATTTTTGTAACTCAAAAAATGAATTTTAAAACCAAAAATTAAAACTATGAAAAAGAGAATTTTTACGCTGACATTCTTGATTATTACACTATTTTGTATTGGTGGTTATGCTCAAAGTTATTATTATCTCCCAAGCACCGGAACAGGAGCCGGTTATAGTTATACAACATTAGGGGATACTTTTAACGGATGGCCAAATGGCATGAAGGATACACTTATTAAATCAAAAGCATTACCTTTTGCATGGACCTTTTATGGACAAAACGTAACCAGTTATAGAGTAAGTGATAATGGATATGTAACCTTTGATCCAAGTGCAACTCAAAGTGATCCAAATAATGTAAGTTTACCATCTGTCACTGCACCTTTTAATGCTATTTTTGCCTTTTGGGATAATCTGGTTCTTTATAAACCGGATGCATATTCATATTTAATTCACACGTGGACATACGGTACTGCCCCTAACAGGGTTTTTGTAATTGCATGGTTCCAGGCATCTAAAGAACCTGCTGGGACAACCGGATCTCGTTTTACTTTTAGTATCAGACTTTTTGAAACCGGACCTAAAAGTTTCGATATAGTTTATGATAATTATTATGCTGCTAGTAATCCTGCTACAACATCCGGAACCGTAGGATGCCAGAACGGTGATGGAACAATTGGTACTATGGTTACAGGTAGTCCAAATATGAGTTATCCAACTAACTTAACAAGTGCACAAACAGATGATGTGGTTTACGAATTCTATTATGGAACTCAATCAGATTATGATCTTACCGTTACAAAGCTAACGATGCCAGTTTTAACTAAATTAAACTCAACAAATGCTATAACTGGTGAAATACGAAACCTAGGTTCAATAGCAATCAACTCATTCACTTTAAAATATACAGTTGATGGGAATACAACTTCAACACCTATAACCGTATCAATTGCACCTGGAGAAACTTATGATTTCTCTGCAACCCCATTAACCCCAACAACAGGAATTGGACAAATTCATTCTATAAAAGTTTGGGCTGATGGATTAAATGGAACACATGTAGATGATAACCCAGCTAATGATACAGCAAAGATGGATCTTTTTTATATCAATGGTATAAAGGGTAACAAACGAACTTTGATTGAAGAGGCAACTGGTACCTGGTGTGGTTATTGTCCTGATGGTGTTTTAGTATTAAATGATGCAAAAAATACTTATGGTGATGGCTTGGTTGAAGTTTCTCATCACAACCAAGACCCAATGGCATTTGCAAGTGGTAATACAATAAATTCTACTTATGCTACTTTTTTCCCTTGTAGTTGGGTTGATAGATATAAATTTTCGGATGCTACCGTAGTTGGACTTTCCAGGGATACCTGGATTACTCATATTAGTGATAGATTGGCTATGACAACTCCTGTAAATGTGAGTATTAAAAATTTGAATTACAATGAAGCTACAAGAGCATTGGATTTTGATGTAGAAGCCAGCTTTGTTGATTATGCATATGGCGATTTGAGAATTAGTTGTTTACTTACAGAAAATTATGTATCTGGTACAACCACAGCTTGGAATCAGCATAATTATTATAGCAAGTATTTTTCTTCACCACAAGGAGGAACTTCACATCCCTTATATAATGCACCTGAGTGGATGAATTCAACTGCAGCCGGAGGCTCTTGGTTTAATCATCACGTCTCCAGGGTGTTTTTATCTCAAACTTGGGGCGATTACATTGATGCAACTCATAGTGTACATGCAATCAGTATGGGTTCAGTACTTACTAAACATTATTCAATTACTGTCGATGCTGGCTTTAATGCAAATCAATTAAATATTGTCGCATTTGTTAATAATTATGATGCAGATATTAATAATAGAGAAATACTTAATGTAAATGAACAAAAAGTCACAACTCTTTCAGTAAATGAAATTCATAACAATAATGTAGTTAGTGAGATTTATCCTAATCCTGTTCAGGATTATGCATACATCAATTTCACAATTTACAAAACTTCGCCCGTTACCTTGGATGTTTTTGATATCATGGGTAAAAAGGTGATAAGCAAGGAACAAACAAAATATGCATCAGGAAGTAACAACATATACTTCAATACTTCTGAGTTACCTGTAGGTAGTTATATAACAGTTCTGAAAATAGGAGATACTTCTTACAGCAGGAAATTTATTAAATAAATTATAATTAATATGTTTTTCAAAAAAGGCAGCCTTCGGGTTGCCTTTTTGTTTTATAGATATAATTCTTCAACTTAAACAGAGACGATTAAGGGATATATAGTAAACAGAAAATTCCAACGGCATATATTAATAAGACCAGCCAGGAATCAATTCCAAGCCTGAAGTAACGTTTTTTAGGCCTGACTAGATATGCCACCGCATAAACAGACGTCATAAGTATCCCCATAATTACCAATAAATAATCGGATTTTACCATAAAAGTTAAAACGGGTTTCGCTGCAAGAATGTCGGCAACGATAAATAAAGCCGGCATGAAAGAATTGCCGCCAAAAATATCACTCACAGCAAGCAGATTATCTTTGATCCGGATGGATTCAATGCCGGTGCTGATTTCGGGAAGTGCCGTTACCAGTGCAATGACAGTTGCGGCAAAAATACCTGCATTGATGTTGAGTTTAGTAGCAATTGCAACGCCGGTTTCTTCCAGTAAAACACCTGCCCCTAAAGTAACCAGGGCAGCTAAAATAAATATCGAGATTACATAGGCATTCGATTTCCCCAAAAAAACAGGATGTTCATTTTTTGCCCTTCTTTCATGGTGTTTCCTGCCGGGAGAAGTATCATGGGCAATAATATTGAACCTGGGTATTAAACGTATTTTGTCAATAGCAATTAACCCCAGAATCCAGGATATTAAAAGAATGGCCGAAAGAGGGTTTATGTTGAGAACAGTGTAATTCTTTGGGTAAAAGGAAGCGACAATTGTAATAAGCGACATCACAATAACAAAGAGTGCTTCAAAAGTTAATATGACAGAACCCGTAAGATAGGATATTGGTCTTTTCCCTTTTATAAGGAAATCAAAAATGATTATTACCAGGGTTTGAATAGCTATTCCACCTATAAGGTTACCGATAATCACCGATATATGGTTGGTTAAGGCAGCACTGACAGTTATGGCTATTTCGGGTAAACTTGTGGCAATGCCAAGTAAAATTAGCCCTCCCAGGGCATCACCAAGTTTGAAGCGCGTATCTATTGTCTGGGTACTTTTGGCTAAATTTATTCCAGCAATCCAGATTAAACTCCCGGCTATCAGGAAGAGAATTGCAAGTATGGTTATTGAATAAGATTCCATTTCGTGGTTTATTTATTTTTGAATATGTTAGCAAGGAACATGCCTTTTCATAATCAATTTCTGTTTTGATTCAGGTGGTATAATTTACAAATATATGGCTAGAAGCATAAGCAATATCAATATCAAAATTTCGTATTCAATGCTTTGTTTCATTTATTTTTATAAATTTGCGACCTGATTATGGTGGTTGTAGCTCAGTTGGTTAGAGCATCGGATTGTGGTTCCGAGGGTCGAGGGTTCAAATCCCTTCATCCACCCTTCAATGTTTCGGCATTCAAATCCCTTCATCCGCCCAAGACCCTGTCAATTAAATCTGACAGGGCCTTTCTTTTTTTTTGCGAGTACATTATGGGTTTCATTTACAAAAACATCTGAATCCTCTTCGAGTGACTCATCTGAAGGTGGGTAATAAATGACACACGGACTCCTCAGATGAGTCACCCGCTTAAGGGCGGGGACTCAGATGAATGCCTCTCATAAAATCTTCTTTATGATGTAAACTAAAAGGAGATTCCCTCTTTAAACCCTGACTTTACTCTTGGTATAAAACCGCATCGGATAATCGACTTCAACCGTGCCGTTAATGATGTCGTTGAGCTTACGTTTCAACAATTTCTTTTTCAGCGGTGAAATCTTATCAATAAATAATTTTCCCAGGAGGTGGTCGTATTCATGCTGTATGATACGGGCATTGACACCATCGTATTCCTCTTCGAATTCATTGAAATCCTCATCCTGGTACCAAATCCTGATTTTTTCTTCGCGAATTACATCTTCATGGATATTGGGGATACTTAAACATCCTTCCTCATATGAATATCTTTTGCCTGAATATTCGAGTATTTCCGGATTGATAAATGCTTTATGCATCCCATTCTGAATATTCTTTACTTCAGTGCTGTCGATTACAAATAAATTAATACTCAATCCCACCTGGGGAGCAGCAAGACCAACACCATTTGAAACCTTCATTGATTCAAACATGTTTTGGATAAGTTCATCCAGACCGGGATATCCGGGTTCTATGTCGTCGCTTATCCTGCGTAATAAAGGGTCACCGTATGCTATAATTTTCAATTTCATGTATCAGTTCTTTCTAAATAAGCTTGTAGAATGATGGTTGCACTTACTTTGTCGATCAATGATTTGTCCCGCCTGTATTTTTTCCTGACACCTCCCTGCACCATTGCTTCTGCTGCCAGTTTTGAAGTGTATCTTTCATCTTCGTAACAAACAGGAATATCCGGAAATTCAGATTCAAGTTTTTTCCTGAATCGGGTAACGGGTTCGGTTCCGTGAGTGGGAGTGCCATCCAGATTCAACGGGTAACCGAGAACAAACAGATCGATCTTTTCTTTTGAAGAATATTCTTTCAAAAAATGCAGAATGTTTTCTGTTTCTATGGTAAGCAGCCCGGTAGCAATAATTCGCAAAGGATCAGTTACAGCGATCCCTGTTCGTTTTAAACCATAATCTATCGCTAAAAGTCTGCCCATTCAATGATATTTAGAATTATTCTAAAGAATAATCGATTTGCAAAAATCAGGCAAAATTTTGAAAAAAACAAAAGAAAATAGCAATGACAGCGCAATCCAAGGGAGGAATCATAAATAATACTAACAGCCATTCAATATTTTCAATAATTTTTTTAAATTTGCCCTTCACACAAAGCTCTCCGTAGCTCAGTTGGTAGAGCAACTGACTCTTAATCAGTGGGTCGAAGGTTCGAATCCTTCCGGGGAGACAAAAAGTCGTTCAGCATAGGTTGGATGGCTTTTTAATATAAGTTTGAATCGGATCAGAAGGTAAAATGCCCCTAAATTCCCAAAGAAAATTTCGATCTTAATTCCCGACAGAAACCTGAAAATTGTGTAGGTTTGACTCCATCATAAATCACTGATCTGATGTTTCAATTAAAGGAATTACATATCCAGAATTTCAAGAATATCAAATCAGTGCATCTGGATTTTGATTCAAAATATGTGTTTTTTATTGGTGATAATGGTGTAGGTAAAACAAATCTACTGGATGCCATACATTATCTTTCATTGGGGAGAAGTTATTTTAATGTGATTGAAAATCAAAATGTGAATCACGATGAAACTTTTTTTAACCTGAAAGGGGTGTTTTTGAAGGAGAAAAAGCCCGATACCATATTTTGTGCCTATATCAGAAATCATCGGAAAAACATCAAAAAGAACGGAACCCAATACGAAAAATTCTCTGCTCATTTGGGCCAATACCCTGTTGTCATCGTAACACCTTACGATATTGACCTTATTATAGGAGGAAATGAGGAAAGGAGGCGGTTTATTGATATCATTTCAGCCCAGGTTGACCGGACTTACTTTGAACATCTTTCGAAATACAACCATAGCCTGAAACAAAGAAACGCCCAACTTAAAATGATGAATGAACGGAATCAGACTGAACACAGTTTAATATCCGTTTATGATGACCTGCTTCATTATCATGGTCATGAGATCTATAATTACCGCAAAGAGTTTTTTATTTATTTTCATGAACACTTTAACAGATTTTATAGGGAAGTAAGCGGTGATATGGAAAAAGTGGAGATCGTGTACAAATCGCAACTGGCTAACAGTCAATTATTAAAGCAGCTAAGGGATGGATTCAGAAAGGACCTGATGTTACAACGGACCAATTATGGAATCCATAAAGACGAAATCGACTTCCTGATAAACAATTATCCCTTAAAAAAATTTGGTTCACAGGGTCAGCAGAAGTCATTTCTGATGGCGCTTAAATTATCACAGTTTCAGGTGATCCTGGATAATAAAAATATTCCACCCATATTATTACTCGATGATATTTTCGACAGGCTCGATGAAAACAGGGTTTCCAACTTGCTTGATATCATTGCTAAAGGACCATTCGGACAGGTTTTTATAACCGATACATCGGAAGGAAGCATCAGGGATATTTTTGGCAGGATTAACATTACAGGACAATTATTCAGACTGGAAAACGGGCAAATTATCAGCAACTAATTTAATATTAATTTGAAAATGGATTAATTTGAAAATGGATTAATTTGAAAAATTGAAAATTATAATTTTTGCTCATTCCCTATTAATTTAAAATTAAGTTAACTCTCATATGATCTTACATCACAACACCCTTGTATCGCTGGATATCATTCAGGAAAAATTTATATGTCATCTTGAGAAATGCCATGGAGCTTGTTGTGTGGAAGGCGATTACGGAGCACCTATTGATGAACCTGAGATCATTGAAATTAAGGATAACCTGCCTTTTATCAGGGAATACATGACTCCTGAAGCGATTGAAATGCTGGAAAAAGAGGGCTTTTATGAGATCGATCCGTTTGATATTTATGTTACAAAGTGCGTAGGTAAGGCTGATTGCATATTTTGCTTTAAGGAAGGTAAAATAGCCCGATGTGCCATCGAAAAAGCATATTTCGACCATAAGCAAACGTTCAGAAAACCTATTTCCTGTCATTTATATCCGATCAGGATCTCCCAAATGAAAACGTATGAGGCAATGAATTACCATCAATGGGATATTTGCGAGGCAGGCAGGAAACTGGGAGAAAAGTCAGGTACTCCTTTATATAAATTTCTTAAGGAAGCCATCATCAGGAAATACGGCAAAAAATGGTATGATGAATTTGAAGAAATTGCTGAAGAATTTATTAAAGAAGGGACAGGGATTTAGTTTACAGCAATTCTCCTGATTTGGGACATTCCGCTTATATCAGTTATCCTGAGTATATAAATACCTGAAAGCAGTTCATCCCTGCCAAAACTGAAAGAATATGAATGGATGTTGTTGTAGGAAGTAATGATCCTGCCATTCAAATCCATGATATCAATTGAATTGATCAGTTTTCCTGCAGAATGACTTGAAATTGTACAAAAATCATTAACCGGATTGGGATAAATTGATATATTGGCATTGTAGTACAGTTCAGGTAATGAATTTACCCCATCAAAACTGATTGAATCTTCGATTGGTGCCAGGTTATATCCGGTGATGGTAAGGTAGTAAGTTGAATTTGAATCAGGATTGACAGGAAAACTTACATTCCCTAAGGAATCAGAATAAGTAGCTTGGTAATAAGTGAAGTTTTTGGTTGATAAACATACCAGGGCTCCGGATACAGGATCTCCACTGGCGGTAACTTTTAGATTTATTGATTGCTGGACCGGTTTCCTGTGTTTTTTTAAATCTGACTGAATCAATACAGGTATATTTGTCCAGGGCATGAGTGTCGGATCGCCCATTAGCAGGAATTGTTGCATCGTTTCTTCGGTAATGGAACCCGTTCCACCCTGAAAGGAATTATACATCTGCATTTTACCATAATTAAGGGCAGCACCGATGGTTAATGCAGAACGGTTGAAATATCCAAAAACGGAATATTCGCCAAGTGTATCTGAATAAAAGAATTCAGTTAATGCAGTTGCTCCAATAAATGAAACGGCACCTCTTTTCTCTCCCAGCGACATCCATTTTTCTCCCAGACAATCAGTGGGGTTATCAAGATTGGCATTTGAGCATGCAACACTTACTATTACAGGCAGCATTCCATTGTTATTAAGGGTATTCAGGGTTCCCGTAGAGTAATTACCCGAAACCAACCAGTAGGTTGGCTCGCCATGTCCAATAAAAAACACCCAACTTCGCCCATTTGTAAAAGCTTTCTGAAGGAAGTCAGAACGTAATGAACCTATGCGTGCACGGAAATCATCGATTGAATCAAATCCCGCATTCCGGAAAAATTTCCCCATATTAATACCATGGGAATTGTCGAGTTGTTCATCGCTAGCGGCAACAGTTGCTTTTCTGAACCAATCATTTCCGGTGGAAACATCAGGGTGCCGTTCATAATTCATTGATTTTTGGAGTTCCATTTTGGTATCGGTGGCAGTAAAAACAGGGAATCTTCCAATAGCAATATCGGGTAGAAAACCAGATCCTTGAAGGGTTGAATATTCATGGTCGTCCAGGGAATTACCGATACCATAAAAACCAGGAATCAGGGAAACATCGCCAATAAATAGGAGGTGGTCGAAACTAAAGGTGTCGTGAATCTGTATGATACGGGCTTTTATTTGATCGGCATCGGGATTTGCTGAAATATCAGAAGTTTTAAGAATGATTGTTTTAATACCCATCTTCATTTTCCAGTCGGCAAATTCTTTGGCCTGATCATATAGGGAAGCGTGTGTCACAATAAGTAATGTTGGCGGTAATGAGCCGGACCCTGTATTTCCGTTTAATTTTAAAGCATTGGAATTCAAAAGCTGGTTACTGAAAGAATTTCCTGATTGGCCGTCAACGGATTTAAAAGTGGGTGACTTAAATGAGATCCGGATGACCGCTTTTTTGATGACAACAATCTGACGGGTAACCGGGTTGTATTGAAGAGGATAAAACCTGATATCGAATTGTGGATTTCCTGCATAATAATATTCAGAACCTGTCTCAAAAAAAACTGCTGGCAGCAAGCTATCAGTTGAATAAGTCAGTGAGTTAATTGTAAAGTTATTACGGAGGATATCATTTTCCCTTGTTTGAGTCAGGTTGAAAGGGAGGACTTTATGTTTCAGATAAGTCTTTTCTTCTGTTACTGATATGACATCGATCATTTCTATAGCAGCTGATTGTGAAAGTATCTGTCGCTGGAAGACCGGCAGGGCAGGATTGCCGATAATTGAAGTAGTACCGGCGCCCCGGCTGATAAGCCGGACAAAGGTATCGTTTCCGATAATCACATTTTGTGTTTGTAATGCTGATGGCTCAAAAGTCAGGATTATAGTCCGGTTGTCAGACTGCTGAAATGTGATCTGTTGAGAAAACCCAAAAAAACTGCATGATAGAAGCAGCAGAAAAATAATATATTTAGTGATAAATTTCAAAACAATAATTGAATTACAAAGTTAAGCAAATTAGAGGCCATGTGGATTAAAAGCCTATAAGCTAATCACCATGCTTCTTAACCTTGCAATATCCTTATGAGGTCATCATTCAGGTAATAAACCTCATTTCCTTCCTTTTTTGCCGTCAGAATCCCTGAACTTACAAGCTCTCCCATATATTTTGTGATTGTGGTTCTTGAGGTTTTACCCAATACTTTACTAATTGTAATTGGCTTAATGTAAGGTTGAGTGAAAATTGCCTCATTTAATTCCGAATTATACCATTTGATAGCTTTTTTACCATGAGCCAGTGTTGCTGCCATCTGATTCAATATCTCGTTTATAAGGTTGTTTGTCAGAATAGATGTCTTTTCTATCGTTTCCAGCATAAACAGGATCCAATCTTTCCATTTTCCTTTTTGAGTTACCGTTCCCAGGTGATGATAATAGTCGTCTTTATGAGAAATAATGTATTTCGACAAATATAAAGAAGGTTGGTTTAGCAAACCTTTTTGAATCATATATAACAGATTTAGAATCCGGCCGGTACGACCATTTCCATCCTGAAAAGGGTGTATGGCTTCGAATTGATAATGGGCAATGCACATTTTTAATAGCGGATCAGCCGGATACAGGTTATCATCGTTGAGATAAGCTATAAGGTTATCCAATAACTTTTCCAAAATACCCTCTCCTCTTGGTGGAGTGTAAATAATTTCACCGGATCTGAATTCACTTAATCCCCTTTTAATGACTACCAATGCTTGAGGTGGACGGATACCTGCGGTTGTGCTTTTTATCTGCTGAAAGATTTTTATTATAAGAGAGAGCTCCATGGTGTTCTTATCTTTCATGCTAGCATAGCCTGCCCAAAGAGCCTCTCTGTATCTAAGCACTTCTTTAGTTGCTGGATTGGCATTTTCTTCCTTAACTGTATCAGATATAGCCTTATAAAGTTCATCTTCGGTCGTAAAAATATTTTCAATTTCAGTTGAGGTTTTAGCTTCCTGCAGTGCGATTGTGTTAACCAGGATAAAAGGATTCGGCAACCTCATGATATTGATATTCACCGATGCAAGGGCACGCGAAGCTGTAATAAGTTTTTTCAGAATTTCAGGATCATTCTCTAAATCCTTGCCGGGAGGAAGTAATGGCAAAGCATTGAATGGTTCAGTTCGATCATATTGTAGATTTGTCATCTATGTTCAATTTTTAGGTATATTTGGACATAGGGCAAAGTTAAGTTCATTTTATTCTAAAAACAAGCAGCTATGTTCAATTTATTGAAATTATTGGACATAGGTGTGAAAAGTGTCCAGTTTTTAAACTGGAATTATTTTTTGAATCAGACCTTAATTTTCGACACATAATCCAATGCTTTTACAGCAAATTCCATCCATCTTCCTGAATTACCGAAATTAAGTTGAACCCAGCCACGCATCGGCCTGTTATCCATCGGTTCGAACAGTTTTGCACCATCAAGGCTGAGGGCATCCTGCAAATTCTTTCCTTCGAGCTTAAAAATCATATCGTTTTTCCAAAACATTGCTAATGCCTTGCCATTGGCAGCTTTAATGCACAATGCACCAAACATTTTGCCTTCCTTTACATTTGGAAGGGCTGCTGCTATTTCATGGAAGAGTTGTTCAGATGGATTCATTTCTATTTGAGGTTTAGCAAAATTGTTAAATGTAACCAGGTTTATAAAAAGCCCCAGCAATCATAAGAAAGAAGGAAAGGAAGCCGTATAATAATACAAGTATCCCATGAATAATTTTTTGTTTTTTGTTTTCTGAAGCGAATTTATCTTTTATTTTTAAATGTTTCCTCTTATGCATAAAAAGAAAATAATTAATTATCAATAAAACTACCAATAACAAATAAATCCCTGTTTTGTTGAAAAAACTAGTTAAAATATCTATTTTCCTCAAAACCCCTACGATTGTAATAATATTTAATGTAAATAATGTACTAATTGTAATTACTGCTAGACCTGCAGCAGCGGTAAAGTTAGGTTCCCCTTTTGAATATAATAAATAAATCCTAAAATAAATATATTGTAAAATCTTCATTTATATATAACTTTATTAGCTTCTAACCTACAATCATTTCTTTGCTCCATTCTAACATTACATCGAAAAATGAACTTAATCAGAAAAAAACCCACTTCTTCAAATTCAGAAATTCCTTATTAATACAAACCAACAATCAAAGTTACTTAATATTTTGCAGGATAAACCTCCTGAAGTTAAGCAGGCACTTTTTTTATCCGATTTAAAATAGAATTTCCACAACCTCAACCTGTCGTATAGCAAGCAGGCGCGAAATTCTTTTTGCGGGTAAATTTTTAAGACTTTGTTCGATTTCTCAATCAATTTCAACCATTGACTGTATTGTTTGTATTTTTTTGAATCTATAGCGATATAACCCTTCATAAAGGCAGCAAAGTCAATAAATTCTGCCTCGGGGATATGGATATTTAATTCGCTTAGTTTTTGCCGGAATATGAGCTGAACAACATATTCCTTAATCAGACGATGATTCAGTTTCTGCCCACTGTCGAACAAGCGGTAATGAACCAGCACCCTCGGAATATTTACAATTGCCGTGACTTTTGAAGCCTGGTACCAGAGATTAAAATCTTCATAATACTTCAGGTGCTTCAGGTTGTAAATATCGAAAACTTCTTTACGGATCATTACGGTAGGTTGAGCAACCATGTTCTTTGAAAAAAGGCAGGCTCTTATTATACCTGCATCGGTGGGATATTTCCGGTAATATTCCTTATCCTTTTCAATCACTTTCATGTACGAGCCGCAAACACCCACCCAAGGATGCGATTCCATATATTCAACCTGAATTTTCATCCTGTCGGGAAGCGACATATCATCGCTGTCCTGTATCATCACATATTTTCCTGAAGCGTTCTGTAAACCCAGGTTTCGTGCACAGGCATTTCCATAATTCTGTTCAAGTCTGATGTACTTTATCCGGTTGTCGTGATAAGAAAGTACGATTTCTTCGGAATGATCGGTCGAGCCATCATTAACTATTATAAATTCGAAGTTTTGATAACTCTGGCTGAGAATGCTTTCAATAGCATCCGGCAGATATACTGATGAATTGAAAACGGGCATTACCACACTCACATGTATTTCCTGCTTAAACTCACGATCTTTGCCGTGAATGAGCCATAACATAAGATTTTGAAAATATCCGCCCGATTTTGAGATATCGAAATAATTTAAAAATTCCTTATTCCGGTTGTTGCCTTTTTCTTTTTTTAAGATGGACTCAAAGGCTTCATCAACATTATGGACAATGATGGCTCCACTTCCATAAAGAAGATTTCCCAAACCGCCTCTTGCATAACCGATTACAGGGGTATTTACCAGAAGACTTTCGTGTGCGATCCTGTTCCAGCCTTCATTTACACCGGTCAGGGCAAGTGTATATTCCGATTCAGCCATTTCTTTAAGGTAGTCTTCGAATGAACCATATTTAATGGAATAAGTTGGCGTAACTGATACTTCCTCAGGCCTCAGGCTGGTGAAATAACATTCGTAACCTGCTGCAGTAAGTCTGTCTGCCAAACCAAAAATAGCCGGGTCGTTTTTAGTTGAATATTGTCCTAAATGGATCTTTTTTTTCTTTATTTCTGCAGAAAACTGTTTGTAAAATTTATTTTCGAACAGATTCGGATAAAAGAAAACAGAGGTATGCCTGAATTTTTTTGAAAAGTATTCCTGCCAGTATGGAGCAACTGTAACGATGGCAAAACCAGAAGGATGAAATAATTTCAGCAGAATGAAAAACTTCCAGCAGTAAATCCTTAAAAGCGATGATTTGTAATCAGCCGGATCGTAATTATGGATCACTGCCAGTACAATCTTTTTATTGAAAAGGTTTCGCAACATGGCTGCCAGGGCAAGCCTGAAAACCACCACATTAATATCGCCACCTGCCATGAACCCCGAAAAGAAAAGTCCGAAATTACGGTATCCCCTGAAAATCCCTTGTTTATGAAGATGCTGAACCTCTGATTCAATACCGGCTTTAGTTAATTGCTCAGCAAGTTTTTCAGTAAATTGCTGCTCATAAATCAATCCACCGGTTTGATATGCTCCGTGTGATAGGTATTTGATGACTAAATGCGACATAAATCAGATAATTGTGTCAAATTTAAAAAACGAAAAATAATACTACTAAGACACCAATCTGCCTGCAACCACAAAGGGCAGGTTGGGATACTAAGTTAAAAAGAGTGTAATTATGCAAAATATTCCTTTTGGTGGTCGACCTTAGGCTGAAAGTGTAATTGTAACTTTTCTTATTGAATATCATTTTTATGTTTTATTTTGTTTTTAATATGTTTAATACGCTTTGGAAATCAAATAAAAGACATATAACTCAAATGTTTTGTGCTCTGAAAGAGCCTGATTTCAATAACCGGGGGTATAGCCCGCGGTTATTAGATACACCAATAAAAAAGCCCCAAAGGGGTTGAATTTAGTCCTTATGGAAAATACAACTCATTTATTTCTACACCATGTTCTTTTAATAATCTTCTATACTCTTCTTCAAAAGTTTCATTTTTATGATGTTCCTGTTGATTTTTTATATAGTTAACAATCATATTTTTATCCTTCCAGGCATAAGTAAATGCTGCATATCCATCAGCCCAGCCTTCAAACTTAGTAAATTTCCCTGATTGTTTTAGCCAAACCGATGAAGATGCTTTAATATCTCTTAAATAATCAGCTAAAGCAATACTTGGATGTAAATCACTCAAAATATGAATGTGGTCTTCAATGCCATTAATCTGGTAAAGAAAACAGTTTTTGTTTTTTATTATTCCCATTATATAGGCGTAAAGTTCTCTGGAATATTCTTGTGTAAGTGTTTTTCGACTATCTTTTGTACGATAAATCAAATGATATATAATTTGACGATAACTTGACATATTTTTTTAATTTATTCAACCCCTTCGGGGCTGGTTTTTCGAATTCCTTAACCGTGAGTTGCACTCACGGTAATTGATATTTTGCCACTTCGTGGTATCAATTATTGCTTTTATTACTTCAAAATAAGATAATTAACATAAGTTCGATTTAACACCTAACTATCATTAATCTTGAAGAAAACTTAGTGAATCTTGGTGACTTAGTGTCTTTGTGGCAAGAATTATTGTAGTTAAGGATTTATTTAAAGGCCACAAAGTCACAAAGACACAAAGGAATCACGAAGTTAAGCATATTTTTATTTTATGATTTCTTATATCGAACTCACGTTAATTAATTTAACAAACGAGATATGTTAAAGTAAAGAAAGATTTTAGATAAAAACGCATCATTAACGGATCAGAATTAATTTACCCTTATCCAGGAAGTATAATTGAGCTCTCTGAGCTGTAATTCCCGGAGCAAATTGCCGCACGAATATCTGATAAAAGTAGAGTCCGTTTTGTACCACTACACCCGACCGGTCAGTTCCATCCCAGGCATCGGGAATGGTATTTTGCCCCA